>Ga0098033_1001136_pt1 | contig 11221 bp, 9 predicted proteins | sample 1_EtaG_FD_75049 | JGI IMG/M metagenome (GOLD analysis project Ga0098033, IMG submission 75049) | Marine viral communities from the Subarctic Pacific Ocean - 1_ETSP_OMZ_AT15124 metaG | ecosystem: Environmental > Aquatic > Marine > Oceanic | place: Pacific Ocean | collected 2015-01-07
GATGCAGGAGGAAATGCCAACGGTGCAACCTGCGGGAATTAACGTTCCCCCAATTGATGGTCAAACAGATTTACAACAAGCAGTTGAAGGAAGTCAGATGCCAGGTGTACCAGTTACGCCCGTCATTAAACCAGAAGACATCATGAAACAGAATTTAGGACTGATGCAGCAACCACCAATGGAAGCGTAATGCCAGAAAAAAACTATGGTTTTGATGAGTCAGGAGGTTTTATAGGAGAAGGATGGGGAGGTAATCCGCCACCAGCACCAGCACCAGCACCAGCACCAGCACCAGCACCACCTGCACCTCCGGGTGAAAAGGGTGGTGGTGGTTATGTAGCCCCACCAAAAAAAACAGGGCCACAAATGCCTCCAGATGACTGGATGGATACCCATGTTCCATTACAGGGTTCTACAAAAACTAAAAAAATTCCATGGCTAGACAAACCTTCCGTTTACTCCCCCGGTACAGTTAAGGCTCCTTTTCTTAAAACTGGTTCGATACTTCCAACAGCGGCGTATTATTGGAAAAAAAATAAAAAACATGTTGCAAATGAATTAGAAGAAGCTAGAAAGCAGTGGATACTGCCAACAGACCCATGGTTTGTAAAAAAATTAAAAGATGTAGTTTTAACAACTGTTGCGGGAGGAAAAACAACCGTTCACACTGCAATGCAAACAGGCGTATCCATGACTTTAGAGAATGCGGGTGCGATTACCGCTGCAGCAGTGGCTCAGGGAAATGACACATTCAGGACGATACTGGGAATGGATGAGTATTCTGACAGCCAAAAAAAAGCTTTAATGGATGCAGTGTATGAACCTATGGTATTTGGAACTATAGCAGCGATGGAATCAACAGGTTTTCGAGGCTTTAAGGCCATGAATCCATTTCCAAGCACGGTTGGAACTTTTGGTACAAAAATGGCAACCAATATGGCCAAGTCAAAAATGCAATTTGAATTTAATAACGCCATTAAAAGCGTGAATAAAATTTTCAACAGCAAGAAGGCGAAAAATCAAATCAATCCGAACAGCATAAAGGACATGAATGATTTTGTCGTCAAACAGGCGATTGTAAATCCAATAGTAAAAAAAGACATACAGGCATTGGCCATCAAGACATTTGAACAACAGCAAGTGAAAAAAATTGGAAATGTTGCGGCCAACCAGATAGCGAACAAGCTTCGTGCAGGCTCTGGTATCATGGCTGTCGCCCCTCTTCCATCAGTCGGTGCGGCGGTGACGCCAAAGGAATTGCTTCCTTTTGAGCCGCTTCAAACTCCACCATTTGTTAATCCTTTAAAGCAAGCAGTATATAATATTTCAGAAGTGACGCCTGGCAACATTGAAGTGAAGGCGTTAAAAGATGCGTTGAACGTAAAGAGATATGACAGGTCTCTTGTATTATCAGGACTGGATAAAAAAATAGCTGAGTTTGACGCAAGTAATGTTAAGGTCATTCCTAAATCAGAGGTGCAGGCGTATCTTAAGGAAAATCCTATAGACATAACAATAGATGTTGGGATAGAAGCTGGACAGGGGGAAAAGACGAAAGCCCTTGAATTTGAAAGAACTAACATTGAAAGGGATGAAGTTAGGCGTTTTATTGACATTAAATCCCAGTTCAATGACATGGCATTCAAGGCTTATAATCCCAACTTGCAGACAATTGATAATTCAAAAAATTTCATAGAGAAGCAGGAAAAACTTCAAAACGTATTCAGTTTAATGAACGCTCCCGTTTCACCAAACCGGAGAATGCACCGAGCAGGGCAGCCAGTTGGAAATACGAATGCGGGAATGCTTACTCACATGTCCCAGAATTACATGCAAAAAATATCAGAGGAGGGGTATGCCCTTGATGTCACACCGGAATACACCTTTGATAAATTTGAAAGCGGTGATTTTTTAATCAATAAATTCACGACCAAGAGAGAAATAACCGACATAGACCATTTAGAGGATTTTAGAAACAAGATACTGTTCGCTTTGGATTATCACCATACGGACTTTTTGGGATATAAAAAAATTGGAACAGCGAATGTCCCCCAACTTGGCCAATACATAAAACTGAACAGCCCCCCTGACGTCCTCGCCAAGAAAAAGGAATGGCTGAATACACTACTAAATAACTGGGATAACCGTGTACGCCCTGTTTATGCAGAAGCATACATACCTTACCGTGGTGAGGATTACACCAAACCATATATACAAATAAAAAAAATACCTGAAACGATAGAGGAAATATTAGGAGAATTAGGAGATAGTCAAGTGAAAATGAAACTTAACTTCACACCTTTGGAACTTCAAAACGTCACAAAGCAAATTTTGGACATGCAATTAAAAGACGCCATGCCGATTAAAGTAGACCAAAATTCCAGGGAGGTTCTAGGTGGCATACTTGGCGACACTGCTAACAGCATCAAGGCAAGTGACATCCCCGAGTGGCCCTTGTTCGTGGACATGACCAAGTCATTCGTGTTCGCAAGTGAGGGGTCTGGTTATACAACCCCCGAACCTATAATAAATAACTATACCCACACTAAAAATAATATTTTAGAGAATAGAAAGAATATAATAGAGTTAAATAAAAAGATAAAGGCTGAAATCGCCAAGGAAGAGAAAATAGTCCCTGAACTGCTCAAGCAGGAACCATATGTAAAAGGCATATCACCACAGCACATAGGACAGATTACCTTCAGGGACTCCCCGTATGGAGAATACGTGGAACTGAGGGGAACGACAAATCAACTGACGGGATATCCTGAATACAGGGATAGCCATTTTGGGTCAATACCAAACGTGTTTGGGTGGATACTGGGCTTTAAACGGAAGATTAACGAGGGGCAGTTCAAGGGAATGGAGACATATTCCATTGAGGAAATACAGCCAGCACATCCTTTAAGGGCACAACTTACGTTTGAGGTTGGTGGCCGTTTTAGAGGAGAACTTGGGGGTATTAATGAACTTTCAGGTACTCCTTTTTATGGTACCATGACGCAGGAGCCGATTACAAAACGATACAAGACGCAGGAAGTCAAGACACAGGAATACACAAGCACCGTATTTGATGAGCCTATGACATTTACAAAGCACAACATCATTGAGGGAAGTGAATCCTTGGAGAAAATTTTGTTTCAGGATGGGTCGTTAAGATATCCTCTAGTAGGTGATTTAGCTGAAATATCACTTGGTGACAGAATATCTAATATGGAATGGTTGGCGACTGAACATGATTACGCCCCTGCTAGGACAGACCCAAATTATTTCAGAGAGATGTTTTTAATTGAACCTGATGTATCCCCTGCTGGAAAAAAACAATATAAAGAACAACTTGAAAAATTGTCCCAACATGAAAAAGACATGCTGGATACGTATGTAAAATACAGGACGGAGTTAGGCGAAGTTGTTGACGTGGGAAATGGCATAGTCATACCAATGGATGAAATTATGCTGTTAAACCAATCAATTTACCTTGTTCATAACAGGCAGGGGGAACTGGTGGGTCATTATCAAATACTCGATATGAAGGGTACTAACATGCCTGATGAAGTAATCACTAATGTTGAGGGGGCTAATGAACTGCCAGTACGAGAACAAGGAGAACTACCTAACCATGAATCATATGACAGTGTAACCCAGTACCTGCAAGCCATAGAGGGGCAGCTTCAATCCAACCTGTCTCCGGGAGAAATCCAAAAGCAGATGCAAAAAGGTAACATAGGAAAGGCTGACTGGAACAAGAAGACGCTGTGGATAGGACTTCGATACGCCTATGATAATAACCTCCCTTTTGTCACCATTCCCACGGGAACGACACTGGCTAACAAGGGGGCTACCACTGGTAAACTTTATGACAACCTTGTTCCTTTGGCTAAAAGCCTGGGATTTGATGTTACATCGGAATACATGGGTGATTTTGGGATTGAACTTCCACAAGATAGAACTTGGAATGAAGGTTGGTCTACTGAAAAAGAAAAACAATGGTTTATTGAGAAGTACGGAACTGACAAGATAAACGTCATCTGGCTCATTGACAGGGAGCTTTGGATTAAGGAAAGAAAAAAAGACATGGGAAAATCAGAGGAAATATTATCAGTGCCGCAACCGGTGGCGTCACTGGAACAGCAGACAGAACAATTATTTACATTTGCCTAAGAAGTTTATTCAGTTTTTCATCAAATCCTAGTGATTCGGACATGCAGTGATTGATGATTGCCACGAAGATGTGCTTGTAATGGTCATCCTTGTATCCGGATAGGGCGGCAATAAGTTTTTCAGGATTGACCCATTCATGGTCAATGATTAAATTACCTTTTGTGTTAACGGAAACACATGTTTTAAATAGGGGAGCGTTATGCTCCCCTTTTTTATTTCTTGGACTTGACGTCATCTTGTACAAAACTCGGGTTTATCTTAGGGTCGAGCTTGGGTAGTTGTCCCAGAATTTGTATGAATGACACGACTTCATTATACGGTCTTGTAAACAAATACCGCAGTATGACTTGCAGTTGTTTTTCCGTGATGATGAAATTATTTTCCATGTTCTCCTCCTTGTGTTTTTTTGTTTAAATTTTTAACATGCTCCCATGTTTCTTTTCCTCTTCTCTCCCCCTCCGATTCTTTTTCATCTTTTTTAAATTTTATCTCTCCTGCTATGGCACCGTATGCGGCCATGTCGATGTAAGTGTCTTCACTGACGGCACCCAATTTCGTTCTTGCAATTTTTAACAAAGTCATCATGATGGCCACGTCATGGGCCGTTATGTATGTATCCAAGTATGCTGACCATAACTTGGCAATATTATTATGATTATGAACCTTATCTCCATAATCTTTTTCTCTGTTTCCTGCAATTAATGCATTAGCCTTTTCTAAAAATTCTTTTGTTTTTTCCATTCTACATCTCAAAACTTAAATTAGTATAGTCTGTCATAGTTTCTCCTAATGTAACTTTCGTTTTTTAATTATATCCACAATTTTAATGGACTTATTCTCAGAAGGTCGTGTCATTGCTTCCACTCCCTCATCAAATATAATATCAGGTACCTCTAAAGCCATTTTAACCATGCCATAAGCAATGGTTAAAGCAACAGTGTATTCATAAGTCATAATTGGCATTTCCTTTTCTATAACGGCACACGCAAAACCTCCATCTGCTGGATAAATTGCTATTGATATTGTATTGTCCGTATTTATTTGTTGTTGTCCATTATTTTTCATTTTTTTATCCCAATCCATCTAAAAAGTATTTAGCGTCAAGCACCACTAAAGGTTCCTGTTGATTCATTTTAACAAAAACTATAGGCTCTAATTTTCCTTTTGAATTATAGCATGATTGCCCGTAAGCTTTATATAAATTTTTAAATGTTTCCTGATTCTTGCATTCAATGGCAAAGGGGATAAATTTTTTTGCTCTACTGGATAGCTTAACATCTATCCCCCTCTCTCCCATTATAGCACACACAACATCATCATCAGTCAGCTTGGGAAATCTTTTTAACAGTTCATCACGAACCCAATTCTGCAGTCTTCTTCCTTTTGCCTTTTTACTTTTAGTCTTCATCAGGTCGTGGATTATTTATTTCAGTATACCATACCCATCTTGGATTCTTGCCCTTTGATTGTTGTTGTGGCAGATAATGCAGCTTATTCCCCCAACATGGTTTTTTATACGGACAGAAACTGCAAGTTATGCCTAATACCCTGTTTCCTGTAGGTTTTTTATAAAAATATTCCTCATTATCAGTAAAGCACCTTTCAAACGGTTCATCAGCCTCTAGTTTCTCTATTTTTTCTTCCACTTCCTGAACGGTGGCTTCCTTTGAGTCATCACTTAATGGAACTTCCGTCATGCACCATTCTCCCGTTGACTTATTAATGACAATCCATCCACCAAAATCAGACTTATCGGCTTCTCCATACATGAAACCTTGTGCTATGTATCCAAAAGCGTCATCTTTTTTTATGGCGTCAAATCCCCCATTTTCCCCGAACTTATTGTCAAAGGAATACGGAGAGGCACTTTTTATGTCCCATACCTTATCATTAATTTTAACGTCCATCGTGCCATTAATTTTCTTTCCGTTAAATTCATGCGTGACTTTTTTTTGTATGTCTTTTATCTCAATTCCCGCCGCTTTTATGATAGTAATGGCGGATGCCTCAATTAAATCCCCGAATAAATTACGCATCTTGGCGTTATAAGGAATTGTCTCAGCATTCTCCCCCCGTTTTCTCATTTGCAGTTGACAAAGAGGTTGTCCTATGTTGGACATTCGATAAGTGAATTTTTTACTTCTCTCCTCCGTGAACTGTTTTTTAAACGCCTCCTTACAGGCGTTTCCAAATTCTTCAATTAATTTATCCGATACCTTAACGGAGGCTTTATTCGCCTCCGCTAAAAACATTTGGATTTTACCTAAGATAAAATCAGACATTATGACGCCAATGCTTCTTCGGGTGACACTTCCTTCACCACGTTCATGGTATCCGCATCAATGGTTGTCGATTTACTTTTCTGTACGTCTTTCCACGCATCAACAACCCTTTTATTTTCTTCATTGATTATTTCCGCAAACATTTCCATCGTGGATAAATCTTTCTTAGTAAATTCCACCTGCTTGTCATCAACAGAGATGTTCGTCATGTAATACACATTCGTACCATGTTTTTTTCTTTTTGTAGAAAGAATCAAATTGGTGTTCTGAATGAGTTTACCACGATTTTTAATGCCCTTTACGGATTCATTGACAGGTCTGAAATTCATTCCCGTTACTCTCCATAAACAAGGCAGCTCCTCAATGTTCACACTTTTACCACTTCCCGTGACAGCATGCATGTTCAACAAGCCATACACCAAGGTGTAGCATTTAATGTTTTTTTGTCGTGCCGCTTCTTCATTCGTCAGAGTGTTCAACTCTTTAAAGGCGACCTTACCACATTTAAGTCCACCATTCGTATCTATCGCTTCCTCTTTCCAGGATTTGAAGATGACGGATTGTGATGGGTAGTTATTCTCATCTGGACTGTATTCCATGTACTGATAACCTCTGATGAACGGTCTGAACAGGACGTTGCCATTGCTTTTTTTACTGTACACTTTTTGCTCTGATACAGTGTCATAAATGGTGTATGTGCCCACTTCCAGCTTATTGCCGTCATCATCCTCACCTACTCTATTAATAGCAAGTTTGGGTAGTATTAATGAGCCTGAACCGGAATCATCTTCCTGACCCGTTAGACGCATTATTTCTTCCTTTGATAAGGAATCATATTGTTGTAATTCGTTAGTCATTTATATACCTCCATGTATATTTATTTATTTACTTGTAGCATATCTGCTGACAATGTCAAGTGGTTAAATGCAAATCAAGCCAGTTGTGACCAATTTTTATTTCAGTATCAAGGGGGATGTTGAAATCTATGCCATAGGTTTCCTTTAGTGAATCTACTACCTGTAATGAACCTGTATGCATCAGTTTTATCATCATATCCTCTTCATCTGGATGAATATCAGCCACAACCGAATCGTGCACCGTGTTGATTAACATACTCCTTAGTTTATGCTTATTAACTAATTCCTGTATGTTAATGCATGCTAAAGGAACTATGTCCCCTGTAGCAAATCCCTGCACAGGATAATTCTTTATCTGTGTAGAGAAACTCGTACCACCCCACGGCTTTCGTTCCACTGATGGAAACGCATATTGTCTACCGGTAGGGAGTGTAATCATTTTATATTTAAGGGCCTCATTTTGTAATTTTTCATGCCACTTCGCTATTCCTTTGTATTTTTCTTTAAACGCCGAATAATATCTTTTTTCATCTTCCGTTCCTGACATGCCACCATATAGGGGTTTAAATGTATGCCCTTTTGCATCCTGTCTTGAACATCCAATGATATCGGCCGTGTATTGATGAACATCAACGCCATTAGCTATGTCTTTCATACCCTGTTCATCCTGTGCCAGAAATACGGCCGTTCTGAATTCCAGTTGAGCAAAATCTATTTCCGCTATCCTGCCATTTTCAAATCGGGAAGTGATGACTTTACGAATGGGAAATGTACCACCACGGGGTTGATTTTGGAAATTAGGGTCACGACTTGACAACCTGCCCGTGCGGGTGATGCATTGCATGAAATTAGGATATAAAAATCCATTTGATTTTGTATGCTTTTTAATCCCCTCCACAAACGTGTTTAAATAAGTTTCCAGTGCGTTATACCGTGTTATTTTTTTAACAAATTTCTGCAATTCCTCATTCTGTCCAGCGATTCTAAGGAGAGTCAACCTGTCGGTTTTAAAACCACCTTCAGACGCATCAGATACGAATTGTGCTCGTGCCCTGAATCCCGCTCTTTCATTTTGTTGGGTTCTAGTATAGATGACACCCTCTGTCTTGCATTTAGGGCATCTTGACATATTTTTATACGGGTCGCCATTAACTTTTATCTTCTGAACATATCCTTTTCCCAGACATTCCGGGCATTGTGATGCCTTTGTTTTATAAATAGGAACAAGATACATCATTAATGTTTTTTTAAATTCAAATTTTGTCATTCTAGGACGTTTCTTTGATTTTTTAGTATACTTATCTATACCAATATTGAACTCTTCAATCCATCCTCTCTTATCAATCACTTTTGTTCCATAAATCAGCATGGATAATTGTTCTGGACTGGCAGGATTTATTTTTGTATCCCCCATTTTGTCATGAATTATTTCATCTATTTCTATGCGTAATTTATCATATTCATCCTGAAATTCCTGTTCAACCTCGTTTAATTCTTTTAAATTAATCTTAATGCCATTATTTTCCATTATTGTAAGAACGACACAAAATTTACACATCATTTTTACAGTCTTAAGCAATCCTTTATTGCGAGGCAATTTAAAGTCATTCATTTGAGATTGGAACAATGCGTTTGTGGCAATGACATCCTGTCTTCCGTATTCTTCCACAATTTTTATGGGAATTTTTTCAAATGACACGCCATCTTTTATATATTGTTCTGTTGCATCCGATTTTTGGCTGACTCCACGCCTCATGCAGCAATCCTTTAATTTTAAACTTTGCCTTGTTCCCCGTCCCAAAACATATTCTCCAATCATGGTGTCATAAACACGCCCATTATATTTAAAGCCTGACTCCCATAGCCATAACAAATCAAATTTTATATTATGTCCTACAAGTAGTGTTGTTTTATCTAAAATCTTTTGCACTTTTCTTCCATTGTTCATCACATGGGAACCTGTTATATAAACTTCCGGCAATTCATTATGTTTAAAGAAAAAATATTCCTCATTAATTCCCATGCTAACCATAAAGTTTTCTGGATGTTTAGGCGATGGGTCTGGCTTGCCATCCACCATTTGAAAGGATGTCTCTATGTCAAATACTGTAATCAATCTATGTACCTCGATAATTCTGGAATAATCTTGCACGTTATCTTGCCATGCCATCCTGTTATTTTATTTTTACTCACAGCGATACTTCGTACATCCTGGTCTATATCCAATTGATTTCTAAATCCAACTCCGATAATCACGTCCGCCTCCGCCGCTTTTCCTGTTTTACTATTCTCCATCATGTCAAATGTTATGTCAAGCTTGCCTGATGCATCGGCTGATGCTTGAGATATACCTATGAGGGCACAGTCACGTCTTTTTGCAATTTCTCTTGCTCCCGTGTAAATCGCCCGTAATTTTTCATCCGTTCTGGCAAATGTTCCGCTCACGTTAATTTTATCCAACTGGTCTATGATGAGAATATCAGGTTTTTCCTTCGCAACATAAGAGTCCACTTTTTCCAATGACCAATCAACCGTATCTAATATGTTGATGTTAGTTCTGACTTGAGACCATAAGTCACCTGCTTTTTTAGGATTTCCCCTTATTTCAGCAAGTGTCATGCTTGTATGGGCATTAATTAGTCTCATTTGTGTACGAATAGCCGGTTCTTCATTGATTAAAGCACATACTTTAGCTCCCTGAGAGGCAAAACCACCCTGACCTGCGACCAAATTAACCCAGAATGCAGTCTTGCCACTCTCAGGTCTGGCAAAAATGATAAGAAAGTTACCATCGCCAATCCCGTTTACCCTGTCACGTAAATCCGTTAAATTAAATTTCCATTTTGTATTATCTTTCAGTGAATCAATTAATGTATCGATGTCTTTTGACACACTTTCAAATTCATCCGTGCTTGCATTATTTGAATCATCTAGCAGGGATTGAATGTCATTGAACCCCGATTCACTAGTATTGTTGTACATTTCAGTCGCCATGACGGCGATTTTTTTTGCTATGGTCTGCTTATGCAATTCCTCTAAAATTGTTTTTGTTAATTTTTTATTTGGTCTCTCTTTTTTTATGTCCCCCAATAAATTATAAAAATTATCCTTGGCTGCCCGTGTCAATGCGGGATTATAAATTTCCACATGCAGTGTCGCCACTTCATCCAAGGTTAAATTTTCATCGGAATTTTCATGTGCCTTTTTTATCGTGTCATATAAATTTTCCGTACCATTCGTGAACATTGTTTTTGACACACGACCTTTATTTTCCTCATAAAAATCCTTATCCAAAAGCAGTTGTAATATTTGTTTTTCAATCATGTTGTTCGCAGTTGTTTTAAAATTTCTTTCATCATTTTTGTTTTATTTTTGTCTTTCCAATGTCTAATATAATACTTTGCCGCTCTTCTGTCAAGTATGCATGGGGCGGTACCCAACGGCCAAGTTTTTAAATACGCCAGATACTCATGGCACCTTTGAAATAGAGGTTCTGTTCTTTTTACTTTTAATTTTTTATACTCCCCCGTATGGCTGTACACACAATGAAAATATTTTTTCTTTTCCATAACAAACCAGGGATATGTACCACAATCAATCAGTTTCCACATTCAAATAACTTTCGTATGGGAAGAATGACACATTTAGAACGCCTACCGTCCCCGACCATTCTTGTATATTGTTCCTTGTATTTTTTCACGATTTTTCTTAATTCTGATACTTCAAACATCAGCATGCAGTGATTTTTATTTCCTTTAGCCAGTATCTGTATCCAATAGTCAGATTCAGTGGCGTTGACACCGCTTGGTTTTCCATTACATTCATACTCCAAGGCTATGTTACCTGTTTTATACCACCAGTCCCTTTCCGTCTTCACTTCTATTTTTTTATTGCTAAAAATATCATGAATTTGTTTTTCCC
>Ga0098033_1001138_pt1 | contig 11209 bp, 16 predicted proteins | sample 1_EtaG_FD_75049 | JGI IMG/M metagenome (GOLD analysis project Ga0098033, IMG submission 75049) | Marine viral communities from the Subarctic Pacific Ocean - 1_ETSP_OMZ_AT15124 metaG | ecosystem: Environmental > Aquatic > Marine > Oceanic | place: Pacific Ocean | collected 2015-01-07
GATGGAAGTGGGGAGTTCTTCTCACTAACAAAGGGCTACTACGCTTCAGGCAACGGAGATGTAAAGGAAGGAACTCCGATTTACCAGAAGTCCCTAACACTTCCCAACGATGAGGAAGTTTTGGATGGACTGTTAGAAGCAATAGACAAGGTAGTGAGCGCGTGAGCCGGACAAGTTCGGTTCGCACTCCATCTGGAATAGTTCAGTCTTACGAAAAGGTTATGACTATCTTTCGGAAGCACTCACCTATGTCCAACTGGAACGAACTTACTACTGCACTTAGTGAACTAGGAAACTCTATCCACGGTCGCTCCCGTTAAGGGGCGGCTATGGACGACGAAAGTTTTCTAGATGAATATGCTTTCTTACTTATGATATTAGTATGGGTCGTTTACTTTACACTCATTGGATTGGGAGTAATGGCTCTAGGTGATGAAAGCAGATGGACGGACTAGAAATGAAATACCACATAATGTTTTGTGATACCGTGATTATGCCGGACGGAAGCAAAGTAAAAGTTTCCGACCTGCACTTTCACGAACCCAAACACGAATATGATATTGGAACTCGCCACCATCACGGAAGAGCGAGACAGATACCCGAGTCAGAAGATGCAGAAAAGTTTCTGGAAGATTATATGGTCGAAGGAAACTTTGTTAGAATACTTGAAGTTGGGGACTCAACTTACAGATACAATAATAAGTGATGCTCCCACTTCTCGCTGTCGAGTATAGAAACTACACAGAAAAAAACGGATTTGAAGAAGTTATACTACCGCAGAAAGCGGAGATTAAAAAGGAACGAACAGGACATCCGTTATCCGTAAGTTTCGTTTTCATTAATGAAGTGTATATCAGATTTAAATCTGTGAGTTTGATGGAGTTGGGAAGTGAAACTACTTCCCAATTCCTACCGGTTTCTTTACTCGACGACGAAAGTAATTACTCTGCGCTACAACTACTTAAGGAAATAGAAAGTGAATTACCCTACAACACTTTGGCTTTAATGCCAACCGATAGATTTTTCAGGGTGATTGACGACAAGTTTAGAAAGTTCCTTATCAACGACGACAATATTCACGAGTTTGTCTTTAGAATATTTCGGCGTTTGCCGTATAATGATAAACGGCTCGAACCTTTTTTTGGACTTTCTATTGTAAAACACGACAAAACTCTACCGAAACACGACAACTCACCGTCAGATTGTGAGCTTTTAGTGGGAGAAACTAATGACTTTTGGTCAGAAAGTGAACAGAAACTTGCCAAAAAGTTCCGTAGTTTCTCGATTGACTTTGCAGTTCCACCCACGCGCGAGCAGTTCGTTCGTTTTTTTGTGGACAATATGGATAAAAAAGGTCAAACCCGCGCAGCCCGCGCCAGAATAGAGGGTCTGTGGGCAAGGCGGAGGGAAATGGGTATATTATAGGGGACGAAATGGTTAGTATAAAAAAGGATTTGGAATGGGGATTAGAGCAAGAGAAAGTAGCTATAAAGGAATTCTCTAAGGTATTTAAAAAGGGAAAGTGGAGCGGCTTTATAAAGCTAGGACTCTACAATCACTTTGACTTTTGTGCTCATTCCCTAGATGATAAGCGTAAAAGTTGCTTCGTTGAGATAAAGTCTCGACGGTGTGACCACGATAAGTACGAGGACACTTTGATCCCCTCGGTTAAAATCAAAAAAGCGTTAATTTTAGTAGAACACGGACAAAAAGTGTTTCTCGTAGTTAACTTTACCGATGGATTCTACTATGTGGACCTTGAGCGCGCCAATATGCGATTTGATTGGAACGCGCGAACAGATAGAGGGATGATCGAGCGCGGACATTATGCGTTCCTCCCTCTCGAGCAATTTAAGAAAATAGGATGAAAAAATGGCTAGAAGAATCAAAACACTGGAAAATACAAGATTAGACACGATCGAAGCTTGGATTTCTGAAAAACAGACAGAATTAAGTGACTTTAGGTTGCTGGAAAATTTTACGTTTCTTATAAATACGGTACGTGAATACAGCGACGGGGTGCAGCGAATTCGCACGGAAGCCGAAAGCCTGAAACGAAACCAACTAATTCTAGAAGAATATATGCTCGAGATCGAGCACACGGAAGCTTTCGGAGAATGGTTGCAGAAGAAACAGGAAGCTGAGGAAAATGCCCAGAAAGAAGCTGAAGAAAAAGACGAATCTAGCTGATGACGAAGAGCGTATGGCGAAGATTCAGGCAATCTGCTTTAATACCTACGGGGAACCTCCGTGGACAGCAGCGCAAATGAATAGAGTTATACAGGCGAACGGATTATCACGCGTCAAGAACAAAAGGAAAAAATATGGTAGCTAGTGAAAATGAAATAAAGAAAATGATGCACATTTTTCTAACCTGGCTCCCCGAAACAATAGTACTTGGTATACTGGAAGAACTAATGGAAGACATAGGGAATAAAACGGAGAACAAGTCTCTAAGAGACACTATAAGGTTACTCCATTCCGCTATGTGTGCGGAATTGGAGTAACCTTAGAGAGGAGATTATGGTATTTACAGAAAAAGAAATGAACGCTATGGAAGATGTGTTTTTTTGTGCGGTACTCGACGAGGAATACGAGAAGTTAAGACCGTTACTTGCCGATGCCTGGGAAAAGATACGTGATATCCAAGATGATAACACTAGAGGGCACTATGGGACTACCTCACTCTGAATGGCAGGACCGCCTTAAGCATAAGAATGCGAGGAAAATAGATGAAGACGACATCACTTTATGACTTGAATAGATACTTTGATAACTGCGTAGTTCTCGGAAAGAGAGACCCAATTATTGACAACCACGAGAGCAGAATGCTTACAGTTTTGCTATGGGGCATCAACGGAAATTCGGTCTGCGTTAGAGGCGAATCTGGGAGCGCAAAGACAAAGATACTTAATGCGTCGACTGCACTAATGTTCGGCAGTAATGGGCTGGGAGGACAGAACCACGAGGTGTTGCTTATGAATTCCTCGTCGGCGAAAGGACAACTCACCGATGATAGTGCGATGAGAATAGCTCACGCGCAACGGTGTGTTATACCTGAGTTGCAGAATATAATGACTTCTCAGAATCTAGAGGCAATGATTAAGCTCTGGATGGAAGACAGACCGTACATTTATGCACGGAACGAGCTAGGTAGACGTCAGAAAAGAATCATCCTGGACCCGCTTCCCATACTAACAAATCTAGCAGATGGTAACGAAGATATGCCCGACCTACCGAATGAGATGCAACGACGAACTATCAGTTTACCGACCATCTCGACGAAGGATTTGAATGAAAAGGTTCATATAATGAAGGCCCGTTCACGTATGCTCCCCGACAAGGATTTGATTGGATTGAGTAAGCTCGAGATGGCCTCACTGCACCGACAATGCCATACTGCGATGTTCGATAAACGTCGAGTCGTAAATCCCGGTGCACCGATAATTAGGAAGGCAATACCGACAAGGTATACGATGTCGAATACTTTTATAGATTACTTCCTGGACGTCATCGAAGCAATTACAAAGTTCCACGCAAATGAGAGAATCTCCGACGGGAAGAAGTATATTTTTGCTTCACCTGAAGATAATTTTCAGGCACTTAAGATTGCAGGTTCTACTTTCAGAGATATGGCAATTGGTATCGCTTCACTAGGAAGAGAAATCATAGATTTTGTTCCGAAAGTAGAGGCGTGGGGAGATTTAGCCACCGACGTGGAAGCCGACGCCGCATCACTCGATGATATCATTGACTATTTAACTGAACTAGGAATGATAAGACATAAAACCACCGTGAAAAATATCCTGGAACGGCTGGTGAACACAAACTTTATAAGGAAGATAGACCGTAAAGATAAGTATTACAGGACTCAAGATATGGATTTTGAATACACTATTGATTTAAAGGAAATGGCCGATGGCTGCAAGGAGAATATGTCATTGTACTATCCAGAATTTTCAGCAGAATATAACGAATTCCCCGACGAGTACACCTGTTATATGACAGGAAAGGTGAAGAAATTTGAAAGTTGAAGAATATGAAGAGCTCAAGGAGCTGTATGACGAAAATGTAGTAGATGTATCTCAGCGTGAGGTAAACTATCTACTAGGACAGATTAATGATTCCGACCGCCTCCCAAGCAATAAAAAGCGCAGAGTCTTTTACGCCTCAGACGCCACCAAGTGTGAGCGCGCATTGGCGTGGGCAGTAACAGGGGTACCGAAAAGCAACCCTGGATACACCGTCGAGACAATGAACATTTTCGCGTTGGGTGATGCCGTGCACGAGCTTATGGAAGATAGATATAAAAAGATTACTGGTTGGAAATTCTATCCAGAGCACCCAGGGGAAATCAATGTTACCCACGACGCCAAACCAGAATTCCTCCTCAACTATAGAGTAGATGGAGTTCTGGTCCGAGAAGACTGGGCAAAAAAGGATTTATTTGGTCTCTCGACGGACAAGTTTATATGCGAGTTCAAGACAATTGCTGACTTCCCCTATAAAACAGGAAGAAACCGGCAAAAGAAAGTCTACTGGTATGGGGCTGAAGATGTGCCTAAGTATGATCACTTCGCGCAGCTGCAAGTGGGTATGGCCGGAGAGGGCGCTGAGTATGGAATACTGCACTACCACAATAAGAACAATGGCAGTGAAGCAATTCACGTAATACGAGCAAACCCAGAGTATGTAGACGGATTGATAAACAAGCTATGGAAGATTCAGGGAGATGCTAAAAAGGGCATCATACCCGACCGACCGTTTATGGCGTATCCAAATAAGAAAGGCACAGACTTGGCGAAAACCAAGAGGATCGACGGGGAAACGTGTAAAAGTAGCTGGCAGTGTCTGTACTGTGACTGGCGAGATAAGTGCTGGGAATTGAACGACTTCGGAGTGGAATGAACTACGCCACCGAACGAATAATTATATGGAGCTTTCTCTCCTTCATCGGCGGAATGGGAATAGGAATGATTATTGCTGCAATCTTGGGGTGTACGTAATGAACGAATTTGACAAGTTTATGGCCAGGCTGGATGTAATGGAGTTCCATCTAAATGAGTCAATGATATTCATTAATGACGATGAGTCACTTATTATTACTAAATGGAAGGACGAATTAAACCAGATACTGAAAATGTATATGGATATGTGCCAGATAAATTCTGGAAGGGTCATTGAGAAAACCCAGATACAGAACGATCCTTACTACGGGAAAGATGGGCCGAAATGAAAATGAAGAGAGAAATGACCGAGGCAGATTGGTATATGATGATTGCATTATTCCTGACAATATGGCTATTAATGTTTATGAGATATTGGAATGAGTAGTCCATATACACACTGCCGGAAATGCAGACGGCCAATTCTCGTCGCTGAAACCTGGGAAACAAACTATTTGTGCCCGGCTTGCCGGGTATTGGTATTGAAGCAGCCGAAACAAAAACTCCCAGAATATAGAGTGAAGATGGTTAAAAAGAAACAACCTTTAATAAAAGTAAATGATTTATATTTTATTATAATTGGAATATTGGGCCTGATAGGTCTTTATTTATTGGTGATAGTATGATGAAACAAAAAGAAAAGATATATAAATGTAATTGGTGCAAGAAAACGATGCCGGAATACCGTGCGTCGGAATTGTGCCCTAAATGTGAGCAGATAGTAAGAGCAGAACAGGAAGATGGATATGAGTGCAACCTGTAAATTATGTAGAGGCCCCGCGACGGGCAGAGAACACGGAGGCGTCCTAGCACGTGAGGGAATATCAGTCCATTTAGACTGTATGTGGGACATAGTAGTTGCTCCACGGCGCTTAGTTGATCGCGCACAACAAGTAATAAAAAATGAGAGCAAAACTACTGATAACTAACGCCGACTATTCGGTGCGACCAGTTTCCGACCAGCCCGTCGTGGAATTGACAGGAAGAACCGAGAGCGGAGAATCTCTTACGCTCTATGATGAAAATTTCTATCCTTATTTCTACCTCGCACGTCCACGCAAGTACGATGTACGCTCTTTGGCCCGCGCAGGCGCAGAATTCATTGGAGACAAGACACTTGAGTTCGAGGGCAATGATATCCCCTGTGCAAAGATCAAGACAAAGACACCTTACGACGTAGCACGTTTACGCGAACGTCTGCACCGACGAGGCAGACAAACGTTTTCATCTGATATACTTTATCCACTTAGGTACATTTACGATAAAGACTTATCTGCATACGTTGAGGTTGAATACGACGAACGTTTTCATATTACAGACATTATAGATACAGAACCCTTCTCTGTAGACGTTCGTGTGTTATGTTTTGACGTTGAAGGAAGTTTACGAACGAGGGACGTCTACTGCATATGTGCAGAGAATGACGGTATTACTAGTACGTTTACAGATGTTAATGGTGAATCACAAATGTTGGAAGAATTCGCAACGTTTGTGAGAGAACAAGATCCAGATATAATTACAGGCTATAATATATTTGGGTTTGATATTCCCTTTCTTTTAGAAGCGTGTGAACGAAATGGTGTGAAGTTTGAGATAGGTAGACGCGGAGGAGTTCCGTGGAAGCGTGATGACAAGAAGTACCGTATACCACAGTGGAACCTGGATGGCCGTATACTTGTAGATACCTGGATGGAGGCGCGCACTGAGCTTAAACCTATACAGGAAACCCTGGAATACGTGGGTCAGCTCCTGAAGCTGGGAGGCAAATCAGATGTTGATGCCAGTCAGATAGAAACGGAATGGAAGAACCGACCCGACGAGGTGGCGGAATACTGTGCGCGTGATGTAGAACTGACCTTGAATATCTTTAATCACCCGTCAGTGGGTGCGCTCGAAAAGGCAAAGGCACTGTCAATTGCAACGAAGCTTCCGCTTGGAAGCTGCTTTATGCCAAAGACTACTCAGTTAGTAGACTCTATCCTGATACGGAGGTTTGACAGACTGAACATTGCTGTCCCACAGAATAGGTGGGGCGAAAAGACAGACAAAATTAAGGGAGCGAAAGTATTTAAAGTATATAAACCTGGTATATATACTAACGTTGGAATCTTCGATTTTAAGTCTATGTATCCCAGTATTATGATAGAGAATAACATATGCCCTTCAACCTACACGCGACTGAAGTACGCATTCAAAGATACAATTAAGTCTCCAATAGGCGCACGATTCAGGCAGAGCAGGAAGGGCGTCGTTCCCGAAGCACTAGAAGAATTGTGGGAATGGCGTGACAACACTAAGGCACAAGTAAAGACAAAGGGAGACTATTACGACCGCCTACAATACTCAATCAAAGTCCTGATGAACTCCTTCTACGGAGTTATGGCAAGCGACTTCTATCGTTTCACTAATAAGATGATAGGAGGAAGTATCACGGCATTTGCACGGCACGGTATACAGGACGTGTACGACCGTTTGAATGGACGTGGCTTCAACGTAATATATGGGGACACAGATTCCGTATTCGTCCAGCTTAAAGATGACACTGATGCTCAAAAACTAGCAGGGGAAGTGGATATGGAGTTAGAAAAGATACTTAAAACCTTCTTTACTCACGGAGCAAAGAAGAGATATGCTGCTAATGTTGCGTGGCCCGAGGAAGATTTCTATGTGATGGGCTACGAACTACGGCGAGGAGATTCTTTCAGAGCGCAACGAAAAGCACTGAAAGGAGCCCTAGTAAGAATACTGGATAACGACCCTGATGCTGCTTTCCGGTACGTAAGTACAATTGTGAAAGACATCAAAGAGGGACGAATTGAATTGGCTGACTTGGTAATCACGAAGTCGGTCAGGAAGGAAACAGACTATGTCAGACCCGGTTCTATGGCAGGGGTTCAGGCGGCTAAAAAACTATTGGCTCGGGGCTATAACTGGATTCCGAACACCAAAGTAAGTTGGATAGTCACAAACTCCAAAGTGACTCCAATGGAAGTTGAACCATATGTCGAAGATTTTTGTGAGGATATGATACCCGACAAGTACTATTACGCCGGGAGACTTGTCACAACATTATCCGATATAGCGGGAGTTTTTGAGTGGGATGATATAGGCTTAGCATCAGGAACGAAACAGGAGAAACTGTTCTAAATATAGGTGATGCCGATGGCAAGAAGAAAACGTAAGAAAAAGAATAATAAAGTTCCAAAGAATAGGACTCGTTATGAGGGGGAACTTGTAAAACTAATAGGTACTGCGAGACAAGATTTGTTTGTTTCGGCCTCGGGGAATACTGCGGGATGGGACCTGTTTATTGTTGGGAATCGGGGACGTAAATTTATCCCAATCGAGGTTAAGACTTCAAGCACCACAAAGCATATTAACCTGGCGTACAATGACAGAGTAAAGAGACAATACTTGAAGTACCACGGCATTTTAAAGAAACACAAAATTAATACGTGGTATGCATTTAGATATGTTTCTCGAAAAGGAAGAATGAAGAAAGAGCAGAAATGGAGATTCATCCCGATTGTGAATATCCCGCAGATGGTTCTGTCATTCGAGGAAGGAATTTCACTTAAGGAATTCGTGGAAGTAATATTATGAAAGAAGAGAAATTAGAAGACAGGGGGATATTTACGTTTCCCGTCGCCAAAAGTAAAGGAGGAAAACAAATCCGAAACTATTTTACCAAAGACCATTTCGAAACAATGCGGATTGGTCTAGAGAAATACGTAAAAGAACAAGGAATAGTGATTAGGGAAGAGCTTCTACGCGAAGCAACCCCCTATTACTTGACGAACAAACAGTTAGGATATGTTGTAGCTTACAGTGAGAAGTACAATAAGAGAAACGAACTTCAAGGAGGAATATGTAGCTTCGTATTCAATAAGAATTATTACATCACAACTGTTGACAACTTAAAACAATTTATGGGGGCTTATTATTATGGAAGATGAACAAATGATACCGGTTGGCGCTGACAACATTCAGCATACGAATATCCACGGAGATGTTTCTGAAGACAAGAAACACTTCCTGGAAATATCTTTAGAGGGTTTCAGGCTATGCCTGAGCACTTCAGAAGATATAACACTGAGCGAGTTCAACGATAGCGCGATGAAGTTTTGGACTGAGATGGATGAATTCTTACATAAATCATCCAACAAGAGGAAGAAAACTATGCGTATGGGACCAGAAAATATGGAAGTGGGCTGATGTTTCCGAACGAGATATCCGAGTTTATATACACTCGTACATATGCTCGTTGGTTGGAAGAGGAAGGAAGACGAGAATGTTGGCCGGAGACCGTAGAACGATATATAGATTTTGTACAAAAACATACTCGGAGCGTACCTGAAAAGACAATCCGTAAAATCAGGCAATATGTCACGAGCTTTGAAGTGATGCCAAGTATGCGGATGCTCTGGGCCGCTGGCCCTGCAGCAGAGAGGGATAATACCTGCATATATAACTGTGCATTCGCTAACATCGACTGCATAGAATCATTCGCCGAGTGCCTTCACATACTTATGTGCGGTACTGGATTCGGTTTCAGCGTAGCTAATAAAAATATCGAGAAATTACCCGAGGTACCATTTTTGAACGGAGAATCAAAACCTCAGTATATAGTAGTGGACACAAAAGAAGGATGGGCAGATTCCCTGAAAATGCAAATGGAATCTATCTATAAGGGTTGCGAAATCGAGTTCGATTATTCTGAACTTCGCCCAGAGGGAGCCAGGCTTGGCACTATGGGTGGTCGGTCGAGTGGGCCAGCCCCACTTATCAGACTGCATCAATTTGTCAAGGAAGTATTCCACACTGCACAGGGACGGAAGCTCACTTCACTTGAGTGTCACGACATCTGTAATCAAATAGCAGAGATTGTGGTGTCGGGTGGAGTTCGGCGGAGTTCCCAGATATCACTATCGGACCTGGACGATGAGACAATGAGGCACGCTAAGGACTGGCCGTTCCCAGGACGTAGGGCTATGTCGAATAATTCGGCTATCTATACGGAGAAACCAACTGCGGCTCAGTTCATAAGAGAATGGGGAGAGCTAGCCAACTCGGGAACTGGAGAACGAGGACTGTTCAATTTGGAAGGAGCACGGTCGAACGCTCCGTCTAGACGCAATCCCAATCTAATAGAAGGAACTAATCCTTGCGCGGAGATAGTACTACGAGACCAACAGTTCTGCAATTTATCAGAAGTAGTGGTTAACCCAGATGACAACCTGGATATGCTATTGGACAAGGTGGAGACAGCTACTTGGATGGGAGTTATACAATCTTCATTCATCGATTTCCCTTACTTGAGAGACAAGTGGACGAGAAACTGTCAAATAGAGCGCCTTCTAGGCGTTTCTTTGACTGGGATGTGTGACAACATAGAAGTATTGAGTGCGGACGCCTTAAGGGCCCTTAAAATGCGCGCATTGCGTATTTCTAGGAAAGCAGCAGACATCATCGGAGTACATCACTCAAAGGCTGTCACCTGTATAAAGCCTAGCGGAACAGTCAGCCAATTAGTGAACTCTGCTTCGGGTATGCATCCACGCTATTCCAAATACTATCTTCGGAGGTATAGGATTTCCGCCTCTGACCCCCTCTATCATATGATGAAGGACCAGGGCGTGACGTTCTATCCCGAGGTTGGATCAAGACGAGAGAGACCTACTACATATGTTTGTGAATTTGGCGTTGAGTCTCCTGATTGTTCTCTTACTCGCAGAGATTTTAGAGCGATTGATCAATTAGAACTATACAAACGAATTCAGGAACATTGGTGCGAGCACAATGCTTCCCTTACCGTCTATGTTAGAGACAATGAGTGGTTTGAAGTGGGTAACTGGGTGTACCAGAATTGGGATATAATAAATGGCATTAGCTTCCTGCCATACGATGGAGGAAGATATGAACTGGCGCCATACAAGGAGATAAACAAGGCAACCTATGAAGAATTCATTCAAAAAATGCCGAAGATTGACTACACAGAGCTCATTGAGTTTGAACTTGAAGACACCACAACAGGTGCCCGAGAGTATGCTTGCGTGGGTGGGAGTTGTGATATATGAAAATAACAGAATTATTAGATAGATTGGAAACCGTGAAAGAAGTATTGTATGAACGTGAAACTGCTGTGACACCTGAGCTAGCAGAAGGAGTAGACTATGCGATGGGGTTAATTGCGCAGATGTTGAGCGCTGAGAAATTGATAAAAACACCAATGGATGACCTCTTTAATAGCCTTCTTTCTGACC
>Ga0098033_1001139_pt1 | contig 11207 bp, 18 predicted proteins | sample 1_EtaG_FD_75049 | JGI IMG/M metagenome (GOLD analysis project Ga0098033, IMG submission 75049) | Marine viral communities from the Subarctic Pacific Ocean - 1_ETSP_OMZ_AT15124 metaG | ecosystem: Environmental > Aquatic > Marine > Oceanic | place: Pacific Ocean | collected 2015-01-07
GCAAATTTGTTATAGTAGTAACACCACTAAGGAGGTAAATGTGGCAAACACATATGAAGAGAAGCGCCGCTACGTGAAGGAGTATATTCGTTCACTTAACGCTATTGAAGATGCGATGGAGCCGTACAAGGAACAGAAGCGCGATTTGCGCACCGAGTTCAAGGAAAACGGCTGGCTAAGTACCGACGAGATTCGTGCGGCCGTGAAGGCCTTTCGCTTATATAAGGGAAAGTACAACATCGATGAGGTTGTCGATAACTTTAACATGATCACTGGAAAGACCGAACAGTGATCGTTGAATACGTCTCAGTGCGCCCCGATGCGCACCGTCCTACACGCGGGCATCCTTCTGACGCAGGGCTTGATGTATATTATTCTCCCTTGAAGATGGCCGCTAACATGGTAATCCGCCCTGGAGAGGGTAAAGTGATCCCCACCGGTCTACGCTTTGGTGTTCCGCACGGCTATATGCTGGAAGTAAAAAACCGTTCCAGCGTAGCAGCAAAGCGTAGCCTAATTGTGGGGGCATGCGTTATAGATTCGGGCTACGATGGAGAAGTATTTATTAATCTCCATAATATTGGCAAGTGCGTACAGGTAATTGAACCAGGCGATAAGATCGCCCAATTGGTTATGATTCCGGTAGTGCATTTTCGAGCCGCCCAAGCTGCAGATGAGCGATTATATGATGAGCCTATTACAATTAGCAACAGAGGCGCTGGAGCGCTAGGGAGTACCGATGGATAAAAAAACTCAAGAAGCTATGTTTAGTTCAAAGTCAAAGGAATGGGCCACACCCCAACATTTTTTTGACACACTAAATGACAAGTTTGGGCCTTTTACGCTCGACCCATGCGCCAACCCTTCCAATTATAAGGTGGTTAAACATTTCACCGAGAAGGAGAATGGACTAGAACAGGATTGGGGAGGGGAGGTAGTCTTTATGAATCCTCCCTATGGGCGCGCCATTAAGGATTGGATCGAGAAAGCCTATCGGGAATCACGCAAAAAGAACACAGTGGTGGTTGCGTTGATTCCTTCACGCACGGATACAAAGTATTGGCATGACTATGTATTGAAGGCGCACGAACTATACTTTGTTAAGGGGCGCCTAAAGTTTGGGAACGGAGAGAATAGTGCTCCATTCCCCTCGGCAGTGGTTGTATTTCGTGATGGATTACGAAATGCCTTCATAGACTTTCCACAGATTGGAGTATTATAATGAGCCGGGCCCAGCGGAGAGCACAAAAGAAGAAAATGTCGAAGGTCGAGCAAAAAATCTCCGATAAAATTTTTCAGTTTAACAACCTCCCAGAAAAATGCAACACTTGTGAAAAACCATTTGACAAACGCGAGAAGGTTATGGTACAATCATGGACGGTCGTTGTAAGAGACACCGAAGGCACAGTTTCGCTATTTTGTCCCGAATGCATAAAGAAAACACAAACAATTATTGAGGATAATACATGAAAATCAAACGTTTATCAGAGTCTTCAATGGAAAACATTTTGGATGGAAAAATCAGCGAAGATGCTACGTGTCTTATCAAATTTTATTCGAACAACTGCCACTTTTGTCACAAATTAAAGGACGTATACGAGGAAGTATCAGACGATTTCCCCGACGTTTACTTTTTTGCGTTTAACGTCGCAGACAATCCAAAAATTAAAAAACGGTTAAATTTTACAGGTGTTCCTACGATTTATTTGATTAACACCAGAGGCGCCGACCCAAACATTAAAATAATGCCCGAGCCGTCGCAACCAGACAGAACTACGTGGTACACAGCCGAAAGCATAAAGAATTTTATTACAAAGGAGAGACAATAAAATGTCAAAAAATTTATATGAAGCAACAATTCTACAACTCAAAGGCAAAGCACTTGAAGCATATGCAGCCTTGGAGCTATTGTTGAAAAACCCAACTGCTATTCCGGAACATTCGGATTGGGTAGGAGAAATTATCAAACACACTGCAACACTTGCCGAAAATGAAAGTGCGATGATAAAGTTACAACAATATTTTGGGAAAGAATTTCAAGAGAAGCCAGCGAGCCCGCAGCGGGGCATGCCAGCAGCAGCTCCCAATATAAAAAAGGAACTCAAACAAAAGGTGCTGGAAGCAGCTAAGGCGCGCCAGCGCAAAGAAGAACTATACCCGGGCGCCGAAGCTTCGGAGCTATCAGAGCAAACTAAAGCAAAGAATGAATAATGAGATAGATTATGGTAATTTAATTAAGCAAATTGCTTTTTGGGATAATGATCATCGTCAGGCACAGCTAATACTAAGATGTAGGCATGATGGGCTTACACAGTCAGCGTTTTTTCGTCACATCTTAACAGGCTATATTAATGGCGATGAACGCATTCAAAGCTATATTGATGAAGTTAAAGAGATGGGCGAAAGCCGCAAAAAAAAATCGAGAACATTGAAAAAGAAAGGAGACGAAATGGTAAAAGATTTTGCACTAACAGATGTGGAAGTTGAGAATATCTTTGATCTTTTAGAAGAGGAGCTTCCGGACTCATGAGTGATGGTTTATTAACATGTGCAAAAGAGTGTAAGAAAACAAAGAAGGGTTGTGACGTTGTCGAGTGTCGTTTGTGGGTGGATTTTGAGGAGGATTATAATTGCTGCTTAGTGTCTATTTATGAACATGGCGCCATGACATTGAGAGAGGTAGCGAAGCGCTTGGGTATTTCCTTCGCGAGAGTAAAACAAATAGAAACAAAAGCGCTCATGCGATTAAAAGAGAACCCTGACGCGTCTACTTTGTTTTTTTAGGGTATTTATCAAATAAAGCAACTATTTACCTTTGAGTTTTACCATATTCAAGGAGATTTACAATGGCTCGCAAGACCTTACTAACCGAAGCAGAGATTCGTCGCTTCATGAAATTAGCCCAAATGACGTCTATAGGAGGGGAGAGGCTGCAAGAGTTTGTAGAGGAAGAGGATCCCGCCGAGGAGCTTTCCGAAGCGCCCACCGAGGAGACTATCGAGGAGGCCTTCGAGGAGGCTTTAGAGGACGAAGAACTTGGGGAACTTCCCGCAGAAGGAGGTGATACACTCCCAGACCCAGACCTTGATGTCGAACCTGCCCCCGAAGAAGAAGGCAAAGAGGCCGTCGTCTTAAGTTTACTTAACGTCGTTGGAGAATGGGCCGCAGAGCAAGGTATTGAGATGGATGTTGAGGGTGGTGCAGAGGATCTTGAAGAGCCCGCACCAGATTTAGAAGAGCCCGCCCTAGATCTAGAAGAGCCGGCCCTAGATCTAGAAGAGCCCGAAGAGAGAAAAGGGCCACCCGGCATGAGGAAATATCAAGAAGGGGCAAATCAAGACGCCCTCGTTCGGGAAGTAGCGCGCCGTGTGGCCGCCCGCCTCTCGAAAGAAAATCAGCAGGAGCAGATGGTTGACCAACTAGCCGAGAGAATTATGGCTCGACTGGTCAAATAATAGTTGACAAAACGCTTTATAACTGTTATAGTTTAACCACCAGTCGTATCTGGTGGTTATTTTTTTGAGGATTTTGGATGGAGTGGGTTTTAAACGTTGCATTGTTCATTTTTGGGTATTTCACATGCAAAACATTTTATTTTCTTAGCGCCAGTCGCACAAGCATCAACATGCTTAGAGGCGCTCAACTAACATGTCTCTTAATGTTGGCGCGCTCAATAGAGCATTTTTCTTATTCACGAGCGCTCCGACTACATCATATGAAGACATCCGAAACTAGCGAGCACAATATTCAGGCTTTTACATATAGGTTTGAAGAAGAACTAGTGCACTACAAAAAGAAATCCATCGAGGAAATTATTAACGCGCACCCGGGAGTATTTCAACAGTTTATTGAGTTTGATAATTGGCCCTCAGGCATGAAATATCTTGAAGAAAATAAAGAACTATTAGAAATGATTCGCGTGAGGAGCGCCAATGATTAATCGTATTAAAGAAAAAGTAGGCACCATGTTCACTAACAAAGAGTCAACGGCTATCGAAGAAGACCCCAAAGTTATTCTCGTGAACGCGGGGCCCGAGAGCGCCCCCGAGCCAGAGTTGAGAGTGGTGGGGTTGTACACAGATATTAACGAAGAAAAGGTTGCCGAGGTTACTCAGGCTTTATTATATTTGAATGAAACCAACCGGATGCGACCCGATGAAGAAGAAAAAAAGCCCATTGATTTTTATATTTCAACATATGGTGGAAATGCTGATGATATGTTTGCTTTATATGATATAATGAAACAAGTGCAAAAAGAGACGGAGATTCACACCATTGGAATGGGGAAGGTAATGTCGGCTGGTGTTCTACTGTTAGCCGGCGGCACGCCAGGTAAACGTAAGATTGGTAGGAACTGTCGTATAATGCTTCACTCTGTTAGTTCTGGCAACCAGGGGGACCTTCATAATTTAGTCAATGAAGTCGAGGCAATTCAAGAACTACAAGAAATGTACATTAATTGTTTAACACAAGAAACAAAAATGACCAAATCACAGGTGAAAAAAATGCTAGAACGTAAAGTGAACGTCTATTTATCTGCAGAGCAAGCCGTTGAATATGGAATTGCTGACATGGTATTATGAGGAACTAATATGTCGGAACTGCGAGAACTATTGAAAGAAGAGTATGGAAAGAAGCAAAAGGCAACTGTGACGCCCCAATCGTTGATGGAAATGATCGAGGAAATAATAGAATATAATTTCAACCGCCCCTCTCAAATTAAAGAAGAAAAAGAGCCGTCGCTGAAAACTCCCCAGTCGATGGAATTTACTTATCAAGCTATTCCTGAAATACCAGTGTCCGAAATAGGGTGGGCATCACTACATAGCAATGATGAGGCCGGCCAAGCAAAACGGCAACAACTTGAACAATTTTTAGCTAAAATTAAAGGAAAAGATTTACGAGTAAAAATAAAGAACTTATCTCGCATATTAAGCGACCCTAAGCAATTTCAAACGGCTACCTATGGATCAACACCACGCGAAAGAATTGCTAATATTTTATCATACTTGGTGTTTTTTAAAACGCTGACTACTGTTATTACCAATTTCAACGCGTCATCGGCCGGTTTTAATTTTGAATCATTCTTGGCAGTGTTGTTGGGGGGCTACCAAATTCCCGCCGCAGGCGCCTCCACTATTGCAGATTTGCGCACCGGCGAAGGAGTTCCCGTTAGTTTGAAGTTGTACAACGAAAAGACTTTGAAGGCCGGCGGGAGTTACCATGATTTAGTGAGCGATTTGGCGCGCCGCCCCAATATGATGCAGTACGTGGTGGCAACGAAAACTTTAACAGGCAAGGAGCTTGCAACCCAAGGAGAAATAGGATTTTATCAATATAACTTAACATTGGATAACATTTGTCAAATATTATATAATAGCGCTAGGGATGATAACGATCATTTGATTAGACTTCCTCAAGCTGTGCTCGAGCGCCAAAGAGGGACTGGCAGTCTTAGATTTAAAATTCCCACCATTCCTACTGTGGAAGAAATAGGTGCTTCTTTTGAAGAAAGTGTCAGAAACACCCTCAGAGATCAGCCTTTTGTAGAAGACCTTATCGCCGCAATAAATTACCTCAACAGTCCTAGCTTATTTACAGGGCCTAAAAAACCGGCCCTAGGCCACTTTGTAGCGCAGAACCGTGAGGGTACCCTTATTCGACTTTTAAAAGATCTTAAAAGCGAGAACGTAATTCCCGAGCAGACAAATCTAAAAGAGTTGTTTTTGTTACTGAATAACATAAACGAAGAGGCGCGCCGGTCGTATCTTAAGGCTAAAGCGGCCATTGATAAAATTAGAGGTTCGCGTGGAGCGTACGCGTCGCCAAGAAAATCCCTTAAATTTTATAATGGCCTGTCGGGAGCGGAAAAACAACGAGCACTTCTTCTTACGCTTGGATATGCTCGAGGAGGTCTTCAGTATGAACTAACTCGAGCCGATATTTACACAGTGGATAGGTTGGCTCAGCCATACTCAGTGTTTGCTCCGCGTCAAAAATCAGTAAGAATAGGGGAACTAGAAATTGGGCGCGCCCGAATTCAAGACATCCTAAATGAAGTGGTGGATCAGCTTAACTCTTCTGTTTTTCAAATATTTTCCGATCTTAAAATGCTTAATGATAACATTCAAGCATTTTTTGCTGGGGGCTTGGCAGATGATAGGGTAGCCGACACGGCTATTGAGGCAGCGGAAAGCATAGGCGAGCGAACTAAGGAATTTAAATCTGATGAAAAATAACACGAGGTATTAATGAGTCGAGCATACGACAACAAACAAAAACTACAACAGAAAATAATGAACGGCGCCAACCTACTGGCTGACAATGTAGCGTCAACGCTAGGACCTAGAGGAAGAAACGTTCTTCTTCAAGAAAAGAACAAGACGCCATTTATCACAAAAGACGGAGTGACAGTCGCACATTTTGTGTCGCTGGAAGATCCGTTTGAGAACGCCGGCGCGCAGATCATCAAACAAGCCGCGATTCAAACTAACAACGACGCCGGCGATGGCACAACAACCTCCACAGTATTGGCGAGAGCCATCCTGCGAGAATCACAGAAGTTTATCGCTTCTGGCGTTTCGCCTATTGACTTACAGCGCGGTATTGATGTGGCGGTTAAGAAGGTGGTGGCGAATCTTACGGAGATGGCCAACCCCGTCACAACTGCGGCCGATATCGAGCATATTGCTAGAATTTCAGCTAACAACGATAACAGTATTGGAAAACTTGTTGCTTTGGCAGTGGAGCGTGTAGGGCAGGATGGCTCCATCACAATTGAAGAGTCTCGCTCTCTTGAAACATCGTTAGATGTGACGGAAGGTTTCCGCTTTGATGCTGGCTATTGCGCTAGTGCGTTTGTTACCGATGAGCGACGAAGCGTCATGCACTACGATGAACCTTTGATTCTCACAACTGATCATAAAATTACTACAGTGGAGCAAATCCTTCCGATTCTGGAAATGGTAGCTAGAGAAGGGCGCCCGCTTGTTATCGTGGCAGAAGAAATAGATGGTCAAGCACTAGCCGCTATGATTATGAATGCAATGCGAGGAACTTTAAAAGTTGCGGGAATTAAAGCGCCCCTTTACGGAGAAGAGCGCCGCAATTTACTTAATGACTTGGCTATTTCCACCGGTGCAACGTTTATAACGCGTCAGAGCGGAATTAAACTGTCTGATATCAAAATGACTCATTTAGGAGCCGCCAAATTTATCGAAAGTACTAAGTATAGCACTACCATCGTTGGTGGCAACTGTGATTACGAAGCGGTCGAAAATAGAATTGAAACCTTGAAAAACCTCATTAAGGACACAGAATCACTACCAGAATGCAGCCGGATTCAAGAAGCAGTCGCGCGCCTGGCTTCTGGTGTTGCTATTATTCGTGTTGGCGGTGCGACAGAGGTCGAAATGACAGAAAAGAAACACAGGATTGAAGATGCATTAGAGGCTGTTAACTCCGCCCAACAGGAAGGCATTGTGGCAGGCGGCGGTGTGGCACTTTTGCGCGCTTCCAAAGACATTGATAAGGGAACAACAGACGAACACAATCTTGCTGCGACTATCGTTCAGCAAGCATGCCGTGCGCCAATTCACCAAATGGCCTTAAACGCCGGCACTTCGCCGGATCTTATAATCGATCAAGTATTAAATGCAGAACAGTCAGAAGGGTGGGACTTTCGAGAAAGCTGCTTGACAAGCATGGTTGAACGGGGTATAATAGATCCAGTAAAAGTGACTCGTACCGCCCTGCAGAACGCTGCGAGTTGTGCCGGAACCCTTATCACAACCAACTATGGTATCATACAAACGGAGTAAACTATGAAAGAAGGAGACTTATGTTACCTCCCGCAAGGAGTGGTGATGATCAAACAAGATTCATCTTCTTTGCCCGTGGGGCATTATCAAACGGAGAAACCGGTGAGCGCACTCGTTTTAGAAAATGAGCCAACGGCCAGTAGGTTGTATATATTGTTTAAAGGCGAGAAGTGGTCAGTATCGAAAAGAGAAACTTACCCCCTGGAGGAACACCATGTTGGTCAAATTGACTGAAGTGTGTGGAGGTAACCCCACATTCATCGCGCTCCGCGATCAGTTTACCTTAAGAGAGGTGTTTGTAAATCCTGAGCATGTTGTTATGGTGAGAGAAGAACCAAGAATGAGACAACTCAACGAGCAGGGGCTTTTACCTGAAGGGCTGGACGCCAACCACAGGTTTTCCAAGCTTACAATCAACCGAGGCCACACCGGCACAGAAATTGTCGTGGTGGGCGCCCCAGAAATAGTGGAAACTACCTTAAACTTAAACAAAGATAAACAATTATTAAAAGGTTAACATGACGCAACGAATAAACATCCAATACAGTGTTGACGTAGATGAGCTTCCAAAAGAAGTGGGGCGCCTCCTGGAAAGCGCTTTTAATCAATATCAACTACTTCAGGCTGATTGTCGGTTTACACCTGCGGACAGCGCCCTCGCATACAAAACCGTGGAAAGGATCGATTGTATTCGGTTAGCACTGGCTAGTATCGATCATCGTTTAAACGACGCGTCCAATATAATCTCCGGATATTTAGAATATAAAGCACAAGAAGGGCAGCCACAACCTATCGATTTATCGCGCGAGGCGCCTGCGGGTGTCGATGTTGATGATCTAACCGAAAAAATAGATAAGTTTAAATCGATGATGATCCTCCCAGAGGAAGATGAAGTCTCCGATTAGAGAAAATGTAGAAAAATCTACTAAGATTAAACTTAAAAGAAGGCTATTGGGTGATTAATGAGACAAAAAATTTCAATGATATGTCCAACTCGCGAAAGAACTAAAATGTTGGATAGGTTCGTAAAAAACATATTTGATAAAGGCACAGATAACATTAAAAATAAAGATTATTTTGAGCTATTGCTGATAGTTGATAACGATGACGAGCAAACAAGAAACTTTTTTGCTGAAAACCTGTCTGAATATCCCACAATAAAAATGATAAATAGAGAAAGGAGTGAATTCTTTAATAGAGATTACATAAATTTCGGCGCCTCAAAAACATCTGGTGACTTAATTTGGGGGGTTGCGGATGATGTAGAACTTTCAACAGACAACTGGGACGCGGTTCTTTTAGATAAAGTTAATAAATTTGAATCTTATGTTAATAAAGGTTATTTAGCAAACGTGTTCTATGATTGGACCCCATGGGAAATGGCTTATCTTATTAATACTGATTGTAGCGATGGAGATTTTGAACGTTATGATTTTTGTCGTTGTTCGTTTCCTATTTTGACTCGCGAGGCTTTTAACAAGCTTGGGATTTTTGTGCCGCATGAGTGGAAATCGTGGGGAGCAGATTATGGTCTTGGAGAGATCTTTAGAAGGGCCGGCCGGGTTTTATCCTTGCCAGAAATTAAAGTTGCTCATATGACCTGGAATAATAATAATAAGGTTTTTTTTAGAGAAAAAGATAGTACTAATGAAACCACCGAGAAAAGAAGTTCTGAATGCGATATGGTTGGAGCCATCGTGCCCAAAGAAGAAGACGTTATCAACAAGTACCTAGAAATATTAACAGACGAAACTTACGGGTGCTTGTACTTGGATAGCGGCCACACTTCCAAAAAAGATCACTCATCAAGGATTAGTTTCGAAGTATTTGAAAATCCTTTAGGTACTCTAAGATTAGAAATTCAATCAATAGAGAAGATCTTCAATGAGGTTCTGCAAGAAGCTTCGATAGTTCCAGTGCAATGCCCGAAATGTAAATTTGTAGATTTTGACCCGCGCACCTTCCCGCATGGTACCCGTGACCGGTGGCTAAAGGCCGCGACCCCACCCTGTGCAACGCACGGCCCACTTGAGTGGAACACGCTATCGCCAGCAAATGATGACAAGTATTGTAAAGAATATAAAATGCTATTGTCGTGCAATGTTGAAGGTTGTGATGTTGTACACGACCTGACAGGACAAATGTTATCTTGTCCAATTCCTACTTGTGATTATAAAGGTCTTTTTAATTTTGAAGTGTATAAAATGGTGGATGCAAGATACAAAGCAAAGAACTTACACACTAGGCTAAATTCACTAAAACAAAAACACAATGATACGGTAAAATTACTTCGTACAGCAACAACGCGGCCAATGTCATAATGACACATAAAAAGTTTAAATCGATGATGAGTCCCCCGGAGGAAGATGAAGTCTCCGATTAGAGAAAATATTAATAATTTCAAATGCTTATCGTTGTTGAGAGAACTCATTCCTCCCGGCAGTACGGTGAATTCGTTTTTGTTTTTTGACGGCAACCTAGAATTTGGCTTAGCCGAGAGCAATCGGTTTGTGATCGCGTACACTAATCGATATGTTATCTATGAGTTTTGGAAATGTGTGCTAAGCGAACCTAAAAAAGTAGCAGACATGTCTAAATTTTTGTTTTCTTCCACGGAACAAAATATTTTTTATATTTTTCAAGAAAATTGGCCAACATATAAAGATCCTTATCTTCGATCTGCTATATTTTTCTTATTGAACAGGTGTTCTGAAAATGGTCAGATTTCGGCTGGCAACTTTAACCCCCAGAATTATAATCCCGTCGCCTTATCTCATTTAAACAAATTTCAAATTAATAATTTTCATATTGAGTGGGACGAAGAAGAAGATTTTATAGAAGGAGTTAAAAATGCACCCCAAGCGGATTATCTTTTATTGCCTATTGGTAAATTTAGTTACAATTTTTTTGAGCATGGTAAAAGTCGGGGTTTTGAAATGACCAGTGTCAATCATAAGGAATTGTTCGAGACCTTAAATCAAAAAAAAGATAAATGGGTCGTGGTATATAAATCCCATTCTCAACTTTACAAGCTTTACAAAGATTATAATATCACCATGTTGAATAAGTACGGAAAGATCACAACAGACAAAAGTATATGTGAAGAGGTGGTGATTGCCAACTTTTAAACTATTGTTGGCATGTTGTTTATTCTTGGTTGGCCAGGGACTCGGATGGTTTCATCTGAATAGCCAATTTGTTTGGATGTGGTGGAGGGGGCGCTGGCTGCTCCCCATGATTTTATTTTCCTTCCCGGCTGGCTTATGTTTTTGGTATGGTATGCAACTCGCTTACAGTGAGATGGGAGAGGTATGGGGCCCCCGCTTTTTAATCTTCGCCCTGTCTTATTTTACTTTCCCGGTGTTAACGTGGTACTTTTTAGATGAA
>Ga0098033_1001140_pt1 | contig 11200 bp, 14 predicted proteins | sample 1_EtaG_FD_75049 | JGI IMG/M metagenome (GOLD analysis project Ga0098033, IMG submission 75049) | Marine viral communities from the Subarctic Pacific Ocean - 1_ETSP_OMZ_AT15124 metaG | ecosystem: Environmental > Aquatic > Marine > Oceanic | place: Pacific Ocean | collected 2015-01-07
CAACTCTTGGGTAAGGGCGTATACGAAGATAAACACCATCCCACTCACGATAGCGAGGGTTACCTCCATCCAATCCGTTATAGTTAACGAGGCTCAAGGTAGCGGTGATATCTTCCGCAGTCAGGATGTCGTCTTGAACTGCAGTTGAAACTGGGGATGTAACATTGGTTTGATAGCCTGTGAGTATCCTTCGCCATACTGGGCGGCCCAATCTCTCGCCTGTTGCTGGGTTAAAGTTTGAGTTATAATACATAACTTTTCTTTGCCCTTCAAGAGATCTCATACCACCGACAACAGCATACTGCCCAACAGTATTCTTACTCTGGAAAGGTTTATCATCGAAAGTTAAAAATGATACAGTCGCCGACACCTTGTTTCCAAGTTGTGCTGGCGCTGGGGAAAGTGTATTGAGAGGCTCAGACAATGGGCCCACAGAGCCATCAGGTGCTTGAACAGCCCAACACAACTCGAAGTATGTAGTGGTTGGTAAGTCTCCACCACCGCTGTTTGCGGTATGCTGGTTCCAAACAACTGATAGTTTCTCTGCTGGAGGCACGACTGTTGGTGGAACGGGAACATAACACTCTGCTTCTGAAGCCGTGTAATCTTCTCGTAAGTTTAGTTCTTCTTCTCGTCTTGGCGAGATTGCTCGCTGCTTACCAGTCACGCTCCAGTTTCCATTAGTGGCTGGGCTGTCTCTGTAAGATAAGTTCATTATCTCGATGCAGTCTTCGGGCAATCGATAATAGCGAACTTTTGTTTTCCAAGTTGTAAGCGCTAAACCTGTGCTTGAACGGATTGGTTCAGCAACTGCAAGTTGTTGTGAGGATATAACCTTTACGATGGTGTATTCTCTGTCTTCCCATTGAAAGATATTGCCTTCAAAGATTTCTGGGTGAGAGTTAAAAAGGGGAATAGCGGCACTAAATGTCGCAAGTCTTTGCCCGTCGACAACGGTGCAAGTAGTATTATTTGTTCGGGTATAATCCAAGTCAGGATAAAAGTTAACGGTGCTCAACTTCTCTGCGAAGTTCCACCTCTTATCGGCCCAAAGGGAATAGTAACTATCATTAATGATGTCTGTAAGTTGGTTATCGTAAGCAGTCAGTTCCGGCGTATAGTCGCTAATGTTTTTGATTTGCGCGATAAGGGTTTTGAGATCCATTGAGTGTCTCCTGTGGATATCTTATTGATAAAAAAAAGCCCCCCTCCCAAAAGGAAGGAGGGCTGTGGTTTACTTATGTGAAAAGTATGCTTTAGTTTCCGATAATGAAAACGGTGTGAATACCAGTTCCAACTGATGCTGACTTAGCGTAAGCAACAACGGGGTGAATATTACCAGCAGTTGCTGTATCGGCAGCACCGGCAGTACCAGTGATACAGAGTGGATCACCTGCAGCAGCGACAGCGAGGGTTAAACCTTCGCAAATGCCTCTGGTGCAAACTTGAACTTCCTCTCCAACAGCGGCTGCGGTTAGCGCAACACCGATACACATCTGAGCCGTAACAACACCCAAGTCTGCCTTAACGACAAACTTAGCAACTGATGCGTCAATCTTGGAGAAATCGTAAGCAACGAAGTCACCAAGGGCAACACCACCTGCGCCAGCAAAGAACTTTTCTGTCTGACGATAGTTTTGAACTTCGCCAACTGGAGTAGTCTCCATTGATTTTAGTATAGTATTAGTAGCCATTAGTATGTATCTCCATCGACAAGAACGCCGCAAGAACCGAGATGGTCAGCGATGAGTTGCCCTTTCCAATATAGTTGTGCTGCTCTTGCAGTCGTTCCGCTGATGTGCTCAAATGGGCTCAGTGCGAAATCTCCTTGGGAGTGCATAACAAGTTTAATGCCGTCGAAGTTGAGGAAATACATTGAGTATTCGTCAGTTCCGACACCGGCGTTGATGGGCATATCGATTTCTTGCTCAAGAGAAGCGCCGGCATAAGCCAGAGACATCCTGCCGCCATCAAGAGTTTTCTCGTCAATGTAGCGCTCACTTGCTTGAAGTGCGCGTTTGTAGTTGACGAAACCTGCTTCTGAAGCGATGATAAGTTTCGTTTCACCCATTGGAGCGATGCTGTTTGACTTAGCGTAAAGTTCAGCCATACCCGCCAAACCATCTGTTGAGAAGTTTGTGGGGCATGTAAACCGCTGGTTAAACCAGCCGCGAACATTAAGCGTATTCTTAGCCAAGCCACCAACAGTGTTGGTTTGCCCAGCAGCAGTCGGAGCGCCGTTCTCGAAGAAGCCCGTTGCCGATGCTTCACCGTTGAGTGTGTTTAGCCCAGTAAGAACTGTGGAGTTACCTGCGAGGATTTGCTTGTTGATTTCTCGACGAAGCATGCCCATAACAGATTTCATGCGGGCTTCGACAATCTTTACGATTGCTTTGTCGCCGCTGTTTTCCATTTCTTCTTTCTGTGTGATTACGATTGGAGCAACGAAGTCAGCCCACTCGTAAATAGCGGGACGGAGAACATCCGATACCGCGAGGGAGACAGGCTCATAGCCAGTCGCCAGTGATGTTATTGATGAGTGATCAACAACTGAAAGAGGTCGCTGTATTTTAATACCGCCATCCTCTGTTTCCAAGCCACCCAGTTTCTTCGCATAGTCGAGGAAAGCCGTCTTCTTAAAGAGTTCGTCAACTTCGCTATCGCGGATACTGAACAAGGTGCTGGATAAAAGATCATTTGAAGCCATTTTATTTTATCCTTATGTTAAATGGTATGTTAGTTTTGGTGTGTTTCAGGTTCTCAATGCGAGTTGATATCTCTTTTTTTTTGGCTCGGATTAAGGGTTCCTTGCGGAGTTTAATACGACGAGAGGGGAGATAAAACACACCCTCTCATTACTGACGGATCCGTTCGACTTTAGTCGATATCAGATTTTATCCGTCTGAGATTTGTGATATTGGTAAGCCGCCCAAGCATCTTTAAACTTTGGAACCTTTGAGGTGTTAACATTTCTGCCTGTGCTTGTTGCAGCAAGAGCCTGCCTTGATGCTTGCCTCTTGGCTTTCATCCGCTCTGTTAAGCGGGTGTTCTCTTCAGTCGTCATCTGTGCCTTGGTGATGAAGTAAGCATCTTCCAATGAAAGGTTGGGGCGATCCAAGAGAAGGCGAGCAACCTTGACGCGAACCTCTGGCTCAACAATCTCTGGGTTCTTTGCTTTGAAATCTTTAAGTTCCAACTCTCGCTTCTGTTGAGCAACCTCTCGCTTGAGGGGTGCAAGCATTTCATTTAGCCGCTTGGCTGTCTCTTGCTCGATATGCTTTCGTCTGCCTTCTTCATCCCAAACATCATGCTTGGTATCATCTGCAGCAAGTCGCTCCATCTCTTTTGCGAACTCGCTCTCTGTTAAAAGTTTTCTTTGAGCATGGAACTTCATGCGCTCTGCTTCAAGTTCCTTCTTCATCTCAGCAATAACCTGTGTCTTCTGGGTATAGTTGCTGCGAAGGTTCTGAATAAGTTTCTTTCCGTTCTCCGGAAGGTGTCTGAGGATTTCGTCATAGTGTGGTAAGCCCTTGTGGGTTCCCGACATTATTTCATCTTCGCCAAAATCCGCTGCAGCAAGTGCTTCAATCGAGATAGCATCTTCACCAACTTCACCGATGAACTGGTTCAGCGCTGCAGACAATGCGTCAGTTTGCTCTCCTGTGCTCTCTGTGGGGGTTTCTGCTGCTTCTGTGGCTCCGGAGGTGTCTGCACTCGTTGAGACGGTTGCTGTGCCTTCTGGGGCTGTTTCTGGGGCTGGAGTATCATTTATGATGTTTTCCATGTTATTTTCCTTTGTGGGTTATAAGCGATCAAGAAACAGTTTATCTGTATCTTCTTCTGATGCTTGGGGTAAACTGGGTGGTGGTGCGTCGACTGTTTCAATCGCTTCGCCTTCCGGTGGTGCTTCTTTAAGAAAGGCTTTAAAACCTTTGTCGGTTGCGAGGGAGTTGACTGAGCCTGCGAGCATCATCAAGTCGGTATCATCTGCGATACCATCAAGTGTGACTGCTTTGTCTTCATCAACCTTTCCTGCTGCGATAGCATCATCTGCCGCTGCCTTAACCATTGTAATCTCTCGCATAAACTCTTGCGGGAGTTCGGTTGCATCGGCTGAGAACTCTGGATAATCCTCTTCAATCTCAAAGATGTCGTGAATACGATTGATTGATTTAACCAATGCGTTCAATCCTTTGGTTGTAAAGTTTCCTTGAGGAGACATTTCAGCAAACATGTCGTCTGCTGCGGCATCTGCCGCTCCTGCTGTCTGAGCGAAGTCTTGCTCGAAACCCTCAAGTTCCAAGCCCATCGCCGATGTTGGTGTTGTTTCGGGCATAATATTAATCCTTTGCAAGCATATCGCTTGCGGTAAATGTTTTTGATACTGCTTCAACCTTGGCTGCAGCATCATCGCCTCTGCAGTTCTTCCTTGCTTCCACAAGGTTTGCCTGATAACGGGCAGTCTCCGCGTTCTCAACTTTGATTTCTTTCTTGCGGTTCTCTGTCCAATCGTCGATGAAGTGCTTACCAAGTTGGCTTTCCGGAACCAATCCTCGGCTTCTTGCTATCCGCTCTTCCTGCCCTTGCCCAGATACATTGCATCCAAGAGGCACACTCCAGAAGGCTCCTGTCTCTGATGTCTGCTCTGCCCATGCTCCTGCGGTTCTCGCAATCATCGGGATGGCTTTATATGAGATTGATCCACAGACTTCGCACTCGATGTTCTGTGGGATTTCATGGTTCACTTTAAATAGTTCTTCGGTGGTATGGGTGCAATGGCTGCAGTCATAATCAAACATCGGCATTTATCTTCCTCTCTTTTGGTATCCATCTTTATACCAGCCTTCGCCTTTAAGGGCGAAGTTTGAGGCAACGATGGCTTTGTAAGTATCGCCTCCGCACTTCTCACACTTGGGGAAAGGTGCATCGACTTTCTGTAGTTTCTCTTTTTCTTCGTCGCATTTCTCACAGCGGAAAACATATATCGGCATTACTCTTGCATTGCCTTCTGTCGTTGCTCAACGGTGCTCGCACCTGTGATAGCATCAATCTTGTGCTGGCTCGCTTTCTTTTGTGAGCCGGCTGCATCAATCATCTTCTTGAGTTCCGCAATCAAACTTTCGTCGCCAGTCTCAAGCAAATCTTCCAAGATGGAGATGGCTGCCTTCTGCGCATCGTTCAGTTTTTCCTGCTCTTTCCAAGGATGGCGAACTGCTTCCATCTCATCAAAGGGCCAGATGCCGTGAGGCTTCTCCCCGATAACACCTGCATCAGCCAACAACTTGCGAGCCAGTGGGGGAGTTTCAACATCAACAGAAGCCAAGGAGATATCTGCCTCAAGCAGTTCTTCTTCATCTTCACCAATGATGCGGAGTTCTGGATGCGGCCCTTTGCCGTAAAGACGATCTTCCACATGCTCGTCGTGCTCCTGATGTCGTGTCTCAACCACCTCTGCAAGCAGCGAGAGCAGTTCCTCAACCCCGACAACCTTTACTTCTTCAATCTTCTTTCCCATAATAGTAATCCTTTATTTGTTATGCTGTCGCCAGCGGTATAGTTCTTGCTCCAGCAACCAACTCTTGTGCAAGAGCCTCTGATGGTGCTTGCCCCGTTGGGCCAGAAGGAAGGTCGCTCGGTGATGAACGCACCTTCGCATCTGGCTGGGGCTCTGGATCATTGTCTGACTTGAAACCTTCAGGCAAGTCAAACGCCCTCACAACCTCGTCTCTTATCACATTGGGCTGAACCCCCAACTGTGTAAGGAGCGGAACCAACTCGACGAGCCGCTGTGATTTAATCACCTCGCTCAGAGGTGTGTTCGCTTGATCCAAAGCAGCGAACCTGAAAGGATTATCGAGCATGTCTTGTGTTAAGAACTGAGGTTTCCCGTTAACAACCACGACAGGTTTCTCGTTCTCTTCAACAAGAACACTCAACATCCTTGTAAATATTGTTGCTATCCTTTCAATAGCCTCATCTCTTTCGCGAGCCATCCGCCCGATCTCTGAAGCAGAGTATTGAGCCAATGCTGTAATCTCTGTTGCAGTCGCCTTGGTTGCTTCACCTTTAGCGAAGGGAGCAAGGATTGAACCACGATTAATATCTGTCTCAATGTAGTTGAGGTATCTGTCGTGGTTGGATGATAGTGGTGTTACTGGAACAGGTTGGATGATACCAGCGATGTTCTCTGTATCAACAGGGATGATGGCTCCATCAACACCTGCGGTTATCTTAGCCAATGCATCCTCATCAATCACACCTTCCTTAACGATGTATTGCCGGCTGTCTCGACGAACAGCATTAGCCCAGAAAGTTCTCAAAACATTTTTTTCAAACAACTGCGAGTATACGCGAGCCAAGGTTGAGTATCCCTCAAGTGGCTTATCAGGCACCTGTGCATAGTATAGCGGGGCTATTGCAACCAAAGGTTGCCCGTCATAAGTGCTCAATGGTATGTCGGATGTCTGCAGTAGTTTATCACCGAGCCCATAGTTGGGGGAGTAAATGTATAACTTGTTTGCTTGCAAGTCGTAAAACTCAACGACTTCGATGAACTCATGGGATGATGGTATGTCGCTATCTGATGACTGCCTGTCGTTAAAGTAATCTTCTTTACGAACTGAGTTAAACTTCTTTGCGCCATATCTTTCTCTGGCTTCAGTCATGGTGATGAAGTAACGATGCCCAACCCAACGCTGGCTTTCCCAATCATCTGCTTCCCTGTCGACAATGATATCCCAAGGCACACAGGCTTTAACCCTTACCCTGTTGAGTGGATCATCACTCTCTTGGGGAGCCATCTTAAGAAAACTCATTGGGTATATGAGGGCATTACGAGTAGCGTTCTCAATCGCTTTACGCTGATGATAAAGAAAGTTGTTCGTTACTTCTTTAACAATAGCCTTCTCGTCAGTGGGAACCCTGTTGCTATCAACTTCAATAGCAGGGGCTTTACTGAACAGGGCAGCAATGAAACTCTCGATAAACGAGTAAGCATCTGCTGTTTCAATCTGAAGCATCTCAGGTGCTGTATCTGCTCCCTCCCAGAACTTCGTAAGGTATGCTTGTCGCAACCTCTTCATTGTCGCCATCTGCGATTTCCAATACTCAGTATGCTCGGTGAGCACAGCGGTGATAAGGTTGATTGTATCTGATTGCGTGGGCATGGTGGTGTTCCTTATTTCTTTACATCATCGATGACTTGTTTGCTTCCTTCAATGATACCAGATACATCTGGGCTCACCTCGACTTCCTGTGTATCGTAGTCGTAAGAGCACTCTCCGAAGATTGTGGAAAGCACCAAGGCTGTTCCGACGATTGTTACGCTAACATGGTAGCGCTCAAAGATTTCTTTTATTTTGGTCATGTTGTCTCCATTAATGGTTGGTTGTTATCCTTGCAGTGATAGCCCTTTAAAGGCTCCTGCATTTCTGATTTGTTCTGCTCGCTTCTTTTTTATCCAAGCAGGCAAGAACTCTTGACGAGGGTTGCTTACTGATGCGAGGCAATGCAAGCCGAGAGCCAATGCGATGACTGTATCGCCATGCCCTCTTGCCCCGTGTGCTATCTCAAGCCTGCCTTTGTGATCAACAACGAAGGCTCTGAGTTCTGATAGTGTTAAGTCATCGAGCAGGGTTATCACACCTTGGCTCAATGTTTCTTTTAGTGCTTCAAAGATGAGAGGCTTTGTCTTGATGGTGGTTAACCAATCTTTATTATTCTCATCACACCATAAGTTTGTGTAGCCTTTATGTCTCATCTCTGTTAACAATGCAACACCCATGTTGTTGCTCTCGATAAGAACCTTTGCCTTATTGTATTCAGTTGCTATGTGATGCAGTGTCTCTGAGAACTTGGCTGTGCTATCTGTGTTGGTTCTGTATATGCAGACTGTGTTGTATGTTGACTTATCAAATACAGTTAATGCACTGTAGTCTTTACCGACACCTGCTGATACATCAACACCGATGGAATACTTGTGCCCTCTTATGGGCTTCTGTAAATAAAGTATCTCGCTATCTGTAGCGGATGGTATGGATTGGGTATACTGTAAGTCATCCTCTGTAAAGTATGCATCAGCACCCTGTGTATAAGCCTCTGCTATAGTTAAGGGATACTCTCTGCAGAACTGGTTGGCTCCCAACCTCTGTGCTTTCTTTCTTCTCCAATACATCTGTTCATTAGTCAGTGTATATCTTGTGGATATCTTCTTCTCTTCTGGGGATAACTGGAAGTCATCCGGTAGTGTTAATGAATACTCCTTGTGCCTGCTCCATGGAAAGAAAAGAAACTTCCATCCTCCCTCATTAGCCTGTGCCTTCTGTATCTCATTATGCAAGCAGTCACCATAATAGTTTGCTGTGCTCTCAATGATTAGTTGCCCTTCGTTGATGGATGATATCGCTGTTGATAACATCTCTTCTGGCCGTTCAGCAAAGGCATACTCACTTATCATCAGATGTGTAGCAGTGAACGATCTCATACCACCCTTTGCTTCTGCTGATACTGCTATTATCTTTGCTCCGTTCTCCTTACATAGTTCAGTGGTATTCTCTGTGGTTAACTTACATCTTAACTTACTGGGTAAGTTATTGTAGTATCTCTTCATGATACCAAGGATATGCTTACTGCTCTGTAACTTGTGGCTCATCACTGCTATCGTAACAGGCTCTTCTGCTGCATACCATACCCAGAACAAGTATGCTGCTATGATTGTCGTTGAACCAATCTGTCGTGGCTTTAAGATTAAAGTATCATCACCTGTAAGCAATGACTGTAGTATCTCTGTCTGCTCATCGTTGGGGTATAACCTTATGTTCTTCCCTCGCTTATCCGTGATGTTTAACTTGGGGATAAACTTGTGGGCATCCTTGACTAACTCTTTTATCCCAACCACTTAGCCAGTTCCACTATCTCTCCATCAGGTATACCATTGATGTCTGTATTACTTATCTGTGCAACCTTTAACTTTGCTTCCTCAATCTTATGCTTTGTTATTGCTATATCTTTTAATGCATTAAACACAGAGCGTATGGTAGTGTTATCCACTACAGATGACTTCTCACCTTTCTTCTTTGCCTTGATGTGTTCCTTCATTAATGCCCAGCATAACTTCTCAAAGTCTTCTGTGCGTAGTGCTATTGATAACTTACTTGCAGCCATTGTCTTCCTCCTTCGGAGTAAGAGGTATCTCTTCTCCTTGCTCATGCGAGCCTTGTGTGGTGCCTTGTGCTTGTTGCATTGCCTCAACCAGTATGGGCTTCATCTTCTTAAGAGCAACGCTGTATGTGTTGCTTATGGTGCCCAATGCTCTGTCTCTCTCTTTGGCTAATGCTCTGAAGGATTTACCCTCAACCATGATACCCCATACAATAGCGAACTCCTTAACTGTTAAGTGTTTACTTGCTAAGTCCCATATGCTGAAGCCAAGCCCTGCATCTTCCTCTCTGTCTTCTCCATCAATCATCGCTATCATCTCATCCTCTGGATCTGTATGCAATCCTCTCTGAGTGTTAAGTTTATCAAGGAACCAAGTGTCGACTGAGAGGTATCTCCAATCTCCTTCAAACTCTGATGCATCCCTCCACTTCCTCATGAGTGCGGCCACCATGCTGGTGTGCCTTGCAAGTCGGGTGTGTCGAAGTGATTGTTATGTATTGAGTAACACTCTGGCTCGAAGCCCATGTTAATGCAATCACCAAGTGTGTAAAACAAACTGCTAAACATCTCACCGAAGTAGTATGCAAAGACTGCTATGCATAACCCAAGTGTGCTGGTGATAACTCCTGTCTCGATTGCGGATAACCCTGTCTCATCTGTGTAAAACCTGTGCATAATGTGCTCTCCCTCACTACTGACGGAACCGTGCGAAGGGGGTAAAGGAAATGGTACATTTCCGCTTGCTTCCTTAGTGTCGTTAATAGTATTAGTCTTACTGTGTGTGATGTTAACCTTACCCTTACTGTATCTTATACTATCTCTTATCTCACCTTACTCTCATTGTATGTAATGCTCTTCTCTTCACTAACAGTCTTAACCTTTTTATCTTCTCTTGTCTCAACCATAATCCTCTCCTCTGCGATACGGGTATACACTGGGTTGATCTCAATACCAACATAGTTTCTTCCATTGTTCTTCGCAACAATAGCAGTGGTGCCTGAACCCATGAAGGGATCCAATACAACACCTCCCTCTGGTGATGATGATAACAGAGGAACCTCAATGAGTTTCTCTGGGTATGAAGCGAAATGTTTCTTCCCCTTCTTCTTGCTTGGGCTTATGTTCCATACACTAAACAAGGGGCGGGTAAGCATATTCTCTCCCTTTAACATCTCATCATAGTCGAAGTCTTTACTCTTTAACTTATCTCTGTTCTTCGCAAAGAAAGCATCCTGTCTTGATGCTGCAAAGGAGTAACCCTCCTGCCCTGTGATGCCCTCGTCACACCTCTTATCCATGTGGTTCTTGGCGAAGTATCTTCTTAATGAACACTCTTGTTGAGGCACCCTTGGCTGGCGAAAGAAGTATTGTTTCTTCTGGGTGAACATGTATAACTTTTCATGGTTGCTCCATAGTCTGTCTTTGTTACTTGTTGGCTGGAGGTTTGGCTTATCCCATATAACTTCTTGTCTCAGTATCCATCCTCTCTTCACCATCTCCATAGCAAACCTCTCCGGCACCATCTGCAATCCTTTATCCTTATATGTATCCGCTATGTTTACCCACAATACTCCGGTATTCTTCAGTGTTCTCTTGCTTTTCTCCAGTATTTCGCATAGTTTTTGCACATATTTATCAACACTATCCTCTTGTCCCACCTGCTTATCATGCTTGTAATCTCTGAGGTTATAGTATGGTGGTGATGTTATAATACAATCAACATAGTCTGTGGGTAATACCTCTTCATCATCCAACACAGTTAAAGCATCACCTGTTATTATCTTATTCATTGCACTCTCCTTAATACTATCTCTGTTCTCGGATTACTTTTATCTCTCTTCTTCTCGACAAACAATAGCACCACTTGCTTATCATCATCAAACACAATCTTCTGTAGTGCATCAAGTGTTGGTTTGATCGCTCCATCGATATCGTTCTGCACTGATGGATACCAAAAGGTTATGCCGACATACCACTTGCTATCTTTATCAACATCTCTGTCTCTCCACATCCTTCGACACTCATCTGCTATTGACTTCTG
>Ga0098033_1001141_pt1 | contig 11179 bp, 18 predicted proteins | sample 1_EtaG_FD_75049 | JGI IMG/M metagenome (GOLD analysis project Ga0098033, IMG submission 75049) | Marine viral communities from the Subarctic Pacific Ocean - 1_ETSP_OMZ_AT15124 metaG | ecosystem: Environmental > Aquatic > Marine > Oceanic | place: Pacific Ocean | collected 2015-01-07
TCAACATCGGCACAGAGCAAGGCTAGGAACGCCTCTCTATCGTCAAACAAGAGGCGTGTACGTGCTATCCTCGCCTCCTGTACGCCCTGCATTGTGCCACGACCGCTCGTATTCAGACAGGCCTGTGCACACTCTTCTGTAGCGTGTGCACACACGTTGCCACGACCTGCAAGGTTCACGGGCGCAAGGTGGAGGATAGCCGATTCGACAAGGTGGGACGTCTTGGCCGTCTTGGCGTTGCTCTTTGCCTGTGTCAGGAGAGTTTTCATTATAGGTGCCCCTCCATACCGTTGTGAGACCATACTTGGACGAACCACGCGTCGGTACCTGCGTACGTGACGGGACGATAGGTCCAGCCTTCGTCATCCTCCACAGTGTTAATCGAGGCGAGATACTCTGCCTTCTCTTGTGTCAATCTCGTCTTCTCTGTGCGTGCGTCGATACGTAAGGTGAGCATAGGTCAATCTCCTGTGTGTGAAGTGTGTGTGATTTAGCCGTTGAGCAAATCGACAGCACCGACGCAGTTACCATTGCTGTCATAAAGTGCCTTGAGCAATTCACAAGCATACGAAGGATCCTTGACTGTCTCGTTGATATCCTGACTGTCGGCCAAAAGGTCGGACCCCAACTTGGCGAGGATTCGCGCTACCTCAACGGAGGGAGAATCATCAAAGGCTTCGTTGTCAAGGTTGATATCGATACGTATACGCATTGCTCTTTACTCCTGTGTGTGTGTGAACTGCGTGTGTGATAGAGTATATACTACACACTGCGTAACGCAATAGCAAGGCTAAAGTGCACAAAGGCACAGACACAGGAGAGCATAGGCACGCCGAAGGGCGTAGGGGCGTGCGCGACAGCAAGCATCGGGGCACATGCACCCCAGGTGCTCGAGTGTGCACCGGTGAACGGATGTGCACCAGCTGGGCGTACCCCTATCTCGTGCACGCGCACGCGCGTGCACGCGTGCACCCGCCCGCCCGCCCGCCCCCCCGCAGGCGCGGGCGCGTTCGCGGGAGGTCCAAGATCCGGGGCCCCCTCTTGCTTTTTGCGGAGCCTCGGCAGTTGCTATACACGATTTGGCCATAGGCCAGTCAGAGGGTAGGCTGTGGAAGGGGTGCACTTAGGTGCGATTTGGTGAAGTTACCCCGCCGGTGCTGGGGGGGCATATTTAGTCAGAGGATCGCGGGAATCTGTCTTCAGCCCAGACTGGCGTAAGTGTTTTCTTGCGGGTGGGTGCACAAATGTATAGACTTGCTATACAGGCCTGCTGCCGTGACCAGGTAGTTAGAGTGTGACTGAATCCCGTAATTCCGGCAGCAGTTATTCTGGGTAGATCCCGGTGAGCAGGGTGGGTAGGAAAGCACCGGCCCTGGTAGCAGCAGGCCACCAACAAAGGAGCGACGAATGAACATATGCGGCTGGACGAAGCGGTGTGATGGAAAGTGGTGCCACCCGAACGTTGGATACAATGCAAAGGAGCAGGGGCAAGTGCGGCCAGAGGTTATGAAGACGCGCCATGGTCTCAATCTGGATGATATTGGAGAGATCATGGACGCCAATTTCAAGGGAGTTGGAGATTGCCTGAACGCCATCGAGAAGCGGCTTGATGCAGTTGAATCTCAGGGTTGACCCTTCTATAGCTGAGTTGTTCAGGAAGGCCTGCAAGGCTCATTCCCTGACCCAGGCCCAGGGCTTTGAGCAAGCCGTGAAAGGATGGGCCGGGGATTTCGAGACGTTGGAGCAGAGAATAGAGAGACTTGAGAAGAGCATATCTCACGATAAGGGAGGCCAATGAACCTTAAAATGATCCGCAACCGTATCCTCTTCAGGCGTTTATCGGAGGATACCGAGACCGAGGGAGGCCTGCTCATACCGGATGTTGCCCGCCGGCCTTCTGTCGAAGCCGAAGTCGTTTCTGTCGGGCCCCAGGTCGTGGAGTTGAAGGTTGGCGATATTGTCATGGTGGATCTTTGGAAGGGCACCCAGTTCACCTACGATGGGAAATCTTACTGGATGGTCGATGAAGACCGCGTCAGTGCCACTGCATGATCTCCGTCACCAGAGAATCCCAATTGGAGGTCGGAGCATGGTACAAGATCGTCGGTACCGCCTCTTCGGGGTTTGAGCTCCCGCCTCAAGCGTTTCTTTTGGAGGAAAAGTACCTTCCTCTCACTACCGTGGGGGATCGGTGGGTCAAGGGTTATATGGTTTGGGGATCGGCAGGGAAGATGTTTCACGTCGAGGATCACAAGATCCAACTCCATGAAGTGAACGTCCCTGAACATGGACTGCATGACATCCATTTGGAGCGGGTGGATGACGAGATCGTTCGCAGCCTGGGCTGGAAGGTGAAGCGATACTCAGAAATCGAACAGGACAAGTGGCGATGATTGAAGATCCCCTTCTATACCTGGGGTTGGATATCGGCATCAGAAGGGACTCCACCGCCCTTTCAGCTGTGTATCGAGACTTTACCGAAGAGAAGTATTTCAAGATGTGGGGATGTCGAATCTGGACCCCCACCATTGGAAACCCCGTAAACATGGTCACCCAGGTCCAGCCTGTTCTGCTTAAGTTGTTGCAGGAGCAGCGCATAGCGGCATTGGCCTATGACCCTTATCAGATGGAGACTACCCAACAATGGCTGACGGAAAAGGGATTTTCGGACGTTCTGGTGCCGATCAATCAGCAGACGGAGATGACGAGAGCGGCGAACACGCTCCACAGCCAGTGCGTGGAGAAGACGTTTCTGATGTTCAAGGATCCGACACTGAGATCCCATTTCCACTCGATGGTGGCGCAGCATACGGAGAGGGGTTACAGGATCATCAAGCAGAAACAGTCGAAGCCCATCGACGCGGGGATCGCGACAGCGATGGCAGTGACGGCAGCGACGGGGGAGACGGGCCATATCCACCATCCGACCCTATCGACCAACCATTCGAGGTCAGCCGTGATGCTGCCATAGAGCAACTCCAGAGGGATGTGGCCCAGCTTACTTCCATGTTTGCCCAGTTGACCGGGATTGTGCAGGCCAAACAACAACCCCCTCCCGAAGACAGAAACATCCATTCTTATATGGGGTATACGATCGTCTGGGACGATTCCTACAAACCCTCCAATCCCTACAAAGTCCTCGATGAGAATGGTCGATGTGGCGCTACATCCGACTCTGAGGAACATGCCAGGCGTCTTTTAGAGAGGCTGATCCAGATCAGAACCCGCAATGAGCCTGGGTGGCCATGATCCATCTGACCTCGGAGATCTCCGATCAAGGGATCTCCATGAAGTTTCTCAAGGAAAAAGACATCTTCGAGATGCATTTCTCTCGAGTGGTCATCGGAGTATCCTTTGAGGAAGGTCTTCATGCAGTCACGGTGGGAGAACGGGCCATGTGGTTCGATTCCCGCTCCGAAAGAGAGAAACGAGACGGGGTAAAGGGGAAGAAAATCCTCTCCAGATACTATGTAGTGCTGGATGAGGCCAATCATCTGAACCCAGATCCGGTATTTAGAGAACTCATCAAAATGAAGGACAAATATGAGGTCCAAACCGTCCATTCTCCAGACCGACCCCTCCAGTTAGCCGAATCGCTGCAGAATCTCGAGGGTCTCACCTTCTACCGGGAGATTCGACCGCATGTTGCGGCCCAAAAATGGCCGTCTTTTCGGAGATTTGAACTGCGAGCCGGGATTTTTGCTCGAAACCCCCCTGATGAAACCACCATTCACCGGGAATTGGAGGCCCTCTCCACTTCCCCCGTCCTCGATCCCGAATCTGGCAAGCCTTTGATGGGGCTGGATCAAGAACCCGTCACCCAGATCAACATGCCAGGGGATTTCCCCAATCAAAACTCCTTCGCCGGGATGCGAAACGGCAGAATCGGGCCCTGTACGGCCCTGTGGTTCGCCTGTACCGGCCTGGAGACCTCTCGCCCGCCCGATCCATACCGGAAAATCATTCCCAAAGAGCTCAAAGGCCTTGGAACAGGACAAAACAGCATCACAGGGTATTAAGACCGTCGGAGATCTCTACGACGCCCTCGATTGGTCCTACGCCGATGTCCAAGCCGCTAAAGCGGCCCAGATTAACCCCGATTTACCCCTGGAACCGCAGGATTTACGCGCTGTCAGGCTCGAGATGATCGATAAGGCCCTCGGGTGGTGCGATCATCCCAAGGCAATCGAGATGGCACAGCTGTATCTCAACGAAATGAAGGTCTGGGAGCAGATTCAGGCATACATCGCCAGTCGCACATAAGCATTTTCTGCAACCCGGAGAAAAGTCACGCAAAATGTCACGGTTTCTCCGGGTTGTTAACTTCCGTCCGCCGCAAACCCGACAGGCCTGTCGTAGCAGCACCAGACACGGCTGTCACATCACCTACGACAAGTATGTCGCCGGACCTACGACACGGGCGTCGTGGGGATCATAAAAGAGTTCTAAAAGAACCTGAAAAGAGGACTGCGAATGAAAGGTTTATAGATGCGTACATGATTATCTCAAGCTCTTCGTTCTTCTGAGTGGCTATCTGCTGGTCATTCGCTGGCGAAGTGCTGGCGAAGTGCTGGCGATCTGCTGGCGAAATCGCTGGTCTTTTTCGGCAGGGGGTGCCACGTATGTGTCATAATACACTACGGTTATGACCATACCTCGGCTGGTCGTTTTGATGGCTAACTCTCCCCACTCTTCCAGTTTGTTCAGAACGGAAAGGCTGACATCGAAGTCGCTGAGCGACGGTTACCCGTCGTTCAGCGACGGGTAACCGTCGCTGGCCCGTCGCTGGCGACGGTTATCCGTCGCAAATCCGACGGACGACGTCGCAAAACCGACGGTACCCCCCTCAGAAATCTGAGACTACCCTCAGAAATCTGAGGGTTTTTCCTTGACAAGTCGGTTAATTCGCTGGTATACTCGTCCCAAAGTGCAGATTTTGCACAAAAGGGACGAGTGTGACCCAAATACCCAGTCCAGAGACCGACACCCCTGGTCCGCAGGCACGGAGGGATCCTTACGAGTTCCCCCAAGCCGAGCAAATTGAGTTCGACTCGGACGAGCAGGAGGAGATCGTTGATACGATCCTTCAGCTTTACCAAAAGCGAGTTCAAGACCGCGTAGCGTGGGAATCTGCCCACAAGGTCTACGATCAGCAGTGGAGGGGCCAATACGACACCCCCCGAGAAGGTCCGTGGGAAGGTGCCGCCGATCTTCATATCCAGCTACCCTATTGGCTGGTAGATGCGATCAATGTCAGGTTGATCACCGGGATCTGGTCTCAGAACCCCCTCGTTATGGCCATCGCAGAAGAAGACGACGACCAGGAGGCCGCTCGAGATGCGGCTCGCTTTGTCGATTGGATTCTTCAACCCGGACGGATGAAGGCCCGCTCCGCATGGGCCGAGACCTCCAAAACGAGATGTATCCACGGCACAGGGTATGCCGAGATCCACTATGTGATCTCCGAAATGATGTTCAGGGAGTCCCAGCCCGATGGACTGCCTCAGTGGATGAAGAACTCTGACGAGTCCTTCCAGTTGGATGAAGAAGACAAACCCATCATCAGCCAACCCACTAAAAACGTCTACAACAAGCAGATCAAGTATCAGGGCACGATCCTGACCTGTCTCGGGTATGACGATGTCATCACCCCCCAGGATTTCACCAACGTCCAACCGGTTCGATTGGATAACCCCACAGGCTGCGATTATCTGGGGATTCGATCATGGGAGCCGCTTTCGCTGATCTTCCAGAAGGAAGCCGCTGGCACGTATGTATTCCCTGACGAATACAAGGACAAGAAGAAATGGATCGACGAAGCCCCTTCTCAAGATCGTTCCTCCACTGTAAGCACAGCGGAAAACCAGGGACGTTCCAAGCAGCACGACAACTACGAAGGCCGACAAAGGTCTCAGTTGGCTGCCGAAACACCAAAGGCAAAGCCAAATCCTGAATACGAGACCCTGAAGTGGTACATGCCGTGGGAGGTCAATGGAGAGATGATGGAGTTGGTCTTCTTCGTCTGTATCCAGCCCAAGATCTTCCTCGGGTGTTTCCCGCTTTCAGACATCGTGTGGACCGGCGATCGACCCATCGTCAAGCTGGATTACCAGAAAGTCCCGACCCGCGGTAACTCCATGGGGGTCATGGAGATCGCCAAGCACCTGTCCGCAGAACTGGATACGATCCACAACATGCGGCTCGATGTCGGCTTCGCCACCAACCTTCCGTTCTTCTTCTACAGATCCTCTTCATCGTTTGATCCCGACCAGATCGAGATCAAGCCTTTGAAGGGGATTCCTCTTGATAACATCCAAGACGTCCAGTTCCCGCCCACCCAGAACGTCACCTCTTTCTACCATCAAGAAGAGACGCTCATCTACTCCTTGGTTGAGAGGATCTTCGGCATTACCGACCTCTTCCTGGGGATCTCGCCCACCCGTGGCGCTGCCGCGCGCCATGCGACAGGCTTTGTAGGTACCCAACAGGAAGCTATGGCGAGAATGTCGGAGATCCTCCAGCAGGACGCCGACGAATTTGGCTTTATGTGCAACGTCGTCCACAAGATGGAACTGCAATTCGGACCCGAAGGCAGGGTCTATCGATTATTGGGTAGAACCGGCCCAGAGTCGGTCAGGGTATCGAGAGAACAGCTGTGGATGCACGGCACCCATGATTTCCGTCTGGGCGCCAATGCGGGGATGTTCTCTTCACAACTGGCACAGCAAAGTGCCCAGGCCGTGCTGGAGTTGGCCGCGACCTCGCCGTTTATCAACGGCGACCTGGGCCGAAGGTGGGAGGCAGAGCTCGACTATCTGCAGGCGATCGGCAAACCCGACCCAGAGAGGTTTATCGGTCCCAAGGATGCCGTGGCCGGGAACTCGCCGAAGACACAGGACGAGGAAAACGCCCAGATGGTGCAGTATCAGTTTGGCGAAGGTTCTCCTGCTCCGACCCATCCAAACGACAACGACAACGATCATCTCGCAGAGTTGGTCTCGTATACCTCGTCCTCAGAGTACCAGGCCGCAGGGATGCCGAACCACGACGCCTTCATGGCCCACGCTCAGTTACATCAGAGGCAGATCCAGCAGAAGATGCAGATGCAGCAGCAACAGGCTCTGCAAGCCCAGCAGGGGCCGGGACAACCGCAGCAGGCTCAACCGCAACCGGCGACCGGTGCCGCAGGCCCGATGAACGCAGGTTCAGCAGGGAACGGGATCGAATCCAACGCCGCCCCGCCTCCTACGGGCAATGGGCAGCCAAACCTCGAAGGGGTGATGTAATGTCGAAATATAGGACGCCTCCGTCTTTGGACTCAGGTGTAGCAAAAGCAGATGCAACTCGCAGTTCAAGTGCTGGAACACAATCCACCTCCAAAGTGCGAAAGGCCAAAGCTGAAGACGAGCGCAAGCGAGAAGAGATAAAGAGATCAGCAGCTGACTCGCGGAAGAAGACCTGGGCCGAAGGTGGGAGACCTTCGGCGAAATTGGATGCGCCCGAGAAGGATCGTTTGGAATTGGGTTTCGATCCAGAAGTAGAAATTGAGAGTTCTCGCGGCTCCGGCCCAACGAACCCTTTGAGTCCCGCGAAAATCCGAAAAGCCATTAAAGAGAAAAGGGCTCGGGATCGTCGGAAAAAAGGGAACTAAGAGTGGCATCCAGAGCGGAGATGGACTTCTTCAGCAACCCCTACTATGGGGCGTTGATGAGCAAGATACAGGAGCAGATGCGTAAAGAGACCGAATCCCTCAAGGCCACTGGAAGAGGGGAGTCGGAATTGTCGTTTCAGCATCAGACAGGCGTAGTGGACGGCATTGAGCGCAACTTGACGTTGATCGAGAACGAGCGAAAGAGGGTGCAGGATGCTTCAGCGGATGACGCCTGAAGTTGAAAAGACGGTCGCCAAGAACCTCGTAGATCAAGGACGGCATGTGACGCTGGGGTTCGTTGATGGAGACTGTATCCCCCTGATGGGGGTCGTGACACCCGATGAGATCCTCGAGGCCTATTCCACGCTGGGAAGGTTCCTGGGGTTGAGCAGACAGAGAATCCGCAATGCGGAGATGGCAGTAACGGCGTCATAGGGCTCGCCGCAGAATGGCCCTCATTACCCTTCATGCGGAGCATAATCATGCAGAAGGATTGGACAGGCAATAAGAGTTCTGGCTCCTCGGCGCCGAAGAAGGCATCCAAGGGAGACAACGGTAACTCTAATGCCAAAGCCAAAGGCGGCAAGAAGATGACGTACAAGTCGCCTGCAAAGCAGTACTGAGGTGATGTATGTCTGAAGAGGTTACCCCTGTAGAGGGAGACGGAAGCCAGACCCCGACAGCGTCTGAGGCGGCACCGCCGCAATCGGAAAAGACTCCCGCAGAGTCTCAAGCACCGGCAGTTCACCCTGCAAGGCTTCGTCAAGAGGCTCGAGCAAGGCGACAGGCCGAGACAGTTGCACAACAGACCCAACAGCAGTTAGCCGAGGCGCAGGCAAAGATTGCTGCCCTTGAGGTACAGCACCAGGCAGATCCACAGCCGAACTCTCAGGCAGAAGTCGCACGGCGTAATCTCCGAGCCCAAGTGGGATCGGATGAGGCGGGCGACAAAGCCATGGAGATGTTCGACGCTTATGGCGAGGTGATCCGGGCCGAAACATCTGGCACGGCCATTTCGCAAGAAGACGTGGATCGCATGATCAACGAACGAGCAACACAGATCGTTGATCAGAGGATGGGCCAGCACACTCAGCAGGAGCGAGCGACAATGAATGTCGTGCAGCGTCTTCATGGGTGGGTTGAGAAAGGGTCGTTAACAGGCCCGCAGGCCGCACGGATGCGTCAGAGGTTTGACGAGATCTCTGCGGAATCGCCGCATGTGTTGACACCAACCAACTCTCATGCGGTGCTGTCGAATTTGTTCACGGAAGCATTGGACAACGGTGAGGTGGCTGCATTCGCCCCGTCCGCGCCCAAGCCTCCGGTAGCACCGTCTCCGAACGGTTCGGGTCCACCCCCGGCTCCTGAAGAGGAACCCGAGGTTGTTGATCCCTCCAGGCATCCGATGCAAGCACTTCGGAATGCCAAACCCGAAGAGATTCGCCGTATTCGCGAGCAGTCGATTGCACGCCACCAAGCCGCGCAGGGGAGCTAATGATGGCTGACCAGGACGAAGTAGATCTGCTGGACAAAGCAGTGACTTGGGCTGTCACCAATAACTTCACTGAAGGTGGGGTGAAATGCCCGTTCTGCTCAAAAGATTTCAGACTCAACGAGGATACAAACCCTTCTCCACAGAAGGTCCGAGACCACATTCAAGAGGAGCATCCCGTCAGGGTTGTTTTCGCGATGCAGGCCAACGACATCAATGTGGATATGCGAGATGATGAAGAAGAAAGTGTAGGCCTTATCGAAGGTCTCTCCATGGTAGACGAGTACGACAAGACCGACTACCTCTATATCGACCCACAACTCAGGGAAGAGTGCCGACGCACAGGTGATGCGTTACGGTGGGTCGCTCCACGCAACGTGACCCGGAATAAAGCTATGGGCGCCGATATGGTGACCGTAAAATCCGGTGACGATGCAATCTCCATGCAGACTGGTGGAGATGGGGTTGCACAGGCAAACGAGATGAAGCTCATGCGATTTCCAGCTGCACTGGCGCATAAGCGCCAGGAAATACGGGATCGCAGAGCCGAAAATTCGTTGTCCTCACGCAAGGAGGAAGCCGAGATCCAAGCCGACGAACATCAGAAACAGCTGTATGACCGTCTGATTAAGGAAGGCACGGACCCGTCGAAGGCTCGTCAGGTTGCCCAAGCGATCGCAGGACGCGATGACCAGGGCGATTGGAGAGGTCGCGATTCACAGGCTCACACTGGAATCAACATCAGTTAGCAGGGGGCTGTTCCCGTTTAGAAGGACAACCCAATGGCTAATGCCGATACCCCCCGTGGCTTTTCTGCCACAGGATGTCAGTATGGTTTGGAGCCGGTGTCCGTCGATTCCGGTAACGGCACTGCGTTTTTTCGCGGTGATGTTACTTCGGCTCAAAATGACGGGAGCTGCACTCCATCCACCGCAGGCGATGTCGTAATTATTGGAATCGCCAATTCTTCCACTACCGCTACCACTGCGGCTAAGACCATTTTAGCTGCATCTACTGCTGGCACGATCATGGTTCACCAGGATCCGATGCAGCAGTTTATCGTCCAGGGTGCCTCGGGCACTGCTGGTTCTCAGACGCTCCTCTTCAACTCTATGAATCATGTCGCTGGTTCTGGATCCACTGTCACTGGCCTTTCTGGCCATGAGTTGGATCTGTCTGACGCGGGCGCCTCGGATGGTGGATTCGTGCTTCTCGATTATGTCCTTCGCGATGACAACGAAGAGGATGCAGCCAATGTTGACTGCGTCGTTCGCTTGAACGTCGGCGAAGGCATCCTCTCACTTCCTGCGGGTGTGTAATGGCTAACGTACATACAGTATCCGGTTGGCCGTTTCTCTCGGCCCTACGCGGCGTTGATGACGTCGTGTTTCTCAAGTGGAACGAGCGTGAGGGCAAGGGTCGCTCCTTGTTCAACGTCCGTGACAGCACTCAGTATCAGGAAGACAACTTCACGGTTGGCGGTGGTGGGATCATGCCGCAGAAGCTCGAAGGTCAGCCTCTGACCTACGACAGCCTGAACGAAGGCTTCCGTTCGACGTTTACTCACCTGGATTACGGTCTGGCGAAGCGCATCACGCGGAACCTTCTGCGTGACGAACTTCACCCGATCCTCGAGCGGATTGGTACCGAGACTGCTCGCCAGGCCCGCGCCACAGAGGAAACTCTGTTGGCCAACCATTACAATCGGGCGTTCAATGCGTCCTATACCGGCCCCGATGGTCAGGTGCTGTGTGCAACAGCGCATGTCCGCGAGGACGGCTCTACGTACGCGAACCGCCCGACGTCGGACGCTGATTTGTCTCAGACGTCCCTCGAGCAGGGGTTTATCGACTTCTCTGACTTCCGCGATGGCGGCGGTAAGCGAATCTCGATCGAGCCTGCTCATCTGGTCGTTGCCAAGGAGAACCGCTTCGAGGCCCATCGTCTACTGATGAGCTCGCAGTCTCCTGAGAACGACACCAACGCCGTGAACCCGCTTGATGGTTTGGTCCAGGCTTGCGTCTGGAACTACCTGA
>Ga0098033_1001142_pt1 | contig 11171 bp, 18 predicted proteins | sample 1_EtaG_FD_75049 | JGI IMG/M metagenome (GOLD analysis project Ga0098033, IMG submission 75049) | Marine viral communities from the Subarctic Pacific Ocean - 1_ETSP_OMZ_AT15124 metaG | ecosystem: Environmental > Aquatic > Marine > Oceanic | place: Pacific Ocean | collected 2015-01-07
CATTTGCACCTGCTCCTGCTTTTCTTTGTACTTCTGCTGTTGTTGCGAATATACCAGTATCTGCCATGTTATTTCTAGTAGAGATATATATTTAAACTTTTGTTCATTACACACCATGCAGCCCTTATAGCTGCTTCTGTAATGTGAGAATATCTCCCATAAATCCTTAATACTTCATTTTCAGTATATTCAAATTGAATACTCTGCAAACTCCGTTTTAAGTCAGTGTGCTTTAACATTTCAATTCTTCCTTGTTCCATTAATCTTAATAAATTTCCGTATAAATCGTGTTTCAATATTCTTTTCTTCCTATTACCATCTATTGAACGACTTGAATTATTAATACCCACGATTGTTCTTTTATATCTCTCATACAATATATCGTATATTGGTGCCCCTAATCCACCATCATCTATATATATTTTATTAAATTTATAATACTCCTGCAAATCAATTATTCTTTCAATAGTATCTGCTGTTGAAATGTTTGATGTTGTTTCTACATAAACAATTTTAATCCTTTCCTTTTTTATAAATTTAACAATTACAAACGCATTCTCATCTCCACCATATCTTGCAACATCTACACCCAAATAATACTCCCCCTCTTGTTCATCCCATTTATCTATACTCATACATTTGTCAATTAAATCTGTTGGGAACATTTGTGTCAATTCCTCTAAGAATTCTCCCTTGAATTCTTGTGCATACTGCATCTTAGTCATCTTTGCTTTTTGTTTATCTAAAAAGTCTTGAGAAATCCTTGAACAATCCTCTGAACTTACTGCCCATGTCTTATAATCTTTATCCCCAAAACATTCATAAAAATATCCTTGTTTTCCATAAGGAGTAGATAATAGAATTATATTTCCTTTAGTTGTTGCCAACATGGGTATAACTGCTACCCATACCTCTTCAGGAATGAATGCAGCTTCGTCAGCAATTAATAAGTCCACTGTGTAACCTCTTATACCATAACCACTTCTCCCAGTGGGTAAACAATGAATTCTTGTCCCATTTTTTAACTTCATATAATGTTTAGTTGGTTTATCTTTTCTTGTTCCAACTTGCCCCTTATCTAGAAATAATATAGTTTCCACAACCTTTTCAAATAATAATTGTGCTTGTCTATCAACGGATGCTATAATAAGTACTGTCTTCTTCGGATTCTGGATTGCATATTGGGCAGCTTTCAGGGAAACAACGGTACTCTTCCCAACTTGTCGTCCAGCCCTGATTGCAATCTGCTTTGCATCGTTCTCTAACACTTCTTTCTGCCATGTGTCTAGTTGTATTAGTTCATTTATCTTCTTCATCAGGAAATTCCTTTAAAGCTTCCTCAGCCATATCTATAATTAACTCAGAAGTTCTCATTTGCATTTGTGCTTCTCTGTGGATATTTTTTGCAGTTCCTAATGTATTAACCCAATCTACTTTCTCTAGTTCCACTTTCATTCTAATTCTTGCTCCTGCATTCTTTTTGCTGTTTGAATATATTCTTTTGCTGTTCTTGATGTACAATTATATTTTATACATATATCAAATATAAACTTCTCTTGGTCTAATTCATATCCCCTTGATGATAATTCATCTAAGGTTCTTTTTATTTCTCCAATTCTATTTTTTCTTTCTAAACTGTGTCTTTGTGTTGCATCCATAAAATACTTAATACCTTATAGTATTTAAAGATTGTGGTGTCCTGTGTGGTAAGGTAGTACCCATGCGCTCCTAAATATATACATTATTTTCTTATATGCAGCATAGCTCTTGCTAATAGATATTATGGCTGCAGAGGGTCCCTCGCTTTTTTTACAGAAGACATAACTGCATTCCTCATACACAGAACACTATAAACCATACCTAACGCTTTCACACGACTTAGTTATATTATTAATACTTAATTCTTTATATATGTTTATTATCTATTCTTAGTAGTGACATAATAAACCTTCCCGTTTCCCTTTAGGGAAACTCCAGGTAAAAATATTGATAAGTCATAAACGATTTTATTTGATTTATAGAAGTCTTTTTGTGTGTGTTCTGTAGTACCTTAATAGTGGTAAGAAAGGTTTATATATGTGTGTGTTCTGTATATATTAGGTATAACAACTTAATAAATAATCTTAGGATACACCCTTTTTGAGTTGTTATATCTATTAATCAATGTAAGGGGGTAAGTGCGAGAATGATAAAACAAAGAACAACTTTAGAAATTGCAAACAGAATCTGTGGAATGCTTTTTAGTAAAGATTTTAAAGAATTGACAAAAACAGAAAAGCAAGAATTTAAACAATTTATCTTAGAATGCGAAGACTATATCTCCAATATAAGAGGATGGTGACAAGTACTGTAACAGAAACAGAATTTATTTGTAGATTTGCAGAACTAGACAGAAAAGACAATTTTTCCTATCATGGAAAAATAGCTCTATTTGACTATTTCGAACAACTAGAGGAAGACATGGGCGAGAATATAGAATTCGATTGTATAGCTATTTGTTGCGAGTATACCGAATATGAAAATTTAAAAGAATTTCATAAGGTATACGATAAAAAACAATTCCCAGATTTTGAAACAATAAGAGAACATACAGAAGTTATAGAAATTAGTGAAGTAGTTGAAGATTCAGAAAGCTTTATCATTAGAGATTTTTAAAAATGGAAATTAACACAAAAATAATTGAAATCGAAGAAAAGGTAGCTAAGAACGGACGAAGATACCACAGAGTAAAAACTAATGAGGGTTGGCTGAGTGTGTTCGAAAAGGATATTGTGGAAAGCTTAAGAGATTATGTGGGGGGCATGTGTAATATTGCCGTAGCTGAACGAGGAGATTTTAAAAATATAATCGGTTTAGTTGACGAAGATATAAAGGTAGATAGCAAACTGGAACAAATCAAACAGGAAGAACAACCTAAGCCAAAGCAAAGCCAAAACGACGACAAGCCAAGCTTTTATGTAAGCTATGCAAAAGATTTATTTATAGCTTTAATAAGCAGACCAAATAATAACACGTTTGATGCAGAGTTAGAAATGAAACTAGCAATAGATTTAGTTAAACAAGCAAGAGAAAGCTTTAAACAATGATTGATAAACTAATCTTGATGCTCCAAGAGTTAAAGCGACAGTATAGGAATGTTTATCTAGATTTGACCAAGCCAAGCAAACAAGCAAACAAAAGAAATTGATTGATTATTCAACAAGCCAACCGATAGGTTGGCTTTTTTTTTATATTTTCAACCATCAAAACATTTAATAAGAATGTTTGCTTTAAAACTCACATAGAGTTTTAAACGTCACTATGCTTATATCACCCTCTTTTAAGGGTTGAAAATGGCAAAGCATAGCTTTGCCTGTATAAAGCAAAAGCTTTAGCTATAAGCTTAGCTAAAAAGACAAGCTAAGCTTATTAGTAAAGCTTTAGCTTTACTATTGCCCCGTTTGCACAGTATAGTGCAAACTTCCCAAAGCATTATAAGCAGCTTTGTTTGTCAAAGCTGCCAATATAAAGCTTTGCATAGCTTCGCTATGCCCCCATGTGTAAGCGTAACCTTTAACTATAAGCTTAGCTAAAAAAACAAGCTAAGCTTATTAGTAAAGCTTACGCTTTACACCCCCCGTGCCACCACCCCACCCCACCCACCCTGCGAGTTTAACATTGATTGGATTCATATTCATAGTAGCACTTCAAATATTTTATTACTAAATCTATAGCATTCCAGTAGAATAATTTCCTATAATATACCATGTTGTTCCGTTGCTTTGAATAGTTAAACATGTTCCGTCGTTAATGGTTTGCGTTGAAAGTCCATCAATAGTTTCTGCTCCTGCTCCATCAAGGGTTATATCATTTAACATACTTCCATTGTTTTTTATGTTTAATATTAAACCATTTCCATCAGTTGAATTATACGCAGAACTTGCACTTGGTAATGTTATTGTAAAACCACCCCCATCACTACCACAGATTATAGTGTGGTCGTTTATTGTTGCCGTATAGTTGGCTGTTTTTGTTACTATGGGTAGAGAGATTCCCCCATCAATATCTAGGGTTGTATTGGGTACAGATGTTCCTATTCCCACATTTCCCCCATCTTTAATTATAAATACTTTTGTTCCCCCATCTCTTGCAACAAAAATGGGAGAGGTTTGCGAATCGTTATCACAGATTAATGCTGAACTTTCAAAGCTTGGAGTTGAATTATCCAAAGAAAAATACCCCCCTATTTGTATAGGCGAGGTTCCTGTATTTAATCCGTTACCTAAAACCCCTATATTTGTTGCTGAATTTTTTGCATTAACACTTTTTCCATATAATCCTAGATTTAAATCCCCCCCTAGTGCTTCCGTGTAAGCCCCCACGTTATACCCTGTTGTAGTTGCTTGTGCAAAACCTCTTATACCACTATTTAAAGTCGGTGTACTTGTTGAACCGACGTTAAGTGTCGTTCCTGTTCCTGCTGCTCTATTAATAAATTCTAAACCCACATATTTCCCTGCCCCTGTTGAACCTGCGTTTAAATCTACTCTAAAACCCACTAACCCCTCTGTTGTTGTTCCAGAACCTGTTGTTATATTTATAAAACTGCCAACTGCAGAAGATGAGGGATTGGCTGGAAGTGTTCCAGTTATATTCATAAAATTTGATGTTGATGATGTTCCACTTAATGCTGTTCTAAATGTAGTTATATCGTTTCCTGCACTATCTTCAAATACTACTAGATTATTTGTTTGAGTAGAGTGTCCTTGTACTTGTAATTGAATTTCATCTGCATCCCCATCAATAAATAATTTTCCCCCTGCTGTTGCACTTCCAATAGTTACGCTATCAGTATCTGTGTTAAGATTAACTACGTTAGAAACTGTTGTCCATGGGCTACTTCCACCACCACCACCTGCTGCCCATTTTATTCCACTATCTTCCCCACTATCTGCTGTTAAAACTTCATCATCACTTCCTACACCTAATCTTATTAGATTATTTCCATCATCAACTAGAATGTCCCCTTTCGTCGTCGTTGGAAGAGAATTATCTACACCTGAATAATCAGTCATAAATATATTATCTCCACCAAATTTTCCAACAGTTGTTTTCTTTGGTGTCTTTACATTTGTAAATTTATTAATAATACTTTTAGTTTTTTTATCTATAACCATCTTATATTAAAGGTTAAATTCTATTTAAGCTTTTTTGACAGTCTTTTTTGAATCTTTAGAATCAGTACCTAATAATTTTGACAACATTTCAACTTGTTCAGTGTTACCTTGTTTTTCAAATAGTTCTTTTAATTTTAATATAGTTTCTTTAGTCATTTTAAGCTTGAGTATTAGAAATCAATGTGACTGCTTTTGGATTCTTTAATTGACATGCTCCAACTTCCCAACTCCTTATTGTAAATCCAATACCTGCATCTTCAATAGTCCTTGTTGTTAATCCTTGAACTGCTTTCCATGTTGCTGCTTCTTTACCAATTACAACTGCTGCATAATCTGCTGTAACATTATTGCTTACAAGCACTGTCAGCCCTAAGAACTCTCCAATTCGTCCATTTCTTACCTTTTCAGAACTAAACTGTGGAATGCTACTACCTTTTGTAGAAATAAGCCATGTTAAAAGACTTTTGTAGTCCTTAGGGCTTAGTAATAAGAATGTATCTCTGTCAGGGTTATAGTCATTCTCGCTAATTTTTTGTTTTGCTTCGAGAATATCTTCAACTGGGTCTTGTCCACTTCCTGCATCCCAAGCTGCTGTTGATGTTACTGAATTAATATTAGCTGGGCTTTGATTTTCTGTTATTACATCCCAGATTTCTGCATCTACTGATTTTGCTACTGCTCTTGCAACTCTTAATAGACTTCTTGCAATCGTATCAACATCATTTGTCTTTGCATCTTCCCATGAAATTCTGCTTTCCATTCCATGTTTCTTCATATAAGAATTTTGTTGTGTCCAACTTACTTCTCCATGTGGAAAGTTTGCCAATCTTGGAACTCCCTCAACTGCACTTCCAGTTCCACCAGTTAAATCTGCTGCTGTTTCTTGGTAATATCTATCTTGCCATGAACTAACCATTTGTGAGATGCATAGTTGTTTAAAAACATATTCTCTTAATGCAAACCCAGTTACTACTTTACTAATATTAAGTCCTCTAATATCCTGCATTCCAGTTGTATCTGCCATTAGTTATATATCCCACATGCTATTGCTATTACTTCATTTGTTGACGCTGTTTCTAACGCAACTCCAACATCTGAAAATAAAGTGTCTGCTGCTGCAACTTTTGTAACTGTATTTGCTCCTGAAATACTTACTTTTTCTCCTGCAGTTACTGCTGCACTTGCTTTAATATCAAATATTCCACAGGTCCATAATCCTAAACTTGTTGAACCATCACTCGCAACTTTTTCTGCATTGGCAATTCCTGCATATGCTTCATTGTCTGCACTTGTTGCGGCTGCTGTTCTTGGGTCTGTTATTTTACATAAAGTTCCTTTTTCAATACCTGCACCATCTGCTACAGTGAATCTTACAGGTCTTCCCTTAGGTTGTCCCATTAATTCAATTATAACTGCTTCGTTTGCCATGAATTACAGAACACAGAATATTATATAAATGTTTCTATAATTTTTCTTTTAAAAGGTCTTTGAGTTTTTCCATTTGTGCGTCTGTTAATTCTACAAAACTTGGTTCTTTTTCCCAGTCCCAACAATTTCCACACACATTTCTTTTATCTCTTGGAGTTCCTATTAAGAATTTTTTTACTTCATTGCATGTATTGCAGTTTTTTGCAATTAAATCCATTATACATTATTAGTTAAGAAGACATCTTCTTTTCCATCTAAGAAATCTTCGGCAAATTCTTCATCAGTTCTTTCTCTTGCTTTCAATCCACCCTCAGCTTTTCCCCCAAATGTTGCTTTAACTAACATTTCCTCTTGCCTATTGAGAAGTTCTTCTCTTTTTTTATTTGCTAATTCTAATCTTTCTGCTGCTGTATTTGCTCTATCTATTGCCCTTAGTGTTTCTTGAGTTGATTCATTTTCTATAGTATCAATTTTCTTTTCTTCAGATTCCAATTCAGGTTCATCAATTTCTACTTTTTCGTTAAAATTTGTTTCCATTATATATTTACCCCCTTACATCTTCCTCAGTTATTCCTTGTAATACTTTTTCTATTGTGCTTAATAATCCAAATGTTAATGATGATTTTTCACTTGTTGTTTTTCCTTGTGTTATGCTTTTATAATAAGGTTCATCCTCTATTCTTCTTTGCAGTTCTCTTCTTCTTACTTCTGCATCTCCCTCTAAGAATATCCTTGATTTTTCTTTTGCTAATTCCAGTTCTGCTTCGTTTTGTTTTGTTTTGCTTTCTTCAAAAATATCTGATTTTTCTTTTGCTAATTCTAATTCTGCTTCGTTTTGTCTTGCTTGACTTTCTTCAAATAATCTATTCTTTTCCCCTGCTGTTTCTAATTGGTCTTTTTGAAATTGACTTGGTTCTCCTCTTTGAATTCTGTCCATGTCCCTTTGCAAACTTTCTGTAGATAGAATTGCTACTCTTGCTTTGTCTAATGTAGATAGGGCTACATTTAATCCTGGCACTATCATTCCCACATGGTCCCATAAGTCTGGGTTTGTCATTTCTTCAAATACTGCTAATTGTTCTTGATAACCCTCAACATCTCCTTGTTCTACTGCTCGATTTAAATTGTGTTGTAAACTCTCTATTGCATCTCCTGTGTTATGAACTGCCCATGGTATTGTTCCTAACATAGCACTAATTCCTATAATTGCTTTTCCACTAAATCCTGATTTGCTTAATATACTGCTCCCTAATCTTCTTGTTTTTGTATTTGCAGGAAATCTTAATGCTGCTTTTATTTTTGACGCTCTATTTTTATCCCCTATTTTAAATAATTTTCCTATATTACTTTTATTGGGTACTTTCCCTATTATCTGCCGTTGGTCCACAATTTTCTGCCCCTTTCTAAATCCTGTTGAAAACCATTTTGTTCTTCCCTTTGCATTTGTCAACATTCTTTCTCCTGGATTAATATTTATCCCTGTTCGTGTCAAATTACCTGTTAATCCTGTTTTTGCTCCTACTTTACTCCCACCTTTAACTCCTGATAGAAATCCTTTAGCTCCTTTTGTAACTTTTCCTGTCGCTGTTAACATTGATAATGCGTCTATTATCTTAGAAGTTGTACTAAAAGGGTCCCCCACTTGTTGAATTACTGGTTGTAATATTCCTTTAAAACTTTCTCCACTTCTTAATCTATCTAATTGTCCTGAAATACTTCTGTCTACCTCAGTTTTTCCTGGAGTTTTTCCACCTAAATAAATAGTATCATCTCTTCTTTTTTCTTTCTTACTTTTACTTTTATTTTTTTGGGAATATCTATCACTTGGAGTTTGATAAGTTTTACTTTTTCCTAATCTTATATTGCTTTTACTAGAACTCTTAGAGGGTTTTATCCATGTCCCTTTTTTTTCCCCACCTGGTAAATAACCACCTACCTTTCTGTCTATCTTCTTATAAAACTTTTTTAATCCACTAAAAAATCCCATTATTTCTTATTCTCCTCATAAACACGTTTACTAAAATAGTAACCAATTACTAATGCAATCATGGCATCAATCGTTCCATTATATCCTGCCAATTTTGTATAGAATAATAATACTAATACTAATACTGCTACTAGGTCCCTTGTATAAAACTTCATCATCTCACACCTTCCATTTCTGCTGTCGTGTCATTTGGTTCTGCTGCTGTTAATGGTCCCTCTTTTTCTTCCATATCCATTTCATCCCCTCGGGGTTTATTGCTTAATAATTCATTATCTAAACTTGCAGGGAATTCTAATTTTATTTCTAAATTTAATTGATTTAAAATTTGTTCTTCTAAATATAATTGTTCTTCTTCAATAGTTTGTTGGAATGCTAAATATGCAATCTTTGCAGCTGCTTCTGTGAATTCCTCTGCATTACCGACGACGATTTTAGGAACTCCTGCTGCTTCATAAAAATATTTATTTAAATCTTGAATCCAGGGTAATGGATTCAATGTTGAATTTGCAGCAGTCCCCATTTGTTCAGGTACTACTGCATCTTTAGGAATATACATATTTTCTCCCTTTCCTCTTGCATTATCCATCTTTTGTTTAAATCCCTCAATCTTTGAAGTATCATCTGTATCTAAATGAAATATCCATACTGGGTCAATATTTCTGTGCATTACTCTTTTGAAATCATCCATAGCTTCATTCCTCATAAGAATTATATTTACTAAACTTTCAATCATACTTACTCCATGAATTTCATCTGCTACTCTATTTCTTGCTAAATGCAATATATCCTCAGGTTTAAATTTCTTATCTTTAGAATTCTTAACTTTTGATATCTGTTCATACCTTTTTATTATTCCTTGTCTATCTGCAACTATTCTTATACTTGCAGGGTCTAATGGTTTTAGATTAATTAGATTATCCTCTTCATCAGTTATTATTTCCAAAAACGCATCTCCACCTATTAATGATGTTCTTACAGCATTTTCAATAATTGTATTAAATGTATCTTTACCCCAACCTCTAATGCTATCTAATATTAGCGTCGTTATTTCATCAGCTAGAAATCCCTTACCTACAGTCCATGTTGCTTTCGCATCTATTACACTTCTTAATTCAGGTATTTGTTTATAATATCCAAAATACTGAGTAAACTCTGTATTCTCATAAGTAGTTTCATCTTGGTCTTCAGGTCCATCAGTGCTTTCACTATCTACAGAATAATCTGTCATAGTGTTTGTTAAATCACTTGCTTCTGCGTTTCCTATATCTGTTAATGGCATTATAATTCAGTATTATATGTTATTCTCGCACCATATACAATATCCCCCTCTAGTGTTGTAGTATGTATATAATATCTGTATTTTCTGTTATTTATTTGTGCAAAATCTATTTTTATATCTTCTTGATTTATATTAAATACTCCTGCCGATAAATCGTCTTTTGATGCTCCATTTGTTGAATTATCTGTTCTACTTAATACCCATTGTTCACCAGCATCATTACCATAAAGTATTACTGCTGTTACTGTGCAACCATGTGGTAAATTAACCTGTGCAACCACAGGAGTTACTGTGTTTGTATCTATAGTTCCCTTAGTATTTGAATATACAGTTGATGTTGATTGTGCTGTCGTCATAAATTGCGTTCCTGCTATTGATAGATAATCTTCTTTAGTTTTTTTACCTAACCCTACGTTATCTCTATCTTCTGATTTAAATAGTGTGTCCATACCAAAATCTAATGCCATTATATTCCCCTAAACATTTTATTTATATCAGGAATCTTTGCTTCATCTTTATTATCAAATCTTTTTGCATGTCCCATGACAATAGATTGTTCTCCTATATCTATCCCACCTTGAATTATTCTACCTAATAATCTTCCATACTTACCAACTCTTTGTTTTCTATTTATTTTTATTTGCACATCTTCATTTAATATCCTTTCAGATAACCAGTCTTTCCCCTCTTTTGCACCAACTTCATCTTTTTCAGGAGTATCTATATTTAACATTCTTACTGGAAAATCAAAATCTCTAAATTCTGCTTTAACTCTTATTGTATCTCCATCAACTACTTTAACAACTACTGCTTCAAAATCTTCTGTTATTTGTTTATGTGGGCTTTCCCAATAATACAACTCCATCTGATTATTAGTCAATTCAGGGAATGTTTTAAAATTATGCACCATTGATAAAGTCTATTGCCTTTCTATCTCTTAGAAGACTTAACCCCCTTAGTGCTGCATCTCTTAAAATGTTTACTGAATCTTCTGCATCTATTCTGCTTGTATATCCACTCATATCATATTGAATTACATATATTGCTGCTAAATTACTTGCAACCTCTTTTAATATTCCTTTCACATCTACATTTAAAGAACCATAATTATCTGAAAAATTATACCTACAACTTACATTTATAAGACTTTCAGCTTGTGTTATAAAATCATTTATGTATGCTTCTGCTTTACTTGTAGCATTTGCACCTGCTCCTGCTTTTCTTTGTACTTCTGCTGTTGTTGCGAATATACCAGTATCTGCCATGTTATTTCTAGTAGAGATATATATTTAAACTTTTGTTCATTACACACCATGCAGCC
>Ga0098033_1001144_pt1 | contig 11157 bp, 4 predicted proteins | sample 1_EtaG_FD_75049 | JGI IMG/M metagenome (GOLD analysis project Ga0098033, IMG submission 75049) | Marine viral communities from the Subarctic Pacific Ocean - 1_ETSP_OMZ_AT15124 metaG | ecosystem: Environmental > Aquatic > Marine > Oceanic | place: Pacific Ocean | collected 2015-01-07
AGAACTAATCAAAGACCTGCTGAATGGGATGGTATTGACAAAGCCGCTGAGAAAGCAGGAGCTGATGTTGATACACCTGTTCCAACTGCTCCAGTAACCAAACCTCCTAAACCTAAAAAGATTACCAAAAAGGAAGCATTAAAGAGAAAAGCTGATAAACAATTATCTATGGACTTTGTTTACGGTCAAGGAGGAGCTCTTCCTGCAAGACCTAATGTAAAATCTAAGACAACATTTGATGCCATAATAGCTGGTGAAAGAAAAGCCACTTCTCGTAAAGATGGTAGTCTGAATTTACTTTCAATTGGTTCTATAGTAGAGTTTAAAACTAAGGGTCGTCTTGATAGAATTTCAGCTATAGTAACTCAGAAATGGATTCCTGCAAAAGTTATAGGACCTGAAAGATGGTCTGAGCTTGAGGGGTATGATGAGAATTCTGTAAAAGAAAACTGGACATCTGGTAAAAATCTTAGTGAGTATACTCAAATAGAGTTTCAAGTATTAGACGTTTACAAAGTAAAATCTGAGAAACCTGTTGATAAAAGAAGGACAGATTCAAAAGCTACTAAAGGTCTAAGAGGTCTAAAACTCTCAATTGCTGATGAAGATTTAATGGATATGCCTACTATATCCGAAGAACCTGAACTGTATGATAAAATATTAACAAGACTTACAAATAGACTTCCATTTGTTTATGCTAAAAACCCCGTTAAAAAGGGCATTAAAAATGCGTTTGAATTCTATGGAATGGTTGGTGGTGATAAAAATATAGTTGGTGAAGCTTTAGGAGTTGGTGTTGAATGGGCAAGAGTCAGAGCTCCTATGGACACTCCTCCTCATGAATTCTTTCATGCATATTTTAAAATACTAAGAGACCTTCCTGTAGGCAAGTTAGCAATCCAAAAATTTAAGAATGATCCTGAGGTTAAAAAACTTTTAGATAGAGAAGATATTTTTACGATAGAAGATGCTGTTGAAGAGTACTTAGCTCAACAGATAGGTCCTATGTATGTTGAAAGAGTAGTTATTATTTCTGATAAGATAAAAGCATGGTTTAAAAGATTTTGGTTAACTCTTAAAAAGGTGTTCGCTCCACTAAAATTAAATGCTAATGATATAATGAATATCATATTTGAAGAGTTCTATAAAGGTGTAATGCTAGGAATGACAGACCAGGAAGTTCGTGATAAAGCTAGAGAAATAACATATCAAGTTAAATTTGGCGATGTAGCAATACAAAAAAGAATGGAAGAATCTGAAGTTCATGTAGAACCAGCTAATGAAGATGGTTCTAAAGAAGGTGTTTCTCAAGAATATGATTATAGAAGTTCTTCACTTATTAATTATCAAACATATTTTAGTGAAGCTTTTGGTAGGTATATAAATCGTAAACATCATGCATTGATGGTTGAGTTAGCTGTTATTAATAAAGAAGCTGGGTTTAATAGATTCTTTGAAGATGTTAAAATATTTGCTAATGAAAACTTGCTTGATAAAAATGGTATTGGTGTTGATTTAGAAAGACAATATTCAAGACAAGAAATAAATTATTTAACACAATTTTTTGTAAAATCTAATTCAAGAATAAAAGTATATGATCCTGCTTTAGATGAAAATGCAACTGGTAAGAGATTGTATCTTGATTTACTTATATATGATACAGAAACTGCTGAATTTAAAGAGCTTGTAAAAGAACGTGGATTAGATATAGGTGAGTGGAATTTTATCCCATCTCAATCAGAAGAACTAGGTAACAATGAGAACAATCGAAGAAAAAGACCTTCATATAGAACTACTAGTTTTGTAGAACTTCAAGATAAAGTTAGAACTGTATATTTACCTCATGGTAATATTGTAAAAGTTGTTCCAAACCCAGAGTTTAGTGAATCAGATGAACAGGAAGCTATAGATTTAGGTAAAGATTATTTCCATCCTCGTGAGTTTGTTTACCCTGCTAATATGAGAATTAATGGAGGTAATATAAGGGAATGGGATTCAATATTTTCAGATGATTATCAACATGAAGATTCCCAATTATTATTTATAGCTGCTGTAAAAGGTAGTACTGATGGTGCAATTTTTATAGGTGTAGTTCCTGATAAATTTACAGATATGGATGAATCATCATTTATAGAATATTTAGATGGTGAAGTTAAAAAAGGTTTTATAACACAATCCATAGCTGATTCTATGGTAGAAGAAACTGCTCGATATTCGTTAACTAACAATCAAATATTTTCACAACAAGTTGGTAAACATGAATGGTGGAAGAATGTTCAAAGTAGTGGTTATCTGTTAATGCTAAGAAAAGGCAAACCAATGGGTATCAGAGAGCATTTCAATAGATTGAGGTTAGATTTTACTGAAGGAACTACTCCTTTTGGTCTTGGTGATACTAAGATGATGCTTTTTGATCCTGATGAAATTACATTAAAGATTGATGGAAAGAATATTCCTTTAAAAGGATTTGCTGGTACTTACATATTTGATGGGTGGTTAATGTCTTCAGGTCATTTCTTTAAAGACTTATCTAATACAATAGGTCGTAAAGCTGGTAGATATGGAAACAAGTTGGCTGAAGCGAAGACAGTTATTAGACATTTAAGTGATGATTTAGTTGACTATCTAGGATTAAAAATGATGCAAATGACACCATTTGAGGGAATGGAGTTCTTTAGAGATGGTGAAAAGTTCGCTGAAGTTAAAGTTAGAAGAGGTGAAACAGTATTTGTTGAGACTGCTACTGGTGAAGAATTTCATCATTTAGGTTCAGTAGAAGAAGCTAAGATGTTAGCAGGTAAGTTTGATAGAGACAAAGATCATGGTGGATTATCTGATGAAGATGGTTTTTATAAGTTGCACAATATTGGAGAGCAAGATATTAAAGTAATGTTCTCAACTCCTGAGAAGTCAAAAGAAAATGCAGCTTATCCTGTAGCTGAAGGAGAGCTTACGTTAGACCCATCTCTAGAAGGAAACCCTGATTATGAGAAATATCTTAATACATTAAAAGAACACTACCGACAAGTTGGAGGTCAATGGGTTCAGCAGTTATTTAATATGCATGATAATCCAAAGATTTTAAGGGATGCTATATATAGTCCTATTGTATCAGGCGCAGTCCCAACAGAACTTCAAAAGTATATAGAGATTTTCGGAGATTCAGGCAGAGGTCTTCATTTACCTTACATACTTCAACTTGCTCAACCTTATTTAAATAATATTTTTATCAATGATGGTTTAAATAAAGTAAGACAAACGATTGGAATGTCTACCAATCTTAAACTTAAACCAAGAATAGGTGGTGAAGAAGGAACTGTCGCTGCTAGTGTAAGTAATAGTGTTATCTTTAATAGAGCTAAAAGTTTGTATATAGATAGTGAAATTAGAGGAGCTCAACTTCCGACTACATTTGAAGATGAAGGCGTAGATGCTGCTATTGACAATTTTGAAGCTAAACCTCTTCCTGATCAAATTGTTGCTATAAATGATTTCTTAAAAATAAAACCAATAAAGGTTAAGATATCGAGGCAACCAGTAACAGGTCCAGCGGTAACTATAATGAGAGATATGAACGAACTTAAAGTTGGGTATGGCTATGAGGGTGAAGTCTTCTTTATGAACGGTGAGGATATATATAAGATACAAGCTGATTTTGATGGTGATAGTGTTAGTGTAGAAATGTTTGATAATAAACAAATTGAGACAGGTTTAGCTGAATGGCAAACAACAGACGCATTTAAGAATCGTGACAAAACAGCTTACACAGGAATCTTTCTAACCAAGAAAAAGCAAACTTTACTAACAAGTTACAATGACTTCTTAAAAGAGATAGCTGATATTACTGTTGCATCTAATTCTCAAGGAATAATAACCAACTCAAAAGTGATTGGGAATATACTTGCATATAAAGAATTAAAAATAAAAATGGTAGATGATAAAGATAGATTGAAAGATGTTACTTTTGAAGCTGTTCCACCATCTGATCCTGTTGTTATGGATTATGCTCCTCTTGATAAAGAAGCTTTAATGGAAAATGATTTTGATTTATTCAATTTACTTAAAGATCAAGGTGATTCAGTTGTAACAGCACAAAGAGGTAAGTTTAGAGATGTAACAGCAGATGAATTATCCGATATAAAGACCAAATTATATTTACGAACAACACATGAACATGAGATGACAAACCTACTTCAACTATCTGTTGATGATGTTAGCCTTGGATTGCTATCTAAAATAGGATATAACTATAATATGCTCATTTCTAGAATGTTTAGACGTAGTGATAATGGTAGAATCTCAGGTAAAGGGATGCTTCATTTACTAAAGGCTGTTAGAGGTGTGTATAATTATAGTCCTACTAGAAGGGGAATTGTTAGTGGAGACAAAGCTTCTATGGCTCAGAATATAAATGAAAGTATTAAAATAAATAAAATTAATGAAGCTTCTAGTGTTGTAAGAAATACTGGTCTAATGAATCATCTTAACGGATTGGCAAGCCCTGAACATCCTTCATATATACCTTGGTACAGAGGGTTTGAAGTTTCTAGTGTATCATTAAATAATAAAATTACTCCAGTTGAAGAACTTCTTTCTTTATTAGCTAAAGAACACAGAAGAAGACTTGAAGATACTGGAAGTGGAGATCAGTTTGTAGCTGAGTGGGGAGGTTCTCCTGGTACATATTCAGATAGAACATATGTTACTGCTCATGTAAATGCTATGGAAAAACTTGAGGATCAATGGGCTTCTCTAGCTGCTGAAAGAGGAATCACAGATGCTGAGATGTCGAAAGCAATTAAATTAATGTCTAAGATAGATAAAGATTTTAAATCCCTATTTAAAAATGTTAAAAATTCTAAGCCAGGAAAAATGATTAGGCTTAGACCTGAATACAATGAAGCTCTTCAACAAGTTATTGATGACCATATAGATGAGTGGGATGGATTAAGTGATAATTCTAAGATGTATGCAACTCTGTATTATTTATCGGGAACAGCAACAAGAGACAGGTCTGGAAAACCAGCTATAAGAGTTGATGTTAGAAGACTTCTCCCTACTGATTTAACTCATGACGGAACTTTTAAAACATATGGTGAATTGTGGTGGGAAATGATGGGAAAAAATATGGACTCAAAGTTCAAGCAACCAAAAGATACTAGAGGAAAGACATATAAAGACTTTAAATTTGGTAAGGCATTACAACTAGCTAAAAAGACATCGGAGGATATTTGTGGGTAAAAAGTGTGTAAGCGCTAACGAAGCTTTAGATAGAGCCGTACAACAGCAAAGAAAATCATATGAAGATGAGTCTATTATCGCTGTTGATGGATTAATAGGTCGTTCTAGTAAGTTTAAACTTGATTTAAAAAGGGCTAAAACTAAGAAACAGAAAAAAGAAGCTCAGATAAATTACGATTTTCACAAGAAACTACATGATATGTTAGTTGATTTTCTTTTAGAAACTGGTGAAATAGGTATGGCGACTGGTACTATCATTGATCCTCATATTAAAATAAGAAGTTTTTACAATATGTTAAATGATAAATTTCAGTTTCCAATTACGCCAGAGACAATAATGGCAATGAGAAGACCTAAGTCAGTCTACAACTATGTTAAAAAGATAATAGATTTAAATGCAAGTAAAAAGGGAATCTCTGATTTTGAAAAAGCTTGGATGCCACCTTCTCTTGTAGCTGCTAAAGCTGATAGATTTGGATTGGTTGATAAAGTTGTTAGGTCAACTCTAAGACTTACTGATAATACAAGGCAAGCCTATGCTGAATATCAAGCTGAGTTAGAAGCTGTAAGAACTGGAGTTACTAATAATATCTTATCTCATATTAGGTCTGGAGCTGCTACTGTTAATAACGCATCTATGGATGGGCTTCATGGTTTTACAGATAGAGAAAATAAAAAAATAACAATTGTAGGCGAAGATGCTAATACATATACAGTTATATATCACGATGATGCTGACAGAGATAGAGTTAAACTTAGCAAGAATGATGTAAATGCTGATACTGATTTAGTTAGAAGAGCTCTTTCTGAAAAATATCGAGATGAGTTGCTAAATGATTTAGAGCATGGACAAGTAAGATATGTAATTCCAAAAGGCATACCAGTCAATAAATCAGCCAAACAAAAATGGCTAAAGTCTGATAATGGAAAAAAGGTTATGAATAAAATTGAGAGGCTTAAATATTATGGAGAGGAAAATTTAAAGTCTCCAGATATAAGAAGCATCTCACATAAGGGTGTTACTTTTTATTATGTAATGGTAAAGCAAGGGGAAGAAAGTACTGGAGAAAACTACCATGCATATGTAACAAAGATTGAAAAGCCAGGTGCAAAGCCAAGATCGACTGTAAAAACTGGATATGATGCTAGACTTTTTCAAGAAGCTATGAAAGAAGGTTTCTATAAATCTGAAGTTCATTCATCTTTTGGACCTATACTTTCAAAACGTAATAATTTTATAAAAGGATCATATGATAAAAGGTGGCGTGGTTTCAGAAGGATGAGCAGGCAACCTAATTCAAGTATTATGAATCAAGTGGCTGAAGTTAGAGCTGATCCTCAAATTACATACAATACTCTTTGGGATGAATTATTAACTTATAGAAATGTTAATAAAAAGATGGCAATGGATATGGGAAAAAGGATTACTGGTGAGGAAAAAACGATGTCATCTTTACTGAGGTCTCTAAAGAAGTCTATGTTGACACAAGGAAGTCTTAGCAAAGAGGTTGTTGAGAAGTTTTTACTTGCATTAACTAACATGGCAGGAGCTGAATCTAGAGTATCTATCCAAAAAGATGGGACAATACATAGTCTTAATGCAACTTTTACAACAAAAGGTGAGAACTATGGACCTGTTAAATTTCATAGAAGACAAATGGACTTCTTTGTAGATAAAGCTATAGCAGAAATGAAGGAGAGAAGACTGCAGATGTCAGCAGAGATGACACAGGCTGAGAAAAAATCTCTCGATGAAGACATAAAAGAATTAGAAGAATATGCTATGGAATTGGCAGGTCTTAATGATAATTCATCTGAATCTGATATTAATAAACTTATTTTCCTACAGAAAGCTGTTCATACTAAGCACAGAAAATTGATGTCTGACCATAGATTAAGACGTAAAGACGACAGAGTTCATAATGATTATATGAGTCAAACATATAGAACTCTTGTTCGAAATGACCTTGTAGCTGACCTTGTTTTGACAGTTGATAGGATGACAAAACTACCAATAAGTCCTGGTTTATTGGAGGATGAAATTTCATATATGATAAACAGGGTTAAAGTTGCGATTGGTGATCCAAATACAAATGCGGGATGGGGAAGATTAAGATTCGGAAACCAAGTAGTTGCTGATAAGATAAACTCATTAAAGAACATAGCTGGTCTTCCTCAAGATTGGGCTCCAGAACACGCTGAGAAGATGTTTGTAAATCTGAACGCTGTAATGACAATGATGCTATTAGGGTCGAGACCTGCTCTTGGGAATAGAACTCAGGTTATTAATGATGCCATAACATATGGATTTCCAATATTATTTAAGGCTCTTGAGGAGTATAAGACTCCATACTGGCAGGGAATTGTAAATCATACTGGAGTTTTAAATTTAGTTTCTATGTTCCAAGATGTAATGATGTTAGGTCAAGATATTAAGTGGACTGACGCTGGGATGATTTCTCATCCATTGCTTTTAGTTGCTACAGCTGGGTTTTCTAAAAACCTTCCTACTATGAATATGGTTCATTGGAGAAAACTTTGGAAGCTTGGCAGAGAGAATTTTATTAAAAGAAATACGAATGACAAGGATATCCAAAATATATATGAATGGATTGGAAGACGAATAAAGAAAGAAGAAATTGAAGGTAAGGAAAAAGAGGATTTAGAATATTTAGCATCTCTATATTGGGATTTGTTATTCGCAACTGAGGAAGATCAAAGTAAAAATCCCGAACTTGTAAAAGCTAGAATTAAAGCATTGTCTGGAGAAGTATCTGATTCCAAACTAAAAAGAATGGTTGCGTGGAAACTAACCAAGCATTTTGAACCTTTAAAAGAGTTGTTTACATTTACTGAAGGTGAGAAGGCTAATAGAAGTATAACTGTTGTTGCATCCTTATTAGGAGCTGATGCGATGGGTTCTCTTGGTACGAGCAAGAAGCTAGTGAAAGCTTTAGATTTTGACGGTAAGCAAGTTATGGTTGAAGATAGGTTTCTTTCTGATGCAGCAGTTAATATATCTCGAAACGCTGTTTATAATACTCAATTCGGTATGAGCCAAGTTTATTTAGGTGAGATGTTTGCAGGAGCTGGTAGGACTGGTATGCAATATAAGGCATATCCATTACAGCAAACTATAAGAGATTTTAATACATTTTCAAATTTTGTTAGGGGAAGTAGTGGTATTGGTGATTCTATTGAAAGATTATTGAGAGAAGCAGGTGGTGTATTATCTGATGGGTATAAGGTTACTACTGGCAAACCTCAATTTAAATATACTCCTGGCATGAAAGGTAGAGATCATGAGGCTAGAGCAGCTCTAAGAGACTTCTTCACTAGAATGGTTGGTAGTATTTTTGCTTCAATGACGGAAATCCTCCCAGGACTGTCTCACGCTGTAAGATTATCTATTGGAACATCTCAATCTGGAATGCTTAGAAGTATGGAAAATCCTGTGGCTGGTGTGCTTATGAGACTAATTGGTGTTGCTATTGTATCTCAAATGGATTGGGATGACGATGATGAGGACAAAACGATATATGATAATATAGCAAGACTTGTATTACCAGTTATAGTGTCAGTAGCTATAAACTGGATGATAAGTAATGCAGAGGCAGCAGAAGAAGAAAAACTAGGTCCAGATTTCTATGAAGATTTCAATGCAAGATCGTTATCAAAGAGATAATTTACTAGTCCCAATCTTTTCTAGCTGAATATTTATTCTTACTTTTTCTATATCTATAATTTGAACTATATGACGACTTCTTTTCGGAAGTCTTTCTGTCGTATTCTCTTTTGTACTCTCTTAATATACTGTTGAGTTCATCAGATGAGCAATCCCATAGTTTTTTATCTCCGACTGCTTTTCTTTTACAATCCATAGTTGTATCTATACTGAGATAATCACCTGCTTGTATTCTTGCTAATTTCTTTGTGAACTCTTCAAATGTCATACTACTATTTATCCTTAGAAATTTTCATAATTAATGTCATCATAGATTGCAAGGAGCCTATGATGTTCCTTAAGCCCCTTGCGATTTCTTCTAAATAGGCAGATTGATCTTTCTCCTTCACTTAAATCTCCTCATCCGAAAAACCAGCTCCAAAATTAATAAATAATTTGTAAACCTGAATCTGCACATCAGATACCATTCCTAAGATGTTTTGGATTCTAAGTTTAAACAGCTTCTTGATCTTCAAGTCTACTACATGTTGTCTGTAAGCTGATGTTATTGTAAAGTATTTTAATCCAAAGATTAAAAACTCTTTTTCGTACCTTGTTTGTACATGAACTTCTTTCATAGTTCCCATTTTATTACTCCTTTTTATTATAATGAGAAGTTAGGCGGGTAACCTCGCCAAAGGTGAAAGGATAGAAAGCCCAAAGGCTGCTAATCCCGACCTAACTCCTCATGTCCATATTTAGCTATTAATATTGCATCTGCTGTTATTAGCGTTACTCTAAGGTCAGGAAAGTAACTTGATGCAAGCACTTTCAAATATCTTTTTCTTTCTGACTTTTCTTTTGGCAAATCTCCATACTTTTTCATCCATACTTGTGGAGTAACTGCCGTTACTTCGAGACCATGTGATGCACATATACCTAGCCACATTCCATAATTTTTTCCAAATTTAAAGGCACTTGACCTGCTATCTCTAGGAAAAGCGTGCACTAGTTCAATTATAACTTTAAGTGAGCTTTTTTTCTTAGCTGTAATGCCGTAATCTTTGATTATCTCTCGCAGAGAATCTGACATTTCTTCGGGTGAACCTGGGCATTTCTGTACATTAGTCATGTTTTTACCATCATATGCACAAATTCCACCTGATATACCTGGGTCTATGCCTATTGTTATTTTCTTCATTTGTTTTCCCAACTACCAGTCTGTTTTTCCTGATCTTGCTTCTTCAACTGTTTCAAAGAATCTACATCTATTGCCGTCATATCCAACAGTGTATCTTCCTATATTCCCATATCTTGATTTAGCAATTATAATTCTTGTTTCATATCTATCTTCAACAGAAGGGTCAGTATTAAATGGATAATATACAAATGCAGCCATTTCAGCGGTTTGTTCTATAGCTCCTGATTCTGCAAAATCAGACATTTTAGGAACAGGATCATCTCTGCGTTCGATTTCTCTATTTAATTGACTGATTAATATTGCACTGCAATCAACTTTTTTACATAACCATTTATATTCATACATAATCTTTTCTATCTCTAATCTTCTTTGATCTGCAGTTCCTTCCATATCGATTAGCTGTATATAATCATCTATGATAACATCAGGCTTATGTTTATTTGTTTCTCTCATACTCTCAGTTAAAGTTCTAATATTGTCATACATTATTAGATTTTTATAGTTTTTTGATATTAATTCAGATGTTTTGTCTATTTCTTTCTTCTGTTTAGTACCTAATTTGTTTCTTCTTATTTTATCGTATTCGACTTTTTGAGATTCCATACATATAAGTTTCTTCATCATTTCAGTATTCGACATTTCTCTATTAAATAACATCACTTTAAATCCACCAGCTATTAGCTTTCTAACAATATTTATCATTAGAGTACTTTTACCGTGGCCTGGTCTTCCACCTATAACTGTTAATTCTTGCCTTGTCATTCCACCCGCTGGTCTGTCTAGAAATTCAATCCCAAATGGTATTACATTATCTTTTCTTTCGAGGCTATCTATCGTTTCATTTACAATTGATGATATGTCTCTCTTAATATTTGGTTCTAATTTTCTTAATTCATCTGCAAATCTTTCATGTTTTTGTAATATCTCAGATATGCCTTGGCTATTATCTTCAGCTGTTTTAGCTAATACATAAGCAGTTCTGATTGCTTCTCTTTTAATATATCTTTCCCATACTATCTTTGCATATTCTTCAACATTCTCAATTGTTGGA
>Ga0098033_1001147_pt1 | contig 11135 bp, 22 predicted proteins | sample 1_EtaG_FD_75049 | JGI IMG/M metagenome (GOLD analysis project Ga0098033, IMG submission 75049) | Marine viral communities from the Subarctic Pacific Ocean - 1_ETSP_OMZ_AT15124 metaG | ecosystem: Environmental > Aquatic > Marine > Oceanic | place: Pacific Ocean | collected 2015-01-07
CAAAACCTTATGGTTCTCAACGATCACGCCATCGTCCCTATGAATGAAATCCTCGCCTAAATAGAGCGCAAGGCGATCATTCAAGTGATGCGTGTGTCCGTTGATCCGGTCAAATCTATACAAATCACCGACTTTCATTTATAACCTCCAGCCAGTTCATCGGCTCCCAGTCTACACCGTCGCCATCCATCCAGTAGACGCCGACGCGCGGGTGTTGTTGTTTTTCTCCATTGGGCCCAACAAAGGGCATCTTTATCACGACGCCCATTTGGGTTCCATCCTCGCGATGTAACCGGCCAACGCATGATCCCGGCATCGTTACCAAGTCACCTATTTTCATTGATAACCTCCACAACTTTTAACCTAACAGATATAATCTTTCCTTCCACGAGCACGTCTACATAAGATGCGTTAATTCCGTGGCGAACCTCGCTCACGACGATACCGCTCCAGCCGCCACGTTGATGGCCCGGGCTTTTTACACGCACCAGATCACCGACGTTCACTTACAACCTCTAAACTATATCTATAAAAAGCTGTACATCCATCCTCATAGTCGGGGTCTGTGTCTCCGTGAAACAACACGACGGGATCATTATCGCGGTCAAACCGCATAATGATGCCTGGTCCATAGACCGGTGGGTTCTCGTGGTTTGGTCCACTGTAAATTACAAGGTCACCGACTTTCACTAATCACCTCGCCTTCGTCGTTCGCCAAGTCCCACTCGCCACAATCAAATTCTACAACCCAGATCTGACACCCTCGTCGGTATTCAGCCTCTTCTTTAACAATACCTATGCCGTTGCTGTCGTAGTGGCAAAAGAAACATCCACAATCTGCAATGTCACCACACTTTGGAACTCGCACAAGATCACCGACTTTCATTTACTAACTCAAATTCTGCTGCCATAGCACGATAGATTCTACCGGCAATTAAAACGCTAACCGTTTGGTAAGGTCCCCTCTTCGGGTCGGTACCCTCCATCACGATTCCGGGTGTTGATGTATAGTGGATATATTGATTGCTCTTTGCCGCCCAATACATCATGTATTTCATTCTTACCAAATCACCGACTTTCACTTATCACCTCAAATTTCCAATGCCACGCGGAAAAGAATGTTTCTTTGCCCTCGATCCAAATTATATGAGATTCCATAGTGGCGCCATTCTCCCATGTGTCGGATGTGCCCTCGGCATAAATACCCAGGTACGACTTGGCTATGCCGGGCCGGAACGAAGGATGGCCCGCTCTTTTTTTAGTCATCCGCACTAGATCACCGGCTTTCATTTACAATCTCCAAAGTGTGGGCGGGCGTCATAAAGGTCCCGTGAGAAAACCAATTAACGGTAGCAATGCCTTCCCTCAGGTCTACCAAGAGCCCCACGCGCGCCACACCACCGAGGTCTGCGACGCGCCCAGTCTGCCAGGCAATCTTGGGGCTCTTCTTTCTGACCAGATCGCCTACCTTCATTGGTCCTCCTTCGACTTGTTATTAGTGTACCACCCCTGGGGGAGCATGTCAAGGCTTTGGTGTCAAGAGAATGTCAGGACACTACTTGTAGACTTGATACTTGGGCTCTGCGGGCTTCTGCATCTTTTCAGTTTTGGGGGTTCCCGTCAGGCGCGCCAGGTGAGTTTTCACAGTCTTTAACTGCTTCTCATCCAGCGTTTTAATTTCCCGGTCGTAGATGTACCCTCGTAACCAAAAACAAAATTCACGTTCAGTCACTTTTCCTCCTTTTTAGCCCTGTCGCGGACACGACGTTTGCGCACGCAAGTAAGGGATGCCAGCCGGTAGTTCACCGGCTACAATTCCCCCGTGCTTTGCAATCACCATGGTGATAACATTCTTCGGCACATAAGCGTATACGGTGTCGGTGGGACATGAATGGTCTTCAACATACGGCATAATCAAGTCCTCTTTTTCGGTGGGGAAACCGATTTCCGCCTCTTCGTAAGGCCCCCTATCATTACGAGGGGAACAATACGCTCCCTCATCAGCTTGCACGCTCATGGCAAACCCATCAGCACACACAATTTTCTTGTTTTTCTTAAGCCTCATTTTCTCTCCTTCTTAAGATGGTAGGGGCGATGGGACTTGAACCCACATGCACCAATTACCCGGATTTTATGCACCGCGTATAAGACGGCTGGGATACGCCCCATCACTCTACTACTATAGCAGAGGAGGGGCGCCCCTGTCAAGCCTTTTTTGGGTTAACATAGACGGGATGCTCGCCGGGAATAAGTAAAATTACCTTCCCTTCCTCCGGTGAGGAAGCAAGCTTTTGTCCTGCTTCCTTCAAGGCTTTATTGCCATCGTGAGAGCCAAAAAAGATCTGTCGTGAATAGCTCTCTCCATCAAATAAAATGACGGTCCAAGTCATCTGTTCTCCTTTATTCTGTTATTAATGCGTAAGCGAACCATGCGCTTACAACGCCAAGCGTAATTGCTCCAGCAATCATAGTGTGTACCTCCTTAATAGTAGTTAAAAACTCCAATAAGTAGTACACTCCTTATCAAAAAGGCATTTTTTTATAGGTGGTGGGTCGCCTGGGGATCGAACCCAGTACCTTCGGATTAAAAGTCCGCTGCTCTACCAAGTGAGCTAGCAACCCGTAGCGTCGGTGGGATTCGAACCCACAAGTCCGACCGGACGGCAGATTTTAAGTCTGCTGTGTATACCATTCCACCACGACGCCATATATATATCATACCAGAGGGAGGCTCTCCTGTCAACCCTTTCCTGTCAAGTACATGTCAAGAAAGTTTGGTCTGGTTCTTTGTCTTACGCAACCATTCTGCAGGATACCATTCCTTTTTACCTTGCGCTTGTTTGTTGGTTAGGTTATAATAATTAGAGGGCGGTTGGAACCAATGCACGTAAACGAATTCGTTCTTGATTTTGTGTTTCCATCCCCGATTGTAAGAGAAGAATGTTTTAGCTAGCTCTCGTTCGCGCGCCGAACGACAGCCCTCGTAAGTAGATTCCAATAAATCTTCCTTCTCGGGGAAATTCATGGGCTCTATTTGAAAATATTCTTGAAGGATCTCTTTCCCGTCAAACCCCACTTCATGATCAAAATCTTTAACGTAATCCAACACAATGCCCATCCCAGGATTCTTCCGACGAAAAGCCATCACAAGATCACCCTTTTCAAACTTAGGCATACAACATTTCCTTGGGTACTTTCGTAATGATCACGCGCCAGCCGTCATCGCCCGGCCAAATTTCCATCGGAAAATTGGGATATTCATCTTCTAGTCTTCCCTGTGGGTTTGTCATTCCAATTTTAATACGGACGTAGCTCCCTCCGTCATCGGCGTCAAATTCGACCCTGTATGGTCCTTCTCCTAAGTTTTTATACAAGGCTCGTAAAATTTTCTTGTAAATCTCATCTTCACTCGCTTTCTTTTTCATCGTAGGGCTCCTCGCTTAATATTTCCAACTCGTCTATAATTAAATCTAAAATCAACCACTTCCCCTCAGTTTTACAGTCATAACAATACACCGCAACTTTGTTGGCATCCATATTTGCTACTTCGATGACAATCCCATGACGATAAGTTGGATCGTACCCAATTAAGCCGTCGTCGTAAGCTGCATAAATATTGTAATCTTCTACCCAACGTATCAATGCTCCTCGTTGTAGTTCCCTCACATAGTAAGTAGATGCTCGGGGCCCGGCCGCAGGAGAATCTTCCTCTCCATCGCTCTATTATAGCCCACTCGGGCCCGGAACGCCAGTCAAAGGTTTGTCAAGGCCCAGGAAGGTGCAACAAACTTTTGGAGCTGCGTGCGGGGACATCGAGCACGAGCAAACTATACTTTTGGATGTCGTCAGGAGGGCGCCCCCAAACGATACTTTCCCTGATCGGCCGAGAAGTCTATTCTTTTAACTTAGTTTTAATAATCTTGGCGCCATGGCGGCCGGCTACATAACGGACCTGCACATCGCACTGGCCTTTTAAAATATTTCGCAGCGTAATCAATTGGGCTGCATGTCGTTCACCTTGATATTCCATCATCACGGTGGAGCGGCCCCGATTGCACATTTTTACTGCATCGCGGTGGATAGCTTGAAGTGAAGAGTATACCCCAAAGAAGGTATCATTCTCATCGAAGAGACAATACGTATAAATTTTCGTCACGAAGTAATCTCGTTATAGCTCTCCAACATTTTAGCAGTGATGGTCAACGTACTGTGACAGACTTGAAGCTCCATGTGTTTCTGAGCCATTAGCTCTGTGTCTTGGGAGGCTTCTGCTTTTTTATAATCTGCTTCAATTTCATCGTATTGCTCACATGATTGAGACAAGAGTAGGGATAAGTAAAAGGACGAACCAAATTCTCCCAAATTAGTTTGAGTATCACCGAACACGCCTATATTGAAATATTTACCGCCGCTCATCTTAATTCTCTTTCACTTTTTCTTACAGCCACCACATCCTCTTTTGCGAGTGTACCTTTTTTCCTTTTTAATCTTATTAAAATTTTCAATTTTATCTTCGGCTAGTTTACCCTGCGCCATGTATTTAATGAGGCCATGGCCCCTTTTAAACGCACCACAGAGCACAATTTGATTAGAGGGGATATGCAATAAATACTCCCCAGGGAAAACCTTCGCTTCTTCTTCAATTTTATAAAATTCCATTTTTATTCCAAGGATGCCTCACTATCATACACCCTTTGTTGGAGGTTGTTTAGTTTTCCCAACACGTTATCACGCCGTAAGATTTTAAAGGCAATGTTCTCTGATGAATATTCTCGTGCTGGGCCCTCAAGCCCGGCGCGCCGCATGTGTCTAATTTTCTTTTTGATTCGGTCGATGCTTTTCAGCGCAGCTTCAAAATTGCCGCCGTCCACAATGTGCCTAATCAAATTAATTTGTGTTGATAGGTCATCGCTCTTTTTGCGCGCGGTCCCAAAATCTATCTCTCCCTCGTAAGGCTCAGGCTCCTCAATCCATTCGTCACGTAGGACAGAGTATACTCCTCCCGAGTGATGAGTGTCGCCCACATTCTCCACGTAAATTTCCACTTCAAACCCTTCGATTTTAATGTCGTTGGTGTTGTTCCAATCCATCCGAGCCTCATCAAAAAACGATTTTACCCACGCTTCATTTTCACTCACTGTCGCAAAATCCACCACAATGTGTAAATCTAAATCGGAATAAAGAGACCAATTGTAATTGGCCAGAGAACCGGTGAACCGCACGTCCTCAAGTTCTACAGGCATTTTAAAGTTGGCCACAAATTTTTCCGCAATATTATTCAACTCTTCGCGAATATCATAGCGCAATTGATGGTTTTCCCAGATTTCAGGCTGTAAAGTTTCTCGCGGTTCAAAACTTTCTTCTTCTACCTCTTCGCCAATGGCACCGAACGGCTGCGGCGCCGACTTTGATCGGGTACGCTTCGGCTTCTTTGTGAAAGGAGGCCCCGGATCTTGCGGTCCTTGGTAATAGGTATCGCGATCTTTGACATACCCTTGTCTAACTTTCTTTTGGTATGCTTCAACCTCGTTAAGAGAGGCTACGTAATCTTTCCAACTCATAAATGCTTCCTTCTTTAAATAAATAGTAGTTCATTTTATCTATGTCGTTATCTCATCCCTGCTCCAATAATATCACACGCTACTGACCAAAGTTGATAATTGATTGATGGGCTATGAGTTATTACATTCCAATTAATTGCATCGGTGCTAGTGAGAACACACCCAGACTGTCCTACGGCGACAATTGTTGTGTCATCTGTCGCAACAGCACGTAAGTGAAAGCTGGTCGGATTTGGTGAGATCGCTGTCCACGTTTGGCCATCGGTGCTATATGCTACTTTTCCGCTGGCCCCTACGGTGACCCACTTGTTGACTGTACCCCCGCAATATACAACTCCGCTAATGGTAGATGTGCCGTGGCCGCCCGTTCTCGATGTGGCAGAGCCCCAATCATCATCACTAGTGTGCACCTCTCCGTTGCCGCCGGCGCACACCCACCTGCTTGAGCCGTCATATGCCATACAATAAATATCCTGGGCGCCGGCTAAATCTATCACGTTGCTCCAATTATTAGCATCAGTAGGATCAGCAGTGGCCTTCCAGATCTGATCTTGAATGGTAAAGAAAAACGTCGTACCATCTTTATAACACGCCGTTCTCCCAGTATCGTTAGTTTGTTGTGCGCTGAGTTGAACTGTAGACCAGTTTGTCCCACCATCGGATGATGCAAACAAAACATCTTCATCCGAGGGGGCAGGACTAACGGCAACGTCGTCTCCTGCGCCGATCCAATAATCATTTCCCCATGCTACGTTCGGCCCTCCGTCCACAGAGAGATGGTTGTTAGAGAGGTTTACTTCAGTCCAATTCCCGGCGGTTCCTTCAAGGCCGTCGGTAACATAAGCAATTTCTTCCGTGTTAGAAGTTCGATGCAACACCCACCTTTTATTTCCAAGAGAATCTTGGCCGATGGTGATGCTTTTTCCGTTTCCTCCTCCCAGATCAACAAGCTCAGCCCAGCCGCTTCCTGCGTTCGCGACTGCTGATTTGAATACCTTCCCGTTTGTTGCGCCAGCAAGCCACTTTGTAGCAGTCGCTGCCCCCGCAGATTTTGTCACGCCGGATACTTTAGAGATGCTAGCTGCAGCAACGCCATCAACCTTACTAATATTAGCATCTGCGACACCAGTAACTTTAGTTAGGTCACCCATTAGCTAGCTATCTCCACCCAGTCACCACTCGGATTGAAGTAAATTACTCTTGTTGTATCGGTTCCCCACCCTATGACACGTACTACATCGCCGGCGCCGGTAGGCGCAGTAAAATCTATATCACCGGCATTTTCCGAAACATAACAAGTAGCACCCTTAACAAACGTACCTTGAACGCTTCCAGCCGCAAAATTATAATATCCTCGGAGCAGTATTCCATCAGCGACGGCAGTACCAAGAGCTATTCCCAAAAGAACTGGGCCGCTAGTCGCGACAGCATCAGCATCTGCATATTTCCAATCACCGCTTGTATGTAAAAACATCAATTTACCAGCCGCAAGGGTATCACTTCCATCTTCGCCCCCAAATGTAACAACTTCGCCGCCACCGGTGTCTTCGACTAAAGAAGTCGGGTCGTGGACGACGTCTAGCTTTACTTTGGGCGACGTTGTGCCGATACCCACTGCCGAGGCAGATACATTTAAAATCGCACTTCCGCTAGGCCGTAGCGAAATTGTATCCATCCCGAAATCAATATAAGTGGGCTCCCCTAAGCGATCATCTTCAAAATAAATGTCACCTTGGCGTAGGGAGCCGGTACTATATTTATAAGCCACTTAGTTGTTTTCCTTTCCTTCGTAAATAGTTTGTTCGCCATCTTCAAACGTAATGATTGTATTGTTGGTGGGATGGCTTGTAACGTGAATTTTGATGAAATCTCCGAAAGCGTCAAAGAACGCAATTGAACCACGAGGAGCCGGCGTAAGCCAATGAATAACCGTGTGACCAGTGGCAAACATAACTCCTTCCATGACCACTCCCTCTCCTGAGATTCCAGTTTCATCGTGCTGGCGACATACCGTAAACGTACGAATACCTTCGGGAGCACGATTGCTCGGCTTCTTGGGTTTTAAGTCTTCGGGCTCGGTGTCGGCAGCGGGTGTAACAAGTTCGGCTGTCTCGCTCATTATGCTTCTCCTTTAAAATCTATATCCAACAGTGATTCCACGCAAATTTCTCCAATCGCATCATAGATAGCTTTGGCTGCGTCTATTTCATCGTCGCACACTTCTTCTCCCATTACTTCATCATAAGAATCCAGTAGCTTATCTTTTAAATTTTGAAGAGAACCTTGCATGTGGCAAATCGCCTCCTCTAAAGAATCTATTTTCTCAAATAGCTCCACATATTTCTTACCATTGTTATTTTTCATTATTTATATCCTAAGTCTTTTGTAGATACTGTGGGTAATTATCAAGCACGAACTGTAAAATACTTTTTTTAACCCACAAGTCTCTCCATTCGTAGAGTTCCTCAGCCGTCAAGGTGTGGCACAAAACTCGACACAAATCCTCTCGGGCCCCATCAACAAATGTGACAGTTTCTGCTACCACCAAACAAGTCCGAGATAAACACATATCTATAATGTCACCATGAATTTTAATCTCGCCGTATAAGGTATCCCGAATGATGGTAGATCCCTCCAGTGGCATTTCCATTAGTTGTTCATAATAATCAAACCCTTCATCCAAGGCCTGCGCATGAAACCAACTGACCCCGGGATTGATCACGGGGGCGCCAGTTAATAAATCTCCTACACGTAACATGCTTTATCTTTGCAAAATGCCCCAATTAATGTTGGCGATGGGAACTACAAAAATAATGTTTTCTAACACATCTACGCCGTAAGCAGTGTGGCCCACATCCACCGCGAGTACGTATCCAATTAAATCACCATTGGAGGCAAACACGCCGGCGCCGGAGGAGCCGGCCCATCCATACGATTGAAGATAGATAAAGTCGCGCCCTAAGTACCCAATAATATTACCTTTTAGGGTGAATGGGCCCGCACTATTCGGAAAACCTGTGTAATATGTGGTTGTCATAATATTAGACGACCGGAAAGTTTTAGGCAATGCCTGCGGAAATCTCAAAGGGACTCGTTCTGAAAGCTCTTCGATTTCAATGATGGCGTAATCAATTCCGGCGTTGAGTTCCACGTAATTAAGACAGGTGACGTATTCATTTTCTGTTTTGATCTTAGTGAGAGGACAGGGCCCCACGATCCCATGGTTGACCGTAAGCACATAATAGCGTCCACCGGTGGTGAAGTAGGTTCCACTGGCGGCCGAAAAAGTTTCTTGATCTTCTGAGAGAGACATTACGCGGACGGCGCTTAAGCGTGATTTTTTAATAGCCTTTTGGTCTGCCACCGGCAACGTTCGCGCGATTACGTCCTCTGACCAATTGCTAGCTTCCGTCATCGAGGGCGCTTGATGGGATTTTTCTACACTATATACCACTCCCAGTCCCATTCCAAACCCGCTAACCAATCCCACTATCACTAAAACTATGAACTTAAGGGTGTTTAACATACTTGTTCCTTCATGCTTGTTGCTGGTAACTAATAAAGACTGGGACTTCTTCCAGGCCTGACCGTTTAGCGAACCAAACTACTTCTTCGTTACCGGTGATCTTGATTCTTCCGTTTTTTCCTAACGCTAGAAAGACTGGAGCTTCAGCGCCGTTTTTAATAAAATTTTGATACATTCCGTTGAAGCCATCCATAGGGCACCGAAACTCTCGCGAAATATAAGGAAGTAATTCCTTAACCGGTATCATCACGGTGTATCGCATGTCCCGGGTATTTACGGCCACGTCATATGCCATCACGCTTCCTTCTACCCAATCTTGCAAAGCATCTTCTAAACTAGAACGCGGAGTTTTCATCGGCTGCAGTTCAGCTTGCTGCGGGAAAAAGCCGGTCGGGCCTCCCATACTTGCTCCTTCTCGCACTGTACGAATCGATCCCTTCACGTTGACCCGATGAATCCGGGAGATTCCGGACGTAGTTAGTCCTTTGATTTTCATTAGGCCTGGGATCAACACTGTATCTCTGTAACGTACGCGGCCACTGGTGCCAATCAGTTCAAATTTAACTTCCATAGTCATAAACGTTTGCTGATCACTATCTCTCACCGTGTCTCCCAGCGTCCGTATGGTGGTGACCCCCTGAATCCCTCGCATTTCGGTTTGAACCTCTTGAACCTCGCCGCCGCGGTCTTTATTCACCGCGCAATTCACGCGGACTTTATAGATCCGCAGATCATAGAGCGGATCTTTCTCTGTCAAGAGTTTGTCAATCCTTTCTATTTGCTCTTCAATGCTTTCTGCTTGTACGGGAGGATTAAACGGCGCCTGCATCCTTTCGTCTTCTGGATCTGGCGGCTCGGGAGCCCTCTCAGGAGGAGGCTCTTCAATGGGGAGAACTTTGCGGGGCGCCCCCGTCACCGGCTCCGTATATTTATGGGCCATGTCAGCCGAATACCCTCTCTTAAACATTTCTGCTTTTACCAGTTCTACCCAGTCCGGATTATGTTCGGGCATGCCAACTCTGTTCTCGGGCTGATAGTAGATAGTAGAAGCCTGGAAGGGAAAGAGTGCTCTGCCTGGATCAGACATCGGGATGAGGAAGTCTATCACTGCTACATACCGCTCCACATCGCTCATTCGATTCCAATTAGCATTCATCCAGTCTTTGATTAGGATGATCTTTTCCGCGAGGGGCTGGCCGTTCTCTGCGTCCTCTAAGAAGGTCCTCTCAATTAACTGTGACATCTTGTCACGGAACGCTCCATTCACTACCCCGTCTTTGGTTTCCTCTGCCATCTCGTTAATGGGCTCAATCATCTCTAACATGATAACTTCTTCGGCGGCCGCTTTCACCATCTGAGGATTGTCATTCAAAAACTCAACAAATTCTTTAGTGCGCTCCATCTCCTCTTCACTATCAGCGGAAGAAATGCCCACGCGCACTTCATAGCCTAAGCCGAGTCCATTTTGCATGGGCTTGTCGGACATACTAACGCCGGCGTGATGAATAATGAGTCGCAGGTCTCTGGCTACATCCAGGCTCGGGGGTGGTTGACGTTTATACTTATCGCCAAAGGGGAGTTCCTCTTGTCCTTTCTGAGTGGCTCTAATGGCTTGCCTATTCAAAGCCGTCAACTCGTGTCGCAGGCTCTTATTAAGTTTCTCGTTTGTAAAGGCTTCGTTACGATTCATCGCGATAGAACGTGTTCCCCATCGATTTCCCCCGGGGGCGCCATCACCTCGGCGCGGCCGCTGATCGCCGGCACCAAATAATTTATGTAAAAATTGCCACGCTGGGCGCGGGCCGGCCTGCATTGCGCCTATAGCTACGTTGCCGTTGGGGAACCTAAAAGGCCAATAAATAAACACATCCCGCGAGAGTTTAGTGGGCAGTTTTATTTCATAGATTCCAACGGTTGAGCCGGGTCGGCGGGGAACGTCGGGATCTGTAAACCAATACTCTAAGTGAGCCTTGTCAGGCTCAAAGAGGTCAAAGTTTTTAGTGTCTGAGGATTTAAGCATGACCACATCCTCTAATGAAGTCTTCTGA
>Ga0098033_1001149_pt1 | contig 11111 bp, 10 predicted proteins | sample 1_EtaG_FD_75049 | JGI IMG/M metagenome (GOLD analysis project Ga0098033, IMG submission 75049) | Marine viral communities from the Subarctic Pacific Ocean - 1_ETSP_OMZ_AT15124 metaG | ecosystem: Environmental > Aquatic > Marine > Oceanic | place: Pacific Ocean | collected 2015-01-07
CAGAGCCAGAGCCAGAGCCAGAGCCAGAGCCAGAGCCAGAGCCAGAGCCAGAGCCAGAGCCAGAGCCAGAGCCAGAGCCAGAGCCAGAGCCAGAGCCAGAGCCAGAGCCCGTTGCGGAATTGCCGCCGGAGCCGCTGCCGGACATCGAGCCCGAACCTCTCCCCGAACCGTACCCGGAACCGTTGCCCCAGCCGGATCCTGAGCCGATCCCGGAATCGGAATTGGTCATGGAAGAGGCTCTGCCGCCGCCCGAAGCGCCGGTGGACCTCGTCATCGACGATCCGATCCCTGAGCCGGAGTCCTTGCCGCTTGCCGTAGAGGAGGAGGTGCTGCCGGATCCTCAGCCAGGTCTGCCGGTCGAAGTCATTCCTGAAGAACCGGCCATGGAAGACCCGGAGGATGTGCCAGACGAGCTTCCGGACACGCTGGAAGCTCCCTTTGAAGACGCCGAGCCGGACCTTGAGGCCGAAGTCCTGCCTGAGGAATTGCTCGAAACGACTCCCGATGAATCGGTTGAGGATCTGCCTGAAAGTATTCCCGACGAACAGCCTGAAGAGATTCCGGAAGACCTCGTCGAGGAGATTGAGCCTGAAATAGAACCCGTTGAGGAAACGCTACCACCTGTGCCTGACCCGGTGGTTGAGCCTGACCCCGAAATGGAGCCTGTTGCGGAAGCGCCGCTCGAACTGGAGCCTCAGCCTGAACCGGTGCCCGAGGTAGACCTGCCCGATGTCGCGGAGCTGGAACCTGACCCGGACGAAGCGATCATCCTGCCGGAACCATCTGATGCGCCGCTGCAGACCCTTGCGACACCCGTGCAACAGCCTGCCACCACGGCGCAGCCTTTTGCCAGGCCCCAACCTTTTGGACGCCCGCCCCCCGTGCGCGTGCCGGGCATCGAGTTTTCCCTGCCGCCAGCTACGGCCGGGGGAGGGGGCGGCGCGCTTGGCGCGCTACTCTGCCACAAGCTCACCGAAGAACAGCGACTCAAGGCCAATTGCGATCTCGATGCCACCAAACAAGCCTATAAGGACGCCGCCAATGCCGGCCTCGACCGGGACGAGCAGAACCGGCTCGACGGCACCTATGACGGCCAGCTGCGCTCAACCCTGCCGGATGATTCCGCGTTTGAGAGCTTCCTGAAACGCAATGACGGCATTCCGAAAACCACATTGGACGGGATCGACAACACGATCTTCATGGACCGCAAGCCGGAGTCCGAGCGCCAGCACGATCAGCTGATGCGCGGCGACACGATGGAGTGGGAAGACGAGGTCTTTGAGGCGCATCAGGACGAAGACTAGCGCCCGCAGCCCTATCTGCTTGACTCGAATATGCGACTCCGCCAACGGCTCAGGGTATGAACAAGGTTACTGTCTCCGTCTGCCCGCTGCCCCATTTCGAGGGGCTCGACCTGCCAGCCTATGAAACCATCGGCTCAGCCGGCATGGATGTCCGCGCGGCTGTTTCGCAGGACGACCCGATCCTGCTGCAGGCGGGTGAGCGGGCGATGATCCCGACCGGCCTGTCAGTGGCCATTCCGCAAGGCTATGAAATTCAGGTCCGCCCGCGCTCCGGCCTCGCAGCCAAGCATGGCCTGACCTGTTTGAACACGCCCGGCACGATCGACAGCGATTATCGCGGTGAGATCAAGGTGATCCTGATCAATCTCGGACAGGATGCCTTTACCATCCAGCGCGGCGAACGCATTGCCCAACTGGTTCTTGCGCCGGTCACGCAACTGGCATGGATAGAAGTGGACGCGCTGGACGAGACGGACCGCGGCGCCGGCGGATTTGGCTCAACCGGAAGATAATCCGGGTTTCTTCTTGAACATGTGTTCACCCCTCCTTACATATTGAATATCGATAAGTTCAGGAGAGCGGTGCATTCGCCGAATTGCGGATCCATCTAACAGACGGGGAGCTCCAAACGACTGACTTTCGTACCAACGTCTTGTCAGAAAAGGAGCCTCTCATTGTCTTTCCTAGTCTTTCTTGTCTTTGTTCTGGTGATCGTCTCACTCGCGCGGTCCGGGAAGTCCCGCCCGCCTGAAGCGTCACCAGATGCCGATCAGATCGCGAATCTGGCCGAGCGTGTGCGCACGCTGGAAGCCATCATTCTCGACCGGGATCGTCGTTTGCGTCGCGAGATCGATGGCCTCCGCTAAGACCTGGCCAAGTTCCAGTCCGCGACAGGTGGCAAATTTTCTTGTAAGATTTGCCTGAATTGTATATATCGAAAAACGATACAAAGGGGAGTTACCGAATGGACCCGATTGTCATGGTCGTCCTCATTGTGCTGATTTCAGTCGGCGCAGGTGTGGTGAACAACTATCTGAAACTGAAAGCCAACGCCAAATCCGACAAGGGCGCGGACGAAGACATCCGGCGCGTCCTCGGTGAGGTCGACCGGTTGAAGGAACGTGTTCGGGTTCTGGAAAAGATCGTAACCGATCAGGAGCGTCAGCTGTCCGACGAAATTCGCAAGCTGGCCTAGTTGCCGCCGCCGCCGGGGATGCGCATACGCCGTCTTTGTGCAGCCACTTGTGACAGCGTCTTGCGTTCGCTTGCTGCGCCCATGTCGCGCCTGAGCAGGCAGCGACGCTGACGGCGTTCAATGATGGCATTCATGACGTGTCTTTCTCTTGTTGCGGAGTATAAGAGATGATCAGAATGCGGCGTCATTGTGTGTGAAAGGTTAATGCCTCGGAATGGCCTAAATCAGGGCGCCATCGGCCTTAGCGAAGCGTGCGAGCAGATAGGCATCGGTATCTTCGATCGTGTCGAGCTTGCCGAAAGCGAAAGCCTCCCGGTCCAGCACGAGGTCTCGCGGACGCAGCTCGCGACTGATCGACAAGCCATCTAGAGATCGTGCACGCGAAAAGGCGACATAGGCTTGTCCGTGGGCGAACATACCTGAATCGAAATCGATGAAGACCTTGTCGAGCGTCAGGCCCTGTGCCTTGTGGATGGTCACGGCATAGGCAAGGCGCAGCGGCATCTGTTTGAATGTGCCGACCACTTCGCGCTTCACTGTTTTGGTTTCGGGGTCCAATTCGTAGCGGTATTTTTCCCAGGCCGTCGGTTCGATTTCGTAGACATGATCGTCGATCTCGACAATTACGCGGGTTCCGGAAAACCCGGCGACTGTGGCCAGAGTCCCATTCACCCAGCGCCCTTCGGGATCATTCTTGATCAGCATCACCCGCGCGCCTTCCTTTAGTTCGAGGTCGGCTTCGGTCGGATAGGCCTTCTCATCGAACTGGCCCTGCACGTCAGCCTCAAATGTTTGCGATCGTGTATTCAAGCCTTCGAGCCGGGCCTGGTTGATACGGTAGGCATTGGCATTGTTGGGCGTCAGGACAACATGGGTTTCAGAGGCTTCGACAGCAGATCTCGTGCTGACCAGTCCGCGCAACACGGCCTCGTCATTTGGCGTGACCCGTCCGGTGCGCAGCGCGCCCAACAAGGCGAGGAAGCGAGGTTCGGCCTGCCGAAACACATGTTTGAGGGCCAGCAGGGAGAATTCGGCATCTTTGAAGGCAGGTGCGTTGAAGAAATAGCTTCCGCCATAGCGCTCACGCAGGATCGGCGCTTCCTGGCCCGAGACAACCGGAGGCAGCTGGTGCAGGTCGCCCGACAGGATCATGCGCACGCCGCCAAAGGGCCGTTTGGAGGCGCGGTTTAGCTTCAGGCTTTTGTCGATGGCATCCAGCATGTCAGACCGGACCATCGAGATCTCGTCTATGATCATCGTGTCGATGGCCTTGACCAGCCGTGTCGAGCGCAGCCGCTTGATGTCCGTGGGCTCGATCAGGCGTGGTGGGAATTTGAAGAAGGAATGGATCGTCTGCCCGCCGGCATTCATGGCCGCCACACCCGTGGGAGCCAGCACGATGGCCTTCTCGCCCGCGCCTGCCAGGAACTTGCGCAACATCGTGGTCTTGCCAGTACCTGCGCGGCCAGTGAGGAACAGATTGCCCTGTGCGCCGGTGCCGGTGGCGACCCAGTTTGCGGGCGTGGCATAGATGGTGTCGGGGGTGGTTTCGGTGGTCACGTGTCTGGCTTAACGGCGTTTTGCGCGGAAGGCGAGGGTGGCCCTGCCGGGAGTGGAAAAGCCCCCGAAGAAACACTTCGGGGGCTTCCAGTCAGCCATAAGAATGCGTGCCGGGTTTAGCCGGCAATACGGCGGACATAATCATAGGCGCCTTTGCGGCTGTCCCGTTTGCGTGCGGGCTGGAACGCCACTTTCGCATGTTCGGAACAGTATGGACCGCAATCAGATTTGCGTCCGCAGAAAGCGAATTTCGGATCGGCTGGATCCCCAATCGGCCATTTGCACATGGAGTCGCGCAGCGTGAGGATCGATGCGGGTTCCCCGTCAGCCTGTTGCAGCGGCGGCAGCGGCGCCATCACTTCTGTGCGCTCTACCGGGCGCGGAGCCGCGGTCTCCGGAGTTGCCGGGGTTGCCACCTTGACGCTGCCATCAGGCAACACGCGCGGCTTCGGACGGGCCAGCCGTGGGGGGCGCTTTACCGGGCGGGATGGTGTCGCGCGACCCGACAGGCCCAGGCGATGGACTTTGCCGATAACAGCATTGCGAGTGACCCCGCCCAGCTGTTTGGCAATCTGGGAAGCCGAATGGCCTTCCGCCCAGAGTTTCTTCAGCACGCTTACCCGTTCTTCGGTCCAGGACATGGTTGATGTCTCCCAGCTCGGTTCAAGATCGTTAACACTTACGATCTATCAGCCCCTATATATTGAGATGACTTGATACACGTCATCCGCTCAGCACCTAGATATCGTATCAGCAGCGAAACGAAACACAACATGCAGCGCAGGCTTTCCACAGGCTTTCTACATATTGTGGTTAACTGCATCAGCCTGTGGACAAAAGCGAGGCAGCCAAATTTCCGAAGTTTTTCCGCGTCTTGCCCCTCGCAGACTCAAGCAAAGACGCCTAGATACTGCGCATGACCGATACAGCTGCTGACCAGACCTCCGCCCATCGCCTTGTCCGCCAGTATGGCAAAATGAACGGGTTGGGACTCTGGACCCTGTTCAAGCGCGAGATCGGCCGCTTCCTGAAAGTGTGGATGCAAACCGTGTTTGCGCCGGTCGTTACGACACTTCTTTTCATGACGGTTTTCAAGCTGGCCTTCGGCGAGCGCGGTCGGCTGACGGGTGATTTCGAGGGGCTGAGTTATATCGAGTTTCTCGCACCTGGCCTGATTGTCATGGCGATCCTGCAGAATGCGTTTCAGAACACAAGTTCCAGCCTCGTGCAGGCGAAGTTCAATTCCACCTATGTCGACTTCCTGATGCCGCCGCTTTCCCCCATGGAGCTGACCATCGGCTTTATCGGCGGATCGGTTGTGCGCGGCCTGCTCGTCGCCTTTATTTCCGCCATCGGCATCCAACTCAGCGGCCTTGCTGATCTTAGCGTGGCGCATGTCTGGCCAATCCTGTGGTTCAGCATCACATCTGCGATCGCGCTTGGCGCACTAGGTGCCATCGGTGGGATCTGGGCCGACAAATTCGACCACTTGTCTGCCGTGACCAATTTCGTGATCGTACCGCTCACATTCCTGTCGGGCACGTTTTACGACATCAAGGTCATGTCGGAACCCTTCTACACAATGGCTCTGCTGGACCCTTTCTTCTACATGATTGATGGGTTTCGGTATGGTTTCCTGGGCGTTGCTAACAGCTCCGTGATTGTTGGGGTCTGGGTAACGGGATTGCTGTCTGTTGCAGGCATATTCGCTGTCTGGCTCATGTTTCGGTCGGGCTACAAGCTGAAAGCCTAAGACTCCCCTCAGGCGGGAGCAGCATTGACGCTCCAGTTCCGTCCCCCTTGAATGCCGGAAATCCCGGCAGGGGAAAGAATTGGAGAAAATCATGGGTAGTGGGAAATTCCTCGCAGTTGCGATTGCTGCAACGGCACTTCTGGCGGGGTGCCAGATGATGCCGGCTGAACAGACAGTCGGCGAATATTGCGCCAATCCGGACAAGGCCGACGAGGCTGTTTGCAAACTGAAAATGGAAATCGACGGCAACAGCACCGCGCTGGCCGATACTGATATGCGTCTGTCACAGGCTCGGAACATGGCGGATAGCGCCACGGAGGCGGCTGCGCGAGCCCAGGCAAGCGCAGATGCGGCGAGAGCGCGCGCGGACGCGGCGATGGCGCTGGCCGAAGAGGCTAATGGCAAGGAAGTCCAGTGCGAAACCCGCACCATACAGAATTCCGACACGGGTTCCTGCCGGCCCGGCTATGCGCTGACCAGCTGCACGCAAACCCGCTACACCTATCGGGCAGGGGGCATGTCTATCCTGCGAGAGATCAATGACGAGCAGTGCCGCTTCAACAGCCGCGTGCTGGAAATGCAGGTTCGCTGCTGCGCGGTGTCCGGGTCGGCGCCGCAGCCGGAAGACACGCTGATCGAGAATGAGGTCCCACCGCAGCCGCCTCAGCCGGAAGCTCCGAAAGAGCCGGTGCCGGTCAGCCCGTAACGCAGACTGTCAGATTGAACTTCAGAGCCGCCGGAACCGTGTTTCGGCGGCTTCTTTCTTGCGCTCCATTGCTCAGTTGCTGTCCTGAACGAAGTAGAAGTCGCCACCCGTTGTGCCATCGGTGTAGATGGGGCGCTGTTTCTGTCCAGTACGTGCAGCGACGGCATCCTGGACACGCTTGAACACGACATTGGCCGGATCATCGAGGGTGCTGATGAGGGCGGAGAGTTCTTCTGAATAGACTCCGTCATCAGCGGCTGTCTTGCCGGGTTCCGTTGCAAAGGCCTGGAACACGCCGGACGCCCAGCCGACCGGGCTGTAGGCTCGCATGAGGCCACGGCTCTGATCATCCATTACCGTTCGGCAGGCGTCAAAGACGATGAACGAAGTCGGTGCGACTGTGGTCGAGACACGGTTGAAGATCTGTTCAAAACTGACGCCAAAGTCGCGAATGTCGTCCGGTGATGCGCCGGGAATATCGGTCGGCAAGATGAAGTTCGTACCGTCGACGTTCACGCCATGACCCGAATAATAGAAGAAGGTGACCGGATAGGCTCCTGCATCCTTGCGTGCCTTGGCCATGCGGCCGAGCAGACTCAACGCGCGAACCGTCTGGCGTTGGCCGAGATCTTCGCATTGCAGGACCGAGAAGCCGACGCCAGTCAGTGCCGCGGTGATCCGGTCGCCATCGTCATGGGTCACAGTCAGGCGACTGACAGGGGGCGTATAGGCCAGATTGCTGAGCACCATTGCCTGACGGTCCGCATTCGGGCCGGCGACCCATGTGCAGCCTGCGATCTCGGTGTCGGGCAACAGGCCGGTCGCCGCGTTGGCAATATCGGCGGGGCTGGAAAGCGTTGACGGGTTTGATGCGTTGGTGGGCGCCAACAGTGTATTTGCGCCGCTGAGGGTGGAGGCCATGTCAGCTTCAGGCGCAGGGGAGCGACTTGCGACCGAGGTTGCTTCAGCAACCGGCCCCGGATCGACCAGCAATTCTTCAATCGATGTGACCTTGATTGAGAGTGGTATGGTTTTCACGGCGCGGGCAAACCGTTCGCCATTCACGTCGACAGTTTCCGATACGGTGAAGGTCAGATTGGGCGTTCCAGCCTGGCGTGGCGTGACCTGCCACTGCCAGAGCGTTGGCGACCCAGGCAAGACAGGCTGCTCAGAAGGTGTGGTGGCGACGAAGTCGTAACCCTCGCCGGAAGCCGAGGCCGTCATCACCTGGCTTGCGCGGACGGTGTCAAAGCGGAGCGACATGGCACTTTCTGAGCTGCCTGGCGCAAGGCCCGTGCCCATAATGCCACGTAGCGATTCATCCACTTCGGCTTCACTCGTGTTGCGCTGAAGAGGCTGGATGGCGACTTCGAGGAAATAGGGCTGGCCGAGCACCATCTGTTCCGGCGCATGGTGTGCGATGCGGCCACTGTCGAAATCGTTCGCCGCTTCGGCTGCGAGTTCTGAATATCGATAGTCCCATTCTGGGCACGGCCGTATGAGTTGGGCGTCGTCCAGCGTCACGGTCTCGCTCCAGAAACAAAGCGGCTTTTCGACGATGCCGACTTCATAACCGTCTCCTGCAAGATCAATGGCGAGCGCATCCAGCGTGGTAATGAGGTCGCCATCGATGCGATGGGTGGCCTGCGTAAACGTCTCGGCATTCATATCCGTACAGGTAACGAGCAAGGTCCGGGGTGCGGAAATCTCCGCTTGGCAGGTTTCGGAATAGCCCGGACCCGCCGCGGTGGCTTCAAGATCCGAGAAATCTCCTTCCTCAAGGGCTGCGAGCAACTCAAGCATGGCGGGATCATCTGCGTACAGCTCACGAATATCGTCGATTTCATCAGCCGGTGCCGAGGCTTCATTTTCGTAGGCGTCTTCTTCGTCGGAATAGCCCCACTCGGATCCGGCATCTCCATATTCGCCATATCCTGTTGACCAGTCGGGCTCGTCTTCGACCATCGCCGGTGGCGGAGGTGGCGGAGGTGGCGGAGGTGGCGGAGGTGGCGGAGGTGGCGGTGCGGTGGGGCGAGGAGGTTTTTGCTCCGGACGGTAAGGGGCCGCTGTGGGCATCTCCTGCCGCTCTGATGGACCGGGGTCGGGCGTGACGACTTCAACTGAGGCGGGCGCGCGTTGAGCGGTCTCCGAGGTCTCGCACCCGACGAGGATGGTCGCCAAGACCATCAAGCTGATAGTGAGTGTAACTGGCCGCATCACCATCCCCCTGTTTATGGTTAAGCAGAACCTACACAGTAATCAGAGGGATGCCAATCAAACCGACCGCAGTTGAAAACCATAAAGCATTGGATAGTGATCTGATCCGCATGGGCGAAGGCGCCGGATGGTCACGAGGTCGAAATCCCGTGTCACAAAGGCGTGGTCCAGCGGCCAAGCCAGGAAAGGGTTTTTCGCGCCATAGGAATTGTAGAGACCACGTCCACGCTTGGGATCGCAAAGGCCGGCATGTTGCTTGAACTCCCGCACCATCCAGGACCAGCCGACTTCGTTGAAATCGCCGATCACCAGAGCAGGTCGCTCCTGCTCGCGCAATTCATCGGCGACGATCATCAACTCGTCATCAAGATGCTGTGTGTCGTCGCGGGGGCGTGGCGGGCGTGGGTGGATGCAATAAAGACGCACCTCACTACCAGCCATGTCGATGTCCATCGTGAGTGACGGCACGTGATCCTGACAGAAATAGCGTTCCTGGGCCTGATTGATCGGGTAGCGTGAATAGAACAGAAGGCCGTTATGGTCTTCCTTGTCCAAAAGGTAGGTGTGGGGATAGTCCTTTTCGAGGTCGGACAATGCATCGCGCCAGCGCGCATTGGTTTCTGACAGGAAGAGGACATCGGCATGGCTATCGCGAATGCGGGAAATGACGGCGGTGTGGTCCTCATTCTCCTGCAGCACATTTATCAGCAGAATTGAGAGCGGCGTACCGTTGGCACCTGCTTTCGCGCGGCGCAGTTCGCGTTTGCGGCCCGGTAGGTAAGGCTGAATGTCTGCGGCGCAGATGAGGAAGGCGACGGCATAGGCCATCAGCAGGCTGGCATTGCCGAGTTCGGCGGCAGGGTAGAGTGAGATGTAGAGGGCAGCTGCAGCGAGGAGAACAAGGCAGGTTTGAAGACGACCATAGACCCAAACACGCATCCACCAGATTTCCGTGCGCAACTTCGGCGCGATGGCGGCGAACAGACCCCATGCGCCGATCAGGCCGAAGACGGGTTCGATCAGGGCGAGCATGGTGAAGGGGCCTTTCGGGTATAGCGGGGTTTCTGGGTGGGTTCGCTGAAGTTACGCGTGAAGGGCAGGGGAGGTTGCGGGCATGACTGTGCGCGACTTCGCCTGAGGCGCGAAAATTGAATTTCACCGGGCGCAAAAAAGGTGTGATCGCGGACGATCACACCTTCTCTGGTGTTTCGAATCAGACTACCGAGACACTGTGCATGCACTCGTTGTCGGTCCTCGATGGACACCGGGTTCCAGATCAGGCTCGCGGAAGCGGGCCTTTTCTTTTGCCCTTTGTCAGGATCCGGTCTGGTCGCCGCCACATTCTTGCGAGCGGGCATGCGCCCAAGGCCGTCTCCCGGATCAGTTTCAGACATGTAATCGCACGGGCGAATTACGTGCTGTCCTGACCTAACCGCCGGTAATCCCAAGGGATTTTCCTTTGGTCACGTGTTTCGGATCGCGCTCCGGTCACGCCTCACAGCCCTTCGCTCCGGGGTCTAGCTCCCCTGATCGAAGACATCGCCTGCTTTGTCTCGCGGTCCTTCCAAACCCTTTGCGCCGCTGCTCTCACAACCTTGCTTCTGGCCTGGCCCTTCCTGCGAGGGCGACGTACTTGCCACCGTTCCTGAAGCGGGTCTGCTCCCGCCTGGATGTCGTTGGCTTACCGAAATGATTCCCCAAAAACGGGCATGAGTCGAGTCCCTTCTGAGGAGAATTTCACAGTTTTGTGATGGCGGCCTGAATCCGCGCATTTCTGCGTCACATCCCGGCTTGCACCTCTCGATGCACGCAGGGCGCTGGGCATCGGGCGGCGAATGCGCTTAGGTGAGGGGCTTGCACACAAGGAGGCTGGGCCCTGGAAATCCTGACTGTATTGCCGCCGGTATTGGCGATCCTCGTCGCGCTGGTGACGCGCAATGTCTATGCTGCGCTGGGGCTCGCCTTGCTGGCTTCGGAGACGCTGATCGCCAGCTTCCATCCCGGCATGGGCGCACTGGGCGCGATCGACCGTGCGGTCGGTGTGTTCGAGAGCACGGGCAATACGCGCGTCCTGCTGTTTTGCCTGCTGATCGGCGCGCTGATCGCATGGATGCGCGATTCCGGCGGCGTCGAGGCGCTGGTCAGTGGCCTGATGAAGCGCGGCCTCGCCTCGACCCCGCGCCGCGCGGCCCTCGCGCCGGCGGTTGCGGGGACGGTTATTTTTGTGGAGACCAATGTCAGCTTGCTCAGCAGTGGGGTATTGGGCCAGCGCCTGTTCGACGCGCATGGGCTGAGCCGGGAGCGGCTGGCCTATATCATCGACTCCACGTCGGCGCCGGTGAGCACACTGATCCTGCTGAATGGCTGGGGCGCCTA
>Ga0098033_1001158_pt1 | contig 11058 bp, 12 predicted proteins | sample 1_EtaG_FD_75049 | JGI IMG/M metagenome (GOLD analysis project Ga0098033, IMG submission 75049) | Marine viral communities from the Subarctic Pacific Ocean - 1_ETSP_OMZ_AT15124 metaG | ecosystem: Environmental > Aquatic > Marine > Oceanic | place: Pacific Ocean | collected 2015-01-07
CGCAGTTTCATTGTGCTTCTTGAGTATCTGGACAAAATCAGGCACATTGTGATGGTTAAAGATCCCTATGCATGGATCTTGTCGATGAAGAAGTATCAGGCTCCAATCGACATCAATGACAGGGCGACTGTGCGTATGCTCATGTCCCAGTTCAATGACAAATACAAAGCTTGGGATGAGTTAGTTAGAGACACACAGAATTCTGCATTGGTTAGATATGAAGATGTGCTTGCACATCCAGGCGTGTTCTTGGTATCATTGGCAAGCAAATTGGGCATGGAAGATCGATTGCTTGATGATTTGACATTGGAATTCTCAAAGGTCCATATGTCAAAGCAATTTGGCGAACATGACAAGAAGCGAGTTCTTGAAAGAGAATACATGGATGAAATGAGCGAACAAACACGAGAAGCTGTGAAGGATTTCGCAGATTGGATGCTTTTGGGAAAGATGGGGTATCATCCTCATGATTAGACTATTCGACATTCCTAACCACACAATCGATACCAGCGACTTCACCAACCTTCTTCACGACAAGGTTGTGACAGAGTTTGAGGAGCGGTTTGCAGAGTATGTTGGCGCTAAGTATGCTTGCTCAGTGAACAGTGCCACAAGTGCGATCTTCTTGATCATGCGGCGGTTCGGATATGGCACAGTGGAGATCCCAAGTATCATCCCACCAGTTGTGCTGAATGCAATCATCAACTCAACAGACGATCAAGAAACATGTTTAGACATCAAGTTCGTTGATGATGTTGATTGGGTTGGCGACTCGTACACTTTGTTTGAGCATTACAGCGGCTTCAAGGTTGTTGACTCTGCGCAAGCACTAAGACCAAAGCAGTTTGCCAATGAAGCAAATGATGGCGATCTGATGGTGTTTAGCTTCTATCCTACAAAGCCAGTGTCTGGTTGCGATGGTGGCATGATCGTATCGAATGACAAGGAGAAGATCGAAGCACTTAGAGCAGACACATTCAACGGCATGTCGAATGACACAAACAACTGGGAGAGACGCATCATTTCTCCTGGGTGGAAGATGTACATGAACTCAATTCAGGCATCGATATGCTTGAAGAACTTGAAGGCATATAATGTCAAGAGAGCCAAGCTTGCAGAGATCAGAGATGCATACAATGGCGCGTTTGGTCTGAGAAATACAAGCGATCACCTGTACAGAACACATGTGGCTGACAATCAGGCATTCGTTGCGAAGATGAAGGAAGATGGGATTGTCTGCGGAATACACTATGCTGCGATGCATTTGCATGACGTGTATCGCAACTATGTGCCCTGTCAACCAAGATGCCCACAGTCTACGGTTGAAGCAAAGACCACAATTAGCATTCCATTTCACGAGAAGCTGACCAAACAAGATGTTGAGTGCGTAATACAGGCAGTACAGAGGCTGCGTGAGTAACGCATTAGAAGAACAACGCATTAGAAGAATTTCAGAAATGACTAACAGATACATCTCATGGAGCCAGTACCGCCTGTGGCGAAGGTGCCCACACAAGCATTGGCTCATCTACGATCAAAAGGAACCACGTGACCCACCATCGAAGTGGACAGACTTCGGTTCTGCTGTTCACAATACGGCAGAGGAGTGGTTCAAGGAGATCAAGGAAGGCAGAACCCCAGACTTCGATCCGAGAAAGCGTTTCGTGGAGCACTTCGTTGCACTTGCGAAGCCGAATCACAGAGAGGGTGTCTACAACGACTTCGGTAGCTTCAAGAATGGAGAGATCCTGGAATGGGGCGAGGTCGGTCAAGAGTGCGCCGAAGATCTCATTGAGTGGATCCCACAGGAGTTCGAGGGCTGGGATGTATGGGAAGCAGAGCATGATTTGTTCGTCCCATTGTCTGACAAGCTGCCGGGTTGGAACTTCAAGGGCTTCATCGACCTTGTGTTGAGAAAGGGCGATAAGTTCTGCTTGCTCGACTACAAGACGACTTCATGGGGCTGGGACAGGAAGAAGAAGATGGACAAGTACGTCATGGGTCAAATCCAGGCCGACAAGCACTTCCTCATGAAGCAGCATCCAGACCTTGTCGACAACTCTCGCAACGTCAAGCTAGGATACGTCCTGGTGAAGAGAACAGGAAAGCCTGGGAAGCGCATGGAAATGCTCCCTGTTTCGGCTGGTCCGAAGGCAATGGAAGACATCCAGCGTGGGCTTGAAGATATGGTAGGAGCAGTCGAAGACGGAAGGTTCCCGAAGTTGGGTAAGACCAATGGAGAGTGCAAGTCGTTTGGTGGCTGCTCATTCTCAGGTACAAAAAAGTGTCCTTGGGGCAAATAGAGCGTGGTTACTATGAAAAGTTTCTGCGAACGGCAAATAGTGCTTGACACGAACAAACAAAAGGGTTAGACTCGGTCCAATCCATACCAAATAGGTGACTCCAAATATGTCGCAACAGGCCACTCCTATCGTCAGAGATGACGACAAGATTCGGCTGCTGACACTCTCGGACCATCCTCTTTCTTCTTCCGGAATCGGAATTCAGGCCTTCCAGCTTCTGACTGGCCTACTCGATACTGGTCGATACAGAGTTTTTTCCATCGGAGCAGCAGTCAAGCACCACGTACAACAGCCGCAAGTGCTGGAGAAGTACGGTCAAGACTGGATCATATTCCCCGTAGAAGGATTCGGTAATCCGCTTATGGCAAGACAGTGGATGGCTCAATTCCAGCCACACGTGGTCTTGATGTTCACGGATCCACGGTTCTTCACACACATGTTCTCTGTTGAGGATGAGATTCGTGACATGGCTCCGCTGATGCTATGGACCGTTTGGGACAACGAACCAGCACCAAGATTCAACAAGCAGTTCTACGACTGCTGTGACGACATTGGCTTCTTCTCCAGATACTCGTACGAGTTCCACCAGGAGATTGAGTCGATTGTGGAAGCAGACTTCCACAGCATCCCGTTGGCCAGGAGCCACGAAGATTTCAAGAACCTTCCGGACGACACAATTCGCTCTGCAAAGATCCAGCTTCTGGACTGGAAACGGCGTGATGTGTTCACGGCTTTGTTCGTTTCGAGGAATGCTCGCCGCAAGAGACCGGCCGACATCGTCGAATCCTGGATGAAGTTCATCGGCACGCTTCCAAGCGAGATTTCTGAGGATGAAACGAAGTGTCCTGTTCTGGTTATGCACTGCGATCCGAATGACGTAGAGGGACCGGCACTTCAACAAGTCTTCGAGCGTCTGAACACAGGGCATAGCGTGATCTTGTCTCCCGGAAAGGCAAGTACGGAAGACATGGTCCGCCTCTACAATGTTGCCGACGTCACGGTCAACTTCAGCTTGAATGAGGGCTTTGGCATGTCCGCACACGAATCTCTTCTGTGTGGAACTCCAGTCATCGGCACAAGGACAGGCGGCCTTACAGAGCAGCTGACCGATGGAAAGCAAGTCTTCGGTCGTCTGCTTGAACCAGAGATCAAGACCCTCGTAGGTTCTCAGATGGTTCCGTACATCTACGAGGACTTCGTATCGAACGACACTCTGGCAGCTGCTGTCCAAGAAGTGTTCGAGATGTCGCATGAAGAACGTGCGAAGCTTGGCGCTGCCGGACGAGAACACCTTGTCTCACGAAACAAGGTGGAGAACATCGTCAAGACTTGGGATGAGATTATCACAAGCAGAGTCGATACTTACAAGGATCCGCAGAGGATTCGAGCCAAGCTAATCGAGGTATGAGATGGTAGGCACAAGCTTCATCAAGAAGGCTGCGAGCATCGCAGCAAGCGTTATGGACTTTGGGTTGCGGCAAGTTGGTCGCATCTTCATTGAGACCGCTGAGTTCGTCGACAAGATCAGAACCGAGGGAAGCTGCTCCGATGACGAGCTTCTGTACAAGTACATCTCCGCCGATATCGATGCCAAGTCAGAGATGAGCCCAGAGGAGTTCTTCGAGAGCCTGACTTCACCAGACCAAAGAAGACTGCTTGTCCTGTTTGCAAGACAGCAGCAGCTGGCAACTCCCACAGATGACAGGTTTCATAAGCGATACGGAAACCAGAGGCGCAGACCAGTGCCGCACGTTGGCAATATGCGAGGCTGGATGGACCCGTATCCAGATCTTGATGCTCCGGCAGACGAGGAAATCAAGAAGGGCAAGCCTGAAGACGCCGCTCCTATCTTCATTACAGATTTCACCGTATCTGGGAACACCGAAGTTCATATCACCATAGCGGATGATATGGACATGGAGAAGGCTACTGAAATCACCAGAACAGTTTTTGAGCACTTCCTGGCAATCTACGGTGATTTTCAAACAGCAGATGGGTCGCTCGACCGAGAACAACATCTCGGAACCATGCTCAATGCTGTCAAGGATGTCGCTCCGTCCATGATCTCACAGGCCGACGACAAGTTGCGCATTGATGTTGCCATGTTGCCAGAAGAGGGGGTTGAAGAGTTCTGCGACGCTTTACGTTCGGTTCTCATTGACAAGGTCGAGCCTGTAGAGGAAGACGAAGAAGAGTCCGCCGAACCTGCGGTTCTCGCAGAGTCCAACAAGGTCGCAGACAAGGTATTGGACCCGTGGGGAAAAGCCTGATGACACGACCAGATCCAAACATCGATCCGGAAGGTTTCGTAGAGTGGGAACAGGAGCAAATTCGCAATGCCCCTACCACAGGCTTGGTCAAGCAGGCACAAAAGCGAGGTGTATACTCGTTCTTGTCTGACATTGCAGGGTCGAAAGGCTTGGACGTGTCAGACGAGGCGCTGTTGTTCGTTGTCATGATCAAGAACTACATCAGCAGCAATGCGTCGTGGCCGAAGATCATCGAGGAGATTGAGGCCGCACTTGATCGTGCTTTGGAGACGACCCTGTCGCCATACGACAAGTTCTTGCGCAAGCGTCACCATCCTGACTCCGTAGACAAGATGGTTGAGAGAAAACACGTTGCATTCCACCCCCTTACGGCCAATCGCATACTTACGTATGAACTAGATGCGACTGCTGAAATGGATCGCACCCGATTTGATGAGTGGGCGAACGAATACTATGGCAGCAAGCAGGAGAGAGCAGAGCGAGCCAATTACGAAGGCAAAACGCAAGCTCGAAAGGCAGAAATCACCGCTGAAGACATAGAAAGGCATAAGCGAAAGCATACGCCGCAATACCTGGACAAGGTTGGTCAAGCAATTGCACAGGCCAATGACGAAGAAGGCAATTTCAGCTTCTCCAAGTTCAGAGCTATCTTGTCGCAGATGAATGAGGAATGAGAACATGTCCAGTCGACTTCTCAAAGAGATTCCACGTCAACAAAGGAATCAAAACAGGCAAAGGCAACCAAGTGAAGAAGAGCCTTTGACGCAAGAAGAGCGCATTGCTCAGGCGCTTGCGCAAACAAGGAGAGAGATGCAGCAACAGCAGCGTCCATCTCAAGAAGAGCTTATGGCCGCACAAGAAAAGCAGATGATGCAAGAGATGATGCAGGAGATGGGAGCGTATCCTCCTGGCTACATCCCTCAAAATGCCATCGATGCCGCTGCATACCAAGGCCATGCACAGATGCAGCAACAACAGCAGCAATTGGCCGACCAGTTCCGAGACCCAGTCTCCAATCGCAGGTCGCTCAATGAGATTCCGGCCCGTGCCCCAATTGTACAACAGCAAGGGTTCGAAAAGAAGACAGGGCCGCAGCTGCTGCGTGAGATTCCAAGAGAGAATGACCCTCGAAAGGTTCTCACTCACGAGTGGAGACCAGGGCGACTGAAGAGAAACGCCGATGAGTATACCGGTCGCTGGAAAGAGATCATGATGAAGCTTGAAGGACGCAGGCTTCGAGCACCTGGAAGAGACTGGGAGCGTATCGGAGATCTTGGTGGCGTTCGCAACCCATATGACTTGGCTGTGCAAACACGGCTAGATGAGTCGAGTGCTGTTACTGTTGTAGCAGGACAACAGCCTCCGAAGGCCAACCCACAAAGACTACGAGAAGTAGCAGTACGCACAATTGATCTTGGCGGATTCAAGATCGAACAATTCTGAGAGGATACATGACAGAGACATACAGATTCCCAGAGGCCTTCTACAAGGTTGTTCTTCGAGGCCCGGCTCATACCAGGAGCGGCTACGGAGAGTATGTACGAGGGCTGGCAACAGTTCTTCAGCAGTATGATGAGTTCGAGTTGACACTCCAGTCAACTCCATGGGGAAATACGCCCTACATCTTCGATCAGAACCATCCTCATCAGGAGATGCTTCAGAAGCTTGTTGAGATGACTCAACAAGAGCTTCAGGCTGGAACGAAGTACGACATTAGCTTCCAAGTTCAGCTTCCTCATGAATGGGATCCGTCCATTGCAGATTTCAATATCGGAGTCACTGCGGCCACAGAAGTAGACAGGGTCTGCGAGAAGTGGGTCGAGTCGTGCAACGGAATGGATCTCGTCATCGCTATGAGCGAACACACGAAGCGCTCGCTGATGAACGGCCCAGGCGAAATCACCACACCGATTATCGTGTTCGGCTGTCCTCTGAAGGATGAGATGCTTCTGGATGATGTCGAGCCATATCCTCTTGAGCTTGCACCAGAGGTCGAAGACGTGTTCTTGCACGTCGGGCAGCTTGTTGGTGATGTTCGTCGTGATCGAAAGAACACATTCGGTCTCATCTGGGCTTTCAAGGAGGCTTTCAGAGATGACCCAACAAAGGCTCTTGTCATCAAAACAAACATGGGCCGCAACTCTGCCATTGACCGCATCCAATGCAGGAACATCCTGCGTGCCTTCAATGCGCAGAACTGTGCGGGCTCCAAGGCCAGAGTATATCTTCTCCACGGCTCACTCACAGACCTTCAGATGTCAGGCCTCTACAGGCACCCAAAGATGAGGGCATTCGTCAGCTATACAAGAGGAGAAGGATTCGGCTTGCCATTCCAGGAGGCAGCATGCGCAGGCCTTCCGATCATTGCCACGAACCACTCTTCCTACCTTGAGTTCTTGACGACGAGCGGCGACGCATACTTCTCACGTGTCGACTACATCATGAATGAAGTTGGGGACCAATACGTCGATGACGTGATCATTCCGAAGGGAGCACGTTGGGCAGAGGTGCCACCAGAAGCGGCAGTGCATGCATTGCAACGATTCGACAAGAAGGGCTTGGCCAAGCCGAAAGAGTGGGCTGCCGAAGCCAAGGAAAAGGTTCTCAAGCTGTTTGAACGCTCTACCATGGTAGAGGAGCTTTTCAACAAGCTCGTCGAAGCAGCGCCACAGGCCTTCGATGCAGACTATGAGGAACAAGGAGATGAGGAAGTTGTTCAGCCTGCCGACTGACGGGCAAAACACAGATTGGACAAGGCTGTTTCTGTACGGCCTAGCAACCATGTTCGTCGTGAACTTGGTTATGTTCATTGGCTTATTCGGATGGACGGCTGTTGCGGTCCTGGTGATCTCAGCCCTTGTTCTGACCAACGTTGCAACGGTTTTCATGTTGCTGAGAGCAGCACACGTTTTGACCGCAACTGAAGAAGCAACTCAACATGTTCTCGACGAGATCGCAGAGATGGGAGATGAGTTCGACCAAGCACTGAAAGACACTGTTTGGATGGAGGACATTCCACAAGCCCGAAAAGCCAGCAAGCTGCTGTACGATGCTAAGTTCACCTTGCTGAACGCACCGGCCACTTTCCACAAGATTCTCGCAGGAGAGCTTGGGAACAGCCTTGGGCCACGATATTCCTCCGACTCATTCCACGATGAGAGCGAGGTGCTCCAGCCTGATGATGAGTTCATCGAGAAGCTCACGTCCGAGATTCTGACCAGAGAAGAACGGAGCGGCACACAGCCGTCTCAGTTCGCTAGACCACTTAATCCATGACAGAAACACCAGTAGTTGAAGCACAGGCGCCACCGAAGAAGAAGCTCCGCAAGATCAAGAGACGAAAAGGCTCCGGACGACAGTATTTCGGCGTAGAGGCACAAGAATCGATCGTCAAGTACATCGATCATCTCGTAGGGACACCAAGGAAGCCGCACTGTGGCCCTCTGGCAGATACAACTCTTGTGGGTAGAATCACGCAAGGCTCCAATATTGAAGGAGAATTTGCTGGTGCGCTCAGTGGAGGTGTCGTGGGCTATGTTGAAGAGGGTCATATTTCCGGCTCGACCGTAAGACGAGTCTCTGGATACTTGAACATCGCAGCATTCGGCCCAGGGATCGACCAGACTCACTTATCCGGCACGTTCACTGGAGCATTCACTGGTTCATTCGAATCGGATGAATGCAGATCCATTTACGAAGAGGGTATTCGCCATCCGTTCGAAACGCTCGTGAACTCGCTCATCCACACGTACAAGATCAACTTCTACGGCGAGGACATCTATCACGTCGCAGCAGAATGTGTCTCCTTCCTCTATGAGACACTTCCGAAGTACAATCCGAATGCGAAGTCGAAGGCTTTCTCATACTTCAATGTCTGCGCCAAACACTGGCTGCTCCAGCGGTCAGATCAGCTGAAGAAGCGACGCCAACGAAACTCGGACATAGATGACTTTGCAGTAGCAATACAGATCAACGAGTGGGACAAGCCGGAATACGGAAGAGACCTTGAATCGCTTGCTGAAGAGAAAGAGTTCATTCCTCTGCTCAGAGCAGAGTTCGATCGATGGGTAGAGGAAGAGAACCTTCCGCCTGAAGAGGTCCATCTCGTCAACACAGTCAGAGTCCTATTCGACAATGCTGGTGATATCGAAACGATCAACCGGAAGGTGGGATACCAACTCATTCGAGAGATTGGTGGTTTCAACAGCAATGAGTTGACGAAAAGGATGAGGTCCCTCAAGGCAAGGTATCGTGAATTCCGCCAGAAATACAACGACGGGCTTATCTAAGTCTGGAGGTGTATATCCATGGGAAAAGCGAAAGGCATCGACATCGAGAAAACGATTCGTGAGATTCTTGAGCAAGCATCTGAAGACCGTAAGATCGCGAGAGAGTTGCTCGACGATCTGAAGAAGGGCATCACAAGTCCGGACGATCATGTCGTCAAGGGTGCGATTGCCAAAGAGTACATGAAGGCCATGACTAAGAGCACGGACCAGATGATCAAGCTCGTGGAAACCGCTCTTCGACACTCAGACGAAGAAGAAGACCACACCATCTCAAGCATCAGAGAGATGGTCGAGAACATGGGCAGCAATAACGCTACAGGCGATGACCAAAGTTCGGATGGTGAAGGAGATGACGACTGAGGCACGTACTAACATCACCGAGGCCGAGCATGCACAAGTCAAGGAGAAGCTGGGAGCACTCCTTGATGAGTACCAATCTCAAATCGATCTGATGGCGAAGGAAGCTCAAGTTCTGGCCGTGATCCGTTCCCAGATCAACCTCTGCTTGGAACTGATTGCGACATACGAGGAGAACTTGAACGATGGCGAATCGTAACGGTCCAATTCTCGGCCCATTCAATGAAGCTACCCTTGCCGATCCTCTCAAGATCGCCAAGAAGATCGGCCGAGAGAGCTTGCTGCAACAGAGTGAGGGAGCCGGTCTATTTGAACAGGCAGTTGTCGTTGAAATAGATGAGGTTGGCGGCCTGTTCGGCAATCCAGATGTCCAATTCGGTGCTCCGAGATTCTCCATCAGAGCACGAGTCCTGGATCAATCTGGTGATGGCGCAAACAGTGACCTTCTGCGATCTTCAGACGAACTGAAGGTGTGTTTCCCATTCAATTCATCATATCATTTGCATCAGCCGATCAAGGTGGGCGAGAAAGTGTGGGTATTCGAGCTTCCTGGCATTGGCGGAGTGACCCAGAGATATTGGATGCATAGGACGCCAAGCCCATCGCCACTTTCTCTTGCGCCGTTCGCAAGGCCCAACAACAACTATGCAGACGGCAGCTTCGAGGCCAATCTTCTCAGGGATCCTGATGAAGAAGGAGTCAATGTGAACACGGACCGTGATAACTCCGATACGATTGAGCGAATGGCAGCCCGTGTCGAGGGATTCGCAGACAGCGTGAACCCAGAAACGGCACCAAGCCACTTCTCAAAGATGGCCGATGATTCTGCCACGATGTACGGCTTTGTCAACGAGCACTTTCCGGAGTGGTTCTATCGTCCGTCTGACACGGTGCTTCAGGGCTCGAACAATTCTGGCGTGCTCCTGGGAACCAACATGGTCACAATCGAAGATGATGAAGATGCACCGGACATTGCCGACATCATCTCGATCTATGGTGGCTCCAACGACGCATCTGACTTTGCTAACGCACGAGACAGGGATGTTATTCGAGCAGACCGTGCTCCCATCTCAGCAAGAGCGGAAGAAGAGACGGCCGTGGTTCATGCGGTTGCAGGGCGCCGCTTCAACCTACAGTCGTTCACTCACGATGCAAGCCGTCTGAGCCTCTTTCAGAACGTCAATGTCGACAACGTAGCTCCGTTCATGGGTGAGATCGCCGAGAATCTTGGCGCAGAGGCCCCTGAGAGCGGTCCTGCGGCACTTCTTCGCTCAACAGACGTAAGGGTGGCGGCCAGAAGGACGATGAGCTTGTCGGCAGGCTCAGCGGCTGGTGTCGTCATCGATGATCAAGAGGAAGGACGAATTCTTGGCACGGCTCCAAGGTTGCTTCGCTTCACTGTCGGCAGCAACATGCTTGAGATCGATGGGACAGAGGGCAAAGCCAAGCTCGATGTTGGTGTGTCGAAGCTGGAACTGGATCAACTCATGGCCAAGCTGGAGAGTGGACCAAGTTCTGTGGAAATCAATGCTGGTGGTGTGACAGTCACAGGAACAACGCTGGCACTTGCGTTCTCGCAGCTTTCACTGCCTGCGCAAGTTACAACGAACCGCCCTGTGAACATGGCATCGGGTATTGTAGCAGGCCCAGGTGATCGCGCGCACGGGGTGGCAAACAAAATCACATTGACAGAAATAGCAGCAGGATTCAGGGTTCAGGCAGCAACATTTTCCGCCCCACCATTAACACCGGTTGGCGCGGCTTTGAATGCACTAGCTAGTATTATTGAGAACGCTATGGTTTCAACCGTGCTGAAGGGCTGACAAATGGCATACGATC
>Ga0098033_1001159_pt1 | contig 11050 bp, 10 predicted proteins | sample 1_EtaG_FD_75049 | JGI IMG/M metagenome (GOLD analysis project Ga0098033, IMG submission 75049) | Marine viral communities from the Subarctic Pacific Ocean - 1_ETSP_OMZ_AT15124 metaG | ecosystem: Environmental > Aquatic > Marine > Oceanic | place: Pacific Ocean | collected 2015-01-07
CTTGCTTCACGTATTTTGTCCAGTTGTCTATGCCAATCATTTTAAATGCAAGGTCTAAAAAATCACCGATCGAATAGCACTCACCTGTAGCGACAATATAGTCATCTGGAGATTCTTGCTGAAGCATGAGCCACATAGACTCAACATAATCAGGAGCGTATCCCCAATCTCTCCTAGCCTCAAGATTTCCCAGGGAGATGTGATCTGCGAGATCTAGAGAGATTCTTGCAACACCGTCGCTAATCTTTCTTGTGACAAACTCTATTCCTCGCCTTTCTGACTCATGATTAAATAAGATCCCGGAGCAGTTAAACATACCATAAGACTCTCTATAATTTTTTGTAATCCAGTGGGCATAGAGTTTTGACACACCATAGGGGCTTCTTGGATAAAAAGGTGTGGTTTCTCGAGCAGGATTTTCAACCATTCTTCCAAACATCTCAGAAGAGCTTGCCTGATAATATCTTATGTTCTTTCCATATTCTCTTATTGCCTCAAGCATTCTCAGGGCACCTAGCCCTGTGACATTCGAGGTTTGCTCAGGAGTGTTCCAGCTTTCTCCTACAAAAGACTGGGAGCCTAGATTGTAAACCTCGTCAGGATCAGAGTATTTTACTGCTCTAAAGAGAGAATTTTGATCAGTTAAATCTCCAGCTATAAACTCTATCTTTCCCTCCAAGTGACCTGTATTTTCTCTATTTTTATGAGAGGATCTTCTCTCTAAGCCAAAGACACTATAGTTTTTTTCTAGGAGAAAATCAGCAAGATGGCTGCCATCCATTCCGCTTATTCCAGTTATTAATGCACGTTTCAATTTAAAATCACCTCTTTAAACATCTCTAAGTACTTTTGATGATGTAATTGTATCTCAAATTGTCTGACTCGTTCATAGGCATATTCAATATCTTCTTCAGCAGGGTGGTAGACTTCATTTTCTATATCAATAATTGATTTTTCTGAAAGAACTTCTGATACCATTCCTACGTTTGTTGAAATTGTAGGGATTTTCATTGCACATGCTTCTAATGCCGCTTGTGGACCTCCTTCATTCCTAGAAGCAATCACATAGAGATCACAAGCCCCATACATTATTCTTAAGGTGTCCATGGTGGCAAGTTCAAAGTAACTATATGTTATCCCTTCTTCTTCAAGGCGATTTATAACATACTGTCTTCTAAACCCTCCCAAAAGAACGTGTGTGTTTTCTGTTTTAATTTTTTTAAGATAATCACAAAGTCGATCTGGGCCCTTTTCTAATTTAGGTGAAATTAAATCATGCCCCTCTGTGTCTCTTTGAAAAGAACCAACAACAAAGCTATCCTCAGGAAGATTTAATAAATTTCTACACTCTGCCCTGCTAGCATGGTGCCATTTTTTTTCATCATACCAATATCCCAAAACAAAAATAGGTTTATATGTCAAAGAAGAAATAAATTCCTTTGTCTTGTGATTGGGAACATGATAAGCATCAACAAACTGATCCCTGATTATAAAATCCTTAATTTTTTCTCTACTAAATTTTTCTGGAACAATGTGGTGAACGGTGACGACGACTTTCTTTAGCTCTAATATATTAGTGGGAATGTGATTCCAGCACCAGCCCGCCAGTAGCCAGATAATATCTGCATCGTGTGGATTTTCCGACAAGTGACAGGATACGCTGTTCCACTCTTCAGCAATTCTATCGCAAATCCAGTTTTCTCTAGGCGCTAGCGTAAAAATTTTCATCTATATCTCGACTATTTTGAAAATATCATAATATTCTTTGGCCACCTTTCGAATATCAATAACGCTATTAATATCACATTTTTCTTTTTTTGAAAAATCCATTTTGAGAGGATTATAAAGTCTGATTGGAGAGTAATCCCACTCTTCTTCAATAATAATAGTAGAGTTTCTTCCTGCAATCTCCTTTGTTCCACCAGAAGAGGAGCATATGATGTGACAACCCGACGCTCTTGCGTCTATTACGACATTGGGACAATGATCAAGCCACGCTAGATGGATAAAATACTTCGATTTTTTAAACAGCGATATTAAATCTGGCCATGAAAGATTTCCTGCATAGAATATTCTCGGATCACTTATAATAACATCTGGGTTTTCACCTGCAATTATTAAACAATCATTTTTACTTGCATTTTCCATAAAGTATTTAATGTTTTCTCCCAGACGCTTATGTGGCCTCCAAGAAGATGCAGTTGACCAAACGTTTTCAAACTTGTTTATTTCTGGATGAGAGAGTTCTTTTATAGATGAAATTTTATCTAAATCTGTTCCGTTTCTGATAACGTAGGTAAATTCTTTTTTTCCAAACCAATTTTCAACAAGTGTTTTATTAAAATCTGATTGAAATATTGCTGCTGCTGCTGAATTATATGTCTCCCTTATCGAATTATTTAGAGACTTAAAATCCTGCTCTATATTAAAATAGATTCCGTCTAATCTCTGAACAATTGGAGCATATTGATAGTGTGAAGTAATGAAAGAAAGCTGAATATCGGGAATAAAGTTTTTTGAAATTTCTGTCTGTATATTACAGTCTTTTTCTAAAGCCTTTATTAATTTTTTAGCAAATCCGTTTGGACCTGAGTTTGATTTGAAATTAACATTATCAAATAGAACATTAATCATTTAAAACTGTATCTTCACAAAATTTCACCCACTGTGGGAAGTATACACGATTGGGCTTATGATATGTGTTAAACTGTTTTGGTATACCTCTTCCTAAATGCATAAACATTACATTTCCATCAGAATCAAGACATCTATCAACATGAAAAGATTTGAATGGTTCAGCAAGTTCGTCTATGAGGGCTTCATCATTAAGCGTATTTCTAAAGCATGTTTTCTTAATGTTTTCATCAATACATCGTTGTGTAATTAAGTCACATACGTCGTGGGTCATTTCTCCTTGATGATTTAATACAGGATAAAGGCTGACAGATCTCGCAAGCTCAGACTTAACAAGCATTCCAGACTGATGAATTGCATTAATCCTCATTCCATCCACGCCTGTCCCTACTAAAAGGTTTCCCTCTTCAACCTTTTTAATCATAAGAGGAATAAAGACGTTACTGGTTATGAGGGTGTCACAATGAGATATAAAAACATACTCTGAAGTAGATACTTTTAATCCAACCTCTACTCCTATCGCATTTGCTGCACTATTTCTCAGATGTGTGGGATTATTGACCCATATCACACTAGGCGATAAGTTAAGAGTTTGTTCTTTATAGGACGTATCATCTGAGTTTTCAACTACAATATATCTTATATTAATATCATTGGGTTTAAACTTTTCAAAACTCTGTATCATCAATCTTATAAAATCTTTAGAGTGAAAAGCTGGAGTAATTACATCTATTTCTTTAATTCTATTCATCAAAATTTTCCAATATTTCACTAATATATTCAAAAACTTTATCACCATAAAGAGGTGAAACACCAATCCAAAAAACCCTATCTAGCACCTGATTAGCATTGGGATATTTTCTATAGTCATCAAGATGACAATAGGCTGGATGTAATAAAATGTTTCCTGCAAAGTAATTTCTGGTCTGTATCTTATTAAGCTCTAGCCATGAAACAAGCTTTTGTTTAAGCTTCTTGTCGTTACAAATTACCGGTAATCCAAACCAGCTTGGCTGTGACTTGTTAAGCTCCTTTGGTATAAAAATTTTATCTATATTTCGTAGAAAAATCTCTTCGAGTTTTTGTTTATGAAGTCGTCTTTTCTCATGAATCATTTCAACTTTATCTAATTGAACTAATCCCATCGATCCCTGGAGATCGAGAGGTTTAAGATTGTATCCCATGTTTCCAAAAATAAACTTATGATCAACTATCTCATTATATCCGTCTAAATATTGGTCAAATCTATTTCCGCACGTCCCGCTTGGAAGAAGATTTGCTGCACCTACACAATAGCAATCTCTTCCCCACCACGCGAAACTTCGAGCAGTTTTAATAATCTCGTAATCATTAGATGTAACAGCTCCTCCCTCAGCAGTGGTGATATGATGAGCAGGATAAAATGAATAACTGCTACATATTGCATAGTCTGAAAGAAGCTTTCCATTCCACTTTGAACCCATGCTATCACAGTTATCTAAAACTAAGGCGATATTATTTTGCTCACATATTTTGACAATTTTATCAAAATCAGGTGGGTTGCCTAACACCGGTGAAATAAAAATTGCTCTTGTCCTCTCTGTTATGTTCTCCTCAATTTTGTTAACATCAAAGTTTAAAGTATCAAACTCAATATCAATAAAAACCGGCCTAAGCCCATGTTGAACTATGGGAGCAATAGTTGTTGGAAAGCCAACCGGAGAAACAATTATCTCATCATTGTCTTTCCATCCCAAAACTTTCTTTAGTGCTCCTATCATAACAAGGTTAGCTGAGCTACCTGAATTTACCATGACTCCGTGCTTTTGATTGTGAGTCTTACATAGCTTTCTTTCAAACTTTAAAACGTTCTCTCCTGAAGACAACCATTTTCCGGTGAGCAATGTAGTAATTGCTGCTGCTACTTCATTTTCATCCCATACTGGTCCAGAATAATATATTGAAGATTTTCCAGGAATAAATTTTTTCTTATTATAGGCAAACTTTAAAATCTCATGATCGTGTAGTAGAGTTTTAATAAAATCAAGAACCTTTTGATTTATGACTTTGCTCATGTTTTTATTATTCACTCCAGCTTTCTATAGTTTCTTTTAGAGCAAGTTTAAAATCTATAGGTTGCGAGATGCCTAGCCCTCGTAAGCGAGAATTATCTATAGAGTAACGAAAATCATGCCCTGGACGATCTTCCACAAACTCAATATTTTTATCAAAATTAAGTCCCATCAAATCTATCACATTGCGAACTAATTCAAGATTCGACATCTCATTATTATATGTCACATTATAGGTTTCTTGATCTTTCCCATGCAATAAAACACAGTATATAAGCTTACAGGCATCTTTAACATATAGCCAGTCTCTGACATTGGATCCGTCTCCATATACGGGAATTTTTCTCCCATTAGTTAAGCTTCTAATAGCTGTAGGTAGAAATTTCTCCCTGTCTTGGCGAGGGCCAAAATTATTACTCATTCGAATTATCTTAAAGGGCACACCGTAAGTCTGGCTATAGGCATTAACCAGATGCTCAGCAGCAGCCTTTGTAGCAGAATATGGATTTCTGGGATTGAGTACATCTGTCTCTAAGAATGAACCCACTGATATTGTTCCATACACTTCATCAGTAGAGATTTGGATAAAATTACAAGAAATTTTTCTACACGCATCTAAAAGTGACCTCACACCAGAAATATTAGTTCTAATAAACTCATCACAAGACTGAATGGAATTATCTACATGGGTCTCTGCAGCAAAATTTACAATCCAATCAGGATTATGTTTTTTAATAATATCTAAAATACGTGAGGTATCACAGATATCTACTTGATAAAAAGAGATGTCATCCTGAAAGCTGCTCATGTTTTCTAATTTTCCAGCATAAGTTAAACAATCTACACCAATTACGAGATCTCCTCTGCATAGTGCTTCTTCTACAAAGTGACTTCCAATAAATCCCGCGCAACCAGTAACTAAAATTCTTCGCATAGTTCTTCGATTCCATTTTTAATCAAAATAGTTTCTTCAAATCCAAGATTATAAAGCTTTCTGGTATCTAGCTTCATATCTCTTACCTGGACTATCTTGTGAAATCCCGGAGGATCCATTGATGTTATCCTGCTAGTAGATTGTAACTTTTCTACTGCTATTTGAATAATATCTTTAAATAGATAGCTGTTCATTGATCCAATATTATAAATCTCATTCTTTTCCCCTGCGTCACATATCTTCTTGATGGCTCGACAAACATCAGTAACGTGCATAAAATTTCTATAAAATTTTCCTTCATCGTATAGCGAAATATCATGGTTATTCTTTAGTCTGTTTATTAAATACTGCAATGCATTTCTTTTTTTAGAAGCATTTTGATCTGTTTTTCCATAAACGTTCCCTAATCTGAGAATCCTGTAATCTAAATCGAATGTCTGACAGTATGAAATTAATAGTTGCTCTGCACACCTCTTTGTAATTGAATAAAATCCTTTTGGATTACAATAAGAGATCTCAGATGCTGGAAGTGTAGTATCCCCATAAACAAACCAGCTACTTATAAAATTAAAAGTTTTTATATTGGAAGACCTACATGCATCCAGTGTCTCCATTAGAACACATAAGTTTGTATCAATGTCAATAAATGAATTATTTAAAACGTTATAATTGTGAGTCGTGCTAATCAAATAAATAATTTCACTCGAGAGTGGTTTTCTTTCATCTCTTTCTATCTCTTCACAGTCATACAGTTGACAAAAATTACTTCCTATAAAGCCTGTAGATCCGTAAACTGATAGCTTGTTACTCATTCAGACTCTTTATCATTGAAAAAATCATTAGCTGCTTTATAAGAACTCCACGTCCCAGCATCGGTCCACATCCCGCCTAGCAGAAAAAAATTTGTTTTTTTTCTTTTAATGTATTCGTTATTAATGTCTGTGATCTCAATCTCACCTCTTTGAGAAGGATTTGTTTTTTTAATAATTTCAAACACCTCTTTGTCATAAATATAAATTCCAGTTATACAAAGATTTGAATCGGGATTATCAGGTTTCTCAGTTATCTTAACTAAATTTTTATCTTTATCTATTGTAGCAACCCCGTAACGATGAGGATCTTCAACCTCTCTAAGGAATACTATGCAACCGTCTTTGACAGTGTCATTATACTTTTGAACATGACTTCTAAGGTTGCATGTAAAAATATTATCTCCTAAAATAACCATACAAGACTCATCTCCCACAAAAGACTCACAGAGGCGCAATGCGCCTCCAATACCATTAGGTACATCTTGAACCTTGTATGTAAAAGTACATCCAAAATCAACACCGCTACCGAGAAGATTAAAAACAGATCCCATGTGGGATGTTCCAGATATTATCATTATATCTTTTATACCGGCCTCTACCATTCTTTCAACAGGATGAAAGATCATCGGCTTCTTACCAACGGGTAGCAAATGCTTATTTATTACCTTTGTTAGTGGGTATAGCCGAGATCCAGTTCCTCCAGCTAATATTACTCCTTTCACTATTTTTTCCAATATGAATATATTTTCTTGTCTATTTCAAACTGTGACCAAGAAATTCTATCTCTTTGTGGCTGATCCTTTACCCATTCCCACATTTTACTTACTCCTTCTTCTAGATCGACATGATGATTGAACCCTAGAAGGTCAACAGATTTCTCCCAAGTTGTCCAGGCGTGCTTTGCCTCGTGTCTCTCCTCAAGGTAGACGGGCTTAAGCTCTGTGCCAGTTGTTTCAATAACAACTCTTGCTGCATCGTTAATAAAATAGCTTTTTATTCCTCCTAGATTTATTATTTCTCCAACACAATTATCAAACTGAGAAGCATTCCAAAGAGGTTTTAAGACATCATCAATATAGCTAAACGCTCTGATTTGATTTCCATCTCCAAATATCGTTGGATTTAGACCATTCATGATCTGATACATCCAGATCCCTAGCACATTTCTATACTTGTCCCAGATATTCTGATTTACCCCGTAAACGTTATGAGGTCTGACTATTGTGTATTTTAATCCGTGATAGTCATACGCGACCTTAAGATCTTGTTCAACAGCATATTTTGCAATCCCATATGGATCAATTGGTTGAGGAGCTAAGTCTTCACTAAACGGTGGTATTTGATCTCCGTACACTGCCATTGAACTTGTAAAAACAAATCTATCCACGTCATATTTGATACTGTTGTTAATCAGATTGACTGATGATATTAAGTTATTATTGTAATTATATTTTCTAATAAATGGGCTAAGCCCCTCAGCTGCATATGCTGCTAAGTGATATACAATTTTAAATTCAAATTTTTTAAATAATGCTTCAATTTCATTGAAGTCTTTTGTTAGATCATAGTTGAAAAAATTAACCCTTGGATCAATATTCTCTAGATATCCTCCAGAAAGATCGTCTATTCCGATAATGTTTATATTTTTATTATCCAAAATCCAAGATGCTAACCTGGAACCAAGAAGTCCGGCAACGCCTGTAATTAAAATATTCATTATAAATCTCTTCTTTTCACTGAGCTGCTTTTAAACGCTAGGTGTCTCATTGTAAAAAGCCTCTAGCCCTCACCGTGTTTATAGTTGATATCTGTTTTCTCTCGGCCCAATCCCTATCGTTCACAGAGACTGACTCAATATTATAGCGATAACAGGTAAATCCAATATGAGATCTTTTCTTTCCTACATAGAGAATCGGTAACATCAAAGCTTGATCATATCCTCTTTCAAACCAGCCGCCGTTGGTATTTTTAAAATTATCATCTGAAATATCTGCTAAGAGGTTTGCCTTGAAGGTTTTTAAATGTGAGGCTGACCACTTCCAGAAGTAGGGATCTACGTTATTTGGCATATCCTGCGACACATTCATCCCGTTGATATCCCAAACGTGGTCTGTCCACACTACGTCTGCTCCCTTGTCATATTCTAAAGTTAGGAGATCGACTGTGTTGTTATTGCAAAGACAATCATCGCCGTCAACTATTGCAATGATTGTATCTCTCTCACCTTGAAATCTTCTTGAAATATCAATTATGTTTCTTAGCGCAAATTTCTTTTCATCATTTTTTATAACTTCAAATCTTTTATCACCTTCTGTCAACACTAAGGCCTGATCATAGGTGTCATCATCAGAAACGTCATCAACAATAATGTGATTCCAGTTTTTATTTTTTTGGGATCTGATTGAGCTAACTAAACTTTCTAAATTTTTAGCGGCATTAAAACAAGGAGAGATAAAAACAACCTTACTCATTTTCTTTAATCCATTCCTTTATCACTTCAGGATGATTACCGTCTAATTTAACATAAGGTGTGGGATTATCAAAATTGACCTTAGAATGAAAGACCCAGCCTCCCATATCCTCGGCTAGCCTAGATGAAAGATCGTAAATATCCTCTTCTGAAACCTCAGACCAAATCTTGTCAAAAAACATATTGTTCTCAACAGTATCTTCCTGAGTGATGTCATATAAACTTTGCCAGTGTTTGGACCAATAGTTTTTATAAGTTTTAATCTTTCTATTTATGTTAAACCAGGAGTAATGGTGAATTCCAGGATATGACTGGACAGTTTGATTTAGCCAGCTCTCATAGTGTTTTACCAGTCTATGATCTTTGAGACACTGCTGCCTTAAATTTTCGACGTCAGGTGTATAGAATGTGACAAAAGAAATTCTTTGAAAGGTATCGCTTCTTATGTAGTCACATCCGTCTGTTCCTGCTCCTGCATATGCCTCACCATTCTCATCAAATCTTCTCAGCTCTAAAGGAATTCCGTGAGTTATGTGAGGAAGATTTTTACTCAATCTCCACTTCCAGGGATTTACATCAACTCTCACCTTTTCTGGCCCTCCCCAGTATTCAATAACTGGAAGAGCAACTAGATTGGTATTGCTTGGAAGTGACTTAATGAGGTCTCTGACCAAACCGTAGTCTTTTTCATGAACAATTTCGTCAACATCTTGCTGCCAGCAAAAATCTTCTGTGCATAGAGAGCGGGCAAGGGCCTTCTGCAGTCCATCAAAGACTGCAAATCTTTTATGATTCCAGTCTCTCTCCTGCCTATGCACGAGCAGCTTTTCCGAGCCCTCTGACAGCTTCTGGAGGTACTCCCACGTTCCATCTGATGATCCACCATCTACCACCACCACCTGATCACAGAAGCCCAATAAAGACGCTATAGATTCTTTAAAGGGATATCTTTGTTCGATACAGTTTAAGGTCGTTGTATATCCGCTAATAGTTGGATCATATAACATGTCAGCTTTTATTCCGCTCCAGAATCTTTTCCGGGCAGCATAAAGATATGACTCAGTATCAAGCATGTCATCAGTATCAAACCAGATCTCATCAGCATGCTGCACATTCTCATTTACGTGAAGCTTACATCCAAGAAGCTTAGCCTCAATAACAGCTCTTGGACAGGTATCACCGCCCTTAGGAAGAAAGACAAATCCTTCAAACTGGGCCATCTTCTCTAAAATTTCACCGTAGGGAATCCCCCAGACTGTCTCATACTCCTTGTCATTTTCCTCACACCACTTAATAGCATCCTGAGTCCCTTTAATCCATGAGGGAGAACCTATCACCAGCCACTTTTCTCTAGCGACATCTTGATGTTTCTCTCTAAGCTCTCTAAGCTTAACAAAAAAGTGATCATCAAATACTGAGGAGAGAACAGTCTGACTTCTCTCTGAGAGAAAGGGAAAGTGACGAAGATATTTTTGCTGCTGTTTCTCAGACATCCACCATAGAGATTTAGATCCATACATTAGCGCTGATATCATCTTTCCCCGGGGATCATTCTGGCAGTCACAAGCTTTTTCTTCTGCCTCCTGATGCTTCTCAGGAGATCTATACCTGCAATACTTGTAGTCATATTCTAAAATTGAATATTTCATATTTGCAACAATCGAGGGAATTAGATCCAGATCTAGTGATGCAAAATTTCCAAAAATCCAAAACTTTCCGACGCCCTGCTCTAGTGTCTTTAGATTGACATCTTTCGTGTGAAGCTTAAAGACCTTAAAGGGTGAGGAGCTAATCAAAGCCTCAGATGTCATCTCAGCTCCTCCAGGATAGTCCTCATAAAACATATCTGAGACAAATACTATCTCTGATTCTTCTGATATTTCAATTTCATTTGGGGTAGAAAATGATGGTTTGTCAAAATTTAAAAACAATGGTTTCTCCGTGAATCTGGTAAATTATCTCTCTATCTTTCAGATATTAACTTTCTGAAGGGGATAAGTTTAACCATCACAAAAAAAAATAAAAATCATTTTACAAGAGGCAGAGAGATCATTAAAGATATTCTATCTCTCTATTCTACTATCTACTATCTACTATCTACTATCTACTATCTACTATCTACTATCTACTATCTACTATCTACTATAGA
>Ga0098033_1001160_pt1 | contig 11041 bp, 10 predicted proteins | sample 1_EtaG_FD_75049 | JGI IMG/M metagenome (GOLD analysis project Ga0098033, IMG submission 75049) | Marine viral communities from the Subarctic Pacific Ocean - 1_ETSP_OMZ_AT15124 metaG | ecosystem: Environmental > Aquatic > Marine > Oceanic | place: Pacific Ocean | collected 2015-01-07
ACTGCGTGACAATCCTAAAATACATCCCAATTCAGCATGCAAAGTAGCGTGGCCACGTCCTGAAAGTCTAAATCTGTTGCCAAAAGAATTATAATTACCCTTGTTGCAAGAGATATTGATAACTGAACCGCCTTTCACCAAGAGAGCACCATGACGAAGTTTTCCGTAAGGGCTACTGCTAGCTGCATTGCGAGCTAGACCAAAGTACCTTTTCGTCTTATTGGATGTTTGTACTGTGGTGCCTTTAACCTTTGTACGATTTTTAAACATTCTTATACCTCCGACAGTTTAGAATATAGAAACCGCTATTTTAAAGTAAAATTAATGCACGCGGGGCTTCGTACGATGGTGTCTCTTGTGGTGGCGTCTCTTATGAGCGTGCTTCTTATGAGCATGCTTCTTATGATGGTTCGTCTTGTGATGATACACCTTATGATGGTTCGTCTTGTGATGGTTCGTCTTATGATGGTTCGCCTTATGGTGTCCCCCATAATGGTGATTATTCTGTGTATGAACCACAACCCTCGGCCTGACTACTACTCTCCTGCGATGTTGATTATGATTGTGATGCACCCGAACTCTGTGGTGGGGGTACCACGAATTATTTAAAGTGTGGTGATTGTGGTTATGATTATAGCGATTATAGTTATTAATACGTCGTTTATTATAAAAAACCAAAGTAGCGATACAGACATTTAAAGAATAATCTGGCGCCATAGTAAAATGATATCTTGGCAAAAGCCACCGGTCATTGTCTGTTGTTAATGTTTCATTTCTAATATATGTTTGACTACGAAGAATACAGGCCTCCATATCAAATATATATCTTTCAAAATTAACGCGTGAGCCATCGATGATCCTCTGACCATGGAAGCGATAACTGGAATTATAAGTTTCTAAATGATAAGTACTATCAGCAATTACTGGTGCATGGACTCCCATAAGCACGGTTGTTAGCAAAATTAAGCTATTCATTTTGTATCTCCTTCAATGTTGTAATAATCTTTTGCGCTTCCTTCTTTCTTCTCGAAACGCATAATCACCTCTTCATCCATAATTTCAAATACTCTATTACGGAATTTTTCATCAGCAATTTTTTCTTTCCATTTGGATGCTTGAAACTTCTCTTCTTTCCCATCTTTATAAACTATACTATACCAGGCACCAGCTTGTTTAAGATTTTTTGATCCTTTGATAGCTTCAAGCCAGCTCTCCTCGTCCTGGACACCCACAGAAGGGCCCCAGAGGATCTTAAAGGTACATTGCCTACCCTCGGTGCCAAAGCGGCTTTTTTTAAGCGTTGCCTTGACCTCACAGCCGATTCTAAATCCATTTTCATCTTGAATAAAAGCCGCCTTTGCTTTGCGCTTTGTTAGCCAGATTCTAAGTGAATAAGCATAATGCATTGCTTTCCCCCCAGGTGTAACGTAGGGGGTAGTCATAGCTTCTGCTATATTGTTGGTAATATTAGTTTTTAGCTGGTTTAAAACCAAAAATGTTGATTCTGCATTAGCAATTGGTACCGTAAGTTTAGCCATGCCTTTGGCTAAAATTCTTGGTTTAACAGCCATTGATGATTGTGGGTTGAAGTCACCTTCAATATCACTAATTGCTGGTGTTAAAGCAAGACTATCCCAAATGAATAACATTCTATTATCATTAGAACCAAGCAGTTCTTCAATTGTTTCAAGCACGAATTCAACGCTTTGCGCTTGCACGTAAAGCAAAGTATCTAAATTACAGCCAGCATTTTCTAGAAAGCTCGGATCAATTGCTGATTCTGAATCAAAATAAATCACATCAATTCCCATTTTTTGGGCGTTAGCTGCAACTTGAGCTGCCATATAAGACTTACCTGAGCCTTCAAGGCCAGCTATTTCAATAACCTTGCCAACCGGAATTCCAGCTAATTGACCGCGACAAATAACACTATCAAGCCAACGAGATCCAGTAGGAATCCAAGCTTTAACCTGAGTTGGGTTATCCTTGTTTAAATTATGCGCAACTTCCATTCCTGCTTTCTTGTTGATGAGATTCCTCATCTCATCTAAATTCAATCGTCCGAGTTTATTTGCTCTTCTTGCCATGTTTCCTCTTTTGCTTCTAATTCAGCTGTTAATGATTCATAAACAGGAATTTTTAAAGTTTCATCTGGATCCCAATCCTGGATGTCGTCCGAGTTATAATCAATTAAAGTTGAGCCTCCATCGCGGTGGTGGGGTCTCATATCATAATGTGAAATTTTATCTGCTAATGGAAGCAGTATCTCTCGTGTTTCGCGTAATTTTGAATCTAGTTCTTCTATAGAGCGAATAGTTTTTATTCTTTTGTTTTCAATAATGGCGCCTACTGATACACCTAAAAAAAACAAAGATAAAGCTAAAGAGACTCCAATGATAACTTCCATATACTATAAATAGTATAAAATTTATAAAGAGACACCTGTAACCCCGTGCCTCCCTGCGGGTTTAGCCAGCACTGACTAAAATAAAAGCTAAGTACCCAATAGGGATTCAAAAGCCTTATCCACCGTGTTGGTGGCGGATGTATTATTATACTTAGATGTTTCAGTAGAAACTTCTTCTACATCATCCTCACCAAGCAGAAATTCGTCAAGCATACCTTGAACCTCAGTGGCCGTCTTTCGTGCTGATTCAAAAACAACATCGAAATCAGGGATCTGATCGAGATAAGTGTGAATCTCGCCCTCAGTCTCGGCCATTGCGGAGGGGCGCCGTCGAGGGGTGATATTAGTCTGGGGGAATTGTGCCCCAGCAGGCTTACCATAATGAATAGTTAAGTCTGTGCCTTCATTGACATCTGTGATATCACCATACTCTGGATTGAGAACGAGATTCAGCAACTCTTTATAAGCAGTCTTTCCGAAGCCCCATAGTCGTACGCCTTGGTCCTCTTCACCACGTACCAGGACCGGGGAGAAGAAGCGCTGACGAGCCGATAGGTTCTTCGCCATCTTAATGCTATCTTCGCTGCCTTCCTTATATAGCTGGCGAACAAAATCATCAAGCGGATCGTCTTCGCCGAAGTTCTTCTTTGGGCTCAAAAAGCCCGGGTTCTTACCCAGGTTATAATGAAACCAGCGCTCCTTAAACGGATCGCCATCGGCGGTAGGTAGGATACGGATCACGGTCTCGCCATCCTCCGGTCGCCAAAAAACACTCTTATTACCGCGATTTTCCAAGGCATCGCGCTTCGCCTTCATCTTTTCTAGGTCAATACCCATTTGCAAACTCCTTTTTGCGTTTAGCTATAGTGCAGATAGTCAATATCCCATCTGCCTCAATAAATATAATAAGAACAGTATACTAAAAGTTAAGAAATAATTTCTCTTTGTACAAGACTCGCGTAATGAACAGTATATACATAATTTTCATTATGTTCTGTAGAATATATCGCGTATGAAGATCTTACATTATCCTCTGCATGAGATTTAACTTGATTTGTAATTTTCTTAAACAAATTAGATTCTGACTCCAATGATTTTTTATTTATCGCATAATAATATAATTTCTCTCTTGGAGATTGTAAATCAAAAAATAATTTTTCTTCTCCAGAGTCTAAATCTAATACACCAAGAGTAGCAATGCGAACAGTATCCACAATGGAAGAAAAAGTTGTCATTTCTGGCTCTGTGTTATCAAATACATTGATCATGTGTATCGTGTATACGATCGTATCGTTAACCGCATCCCAATAATTTTTGATGGATACCTCGCCAATAGCATTATCAACTTTAACGTTATCGACAATATAAATCTTCTCTAAAAGCGCCGATCTGGCGTATTGCTGCAAAACACCAAAAACAACTCGTTCTCGTTTTTGAGCGGTTTCGGTTAATACATCTAAATCAGGTCTAATATACAGAACATATAAAGGCAAATGTTTTAATTGATCAAGTATTCTTAAAACAATGCCAGATATAGCGCCGCTGCCGCCGACTATCAAACATGTCGGCCCAGAAATTTTAGAGAAATCAAGAGGAGTATATTTATCTTCGTAGGCCTCTATTGAAACCTGAAAATCTACTTTAATAAAATTTTTATATTTTCTTGAGGCACTATCAACATAATGTATATTGTACTGAGGATATTTTTCGAACTTCTCAGCAATATTACAGCCTGTGTTGCCTAGGCCGATTATTGTTTCCATTTAAGCCTCAAGCTGGTGCTGGCGGCGGTATCCCTTGGCGCTCATCACTCATTCCGCCGCGGCCCTTGAACATTTGTAACACAGGCCTAAGCGTTTTTACAACAAACTTAACGCCCTTGACTAGAGCAGTAAGCCATTGCCAAAATTTACTGGCTCCCATAGTATACACGGCAGCCGCGGCCCCGGCGACCTTCTCAGCCGTCTTTCTGGCAAGTTTAAAAGCCGCATCTTTTGCAAACTTTTTGGCCAGCGTAAAGATGCAAGCTTTTACAACATCTTTTGCAACCTCTGCAGCAGAGTCGGCGGCGTCTGGTATGTAATCTGATGGCTTTGTTTCCTCTTCTTCCTCATCACCACAACCCAGGAGATCTTGAACATACGCCGCAATTTTACTCCAAACAAAAGAAAGTCCAACGCTCGTCGCCACCAAAGCAAGAGCTTTCTTCCAGCCGTCGAGGCTCTCTACGGTCGCCATGGCCTGACCAATTTTTTCCTTTATTGAGCTGGCCCATTCAACTAGTTTTTGAACTAGTACATTTTGAAAGCCGCTAGCTTTTGTAATAATACTATTAAGAAATTGTAATACTCGGTTTTTAATACCCATACCTTTCCGTTTTATAGATCTGGTAAACGTACGTAGAGCAATGGGATCGCTAGTAGCGCGATACAACATTCTAAGAGTTTCGGGATAGCTAGCAATCTTTTCTTTAGTGCCCTCCCACCAGTCTCGAAGGGCGCCTTCGTCCAAAATATCCTTGCCATGTGGCGCAGCCGAGCCAAACCACCACTGTTCATACAATTGTTGTTCTTTGAGGATCTCTTCTGTAATAATAGGAGAATAGGGGTAAGACTCAACCAGAGGAATCTGTATTCCTAATACTTCTGTGATATATTCAGGATTCGAAAGCCTACTGGTCCTCCATTGTTCCAAATCCTGGAAAGATCGCCAATTCTCCATTATGAGTTTCATATTATTCATCTTAAACTAAGATTATTCGTGATCTGGTCACTTTTCAGTTACTTGCTGTTCTTGTACGGGCTCTTCCTCTTGAGGAACACCGCCCATTCTTGCTTGTTGGGTCTTTATCCTACCGACATCTGAAGCGATATCCACACCAAGTATATTGGCCATTTCACTAAGAAACTCATGTTTTGCAACATCATCGCCGCCGTCCTTGAGGGCTGTGATGGCATCGACCGCTATCTTCGAGGCCTTTATTCTTTTCATAGCCTGAATGGCCAAGCTCTTTGAAGAAGTAATTTCTTCATTTTCTTTTAAAGACTTTAGCTCTTCAAGCACGAGTCCTCTAATAGTATGTTTTGTAATTTTCATGGTGTTCTCCCTATCCTAATTAGTACCTAAAACTTTAACTTGCCCATATTGCCGTAATCTCTTCCAGCTCTCACATTAACTTTAAAATTTCCTAATTTTGTTTCTGAAAAAAGATCCATAATTTTGATCAAAAGATCTCGATCCTCATCACAAAAATCAATAATAACGCTATCATGCACACAAAAAGCCACATGAGATTTTCTTTCTTTTAAAAGTTTATTAATTTCAACTACTTGTTTCAAAAAAAGATCGCTCGTGGTACTTTGTATTAAATAGTTTAAAGCTTTATCCTCTGATACTTCAATACTTCGATCAAAAGGTGTATTAACTACACCATTTATGTAATATTTTTTTAGAGCAGATTCTTTATCTAGATATACTGCCAATTTTTTATTCTTAGCTTTAGGGTTATATAACCAAGCAAAAACCTTTTTTTTAGTTTCATCTCGATCATATTTTGAATTAAAAATATTTTCGCTGATCCAAGAATGTATATCTTCTTCAGGTTGTTCCTTCCCCAATAAATTAAATAAGGTACGAAGTTCCGCTGCGTTAAAATCTAATTCAACAAACCAATCATTATTCGGTACCAAAATATTACGAAATTCTTTGTTTAGCGTCAAAATTGGAAAACTATTACTTTTCGTGGTCAAACGACCAGTAACACTACCCCAAACATTATAAAAGATATTATTGCATCCTTTATCAATTTTAAATTTTAAGTTTCTAGCACGAATATTTGCAATATTGAGTCTTTCTGGAATAATATTTAATGGTGTGGCCTCGATATCATTAAGCAATGATAGCACATCAACCATGAAATCATAATTTTTAGGTTTTTTGTAGTGTTCCAAGACATATTTGGTAATTTTATTTTTAATGCGACAATATTCTATGAGATGACGCTTCGGTATGAGATCGTAAAAACAATTATCATTTAAATTAATTTTAGCCTCTTTTAAGGAGACCATAAACGCCTTGCTTTTACTATAAATTTTTTGCCATTCGTCTTTTATACCTTCTGGGCATGCATCTGCAAGATTTTTTCCACCACACCAAACCTGCGCATATTCAATATTTTTTGAATCTACATGAGTGGTATAATTCCAAGTTTCGGAGAGTTCTAGAGAATTTGAATAATGATATAAATCGTCATCAACAAATATAGCATAACATTCTTTTTTATTATCTAAAGTTTGGAATAACAATCTAACCTCTAATAGCCACCGCCCATACCCCCAGAACCTCCACCATTAGGTGAAGTTGCAGCACCAGCAGATGGCGCTGTTGTTCCTTCGGTTGCAGTTGAGTCTCTAAAAGAAGATAATAACGAACTCTTATCATGTCTAGTCAAAGAACCAAAAAATCCTCTTTTAGACTGTTTTCTAAGAAAGCGATCCATTAAGTCTGTATATATGACATCCTGGGCGCGCTCAAAATTAAAAGTTCTATAAATGTTATAATATTTTGGAATTTCTGCACTTATCTGGTTTTTTGTCATCATAAGACCCATTTCTATAGATTTAATATGAAAATAAAATCTCAACCAATAAAGATTATTATATTGTTCAAAATACAAACTATTTGGATCCAATTTTCCTTTCTTAAATGCCTTTAACGCTTTTCTAGTATACCATTTATTTCTGGTTCCTACAAGTCTCTTGCCCTTACGCATGGGAATTGTAGGTCGATCGATTGTGGGCTTGAATTGAACATAAGCATTATAAAAGCCAGCAATATGATGTCTTAAAAGAAATATATCTTCGCGATGTGCTTTATAATATGAAACATCAAAAAAATTCTTATACGTGTAATTATCTCCATAAAGCAGAGTCGTTTTTATTTTTTCTAATATTTTAGGATGGCTAAGATCAGCTGTAAGCCGCCATGGAATATTTTTATCTATCATTAGTCCATGCATTTTTGCCGCATGTCTAAAAAATTCAAATTTTGTATCAAGAAGAAAATCTGTAAATTTGATTGAATCATCGTCATATTCACCTCTTGAAATTTCCACGGTAATTCCATTAACCCATGATGGAGTTTTTTTTGAAAGAAGAAAACTACTGAAAGTTATTGGAAATCGTGGCCCAATAACTTTTATAAACTCAACAAATTCCAACAAAAAATGATCAAAATTTAAAATATTTGAATGTTTATTTTTCAAAAATTCTTCAGTAAAAACTTTATACAAAATTTGAATATGGCTATGATACATATTTCTAATAGATTGCCATCCCTGTACTACGTTGATAGGAAAAATACCTGTTGGGCTTTTATCAAAAATATCACCAGCTTGATACAAATATTTATCACAGTATGAAGCAAACTCTTCAAATACATCAACAAAAAATCCCATCGCATAAGCCTCGGTCTGTGTCGATTTAAACTGTTTTAAATTTTTTTCAGAAGGATAAATAGCAAAACCCTTAGCATCCATTTTTGCATATTGTATATCATTGTTCCAAAAATCGACCATTCCACTTTCTGTTTTTTGTAATTGGTCTAAAGCGCCTTCTCTATAATATAATCTTTCTTCAAAAAGTTCGCTCGCAGTCGACGAATTATTGCCGTATGGAACATCCACGTACGCAGTGTGGGGGGAAGCATTTTTCCACTCCAAAAGAGGATCTTTTCTTGGATCGAAATCTGGATCGAAATCAGGCGTTGTATGTTTATTTTTATTCATAATATATTATTTTGCTTACATCGCTCCAAACTTTCCCTTCATCGTGACGAGATTGCCTAAGCCTAGATTCTTCATCTGTTCAGCGCTGGCAGGCACGGGCTTGAAAGGTTCTTTTGCATTTTGGCGCTGGAAATCGTTGCCACTGCCCATAAATATACCGGTAAGAGTAGTTACAAACTCCGAAGTGGTAAATTTATAATTTATTTTATTCGTTTGGTAGTACCCGCCTATACCTAACAGATTAGCAGCATTAGTTTGCATAGAAGAACCGTCACCTAAGCCTAGGGCACGAGCATCCAAATAAAATAGATGGCCAATTCTAAAAAATGTGTTGCCTAGCATATCGATATTAATATCGTAACGCGCACCGCCTGATATATCTGTACCAATCTGTCCATCACCAAATGTTTTAGCTTCGGCGAGATGTGGCTGTGAATTTGCACTGAATGTTGCATTTAATATTATACCATCTGGACGTCCCAAGTGAAGATGATATATGCCTTTTCCTTGGTCTGATAGTCTGTTTCCAGTCAGAAGGCTAGGAACGTATGTTGGAACATATATTAACATATATTCTTGTGTATTTGGAGTGCTAAAAGCTGCATTCGCCTCAATTTTATTAATTTGATTTCTTGCGGTTTTTATATCAATAATATCTCCGCCTTTCCCAAGCATGCCGAGTTGGGAAGTAACCGGCATTAAATGTGCATAATGTATTGCCTGCCCTGTTTCATGATTTCTACAAGTTTCTCCTAGCATGGCCGGAACGAATCTTTTATTTAATTCACCAATAAAATCTCTATAAAGTAGATATTTGCGATCGGTTTTAATTATTGAATTGGTAAACCAATCGACAAAGGTATCCAGTGCAATTGGAAAATCAGCCATATTGCCACCTGTTCTATTAATCTTTCCGTCACAAAATGATTTACGCAACATCATTGGGCCAATAATCGGCGGAGGAAAATCCTTTTTTTGATAAGCTCCAGCGCGTAGAAATCTACCATTTTCAAATACCATTTCAGTTGCAATTTCTACAAGATCTCCATAATGGAAATATAAAATTTCTAGCATTTTACCATCTCCAAGTTCTCCACCACTACTTTTTTTAAAAGCTGCGGTGACCTCGGCCGGTGCTGGGCCTGCTTTAATGGTATAATCGCCTAGTTGATCGTCCAAATCGTCATTGCTTGTAACACTTGGTTGTCTAAGAACTTTAACCATTTTTTTGCGAGTTTGTAAATCACCTTCCTTTGCAGGCTGACCTACTTTGTTAACTCCAGCTGTGGAAGCTAATAAACTATTATATTCATCACAAGACTGTTTATTAACTATCACAGAAGATTTTAAATTTTCGGATTCACTTAAGGCACCAATAGCAGCAAAAGGAATGTATATTTTTTTAATATATGTATTATCACCAGTGCCATAAAGCTTTTCTAGCATTCTGGCAAAACCATTCTCTTTCGCGTGGCGTCGAAGTTGATCGATTTTCTCTCTTGCCTCTTCGGCCGGATCTTCGCGTGCCAGAGGCCCGATTTCCCAGAACGCCGGCGGGTCCTTCACCGTTGGGTTCCTTTCATTTTCTTTTTTTTCTTTTTCTCTTCTTTCACTTTCTTTTCCTTCTATATTCCCGAGCTGCTTCGCGGCGTTTCTTGATATTAAAAGTTCAGTTCTTTTGTCACGAAAGAGACCATCTAAGGCTGCATTATAAGTTATTTCTAATTCTACAGTACCATCTTGGTTAAAAGTAAAAATATGATCCCTAAGAGTTAAATTTAGAGATCTTCTAGATTTCTGAACGGCGGAACGGAGCATCGCAACATCTCCGTCCGGTACGCCGGCCCTTTCCAAAGTATCGCCTAGTGGAAAAGAAAAACCAACAATTATTTTTATTCTGTTTTCCAAAGGATCCGGCTCGCGCTTTGGATCTACTCTGGTAATCAAATCTGCATAAGAAAATTTGCCACCACTTGCAGTCTCTTTATTAAATAAATCATTTAATGTTCTAAAAAATATTTTGATAGTGCATACCATTGTATTCGATTCTTCAGCCGGTTGGCTTGTCAAATCTTCAACATTTACTTCTACTATTCCAGCATCACCTCCGCGGGCGTCTTGGCCTACAAAAAAACTACTCATTTGAGAGCCGGGATTGGCTGCGATAGAATCAACTAAACCAAATCTTATTTCAGTCTGGCTTCCTGTTTTGTCTAACATAAAGAGTCGGAGATAAGGTATCAAATGGCCTGCAGCTGCTGAATGCATTCCAAAAAACCCCTCTGCTTGATCTACTTTATTTATAGCTGAAACCATTTCACCAGGATCAGATGAATCTAACAAAATTACATGTTTATATTTATTTTTTCCACCCTTGGTGCGTGGGTTACCAACTAGAGAGCGTCGGTGGGAGCCCATTAAAGAAGATAAAACACACTGAGAATGGTCTAGGCGAATTCTCTTTACTTCTTTCTCATCATCCGTCGTATTTTCCGGTTTATTTAGACTCGTAGCCGGCTCTTTCTTTGCTGGATTTTCTTTAGTTGCCATGATTAAACACCGTAATAATCTAAAATATATTCAAGTGGAAGCGGGATTTTGATACTAGTGCCAGGCCTGATCAAAAATTCAGCTGGTTTTTTGTTAAAATAGGCGATAACCCACCACATTTCTGGATTTCCATAAAATTCTGCAGCTAATTTTTCATATCTGTCAGTTATTGTCCAAATATGATTTACGGTACTAAGACTAATAATCTCTTTTTTTGTAGGATATCTTAATCTACTTGTTGCATACTGTTTAATGGTCGACAAGCCTCTTGCTCGACGAAAATCATCAAATTCGGGCTC
>Ga0098033_1001161_pt1 | contig 11041 bp, 8 predicted proteins | sample 1_EtaG_FD_75049 | JGI IMG/M metagenome (GOLD analysis project Ga0098033, IMG submission 75049) | Marine viral communities from the Subarctic Pacific Ocean - 1_ETSP_OMZ_AT15124 metaG | ecosystem: Environmental > Aquatic > Marine > Oceanic | place: Pacific Ocean | collected 2015-01-07
TATTGAGGTGTTGCTTATGCCTTGGGTGTATGTTGTGGCCTCGTTTACATCTGTTATATTAACAACTTGATTTGTAGTCGCAGTCAATGACCCATCACTTACTTGAATTGTTAACGTATAAGATGTTGTTGTTTCATAATCTAGTGACGCCGCAGTAGTGATAGCACCAGTAGAAGAATTGATTGCAAACTTCCCATCGCCATTACCTGCTGTTATTGAATATGTTAAAGTTGTATTTGCATCAACATCAGAACCTGAAGCAGTTGCAACTGATGTACCTGAGCTCACACTCTCTGCCAATGATACATTACTCATACTAGCAAGGGTTGGTGCTTCATTTACATTTGTAATATTAATAACTTGATTTGTAGTCGTAGATAATGATCCATCACTTACAGCAACAACTAAAGTATATTGTGTTTCATCTTCATAGTCTAGTGCCGCCGCAGTAGTAATAGCACCAGTAGAAGAATTGATTGCAAACTTCCCATCGCCATTACCTGCTGTTATTGAATATGTTAAAGTTGTATTTGCATCTTGATCTGCCGCTGATATAGTTGCCACTGCTGTACCTGAACTAACACTTTCTGCTAGTGTTACAGCACTGGTACTTGAGATGGTTGGTACTTCATTTACATCATTAATAGACACATAGAACCAATCGCTAATTGAATTGCTGTCGTCATCTGTGAGTTTAATCCATAGTGTCTGGTTAGAAGGATCATCTAGTTCTTCATAGTTAAATGATCGATTTGCTTTAATTGTAAGAGTATTTGGTCCAAGAACTACATCAACCCAACTTGCACCATCACCCCAGGTTGATACAGTAATATTATTCATTCCATCATCGTCGTCGTTCCAGTATATTGTTGAGAATACATCTCCATTTGCATTGTTTTCATTTAATGACCATGCCCACGCACCATATGAAAATGTTGGAATAGCAAGTCCTTCGTTAATGACAGTTGTAAAGTTTGGATCTTCCCACCATGCTAACTCTTCATATGGATCATCTGTGTTATAGAAATATTCTTCCCACGTCTCTTCTTCCTCTTCCTCCTCTTCATAGTAATCATCAGTGCCATTACCATTTGTGTCATTATAATAAGTGTCTTGTTCATCATAAAACTCTTCATCATCTGCGTCATCATCTTCTATTTGGTCATCATCTGGAGTGCCATCACCATCTGCGTCATCATCTTCAAATGCCTCATCCCATTCTTCTGGTTCCCAATATGGAATATCAAATTCTTCATGCAAGTCTTTAACTTTGTCATCTAAATCTTGATACTGATCGTCCATGGCGTCGTATAATTCATCTGCTTCTTCCCAAGTAATTTCATTATTCATTACTTTCTCTTGAATGTCCATAGACTCATAATACAATTCGTTATACTCTTGCCAAACATCCATGGCGGCATCATCAAATTCTTTTAAGTCTTCGGCACTAACTTCAATTTCTTCTTGGTTAGGACCTACAAATATAACTGGACCATCAAAGTCATAAAACTCTTCTTCATACTCAAACACTTCTTCAACTGGAGCAGTATCTATATCTGGAGCAAAAATAGGTTCAGCCTCTTCCTCAATAAACAAGTTGTCTGTTTCTATGTCAAATTTTTCAAATATTTCAAATGCTTGTTCATCTAGTTCTTGGAACAGTTCTTCTGCATCTTCCCAGTCGAGTTCATTATTCATTATCTTTTCATCGATAATCATGTACTGTTCTTGTAATTGCTCAAATGCTGTATCTACATTATCAGTTTCAATCTTTGTAATGTTCATTACTTCAAGTTTTTGTACTTGAACTACTTGAACTTTGTCTACAACAATCTGAATCTCTTGCTTAACTTCTATTTGTTTAACTTCTACTTGCTTTAGTTCTTCTTTAATTTCTTCTTGCTTAACTTCTACTTCTTTTAATTCTTCTTTAACTTCTTCTTGTTTAACTTCTACTGCTTCTTGCTTAACTTCTACTTCTTTTAATTCTTCTTTAACGTCTTCTTGTTCTTGTTCAACTTCTTCAATTTCTTCTTGAAGTTCTTCTTGTTCTTCTTCAACGTCTTTCAATTCTTCCTCAATGGCTTGTTTCTCTTGGAAAGTAACTGCTTCTTCTAATGCTTCTTCCAATGCTTCAACTTCTTCTTCGAGTTCTTCTTCTTTTTCTTCTAGTGCTTCTGCTTCTTCAACCAATGCTTCTTCTTGTTCTTCTAGTTCTTCTTCTTTTTCTTCTAGAATTGCTTCTTCCTCTTCGAGTTCACTCTCTTCTTCTTCCAACTCTTCTTCGAGTTCCTCTAGTGCTTCTTCCTCTTCTTCAAGTTCTTCTTCCAATTCTTCTAACTCTTCAACCTCTTCCTCAAGTTCCTCTTGTTCTTCTTCAAGTTCTTCAACCTCTTCCTCAAGTTCCTCAAGTTCCTCTTTGTCCTCATCTTCTGGTCTATCCTCATCTTTAGTTTTACGTTTAGTTTGAATCTTAGATGACTCTCTATTAAGTGTAACAATAGATGATCCAAAGTCTTTAAAAATTTCTGCTGGTGTTAATATCTTTGGTGAAGCAGGTGCCTTAAATGCTGACGTAATTATAGTAGACTGATTTGGTTCATCTAATAATACAGAACTTACTTGAGTGGCTATATTTACAGCACCTGTTGTTCCATCTGCTTCTTTTAATAAAACAACCTTACTTTCTTGTCCTTCATTACTTGCTTTCGCAACAACTTTTGTACCACGCACACCTATAGTCATTACAGGTGTTGTAATCATCATAACATCATCACTTGTACCTGCTACTTTCCCACTCTGGAATGAAAAACTGCCTTGTGCTACTTCAACATTAATTGTCCCGGTATCATTATCTTCATCCCACAAGAAGTCATCTACAATCAATCTAGCACTAGATTCCATTGTCATAATGGTTTCATCTGAAAGAGCAAATGCTAATTTACTGTCTTTTGCTGTTTGTATTTCGTCATTGAGATGAATTGGAGTCCCAGCCTTAACAGTTATGAGTTTATTATCCTCAGATAATATCCTAGCACCACCATTTATAGCAGTTATAACCCCGATCGCACCTTCAGGTAATTGTAATAAGTCAGCCATGTCGCACAGTATTTACTAAAATCAAAAAACAATAAATATTGGTACAATGCGTTATTTGATTATTATAGCATTACTATTAATAACTCTACCAGGAATCTCTGCCGAAGATTGGAGTTCTGTCCTTAATTGTCCAGATAGAGTCTACATTTACGATCAATCTTTAGGAAAAACTGTGTGTAAATCACCAGTTGAAGAAGTTGTAGAAGAAATACAAGTAGTTGAAGAAGGATGCATTGTTACAGAAGAAACTGAAACAGAAAAATGGTGGACAGATAAAGACAGGGCAGGTGTGTGTGCTAAACCATGCGACCCATGTGAAGAAGAAATGGCAGAACCAGAAATGGCAGAACCAGAAATAGCAGAACTAGAAGTAATCGAACCAGAAGTAGTTGAACCAGAAGTAATCGAACCAGAAGTAGTTGAACCAGAAGTAATCGAACCAGAAGAAGTGGTAGAACCAGAAGTGGTAGAAAAAGAAACAATTAACATACACGACGATATGCCTGCTGTACCAGTTGAAGAAGTAATAGAAGTTACAGATGAAATGATACTAGCACAAGAATCAGAAGAAGCAAGAAAGAAATTACAAGACATGGCAAAAGGTGATACGTGTACTATTGTAGGAGAAACTAAAACATCTATACATTGGTCAAAAGAAAACAGTAGCGGTATATGTACTAAACCTTGTGATCCTTGTGAAACAGGTACAGTTGCAGTAGCAGAAAAAGAAAAAGAATTAATAGAAGAAGAGGAAATGGCTGAAGCAGTAAAAGAATCTGCAGAATTAGAAATTACATCTGCTTTAGTGGAAATGGGTTGGTATGAAGAAGAAGATCTTAAAGTTGAAGGCTTTGATCTTGAACAGCAACTATTAAGAGTAATTAGAAATCATCCACGTGTAATAGCCGCATTAAAAGACGTTGAAGTATCTAAAGAAGCAATTAAAATAACAAATAGTTCACGTTTACCACAAGCATCAATTACAACAAACAATGGTATAGAAGAAGTAGAAAACCCAGGATCAGATGATGTAAACAGATACTATGATGATCAAACATTAACAATAACGCAATTGCTATCTGACTTTGGTAGAAGTAAAGCGGCCACCGATAAAGCAATTAGTGATAAAATGATTACTGATTTAAGTTATAAACAAACAGTACATTCAGTTGTATCAGAAGGTCTTACAGCATATTATGGATTAATTAAAGCCTATAACACATTTAAGACCAATAGTGCTATTATGGCAGGGTTAAAAGAACAACAAAAACAAATGCAGGCTAAATTAGAGGCAAAGAAGGCTACTATAGATCAATTTAATGCAATTAAAAGTCAAGTAATTGCTCAACAATCACTGTTGATTAGTTTACAATACGCATATGATATGGCACAAAATAGATTTAGTGCTGTGTTTGGCAATCTTCCAGCAGATGTTGGTAGTATGAAAATGGCAAAAATCGATAGTTCTATTCCAATACCTGATACAGAAAAAATGGCAGTATATTGGAGTTCAAAAGGTTCTATATCAATTGACATAGGTAAACAAACAGTAGAATCTGCAGAATTACAATCAAAAGTAGATAAAAAACAATGGGCACCAACAATTACACTAAAAATGGAAGGAATAACCACTGCTACTGGTGGAACCGATGGAGAGAAAGTTGACAAAAGTCTATATGTTACAATGTCAGTACCACTTTACACAGGCGGTATGAATTCAGCAATGAAACGTCAATCTAATAAAGCCGTAGAAGCCTCTCTGTTACGTTTAGATGACACTAGAACTACTGTACGAGAATCAGTACAGAATGCTTTTGCAGGATATAAAGTTGCAGAAGCAAATATAAAAGTATTGTTAATACAATATCAAATGGCTAAAGAAGCATTAGATAATGCACAAAAACAAGTTGAAGCAGGAAAAATGCCTGTAGATTCTTTAACGCCACTTAAAAATAACCTACTAAATATGCAAACTAGCCTAAAGAATGCCAGTGCAGACCTTGAATTAGCAAAAATGTCGTTGTTCTTGGCACTAGGTTGGCTGGAGATTGTACAAGATGGCAAGCCTACTCAGAACTCTATTAAGATTACCACTGACAGTAAGTAGTATTTTATTGGCCAGCATTATGGTCAACATATTAGGTTTATCTCAAGCCATTTACACAATACAAGTTTTAAACAAATACATTACGTTAGGAGTTACAGAAACTTTAGTTACTCTTATAATAGGTGTACTAATAGCAATTACAAGTGAATTGATATTTAGAGTGCTACGAACTAGCATATCTAAAAAGGCTTTAAAAGTACACGTAGAAAGTTCTAGAGAATATGCCGCTAAGGCAGTTGAGCATAGTAAAACAAAACAAATAAACCCACGTTACTATCAAGATGTTCTTGCTAACTTAAAAGCATTTGAATCTACATCATCTCCTGCTATGGTAGGCACACTATTTGATTTTCCTTTAATATCAATTTTTGCTATTGCATTGTTTTACATTATGCCTGAGATACTGTGGATTGTTCTAGTATATGGAGGCATAATGATATTTGCTGGTGTACTACACACAGTCGCTAAAGGTGAGTCTTTAGAATTAGAAACATCTAACTTTACTGATATACTAAAATGGATTATGGCTATATCTGGTGTAACTGTTATTGGATATGCATCATATCAAGCAGTACATGGTGACTTAAATGTTGGACTAGTAATTGGTGCAAACATATTAGCAGGTAGAATGTTAATGAATGTACTTAAATTTTCAGCATCTATTGACTTGTTTAAACAAAGAGGTATTGCTGAAAAGAATCTAAAGAGGTTGTTTAATGTATAAAATTTTATTTGCATTAATAATATTTTTTTCTGCCATGGGATATTGGGCATACAATTATCAAATTAGCATTGATATTCAAGCACATGGTAAAGCAGAAAACATAGGCAAAACTAAAACAATACAATATAAAGAAACTGGTGTTATAAAAACAATTCACGTACAAGAAGGTGATATAGTTATAGCAGGTAATCCTATTATATCAATTGACCCATTTGAAGGTGAAAAAGATTTAGAAGCCTACCAAGCAGAATATAACAATAAAAAAATTCAACGTACTAAAGTACAAGAACAAATTAAAATTAATGAACCATTACTTAAAGATCAACTTATTATTATAGATGAACAATTAGAATTAGAAAAAGAAGAAAGTGTATTAACTGGTGACATTAAACGCATGGAAAAAATTATAGAAAAATTAAAATATCAATCTAAAGGAACAATAGTACTATCACCTGCAAATGGAACAATAAAAGAGATGCACGTTTTTAACAAAGGTGCAGTTGTTAGTCCTGGAACCTTAATTGCAACTATTGTGCCAAATGATGATGCTTTATGGATTGTAGCCTATGTTAAGTTATCAGACATTGGTTACATCGAAGTTGGTCAAGAAGCAAAATTGCGTTTAACATCTAACAGTAGATTTAAACCTATTAAAGGAACTGTTGTTAAAATATCACCAGATGCTGTAAACGACTTTTATGAAGTTAAAGTTGCTATCACAGTCTACGAATTCACAAATGGTACACTAACATATAAGATAACTCCTGGAGTACCTCTTGCTGTAAATATTATTATAGGCGAACGATCTATACTTGACTATTTGCTATCACCATTTGGTGTGTATTTTCGTACAGCAATGAGGGAACTATGATAAAAAAATACTTAACCAGTACTTGGTTTGCATTAACTATATTTCTTCTACTACAATTTTTAGTAGTATGGGATCCAGCACCAATGAAGGTGTTACGTTATCAAGTATTTGATGCCTATCAAAATTTTCATACGTATTCTATACCTGATCCTCAAGTTATATTAATTGACATAGATGAAAAAACACTTAAAGAACTTGGGCAGTTTCCTTTTAAAAGAACAGTAAATGCCGAACTAACAAATAGATTAGGATCTGCTAAAACAATTGCTTGGGCATTACTATTTCCTGAAGAAGATAGACTAGGTGGTGATTATAAATTTTCAAAGAGTCTAGAAAGATACAATACAGTTATAGGCAGTAGTGTAGGTAATGCATCAAACAGAGAAAACGTACCAAGTACTGTAGCAATAAAAGGTGATGCTAACTTATATAGATTTTCTGGACTAATAAGTTCAATTGAAAAGTTAGACTCTACAAGTGCGTCAGGTGTAATGGTTGTAGTTCCTGAAGTTGACACCGTAGTTAGACGTATGCCTATGATAATAAAAATTGGTTTTGGCGTTTATGCAAACTTTGTATTACAATTATTCGCTGAAGGAGAAACAATTAAAGCAAAAGCAAAAGATGGCGATATAAAAATTAAAGCAGGTCAAACAGTTATTGAACCAGATAGCAATGGTAACTTATATTTCAAATTTGCAAAACCAGATGCATTTGTAAGATACTCTGCTGTTGATGTGTTAAATGGCAACATAGATCCTGCTGTGTTTGAAGGAAAAATTGTTATAATTGGTATAACTGCCGCAGGATTAACCACAATAAATTCTATACCAACAGGTACTGTATATGACCATGACATATATGCTCATGCTTACCAAAGCATATTAGATGGTGAGATATTAGTTAGACCAGGATGGAGTGAACGTATAGAATTAACTATTATGCTGGTGTTCGGATTGATGCTACTATTATTGGTCCCTAGACTAAAAACACACTATACGGTGCTTTTATATGTGATTATGACGGCATTATTAGCGGGAGCAACTAACTTTATGTACGTTCAAAAGAACTTATTGTTAAACCCGGCACCTACTATAATTTTTACATTTCTGTTATTCGCTCACTTAATTTATAATAAGTTTATAAAAGAATACAGACTAAAGCAACAAATTAAAAAACAATTTGGCACATACATATCTCCGGATATGGTAAAAAAACTGCAAAAGGATCCTTCATTATTAAAACTTGGTGGTGATACTAAAGATATGACATTTTTATTCTGTGATATTAGAGGGTTTACACCAGTATCAGAACAGTACAAAACTAATCCACAAGGACTTACAGAACTGGTAAACAGATTCTTAACACCAATGACAGATGTTATTATGTTAAAAGGTGGCACTATAGACAAGTATATGGGTGATTGTATTATGGCATTTTGGAATGCACCATTAGATGTAAAGAATCATAGACAACTTGCTATAGAAACAGCATTAAGAATGCAAGACAAACTTAAAATACTAAACCTAGAACTTGCTAACGAAAAGAAACTGCCTATTAATATAGGCATAGGTATAAACTCAGGAGAAGTAGTAGTAGGCAATATGGGATCTAATCAACGTTTTGATTACTCTGTATTAGGTGATGCTGTAAACCTGGCGGCTAGACTAGAAGGGCAATCAAAATCATATGGTGTTAAACTGATTGTTGGCGAAGATAGTACTAAAGACTGTATAGATCAATTTAACTTTATACCTTTAGATACTATTGCTGTTAAAGGTAAAACAGAACCTGTAAACATCTATACTGTAATGAAAACTAATGACGACACATATAGAATGAAGAACAGCATGACTGAAGCAATTGGTCAATATAAATTACACAAATGGAAAATAGCACAAAAACTATTTAGAAGCATTAAAATATCACACCCTGAACTTGCTATTGTAAGTCAACTATACATAAACAGATGCGACATATACAGCAAAGCACCATCCCCTAAAGACTGGGATGGAACCTTTATTGCCCAAACGAAGTAAAACCATTTGTAGCAAAGTTTTAACATTTACAATCTTTACAAATTTACAGATTTTACTGTAACATAATTTACAAAAATTACACCTACAGGTAGTTTAAAGTACAATTTTTTACATCCTTTACAATAAATAATTTATCATGAATCAATTGGAACAAAGTATTAAAGTTTTGGCTAATATGACTCAACGTGACGTTGAGAGAATTAATAAAAAAGATGCTATAAAACTTTATAAAATTGAGCAATCTGTAATAAGTGCTGTTGATACTACTCCATGGACACTAACTGAAGAAGAAGAAGTAGCACCTGTGCCTATGGCACTAGCAATATAAAATGACCAATCAAGAAAAAACATTACAAGAAGAATCTAAAAATGATATTTTATCACAATTCGATGTTTCTCTAGAGGACTATGAAGCATATTACAGTCAAAGATATGGATGGTCAATAAGAAAAAAGATTACTGAAAATAAAGAAGAACTTCAAGCAGTTTAATTTTTACTATGATACTCTTTAGGAAGTTTATATTTGTAAACACTTGACTCAATTAATTGTTTTCTATTTTTGTCATGTGCTGTTTGAATTGACTTTTTAGATTGTCCATGATATGCAACAGCATGATTATCTTTAATCATTAACTTGTTTACACTTACACCATCAACAATTATATCTGCAAGAATACGACCAAACTTACCAGTTTCCTCACCCTTTTTAGTTTTAAGTATGACAATACCTTTTGCTTTTTTAATCCACGATTTTAAATATTCTTTGGCTAAAAGGCCTCGATACTTTTCTTCTTTATTCCGCGTTCTAGATTCTGGTGTGTCAATACCATATAATCTTACACGACTTTTTAACCAAACATCAAAACCTAGATCAACATCTACGTCTACTGTATCGCCATCAATTACTCTTGTTACTTTTGCTCTGTACTCGTACATTCAATTTACCAAACCAATATCCTATAGCAAAACTGCCTGCCATTACAGAAACAATCGCTAACAATCGCTAACAAGTGCCATAATAGAAAGTTCATTCGAACTATTTATAAAACCTTATTGCCAGGTAAATTCTTGTGTTATCTTAAAGTTCTGATTATCATAGTCACCATTTACAGAATCTCCATCTTGATCATGTTGACCATATGTTAAAGTAGTCTTGCTTGGTTTAATTGAAGCACTATCGATACCTGTACAACTTATACCTGTGCATAGTAATAAGAATAATATTAGAAGTTTTTTCATTAACAATCTCCACGTGTTTTAATAAAAATGCTAGTATGCCAGTAAACAAACAAGTACTCATTAACGTATTTGTAAAAAATGGAATTGCTAATGTATAACACATTATTAATCCTTCTATAGTTTTTGGATAATAATCCCACGCCACCCATACAGCAAAATTTGTTGTAATAAAAAACCAAACACTACTACCAACAGCAAAAACTGATAACCATACAAAACTTTTTTGCATAGGAGCAATCATACTAATTGTCATAATGGTTAGATAAATTACCAACTGATACGGATGAAACCCAATTATTATATCTGCTATAAACATAGCCAATATTGGGATAAACATACCAAACCATCTATCTTTTATTAACATTGGTGCCATAATAGCACTTGCCAATATTGGTGTAAAGTTTGGAGGATGTGGAATTATTCTAGACATTGCTAGAATTAATCCAAAGAATATTAGATAAAATATTTTATTTGTCATTGCTTATTCCTCGAGCATATTAATTTATAAAGTGGCATTCGGACTTAAAACTACGTTTCTTACCGTTGCGGGTACAGCCAATGATTCTCACATTGTTTCCCACCTCACGTTCTGCATTGGTTTAATGCATTACAACATTATATATTGACAGGTTTTGGTATGTCAATATAATAGTAGTATGCATTTAATGATAGATCTGGAAACAATGGCAACTACACCAGATGCCGCTATTCTTACAATAGGAGCCTGTAAATTTGATCCACGTGGTGATGATAGAGACAAAGCAACTCGTAAGATGCCTACGTTTTATAAACGTGTTGAACTACAAAGCAATATTGATTTAGGTAGAAGAATTGACGAAAATACACTACGTTGGTGGTGTGACCAATCAGAAAAAATATCCCACGAAGCATTTGCAGAAAATGATAGACACAACCTAAAAACTGTTATGAAAGAGTTTTATAAATTTGGTTGGGGTACAGA
>Ga0098033_1001162_pt1 | contig 11029 bp, 4 predicted proteins | sample 1_EtaG_FD_75049 | JGI IMG/M metagenome (GOLD analysis project Ga0098033, IMG submission 75049) | Marine viral communities from the Subarctic Pacific Ocean - 1_ETSP_OMZ_AT15124 metaG | ecosystem: Environmental > Aquatic > Marine > Oceanic | place: Pacific Ocean | collected 2015-01-07
CCGCAAGAACCGCGTTCGTGTTTCCAATCCTGATCCCGTTGAGTTCGATCACCGTCTTTTCAGGAAGGATGATCGGCGCCTCGATGCTCTCGGTTGTCCACCCCGACTCGGTGACAGGGAGGCGGAACACCCCGCTCGCCTCATCGGTATACCCCCCCCCGTCCGCGTCCCAATTGTGGGAGAGAATCACTTCGCCGGGGTAGATGTCGTTTGCCGGGTCGTCCTTCATGGGGTTCCCGGCCAAGAAATCGATCACGCCCGTTTTGCCCGCGGGGATCCGCATAGTAGCAGCAATCGGCTCGCGCCTGTTCGCGGGAATCCGGTCAATCACCGCGCCCCCGCTCGCGATGATCACGTCCACGTTGCCCGCGGCAATGCGCCCGGATCCATGGGCCACGGGGAGCATGCGGCGTCGAGCAAGGCCAACCACGGACGCATCAGGAAAGTTCACCTCGGTTGTGCCATTCAGATCAACGATGTGCGAATCGATGATGCCATCGCCCGTTTCATAGGTGACCCGCACCCGCTGAAGTCCGGTCCCGGCCAAGGTGTCGCTGGCGCTATCGCTCACGATCGCAAGCTGCGACCCCCCGTTTACGGGATGATTGAACAGAGTCCCCACGCTCCACAACCCCTCCGTTGAATCGGGAACCGCCGCGTTGAACCCCACGATCGAGACTGGCCAGCCACTGTTGAGGTTTACATCGACACGGCTTGTCTTCGCTGTGTCGAAATGCCGACCATGCCGGATCCAGTCGCGGAGTTCGGCGAAGTTCACAGGTCCGGCCCTCCTTGGTTGGCGACGTTGTTCTGATATGCCTTGAAGTAGGTGATTCCGGCGGCCGGGCCGAGCCCGGTCACCTCGAAGGTAAGGCGAAGCACCTGTTCAATCAGGCGCCCAATCTCCGCCTCGCTCACGGAATCATCGGTAACCGCGTCCTTGAGCGCCTTTACGGTGAGCCCGCCAACCTCAATCGCATCCATGAGAACGGCTTCTTGCGGAGTGCCCGACACCAGCGGATCCCCATAGGTCATGTAGTTCGTGATCCCTTTCGTCACGTCGCCGAGAAGCGGAATAGTCGCGGCCAGATTATTCAGCCAGTCTACGCCCATCGCCAAAGCCAAGTCTTCGTCACGCTTCGAAGGGCGGTAAAGCATCCCGAACCCGACGTTGATCCCGGCAATCAGGAGCGGATTCGCGGCAAGCACGTTCCCGAGCGACTCGGCCAGCTCCCCACGATCGGCCATCGTCCGCTTGCTGCGCGAGTACTTCAGCCCCGCCCGCGCCGCGACGTTGTAGTTCTGGGTCAGCTGCGTGCTGAAGGCCATGATGCCGCGAACGAGCACGCTACTCCGCGACTCCAACTGGATCGCATTCATGTCAATCACGGAGTAGGGCGGCTGGGTTCGCCGAACCACTTCGCTTGTGCGGCGTCGCACAGCGTCAACATAGGCTTCGCCCTTGAGCCCCGGCCTGGTTGCGGACACTTCCATCTCGACTGCGCGCCAAATCGTTGTCAGCGCAAGCCGATCCATCGCCCTGAGGTGCGACATCCCCTTTTCCATCAGCTTGCGGGCACCGCGTTCGCTGGCGAGGGATTGCCCCTCGCCAATCAGCGGCCCTATGATCGCCGAGAAGGGCAGGTTGTATCTGACCCAAAACTCGCCGGACTGCTCTAGTGGGCGCTCCCAAACGCCACCCTTCTCACCCTTCAGTCCCCTGTTCTTTGCCAGATTGGCAAACACTTTCGAGAACTCGGCCGCAACCTCTCGGGCGGCCGGGTTGATGTACTTGGGGCTCATCTCAGTCATCGCGAGAATCACGGACGGCAACTGCTTGAAGCCCGTCTGTAGGTTCCCTGCGAGCACGGCCGGAACGAAGTTGCGCTGGAGCTGATACCCGAGCTTCGAGACCTCGCCGATATCCGCTCGGGACAAGAGACTCGCTTCCTCTAGGTGCTTGTCGAGGAACTTCAGCGTCTTCTTGCCATGCCGCCCACGGATAGAATCCCGGACCTTGCTGCTCCCCACGACGATTCGAGCGTTGCGCACCGGCTCCGCAAGCCCAACGAACGAGCTGGTCGCGTTGGCGTAGCGGTCGAAAGCACCGATAAGCCCGTCGATGAGGATCGGATCCTTGCCGCCAGTTCGCGCCAGGAAGGGAGCCATATCCTCGATGTGGGGGGTGTTCTGGAACTCACGCAGGTCTGCCGGCAGATCCTTATCCTTCGACGAAAGGCGCCGGAGGTTGATGTAGGGGTCGCGCTTGGCGATGTCGTAGCCGAAGATCCTGCGGGAAACATCGTTGATCGCCTCGCGGTTCTTCGCATCGCCCATGATCTCCATGACGGCCGTCGTAAGATCCCAGTCGAGCTTGCGGGAGGCAACGCGCTCGACAATGCGCTCGATATCGGCGTCGGTGAGAACGCGCCTAGTCTGTTGGGCCACGCCGTCGCGCTCGAAGTGAAAGCCGGCCTCCGTCAGCGCCGCATACCCGTCGGCATCCATCGCTGTTGCAGCAAGGTGCGCCGCCTCCTCACGGCTCAGCTTCATGGTCTCGCCGGAGTCGAGCCGGACCTCCACAACATCGAAGTCGCCGCCGGCCTTCTTGCCGCGCCTCATTCGGTGCATCTCCGAGCCCATCCACTTGTGGCCGTTCTTCGCGAGCTTCGCGTTTATGGCGTCGTGAATCTGGTGCATGTGGCGCCCGCGCTTGTCGGCGCCCGCATGGAGCTCCACGAAGAGTCGATGCAACACGCCGCCCTCGCCACCGATGCGAAGCATGACGTTCTCGGCGCTGAGCATTCCAGGGCCAGTAGCAAACCACTTGCCCCACTCCTTCGCCTTCCCGGCCCAGCCCAGCTTCTCTAGGCGTTCCGCGATGGGCTCAGCGAACTTCTCGACGTTCTCGATCGTTTCGCCGACCGTTGCATCCAAGTCGCGCACCTCGGCACCGATGCGCACGTTGTTGGTCTTGATCGCGGCGACACGGGCAATTGAGAGCGTCTTCGAGAGCAGGTCGGCCTCTTCGATGGAGAGATCCTTGACCTTGCGCCCAGTCAGCCGAGCAACGCTATCCAGGAGCTTCGCGGGGAAGTTGACGGCGCCCATGCTGAACAGTTCGCCGAGCCTCGATACGTCGGGAACTTCGCCTGCGCGGACCCCCCGAACGAATGGCTCAAGAATCGCACGAGCCTCGCCCTTCACCTTCGAGGATTGCTTGCCCGTTCTCTTGATCTCGCCGGCCAGCCGCTCCTTCGCGGCCTTCGCGGCCAGGGTGTCGATATGCTTGAGAATCGCATCGGCAGCGTTCCGAAGCTGCGTTTCGCTCTTGATGCCCTCGGGCGAAACTCGGCTAAGGAACTGGCCCCAGTCTTCCTTCGGAAGCATCTCCTGGACGGCCTGCTTCAAAGTCGAACGACGCTCATCCACCGTTGCCTGCCGGTTCAAGACCCGCGCTATCTCCGCCTTCCCCCGAGCCAGCCCCGCAGGCGTCCCGATATCCACCCCAGCGCGGCGTCCACGATCAAACGCTCCACGGCGCTCCTGTGTTTCTTTCGCCCGTTTTGTTTTTGCGGTTTCTCGGGCTTCCTTGAGCGCTGCTCTTTGCGCCTCGGTCTGCTTTTCGGCAGCCTTGGCCGACTCTTGGCGTTTGGCACGCTGTTTCTCCCGTGCGACGCGGAGGCGATCAAGAATCACGTCCGGCCGGAAGGCCCCGGCTTCCTCTGTGTGGATTCTACGGGCCACCGCGAACACTTGGTTCGCGATCCGTCGAAGAACCCCCTTGGCCTTATTGGTGAGGGACTTCTCCCCGGTCTTCGTGAATCTGTCCTTATTGAGCAGGCTCTTCACCTCATTATGAGCGCGCCGCGGTGTCACCCCTTCGGCATCGAGGACAGTCTGTTGGCCCTTGATGCGCGAGGAAATATCTTTGCGAATGGCTGCGGGGGGAATGCTCTTGATGATCTGGGCGCGAGTCACCGGCGGGGGAGTGTTGTTGATTTCGTCCGCAACCCTAAGCGCAATGCTCTGGAGAAGCATGCGCATCCCGCCTCGCGTGTCGGCCATGCGCTCACCCGTTACAGAGAGCGCACCCTTGGTCAAGAGCCGCTCGACTTCGGTCTCGGCCCGGAGCGACGAAACCCCCATGTCCTTCAAATACCGACGGTTCTTTTCCACTTCAAGCGACACGCGCCGGTACACATTCACGTCTGGCCGAGCAGCCTGTTCGGCCGCCAGGACAGGCTTGCCCGCAGGGGGCTTTGGGCGAGCCTTGCGAGGCTGGGGCTCCTCGCCTCGCCCCGCTGCAAGAATGCGGGCGCCACGAGCGGCCTCGGCCTTGGTCAAGCCAGTTGCATCAGGAACGAGCTCGGAGTCTCCCCATCGGTGCAAGAACCCTACGATTGGCGATGGGATATTCCGCCTGATCTCCCAAACGGGGGCATCGGGTCGCGGCCGGGGCGGGGTCCCTGATTGTCTCTCCGTGCTTTCGCCCCACGCGGAAATGCTGAACTCTCCCTCTCCAACCGGAATCTTTATATGTAGTGCGCGCTCCACGCCGCGCTCCACGGTGCGAATCTCGCTACCAAGCCGAAGGCCGCGCGCCGCGACACTTAGGGGGCGAACATCTTTGAGAGATTCGTGCCAGACGGGCAGCGTCTCCGAAAGGGTTGCCTCGAGTTCCGCCGTCGTCGCGACAAACTCCCCGAGGGCAGTTCTCACCATCTGTTCGGGATCGATCCCGGCGTTGTCGATCGCCTTCTCTCCGATAGCCAGAAGCGCCCGCCGCGGGGCTCCGTTCGGATAGGCGCCCTTGGTCTCGACGCTGGAATCGAAGAAAACATCAAACGTCTCGTCGGCCAGCTTGAGCGTACCGCTCGCGCGGTCGTCTGGGTAGGCAACGGGCGACGCTCCCCCCTCCTTTCGGCGGTAGGCGGCGGCCTCGGCTTGTTCGCGCGGAATCTCGCCGTCGTGTTCCATGATGGCGGCGCGTTCTTCGGCGGCTTCGGTCGGGCTGAACTCCGCGCCCTTGCCCTGGACGCGTAACCGCTCAGCCAGAAAAAGCAGGCCCGTGTAAATGCGCGCGGCGCGTGCACGCTCTGTTTGTGTAATTCCGCGCGGCATCGACCCCTTGACCCTGCGCGCGGCTGCAATCAGTCTCGGCGCATCAGGTGCGAGGACCTCGCCCCCCTCGCCGATGACCTCAGCCTCTGGCATCATATCAATGATCCGGTTCAGCACCGAGCGAGGGATCTTCTTGCTTAGGTCTCCGACTACGGCATCGACAACGCGAAGCGCTCGCGCCTCGCGGCCCCCAACGGTTTCAAGCGCGACATCGGATATCGCAACCCCGTCGATGTCGACCTCAACTGCCGGGTCTCGACGCGATCGCGCCGGAGCCTCAAGCTGGCGCCGCGCCGGAGCCTCAAGCTGGCGCACGTCTTTGCCAGTGGGCGCCACCTCGCCCTCAACCGGCGCCTCCGCCTCCCCTCTGCGCCCACGAACCAGCCCGAAGCCACCGCCCGCAATGGCCGCACCAATCGCCGTCGGCAAGTCCCCGGTCTCGTGGTAGGTGAGAGCCCCAAGCCCCGTTGTCGTGATACCAGCCTGCTTGAGCCGCCCCAAGTTGAATGCTCGACCGAGACCGCCAGCAGTGCCGAACATGGCGCCAATCGCGAACTCCTCCGCATGCGGTGCCCCTGAACTAGCCGTTCCGGCCGTGAGGAACCCAAGCCCTTCGGCGCCCGCTTCTACGCCAACGCGAGCAGCAGCAGCGACCTTGCCGCCTTCGCGGGCCAAGAGGAGCGGAGCGACGACCTTGCTGAGCCCCTTGGTGGCGATCGCCGTTGGGGCGCGAGCGGCGGCACCAAATGTTAGGATTGTGCCTGCGGTGCTTGCAACGCTCCGGAACACCTTCGTTATAGCGGGGAGATTGGCCTCTACGGCCTCAGCCTTGGCGGCTTCTACCGCGCGAGTCAGCGCAGCCAGCTCGTCCGGCGCCTCGTTGATGGCCCTGTCCCGGCGGGACTGCGCGGATGTCCCGAAGACCACCCCCGCAACGGCATCGCCGACCACATCGACGATCGACTGGTTCTCGGGGTCGTAGTCATCCTTGACCATGAGCCGTTCGACCGCTTCTTGACCGACTCGACGCGCGGCAATCACTCCGGGGACGACCAGGGCCGCAGGGCCAGCGAACGGCGCAGCGGCAACCCCGGCAAGCGCAAGAGTGGGGTCGACAACATCGGCAATGGCCCCCTCGTGTTCTCGAAGCACCTGCCCGGTCTGCGCTTCCCTTGCGCGCTGAAGCCCTGCCCCAATCTGGCCGATCTGCTCGCGATACCGATCGCCAGCCTCCCGCATCAGGAAATTGCGCATACGTGGCGGAATCGCCCCCCGCGCCACCTGGGCATCAAGCTGAGCCTGGAGCGCCGCCATCGTCGCAGTCGCATTCGTTGCGAGCTGGTTGGCGGTGTTCGTCAGGGTAGTGTCATTGGCCGGCATCAAGGCCCAAGCGTGAAGTCGGCGTTGATCTCTGCAATCGAACGAGGGGCGCGCACGGGACTACCGGGAAACCGAGGCAGCGACTGCCGTGGGCGTTGCGCCGGAGCCGTCCCTTGAATCAGCGCCCTTACCAATGCCTCGTTGAACGTAGGAGCAATATCAGAAGCAGCCCCACCGCGAAGGTGCCTAGTTGACGGGCCAACGGGGATAGCGGTTGGCGCAAACCCGAAAAGCTGAGCAGCGCTGTCTACCGAGAGGTCGGCACTAGACAGATCAACATCTGGCGTCTCCGTTGCCTGGAATGCTGCGGTTAGCGCAGAATCTCTCTGAACCAGAATACGAGACAAGGCGCTAGTCGCGGCCGGGTGAGCCTGCACAAGCTTGCCGAACTTCTCTGCTCCGATGAAATCGAGCCCGGCTCGCCTCGCATCGTAGAGCTTCGCAAAACCACTCGCCATACGACCCGCGCCCGAGACGTTGCCCTTCTTGTCGATGCCCACCTTCATCGCTTTTGCAAACTCCGGGAAGTCGTGAACGAAGCGAACGATACGGTCGTCGTATTTTTCTGCGATATCAAGGGCAGCCCTATCGGCTGTTTGCCTATCCCTCACTTCCTGCCGCCGTGTCTCGCTCATATCTCTTGCGGCGTCTATCTTCGCGGCCTCCATATTCCACACCGCGTTCCGTTCCGCCGCCGGTGCCGCCATGATGCTGTCAAGCCCAGCCGTTACGATCGGAACAAGCTCGGGCAAAATGCCGTCGCCAGATAGGATCGACTTCCCGATATCGAGCAGCTCTGCTCTCTCCTCGTTAGTAACACCAGACAACATATCAAGTTTCCCCCTGTAGACACCTCGGATCCCCTTCAGGATTTCGGCCTGCTTGCTTTCCTCGCCCGTCTCCGCTTCTGCCCGACGCACCTTCGCAATCCCCGACTGAACTAGCACGTCCCCAAACGACGGCGAAAGGCCGGGAAGGCCGAGCACTTTTTCTGCCGTCTCCTCCTGGCCAATGATCCGAAGCATCGACGCCGCATCATCCCGCGTCCGCTGCCGCTGCTCGATCAATTGCTGCTGCTGGAACTTCCGCTCTGCTCCACGCCGGAGGAGCGCGCCGACATGAGCCGACCCTTGTTGCGCACCCTCCTGAAACGTGCTGACGAACTCGCGTCTTGTGAGGCCCATGGCGCCCTCTATTCAAATAGCTTGCCTGCGAACCCGGTCCCGAGCCCCCCTGTGAACGACCCGAGCCCAAGCCCGAGCACTGATCCAAGGATATCCGAGAAACCGAACCCCTCGCGACCGGCCTGACTCGCCGCAATTTGCTCCTGCGCTAGCGCTGCCTCTAGCTCTGAGCCAAAGCGGCCGAACTCCTGCTCCATCCCGAAGTGCGCGGCAAACTGGTTCTGAGCCATCGATCGATCGAACACGCCGAACTGTGCCACCTGCTCAGCCTGCGCCGCCTGGAGATTCTGCCCGAATGCCTGCCCCGCAAGCCCGATCGCCTGCTGGCCGAACGCGCTCTCGAGGCCAACGCGCTGCTGGCCGAAGTTGAGTCGGTTCCGAGAAGCCAGCGCCGCCGCCGCCGCAGGGTTCAACCCCCCCGCCGCTGATGCTGCGCCAACGCCTGCCTGAGCTTCGCCGAGCCCCGCCTGGAGCCCTGCCATTGCCCGAGCTCGCATCGGGTCGAGCGCGCCGGTCGCAAAGGCCAGGTCATCCTCGCCGAAGCGGTCGAAGCCAACCGCGCCGGGAACGGCCGCACGGCGGAACTGAGTCGGTGCTCCAAGTTGGGGGATTCCGAAAGGCATGGCCTACTCCTTGGTCAGCGCGGCATAGTGCCACGCTCCACTGTAGCGCACGTAAACGCGAAGCTCTTCATCAACAACACGAAGCTGCAAAACCCCCGCGGCGCCACTGTCCACGCTAGGAGCTCCGCTCTGCACGGAAAGAACGCGCTCAGCAGCGCTGTCGGCAAGGTAACGAAGAATCTCCATGAGGGCCGAGTCCTCGACTGCACCAGGAAGGATGAGCGCCATCAGCCCACCCCCTTCGGCGCTACGTCATAGGAGGCCATGCTTCGTATGCGTGCCTTGGGAACATATTCAAGCGACACGCGCTCGATCTCGGCCCCGCGAGAAACTGTGTTGATCTGCGCCCGGACCGTTCGAACGCGACTCCCGCCAACCTGGGCGCGACCCCGGCCGAACCACGCGTTGCCGTTCGCAACGAACTCCCGACTCGCCAGCTGGGTCCCCTGCTCAAGAAGCAGCAACGTCACAAGGTTCTCTTGCCCATCAGTGCTCTGCGTAACGCGAAACTCGACGCTCCCAGCGACGATCCGAGCCAAGCGGTCGCCCCCGGTCGGGGATATCTCAGGAAACTTGGCGGAAGCCAGAACATCAACGGTGTCAAGATCCCTGCCGCTTGCAAGAGTCGAGTCGGGAGCCACAATCCAATAGCCCCCGTTCATATCCTTCCCGATGCTGTAGTAGCCACCATCGATCTTCTGCTGCATGTGGACCATCTCGAAGGCCACTTGGTAGGTCGTCCACACACCGCCCCCAAGAGAGAGCACGTAGATTGGCCTGATGCCATAGGCGTCGGGGAAGTAAAGCAAGTAGCGGTCATGCGCGCTGTCGTAACAGGCCACGGCGGTCGCCCCGTTGGCTTCAATCGTCGCCCGAAACGCTGGATCCTCGATCGCCCCAGATACTCGCTCGACCCCGCCAGAACTCATTAGCACGACCCCGGACGGGGATAGCCAAACAAGCCCTCGAGAGGTGCGCGCGATCGTTCGCTGACCAACGCACCCACTGCCAATGAACTCGCGCTCGACGACTTGAGCCGCAGCGTTCCCGGGATCCACGCGAATCAGATAGGCCGCAGCATTAGTCACCGCCAAGAGCCGGCCGTAGTGCTCCGCGAGCCCCATGATGTCCGAGGTGTCTGTCCCTAGCGTCACGACATTGATCGGCGGGAAAAGGTCGGGGGCGATCTGGCCGTCTCCCGTGAAGCCGCTGTAAGTGATTCGGTGGCGCTGCTCCGTCTCTAGCGATTCATCAAGGCGCTGGTCCGGGTTGGCTGTTCGGATACCACCGACAAACACTCGGCCCGCAACACGCGCCGCAACTGCGCCGCTCACCCACGGAACCATCGATGTCGTCTGGGCAAGGCTTTCGTATGTTGGGAGATCAAGAAGCTCATCGTCGGAGTGCCCATCCACAAAAGAGACGCTAGCAGTATTCCCGTCACGAACCCACGCGCTCACCGTCCTGGCGCGATACCCAACGATACTGTCGTCTGGGTAGCCGCCAACAATCGAAGAAAAAATTACGACCTGGGACGCCAGCCCGATCAGCGCCGTTTCCGCCTGGTCCTCTATGTCTGCCCGTGACACAATCACTTCGCCGGGGAGCGAGGATCCGGGCGAAGGAACAATAAACGCATCATTGGCAGTCACCAAGAATGACCTCTGCTCGACCGGCCTAGAGGCAACGCCCTGGATGGGGTCGCACACCATCACTTGATCTTCATCGGTGAACGGCCGAGACGGGAAAGGAATCCGCACCGTAACGGCAATATACCGATTATCCGCGTCCTCCTCATGGTCCACGATGGCGATCTCCGCACATGGCAGATGGGTATACTGATGTCCGGTGAGGCGCGCCGTACAGCCCCATACGATGTAACGATGAAGTCTACACGCAGCCCTGATTCTGGCTGCGCGGAGAGTATCGAACGCCTCCACGCGGAAACGGACAACGCGCCTCGCGGCATCCACCTCTGCATCTTTCAACATGTCCTGGTCCACCCAGTCATCAGCGGACGGATCGTTGATTGCGATCCTCCACCGATACACGGGTGCGCCCCTTAGTATCAATATGCCGTGGCCCCCGTGGAACGGTGTGTTCTCCTCTATGGTGCCCATTATCGCCCTGATTACAAGGCCACTACCAGTATCATTGTGCGTGACATACTTGATTGTGGTCACCCACCCGTCTTGATTCATTACATAGAAGCCAAATCTGGCGAACGGGATCACCTCGTACCCGGGGCCGTACTCCTCTCGTTCGGCGGCGCCCGGGCCGAACCCCCCGTGTGCGCGCTCAGCAGTGAGCGCAGAGACGGAGAACTCGGCAAAATACGCAAGCATACCGGCGCCCTGATCGATGTTTGCATCAATAATTATGCTGCCGGGATCGTTGTCCACCCCGCTGGCGACAGACACGCGAGAGATCAGCCTGGCGGCTAACGGGTCCCCGCTGGCGAGCGAGGCGGGGAGAGCGAAAACAGAAACCCCGGTCACTCTCGGGCAGAACTCCCTTGGCGCACTGACCGAAAGAGCCCCCTCGACGACGCTCCCGCCGGCCCCCGGCGCCACATAGATGCTAGACATCGGAGCAAGCGCGCCATATTGATAGCCGTCATGAACAAGCGCCGCGAAGTACTGTCTTGTCCCCACTGAGAGCCCGAGCAAGTCGTCGCCCTCTTCGCCGGGCACCCGAGCAAGTAACGAAAGCTCAAGG
>Ga0098033_1001163_pt1 | contig 11013 bp, 9 predicted proteins | sample 1_EtaG_FD_75049 | JGI IMG/M metagenome (GOLD analysis project Ga0098033, IMG submission 75049) | Marine viral communities from the Subarctic Pacific Ocean - 1_ETSP_OMZ_AT15124 metaG | ecosystem: Environmental > Aquatic > Marine > Oceanic | place: Pacific Ocean | collected 2015-01-07
ATCGAGATGGTGTTTCCACTCCGCTTGAAGTCCGACGTGGCGGTCCTGGTCAAGACCACGACCCTGGATGATGGCCGGCCAGGGATGGTCCGCTGGTTGTACATGACCTCGGGGAGGCCAGTGCCTTCATCCGGGACGTACATGGCGATGTGGGTCGGGGCACGTCGACGGACCTTCCCGTCGACCTTTACGTCGACCTTCACGTCAAACAGGTGGCGGGATTCGTCCCAGGACTTGACGGCATCAGAGTTCAGCACCTTGATGGTGTTGTCCCAGAACATGGCACCGTTGCTTTCTGTGAACCTGTGGAGATGCTGTGGGGCTAACGATGAACGGCTGGAGTGGCGAAGGCTCTCAGAGTCCGACATGTAGGACCACAAGCCGTCGTGCTCCATGACATACACCCGGCCGGAATGGGATGCACCAGGGTCGGCGTCCGGGGAAATCTGAACGAGGCGTCGGCCTGACGGGTCAACGTAGTGGTGTTCGTTCACGGCAATCGACCCGTAGGGGGCTTCGTGGTCGCCGTTGGTGTACGCCACCAGGTCCAGGATCTCTTCCCTGTAGATGTCGTCGAGGCGCCGGCCGACATCGGAGCCTGTCATCAGCGACGGATCGTTGAACAGGGTGTCGTTCGACCAGAAGCGTTGCGGCATTAGCACCGCTTTTTGTGGTGGGGGCCCGTTGCGCCGGATCAGGGTGCTGGCCTGAGCCATCGTTTCGGTGAACAACGCCCCTCGGGCCAGTTCGGAAAACATCTGCGAATGCTTGAGATAGGCGACCACCTCGCCGTGACGATTGAACGTGTTGCCGAGGCCGGCGTGGCCGAAGAAGTCGTGGACCGCTCGAAACATGTCGTACTCACGGTTCGACATGAGAGGGTGAGCCCCAGTTGTTTCGGTAGACCAGACCCGCAGGGTCTTGTTGTCTCTGATGTCTCGCATCATCTCGCCCGGTGAGCTGTACGGGTCGGTGGCCTGCACGATGATCTCGATGCCCAAGTCGTCACGGATGAAGACGTATTGGGCTTCGATCTCTTTGACGAACCGGCGGTACGACCGGTGGGTGGCCCGCCGCTGCTTCGCCGTCGGCTTCACGGGGGCCGCCTCAAAAGCCCTGGCGATCTCCTCGGCGTGGACCTCGTCGAACACGGTTCGCCGGCCGGCTACCGGCGACTCCACGGTGGTACCCATCCGTGCCTGCTGTTTGATCCCACGGGGGACATGAAGGTCGAGGGCCCGGCCGTAGCCGTCGATGTACGCCATGGCGGCCTGGACGGATATGTCCAGATTCAACGCCCGATGGGGGCGTTGCTCAGACAGGATCACCATGGCCCGATTCATCGATTGGGCGTCGGGGAACGACAGGATCATTCGGATTCGGTCAGGTTCCTTCGACACCACCGGGATCAAAGTGTCCGGGTTCAGGCCGGCTTTTATGACCTCGGCTCGTGACCAGTATTCAACGTCAGGATCATTCGGATGGCGCCACACGCTGGCCGAGCCGTCGTGAGCCGGTTCCCTCTGGTGGGTGAAGTTGACGCCTCTTTCGGTGAGGAGGTCCACTGTCGCATTGTGCCCGGGGATGGCACGGTCTGATCCGTCCGGGGCGAGCTTGGCGGCCGAAATGCCGATGTGGCGGCCGTCCTCGAACAGGGGGGCCCGATGGCCGGCCGTTTCGATCCGGTGCCCGGTCAGGCCCTGGGTACCTTCAGTCCTGGATCTCATCGCCTGGTTCAGCAGGTCGAGCTGGACGTCGATGTCGGCGACTGCTGCGCCGACCTTTGGGCGCATGATCTGACCGGCGTCTGTCCAACCCACCGAGTGGTACATGTTGCGTTGCGTTTCTATAGCCCCTGGTGGGGCCACCACGAACATGCCGTCCTCAGTCATCGACAGGGCAACGGTGTGTTCCGGGGTCTTGCCGGCTGACGTCAACCCGCCTGGGGTGACACGGCCTTGACCGGAGTGGCGGGCAGCTGGTTTGTGGCGGCCTCGAAGCTGCTCGGCGGTGAGGAACACCCCACTGCTTTCCCGGGCAATACCGGAGTAGACGACGTTCTGCGGAAGGGGCTGACCGGCCCACTTCATAAAGCGGGAGTCGAACACCTGGTTGGAACCGATGCCGTCAATGAACAGTTTCGGGAGGCGAACCTCTTTGCCTGTTTCGGCAACGACGGACTTGTACCGGTCGGTGACGCCACGCCATTCCCGCCACCGAACCCACATGATGGCTTGCACCTCTGATGGGGACAGGAAGCGTGTGACACCGCCAACCTGTTGCGGGCCGATAGCGACAGAAACGGCTTCCAAAGCTCTGCCGACCAACGGGTAGACGAAATCGGAAAACGAACCCGCCGGGTCGAACGACCCACCGAACGCCATGTTGATGGCATGCCGGTCAACGACTCTCGGAACGGTCATGCCTAGTTCCCTGAACAGGCCGTCAGCTTCGGTAGCGTCGATCAGGCCCTTACTCATCGCCCAGGCCAGGGACGCCTGCTTTACCGAATCCTCGGCAGACGAGTGGATGATTGCCAGAACAAAGTTGGGTTGCTTCAACGCCTTCCCGTCGGAAAGCATCGCCAGGAAATGGCCTTCGATCCCTTTGTCGGGGACCGCATGGAGAGCCATGATGTTGCGGGCTTCCGGCATGGCGAGCTTCATGCCCAGGTCGTTCATGTGGGCATGGAGGGTCTCGGCGATAGCCGTCGGGTTTTCACGGAGGTACAGCAGCACAGCTACCGCCTTGTCGATGTTTGTTTCCCACCGTTGGGCAGCCGAGGTCAGGGAAGCAACCCCGATGACACGGTCAGTGTTGAAGCCGTGGAACTGGGCGGCGGAGTCAGCGTCGGCATAGGCCAGCCGGTACCAGTCAACGGCGGCAGTTCCAACGGTGGGAGGTTCGGCCTGGAGGCGGTTCGGGCCCAACGCCCCTGAGGTTTGCAACTCCTCCATGTGGGGGACGACCTGGTCGTCCCAGAACTTGACCATGATCTCCGTCATGTGGGTGACTGTGGCTTCCGGCGAATGTCTCGATATGTGCTCAAGGCGGGTCACGAGCTGCGGTTCGGTCAGCATCCCGGCAGCGACACCGTCGAACAGGACCGGTGCCAGGGAAACGCCACGGTTCCGGCCACCAAGGTGGATACCGACGACGGCGAACCGGGGGTCGCCCAGCAACGCCATCTGCGGGTGAGCAATCGCAGCGGTCAACTCGGCGTGCTCGAGGACCCCGGCGGTCAGGTCGTTCAACTCGTCGAGGGAAAGGACCTCGCCTCTCTTCATCCGGGCCCAAAGCCCGCCTACGTCGGCGTAGCCGGCTTCGACGGAGAGGAGGCCCCGGCGGGCCATCGTGTCGAACTTGGAAAGCTCAATGCCGGTGGCTGATACCCGGACGATCCCAGGGGTCATCCCTGGTTCGGTGATGCTCCTGACATAGTCGGGGAGACGCTTGGATAAGGCGTCACCCAGACCAATGAGGAAACCATCAACCTGGTCGGCGGTACCTATTCTGCCACCCAGGATTGCGGTCCTTAGCCGGGTGACCCGGTCGGCTTCCGAGAACCTGTTGTTGACACCGTTCAGCGCCACCATCAGCTGCTGCGACGTATCGGACGTGGTCGGGATGACACCGCCGGCCATGATTGGGGTGTCGGTCACGCCAGCTAGGCGGGACAGGTCGTCAGGGTTAGTGACCCTGGAAATCACCGGAACAACGTCAGCTGTCTTGGGTGAACGTACTCCTGGTGTCAGCGACGCCACCCTGGCCCGCATAGGCAAGCCGAGAACGCCCATGGTGTGGGCGGCACCACCAGCGGCGGACAGCGGCAAAGCGGAGACACCGAGTGCCCCCAGGCCCTTGGTCAACCAGTCGGTGGGGGCAGAAAGCAGCTCTCGGCCCATCCGAAAGCCCTGAACCTCGCCGATGCCGGGGGTTACGAAAGACGCTTCGTGAGCGAAGTCCTTGAGGGTGGCGAACAACTCCTCTGTGGTGAACGCATCATCCGACTTGGCCCTTTCTGCGGCCATAGACCCGGTGATTGCGCCAGGGACCATCATCCCGGCGAGTTCAAGGCCGCCTCGGAGGACCCCCTTCTCCTTGATCGGGTCGAGGAGACCGCCAATGGCGCCCTCTTCGACTACCTGTTCCTCCTCGGGCAGGGTTCCAAGGGCGGCTACCGGGCCGGGCACGGTTACCGCCTGCCTTCGATCAGGCTGTCTCTAACCAGCTTCGCCCACTCCCGGGTCTCCTGGGAGACATCCGGGTGTGTGGTCAAAGCGTCAAGGATCGCTAGTCGCTGCTGGTCGGCGGCCTGCGCCCGGGGAGGCATCTGAACGCCGCCAGGTGCCAAAGGCTGACCCAACGGAACGTCCGGCCGGTCAGTCGGAGACAGCAGTGCGGCAGGGATACCACCCTGGCCCGACTGTGGAGGACGTGAAGAGGGGGGAGGGGCCGGCGGAGCAGCGCCAGTCCCCCCCGCCCCAGGAGGCCCCATCGGTGGCAGAGACTGACGGAGTCGAGCCAGTTCTGCCTTCTCACCGTAGGTGCCGCTCTCCGGGGCGTTGACCGATGTGTCACCGGTCGGGGTCTTCTCAAGCTCTGGGTTGTCAGGCCACGCCATCAGCCAGTTACCTGCGTTCCGAGCATGCCGCCCGGACCGGCCGGCGTGCCGAGGCGTGCCAACAGGTCGGCGCCCTCAGGGGCCGACGGGGGAGCGGGAGGCATCGGGCCACCGTCAGGGCCAGGGGGAGGTGGTTGCATCCCAGGCTGGATCGGTGCACCGAGACCGGTGTCGATCTGGCTGTCGGCCAACTCCTCTTCGGGCTTCACGATGTACTCCTCAAACAGGTCAAACAGGTCGTCGCCCTTCTCCCTGGCACGGGCAACCTCGACAAGGGCCCTGTTCGGAATCTGGCCCGATTCGACCCCCATGAGGAGCTTGGCGAGGGCCATACCTCGGAACTTTTCCGTGTCGAGGCGGGACCGTTCCCGACCCACGTCGGTCAAACCGTCGATGTTTTCCTGCACAAACTCTTTCGACACGAACTCGGCCTGCGAGTACTGGATGTGGAGGACCGCTGACTGTGCCGGGTCCCGACCCAAGCCAAGGCCGTACTCCACCCGGAGACGATGGGACGTGTCGATGTCCGCCGCCGGGTTGTACTCCGTAAGGAACTCCTGGTTGCGGAGGATCCCCGCAGCGGTCTTCGCCCCAGGGAAGTACGCCTTGTCGATCTCCAAGGCGATACGCAAAGCCCGCTCCAGCTGCCGTTGCAGGATCTGGTGGTAGGTGCGGATCGCCGTATTCATCATCCCGGCGGACGCCTCCAGGAACTTCGCTGAAGCGATGCTCTGGTCTATCTCTCCGGGGCGGGACTTCGGCCAACGGCCACCAACATGGATGCCGTCTATAAGTGACATCAGGTCGGCCTGCACGTTCAGTGAAGACACGGCCGGCGGAACCCGGCCGATCGCACCCTGCGGGCCCAGCTCGATAAACGAACCGCCACCATAAGGCATCTCGCCAATCAAGTCCTTCACGAAAATGTCGGAGTAGACGGCCTGGTCGGCGTAATCGAGGATCAAACCCATCAGGCGGATGTGGGCTTCGAGGAGGCCAATGACCTGATCGAACTGTCCTCGGATCTCACCATCAAGAGAGATCCGGGAACCGATCACCACCGGGCAGATCCCCACCTTGTTCTCGATGCGGTCCAACAGGACCGGGTAGGGAACATCGTCACGATCGTTGTAGGCGACGATCCCAGAAGACGACGCCGTGTACAGACCAGCGAGGACGTACTCGTCTTCGTCGTAGTACTCGACGAGGACCACCTTGGCGTTCTCGTCGGGGGCCTGCAACTTGGAGTCCTGACCGACCAGGTCCTGGATCTTGTCCTGGTACTCGGTGGGAAGCTGAGTGAAGTACACCTCCCTAGCGAACAGGCAACGGCGAACCTCGTCACCAGGGCGGAACCCTGGCTCCGGGTAGCACTGCCGTGGGTCCCGGCGTTCAATCAACGGGATCCGCTGATCAAAATCGGGGGTAACCGTCCACACCGACATGCCGTATGCGCCCTTGTCCATCACCGAACGGGGAATCAACATGTCGATTGCGTTGATGTCCATGTACGACACGGCGATCTGCTCCATCGAACGGGCCGTCGCCTTAGACGCCTTCGTCGGCTTGTCCGGTTGGACCCGAACCGTCGGCACCAGAGACGCCGCCTCGGACGTGTCCTCCAACGCCACCTGGATCAGGTTCGGCGACCTCGAATCCACCGACTCCTCATCAGGGTCGAAGACGTCAAAATCGCCGGCGCATACCCGGTCGATCGTTTCCATGCGGACGTCCCGGTCGTAATGCCGGGACCGCCACTGGGCGTACATCGCTGGCAGGCGCTCAATGTCCAACATCAGGTACGGGGCCGTTCCGCTATGTCGAGGAGAGTGTGCTCGATGTGTGTCATGGGTCGTCCGGTTCTCACCTCAAACGCCCGGGCCCGAACGTCCGCCTCCGTGGCGGCGATCGGCATCGTGAAGTACACGGGCTTGTCGTCTATCAGGGTTCCGCAAACGATCTCTTCGTCGCCTGCCTGTTGAGCCGTCTGCTCGAAAGCTCGACGGTTGCGAAGTTTCTCGAACATAGGTCTCGTTGCCCTACCCGACAGGTGTCACCCAGGACTCCAGATTGTCGGGTCAATATTCTCCGGTGCCGGCCCCTCAGCTGCGTCATACTCGTCCACATCGCCATGCGGTTGGGCCTGACCGACCGTCTGACGGCGATACCCCCACTGCCCACGAGTCATGTGACCAGGGCGTTGGTCACGCAAAGCGACCCCACGGATCTCCTGGTTCTGAAAGTCGACAACCCGGCGGCGCCGCTTGATGCGGTTAGGGACCTTCATCCGCTCATGGAACATCGGGAGGTGCGCCCGGTTCAACAACTCACGGGCCCCCAGGTCCGCAAACCAGAAAGACATCACCCGGTCCGAGACGTTCCCCATAGGGAAAGCGACAAGCTCCTCGATCAACGGTTGAAACACCTGCGTTGTCGGAGCGTTCCCCCACGGGATCGACACCAGGCCGGTTTCCATCAGAGGAGCCAACGACTCGACACCAAACTGCGGGTCCCACTTGTTGCCGTGAGTGTGGTGGGGGACAACCCGCACCCCCCGCTTCGCCAAATGCTGCACCAGCTCCATGTCGTACTGAACGATCTGAGACTGCACACCGTTCGACTCGACTCGCCACTCGAACAACGGGTACCGGTCCGTCCAATCCAGGATCTGGTCCTTCATCTGAGGGGCCTTCATCGACTTCACCGCCAACGAATCCACCAAATACCGTTTGCCGGTAGCAGGGTCAACCCCCACCAGAGTGAACGCCGTGTACCCCGACCCCTTATTACCCCCCGCCGGATCCAGGCCGGCAAACAGCCGCCACGACGAATCAAACTGACCCCGGACCCGGGACGTGTCCTTACACATGTCGATCATGTCCTGCGTGAACGACGCCCCCGTGCCAGGAATGTCGACCTGCTGGTAGATCAGCTGGAAATCAGCAGGCCGCATCTCCGACCGGTGAATCAACGCCTGCTCATACGGGAAATGCTCCGGCCACAACGTGGCTTCCGTCTCATCATCCAGGATGCACGGATACCTCAAGACGTTGTACCCAGCCCGAGTCGACAGAGTCGAATACACGTCCCCAGGGTTCACCCGGGTTCCGACCCAGATCGCCCGGCCCCTCTTCCCGAGCCTCGACAGGGCCTCCTTATCGAACCACTCCAACATCTGCCCAACCCGGTCAGGGTTACGTTGGTTCTCCAACGTCGCCACGTCATCAAACTTGATGACATCGGCACGCCGGCCATAAATCTGCTGCCCGACACCCAACGCAGCCACCGTCGGATCCTTCTCCGCCGTCGTCCTACCTGAGACGTAAATCGACTCCGACGACCACTTCGACTGACCATCCGCCTTGAACGGCCCCCAATCAACAATCGGATTCGGACCATCCCCATACAGCTCATGGTTCTGGAGCATCTCCGAAATCGAATGCATGAACGTCCGAGCAAACGGCAACGACTTCGACACCAACAACGTCCGCAGATTCGGATCCCGGCAAATGTCATACACCGTGTGCCACACCGTCACCAAAGTCGACTTGCTGTGGTACGGAGGCATACAGATCAACACCCGCCGGAAATCACCAGTCACCGCCGCAGCGATCTCGTGATGAAAGCCAGGCGTCTCGTGGTGCACTCCGCAGTCCGGGCACATCCAGCCCTGCAGGTAATGGTCGCAAAACTCGGGGAAGGTTCCGATGCGGCGGGTTTCGTTGATGCCGAGCGGCCCGACAGCTGCCTGGGCTTTCGCCTCAGCTACCCGGCCGGCCCGCTTCTCTCGTTCCTTCTGGAGGCGACCCGAGAGGTGCTGGCGGGAAATGCCGTACTCGATGGCAGCATCAGACTGGGTCCATCCCTGGTTCAAAACCCGGTCGATAGCGGCCTTGTACAGGCGGTCCTTCGACCAAGTCTCGTACTTCTTCAACCGTGGCTTACCCATCCATCCCCCACCCGAGTCGAGTCGACTATGCTCGGGCTATCTAGTAGACAGCCGGGTACTGACAGTGATGCGAGCCCCCGGTACAACCCGCTGATCCGGCGCCCCGAACCCCGAGCCACTCGCAGGCTGATCGGGAGGGGCTTTCACCGAAACCGGTCAGTGAAGTTCGTTGTCAGAGGAGAATAAGGGCGTCGACGGTCCTTGAATCGGTCGGGGTAGCACCGGGTGGGGGGTTTAGACCCCTGCCTGACCGGCAGCGGCACCCCCCAGGGTGACGGTGCCGGCAACAGCGACACCGCCTTCAACCTAAGACGAAGAACCGACGTGGTTAGCCGACCAGGACCCGTCTAGCTGGCCTGTCGTTTTGTCGGCGACTTTGTGTGCTGCCTTTCCCCTCCCCCCCCATCGCCGATTTTATGGACCCCGGTCCCGGGGGGTCCCTCCGGCGGCGATCGTGGGCCCGGATCCGCTGGTCAGGCTGGGTTTCTGGGCTGGGGCAGGCCGGGGACCTCTGTGTTCCGCCTAGCCACGGCTGGGGGGAGGCTGCCGCTGCTGGCTGGGTGGCCTCGAGGGGTATTGACCGGGGCCGCCGTGCTCATACAGCCCTCCGTGGCTGCGGCGGCGATGCTGGTGTCGGGGTGGTGGGCTGGTGGGCTGGTGGGTGCAGCGGGGCCGGCCTTGGCCGGCTGGGAATCCCAAGATTCCGAACACTTCTAGGGTCACAGGGGGGGTGTGAGTCTAAGAGTGTTCGGTTCTGTGGGTTTTTTTTTGGGTGCTCTGACCTGCTGGTTTGGCCACGTTTGGGCCCAGTTGGGAACATTAGTTCTTGACAGTTGTTGATCATTCAAGTTGACTCTGGTCGTTGCTGAGGCCACATACCGCTTCGGTTCGACCGGGGGAGACCCGCCCAGCAGAGGGCGCAACTCCTAGCCAGCCCCAAGGGGTGAGGCGGGCCCGGCAGGTCAGCACCAGACCACATGGTGAGTTTCGGCAGGGGCCACGGTGTGCTTTCCCCGGCCGTCTAGGTCCTCCCGGGCCAGCCGCTTCTAACGAGGTGGAGCCCCGGGGCATGGCTGGCACATCTCCTCCTCGTCGGTCGCTGCCAGCGGCCCTGATGAGACCTCAGTCAAGGTCGAAACGAGGAGAGAACCATGAAGTGCGACCTACAGAAGGCCAAGCGAGTCAACTGGTTCGTCCGGGAGCACGCCGAAGCCAACGACGGCTACGACGAGGACCCGAAGACGGCGATAGTCGACTTCGTCACCGACCTGCGGCACCTTGCCGCTCAAGACGGTGTCGACTTCGACGACGTGGTCCGGCTGGCGACGATCCATTACGCCTGCGAGATCATCGGCTTCCACCCGGACGCACCGGCTTCGTCGGCCCCGAGCCGACACGCCGGTTGAGCAAGTCGAAACCCCCTCCGGGGGTCTGGCAGGACTGCCCACCTGCCACTGATGAGACAGGGCAATCAACAACAACGAGGAGAGAACCATGAAGACCGAACCGAACTGGAAGATCAAGCCGAAGCATTACGATTCCTTCGCCGGTGGCAACACCTACGGGCTGGACGAGAACAACACGCTCTGGCTGGTGGCTTACGTCACCCAGTCGTGGGTCGACTTCCTAGTCGACTTCGATGGCAATGCCGAAGGTGCGAAGGTCGGTGACTTTGACGGCTGTCAGGTCGGCGACGTGTGGGATGCGGACAACATCCTGATCGCTGTCGACGAGGCCGAGTTGGAGGCCGCAGCACTGATGGCTCAGGCCAAGCAGGAGTTTGGATTCTGAATGCCGAAACCCCTTCGGGGGTCGGTGGGGGACTGGCCGTCCCCGCCCTGATGAGGCAGGCCCAAACGAGGAGAGAACCATGAGCGAGAACACAACAACCAGCGACAGAATAGAACCGTGTGTCGAGTGTGGCGAGGAGACGGCACCCGGTTTCGGCCGGTGGGTCAATCGGCTCCCATTCGCCGACGGGTTCAAGTGCATCGAGTGCTTGGGATCGGTCTTTGAGTGTGACCGGTGCGGCGAGGACATTCCGTTCGACGAGGACATCGTCGAGGTCACCGTCGACCCTGAGGGTTACCAGACTGAGTGGCGGGTCTGCGACGGCTGCGTCACCATTCAGGTGCCGACCACGAAGCCTCGGACCTGGGCGCAGGTTCAGGCCGACCCTCGGGTCGGTTCGACCAGCGACCCGGACGATGGCGACGAGGGCTACTGGGTCTACCTAGTGCCGTCGTTCTACAGCCCGACCATGGACTGCCGGACGATCCACGAGGACACGGTCCGGGCGGTCATCGATGAGTTGGTCAAGGTCGAGCGTTGTGACCCTGACGAGCGTTTCTGACCGCTAGTCGAAACCCCCTCCGGGGGGTCTGGGATGGGATGGCTACCCACCCACTGATGAGACAAGCCAACCAACAACGAGGAGAGA
>Ga0098033_1001166_pt1 | contig 10989 bp, 3 predicted proteins | sample 1_EtaG_FD_75049 | JGI IMG/M metagenome (GOLD analysis project Ga0098033, IMG submission 75049) | Marine viral communities from the Subarctic Pacific Ocean - 1_ETSP_OMZ_AT15124 metaG | ecosystem: Environmental > Aquatic > Marine > Oceanic | place: Pacific Ocean | collected 2015-01-07
ACTGTTCATGGTCGTGGTCGCACATTTTGGCTGGACGATCTCGATCAACGCCTCCGAGACGATGGCGCTCTTAACTCCATGGGCTATGAAATATACAAAAACCCAAACAAGGGCTCAAGGGAGGAGACTTTCTTTTTGCCATCCGGTGCCTTGAGCATATGGCCGTTGGATACTGGTCGCGACAATCCCGGTGAAGGTCCAGCTAGCGAAGATGCGCTCAAAGCATCGACCATAAACCCAGAGGGAGACCAGTGGGGTCGCCGCGTCGGCGAACTTTATCACGATCCATGTGGAACAATTTATGCCAGTTTGACAGGATCGGCACTGGACACCCTCGCCGGGACGACCTTCTTCAACCCTGGCGGCAGCCACTTTTTAGCGCAGTCAGCTTCGCATGAGGGCGAGCGGTTTTGGAGAGCCCCCGGCACCGCATCAGCATGTTTTAACCACTTTTGTCTTGCCGGGTCGCCCTACGAACATGCATTCCACGGTACAAATATTAATCGTTATGAAGGTGAGCCAAACCACATTATGGACTGGCACACAAACGAGTTTGCCGGTAGAAATCCTTTCTTTAATTCATATGAAGACTACGCATCCGACATTCGCTCTGCGGCAAAAGAGTATACTATCTTGCCAGAGTTTAGAATTTCCGAACACATAGATCATTATATAGAGAACGGTTTTGACGCCAATAATTATAAGTTCTTAAGTCTAGACGGCGCAGAACAAACTGCTAGTGCGGGGCAATACACGTCAGATTATAACGAACCTTTTTGGAAAGAATATTGCCATACAGACTTCATGAAATACTTTGGCGAAATTCAGGATGACCATTCAGACATTGCAGCCGTTTCTGCCCTGAGCTTCAAATGCTCAGCCGTCGCAAAGTTGCTTCCATATAACGGCTTCTATCCGCTCCAAAGGTCTGTACAACTAGCGTCGCTATTTTCATCATCCTACGGGGCATATATTACGGGATCAACGAGTGCCTCTTATGGAGATAGTAGCAACAAGTACAAGGCTGAACAACTTCAGTCTCTCTTGCAGCCGTTTTATGCTCCCGGCATTATGTACAATACTTTAAAATCTTGCATCGCGGTGGACTATCCCGTTCACACTGGCTCTGGACCGGGCAGCAGTGAGGCGGTCTCGATCTTTCAAGGGGAATCCGTCTATCGAGTCATTAACCACACGGGCTCTTGTCGCAGGCTTGGTCAAGGACCAGATTATAGAATGCCATTTGAAGCAATTGTCGAACCACATCGATATCTCCCCGTATCTCAAAGTTCTTTGGCTGGAGATGCTGCCGAAGAAGGAGAAGGCAGATTGTGGCTAACTAGTCCGTATTACGGCTCGTCGTCCTTTTTCTGCCAGTGGAAGGGTCAACATACGCCTCAGTATAGCATGGCAGCACATAACTTTTTTGCTGAAATACCAAGATTCTTTCTAGGGGGTAGAGGGTTTACTACTTTCCGAAGCAAGAAGGAATCCGCCTTTAAGCCCATGGTTTCTGGGTCTACTTATTATATGGACGTTGTGCTTCACAAAACAAATGATTATGTTGCTCATGAGGGTCCATCATTTGAATCCTGGAAGGGGTACCCCTTTTCCGTTACAACGCGGGGCTGGGGCTATGGACCACCATATTGCTACAGCACCATCGGCGGCAACGACCCCGCGTGGGCACCCCACACTCCGCCATATTTTTATGGTCAGTCTATCGCAAGAATTCAATTTTCCCCCCATGAAGCAATGGATATGGGAGAATGTGAGTCATATGTCTTTTCATTAAATGATATTCTGGCTGGAGCCAAACAGCAGACGGTGTTTGTAACCGAAGCGGCTGTTGGGCAAACGGCAATAGAGAAAGTTGCTTACCAAGCCTTAGAGAATGCTGCCGGATCCTTCCCCGCTGCTGATGCCCGCATGCAGGTCTCCTCTTCAGTTAGCTTATTCGGTAAAGTCAGTCTCCCATCAATTGAATATGATCCGCAGTCTGGCGAAGCGCTCAGAGCAACGGAAAATCCTCAAGCTGGTATGGACGCTTGGGTAATTAATTCCAAATTTGAATGCCCATCGCTTAATTTTTATGGAGCGCAGGGCGGTGCACCCAACACGGCTGGCGCACTGGAAGGTGAACCTTCTCTGCCCGCCGATCCATCTCTGCCCGATGAAGCTTCTGGTTCACTTCAACACCGCGTACGCGGCTTGTATAACGGGTATGGTGTTGATCCTGCGCCGGGGACAGGAATATATTTAGAGCTTCGGGAAACTTATCCAGATCCTCTTGTTCAATGTGAGGACGGTCGTGGTTCCCTTCTTGATGTTTGTGGCTTTCAAGCCGCGTCAAGCAAGGTTGGAAGAACAGCCGACTTTAAGGTTATTACTGAAGCAATAGTCGCTATACCCTTTTATGATGTTGGCGGAGAAAGAAAGTTCTTCCCACTAGGAAATACGCCCAAGTTTTCCCAATGGCTTTGGTTCACCGCGTTGAACGGCGACGAGGGCGCTGGCAAGTCTATTCGTGCTTTGGCAGATCGCATGCCGAGATATGTGATACCGCCACATTTAGATTTTAATACAAACGCATCTATAGAACCATTTGCAATGTATATCTTCGAGTTCAGCCATAAGCTTAAAAAACAAGACTTAGTAAATATTTGGCAAGGCATCATGCCGGATATTTCTATTAAAGCAGAAAAGAAGGTTGCCGCGTTCACACATAAAACCGGCGCGAATGAATTCTTCAAGGGCATGCCGATTCCTGAGCATACGCGATGGATGGTGTTTAAGGTCAAACGCCGCGCAAGCCAAAATTATTATGCCACCACTGCCGATTCTTCTGATGATAGCAGATATAAATTTAGTTTTAAGGGCGCGGAAGAAGTAGTGCCAGAGTATAGTTATAACTGGCCATATGATTATTTCTCGCTAATTGAGTTGGCAAAACTGGACGTCAAGGTGGGTCTAGGAGATGGCGCGTTCCCAGTTGCGTCGTGGCGGACAGGACCGCTAGATTTGACCCCAGGCGGCTCAAGCCTTGAGAAAGCCGCCGCGGCTGGTACTTTGGCAGCGGCTGCTGGGACTCTTCCGGGTCTCCCCGGTCAACAGGCGCAGGCGCAGCTAAAAACTATGGGTGCAGCGCTTGGGGCAAAATTAGGTACAATGGATGCCACCAAGTGGATGGTCGGTGGCACCGCAGGCGGATTCTCCGGCGGCAAAGCTTCCATCCCACCAGGGCTTATGGCGGGTTCGGCGCTCTTGGGAGATGGTTGGGCAGGCGGCACAGCGGGAGGACCGCTGGCTGACGATTATAGCGAGAACTTAAAGACGGCTAACGAAATGAGCCCCATGAACAATCCCGCAGGTGCAAATCAAATGGGCGGCGGCAGCGGCGGTCCAGGCGGCGGGAGCGGTGATTTTTAATGGTAAAGTTTTTTAATCCAAAAGAAGACGTAATAGATATTAAAATGACACCGTACGGTCGCCATCTTTTAGCTAAAGGCGATTTTGCGCCTTCATACTACGCATTTTTTGACGACGACATTATCTATGATCAGCAGTACGCCTCCGCATCGATTGGAGAGGGTACAAACGAAATTGATAATCGGATTTGTCATGAGACTCCACGGCTTAAGGTACAAAGTGGATTTTCTGGAGTTGAGACGAGCATCAAGCGCTCTGTCGAAATGGTAAAACACAATAAGGCTTCAATCGGTGATTATTCCCTCCAACCCTTAGCAGACAAACAATATGCACTCTCGCTTCCTTTGGGGCATTCAAACTTGAACACTACAAGCCTTCCAGCCTGGGATATGTTTTTTTTGAACGGTGAACTCGGCAGTACTATAAAATATTTATCTGGCTCTGCTTCGCCCAACATGAAAATACCACAACTTGAATGCGATTTGACGTTTTTGGTTAAATCCTTTGCTCCAGGTGTACCTCGCGAGATGTCTCCCTACGAAATAACGATAGCCCACACAGATGCGTGGAGCGACGCCGATGAAGAGGGCAGGTGGGCAGGCATATTCGATGATTTTGGAGACGGCAGTATTTTAAAAGTTTATAAGGACACAATTCTTTTAGAATTGAATGAAGAAAATACCGATTATTTGAGCGAGAACTACGACATTGAAGTATATGAAATCCTTGCAGTAACGGGTTCAGCAAACTCTATTAACGGGATGAAGCAAAATGAATATGAGGAACTGGTTCCGCTTTCTTTTGCGCGACAACGGACGACAGATTTGGGCGCGTCATATTTAGTGGACGAGGCAGATGATTTTCGCGAAAGTTTTCCGGAAGTAGACCCTAGTTATGTTGAGCACTTTTTTGAAATTAATGTAGACCGAGAAATAGATCCAAACATATTGTGCGCATTTTTACCGGAAGACAAAACAAGGCGCACAAGCCTTGGAAGAGAATTTGATTGTCCCGAGGGATCGTCGGGTGGAACATGGGCATCTGCTGGTTCAGGCTTATACGATTCTAACATCGTGGATTCTCCGGAGATATGCGATTAATGGCAAACATAAATCATCAACATGCAATAGGCACACTGGTACCAGACGCATATATTAAAAAGATAACTTTGGAGTCTGGCGGGCAATCACGCAAGGAAAATAACCCCCACATTCAGCACAAAAGGGAAAATAAAAGCAAATTTGCCGGCGCTAAAAGAGCCATGAGGATCCATTTGGATTTAGCGGTCAAAGATAAAAATGATGGCGGAGTTCTTGATGAGTGGTCTAGCGGTCAAGATTTTAAAAAATATTTAAAGCTCACCGTAGTTCAATGCACCGACCCGCTGGCAACAAAACTCCTTGCTGCATCCAACAACGCGATTCGCTTGGCTAATATTGATTCTATTTGGGAATCGCTAGCATTTATCACACAACTAGTCGAAACTATTAAAGATTTACCAGAGTTTGCCCGCGACAACTTATCGTTCGCTAGCGCTCTGGAAATATATGAAATTATTTCCAAAAATATCGTGGTGCAGAGCGTGCCCTTTACTAAAATAGCTGACGGCAGCAGCTTGCTAAGTCAACAGTATGATGCCGGTCAAGGGTATCACGATATGTGCCATCGTGTGACCTTTGACCACACCACTGAAAAGCCCAAACACTTGTCATATTTTGCTGCCACTTCCGTTGATTTGGAACAAATAGCAAACGACTTTAATGTACATATTGACAATGAACAGACGGCGGATTCATTGGCTGGCAAGACGACTCTAGATATTGTCTTTGATGGCGGCGGCTTGAAGACCAAAGCGTTTGTTTATAAAGATATAAACGGTGCGATATGGACTGGTCCAGTGCGTAAAACAGACAACGTGTGGATGTCCGGAGGACCGTTGAGCCCCGATGGTCATTTTCTTACAAAAGAAACCATTGAAAATAATAAAGTGGAAGATTTTCGTGTGTTCGAGCGTCTTGAAAACGCGGCATATAATTTTTCTTTTATAGAAAATGAACTTTTCAGCACTGGTCGGGATTTTAAAAGATTAAAAAGTTCCGCCTTGTTGCCAAGGACCACCATCCCATACTTTACAGACCTTGCACTCTCTAGAGATTATACGAACCAAAGTAAATTTGTGTTTGGGGTGGATTTCGGAAAGCTTATACAAGAAAACACGCGCTTTGGGGGCTTATATAGCACGTTAAATGAAGATGAAATGTTGAAAAGTGTCAAGATTCGTAGTATGACCTTAAAGCGCCGCCGCGTAACAAATGAGCGCCACGGCGTGAATAAACTGGGCTCTCCGGTAGACGCCCGAGATCTTTTTGACGAGACCGCCCAGGTGCCTTTTCACTTGGTGCACTCTAGAGAAAAAACACCGGGTTTCCTGCAACCTGCTCAAACCAGCCGAGGGAACATATCCGAATTGCACATGGAGGCTGACGTCTTCAGCATCAGGCACTTTATGGGCGCAGATAGATCGATGCCTGCGGTCACTGATGGTCTCTATCAGTACGGCGTTGAGATAGAAGTAGAAGATCATACTCATCAACTTATATTAAAAAAACTTACAGCTTTGGCGAAGGCTAAAGTTCAATTTGATGCTTATGCGGCTGAAGCGCAAAGATCAGAAAATCAAGTCATTATTGCAAATCGCTTTACAAGAAGTTTTATCGCCAAGCAAGAAGGAAAATATTCACACCCTCTTAAGACTCCGTGGACGCGGGCACTGCTGCTTTATTGTTTAACATTTTCTTTTTTGCGGACCACCCCCTTGACCTCTGGGACAACCCTCGCATTACAGAAAATGATAGCGCCTCAAACTGGAACACCTCGTGGGATTACAATGTTCCAAAAATTACTGGACAACCTTTTGCTCCGAGCATCAAAGCTTGTCGATACTAGGCTAGAAATAAACTCCGGTCGTGTGGCGGACACCGCTGCGATTATGGCATTAACCCCACCGGTTCGAACATTTAAGATTGAACATTACTTTAAAAAAGTACATGATGCAAATACCCCAAAAGAGGTGGGCTATGATTATCTATCAAGCGGTCCCAACAATACGATTGGGCGATCGCCATTGGGACTGAAAAGGATGACACTTTCAGACTTTGAAAAGCGCATTAATCTAGAAACATTAAAATATTATCAGTCTATTCTGCCTGAAATTATGATTAAGGTGGGCAACACTACCTACAATCCATCGGATAGTATTGACAAGACGAAGTGGACCTATCTTACGCCTTCCAACGTAAATATACCAGGAGGGCTTAGTCAGTGCCTCTTGGCACAATCGTTTGATGCTGAGAAGAACTTGGCTGTTGCATCAGTGACTGCTGGAATGAATTTTAGTAAAAAATCCCCATGGGCAGCGTTGTCGAACTGGATTTCTAAGAACAACGGGAAGAAGCCAAAGAAGAAACAAGCGTGGAAGGATACGATGGCGACGACGACGGCGGCGGCGACGGTGGCAAAGGTGGCGAATATGAATTTCGCTAGTTTAGGCGGAACTGTAGTGCACGCGAGTGTCCTAAGTAGCGTAGCAACAATAATAGCGGCAAATCCAGCAGCGAATCTCCAAGCGTTCGACTTCGGTGTGGAGCCGACGATGGACGCGGCAGACTTGATGGGGTTTGAATGGGATAACATTGATCGACTTTATAATACAGGATCGGACGGTATAGAAGCTGAGGATGGAGACGAAGAACCGCCGGATTGGGCTCCTTTGTCCTCTTATCTATTGAAGCAATCGATTCTTAACGGTTCTGGAATGTCGCAGTTCTTTTCTCAACTGTATGTATTGCCGCCACCGTCTGCCGAGACAGTGGCAAAAAATAATACTTTTTATAGTTCAGAATTTTACAACCCCACGTCTGGTAACAATGCTTTACAGAAGCTTGTTGGAGCAATATCGTCATATCCCGTCGGCTTGCCCCTGACGCCTGGACAAGCCCCGCGAGTCGTAACAGACGCGGTGCTTAACCTCCCTAACCAGATTAAGTCTTTATTTATTACTGACGCCAAGGCAGTCAAATTTGACTGGCATTCTCTTTCCAGCGATATGTTTACAATGCCGTTGTATTTCCCCACTGTCGCTTATAATTATAAGATGCTGCGCAAAGTAGAAGTGTTTGCGGGCTATGAGCGCGATGCCGACGGACGACCGCTTCTCAAAAAGCCAATATTTCAAAAATTTACGGGCGATGTCCTGGCGGCTTTAAAGGGTCAACAGGTTTTGTGCCGCACTGTGACATACCGTAATTTAGACTTTGGCGTGGAACCGCCGACGGGCTTAGCGCTCCCTGTATATGATAAATATTTTATTTTGGACTTAGGCTTGCCAAGCATTAAGCTGACACCCGCATCGATGCTTTATGCAAAAGCGGTAACCTCTAAGATGCTGAAGGCAAGCGCTCATATGAGCGATGTGCCCCCAGAGTATGCGAGCACGAGCCACGTCGGAGCTAATAATATTGTAGTTTCTCAAATGGCTAAGGCGAAGATCAATAGCTTATATAAGGAAAAGGAGCTTAAGTGGTAAAATGCCGTCACGTCGCGTAACAGATCCCGAAAACCCAACAAAGCCAGTAGGCTTAATGCCAGCAGGATTCAATAACTTTTTTGTGACCTTCCAGCCGTTCTTGGATCCGTGCGACGACTCCAAGCCAACCTTGTCTGCTGGCAGCCTTGGGCTATGGTCTGAACAAATTCATTCGATGACGACTCTTCTTTCTCCTGGGGTTATGGATTACGCTCTTGGGATGTTGAACCAGGCTAACGAATCGTGGCTAGCCAGGGCTCCGAATGAGATCGGCTCTACTAAGCAATGTTTTTTAGTTTCCCAGGCAAACTGGGGCAGAACAGGCGACGATCCAACTCGCGACGGCTTTCTAAACTTGGCAAGAAAGTATTGGGAAGTACAGTATTCTTCTGGCGGCGGATCCTCACCGGGATTTGCCAACAGATCGTTTAAATCAAGCAAAGAACTCGGTGTGCCGTTTTCCATGCAGGTTGGGGATCCAGTTTATAATCCTACACCCCCGGCGGATGGTGGACCTAACCCTTTCTTTGAAGTACAACAGGGGGTGAAGCTATACGCTGATAAAAGCCAATTCACGGGTCCTGTTCCTAAGTCTGGTGGACGCGGCGGCGACCGCGGCGACCGAGGCAGCGACGGCGACCGTGCCGGTCGAGGCTCCGGCGGCAATCGTGATGGCACTGATAGGCGCGGCGCAAATCCCGCGACAACGCAAAGAACCAGTATTTATCTGCCCGAGAAGTGGAAAGCGCTTTTTACTGGACCGAAAGTCCATAAAAGGAAGTCGTCACGCGGTATTTTTAAACCGTACAATAAGTATGATTATCGCGCATTCTCGATACCGATGCCGCAAGAAGAAGCGGTACTGGATAACCTACCAATAGGAGGGCAGCATTTTATTTCCATAAAACCAGAATATAACTTTTATATTTCTGCCTATGAAGATGCGCTACTGAACACTCCTGAAGGACAAGCAATATCAGAGAGGCTTCTGCCGAACCTGTACGCGGTCATGATGGAAAAAGAAAACGAAACAAGCAATCCGTATCTTTACAACCATATTACTCTGGGTGGTACTATAAAAAAGCCCAACCGCTTGACCCAGAGCCCACACAAATATGATATAAAGAAACATTCGGGGCAGTATTTTGAAAAATATGCCCGCGCTATTCCTGATGCAGCGAACGAACGCTCTCCAATCTCCTTGTCCACTCTTGGGAATAAGTTTAAAAATATTATTGTCCCTGAAAGTACTTTATCAAAGTTAAAGAGTCTTTCTGAACGAAAAGAGATGTTCCCAGCCTGGGTAGACATCAAATTTTCCATGGACAAGTCGGCTGGTTTTGCAAATATTCTTAAAGAAACACATTTGTTGGACAAGTTTATTATGGAGACCCTCAAAGCCTCCGAAAGAATCGGACGTCTGAACAGCACGGGCTTCGCTTCCGAGGCATTTGTTAATATACAAGACAGTGTTTCTCTGACAGAAGAGTCTAACGGCGAGAGGAAAATAACAAGGCGTGCAACGTTTCATACAGAGGACCGCCAAACATGGGACATCACAGAGTGGCTCCAGGAAATATCTTTAGTGGACTTCAAGACGGGGGCATATACTGCTCCTGAGTATGGCGGGAATTCTCAACTTTTAGCCACGACAATAGTTTTGGATGACGGCACTGTTGAAGAAGCTCAAATGACATCGCCTCAAAATAAGTTTGCTCATCATTTGATGAGTGTGGTTTTTTTGTCGAAACTTAAACAATTTCTGAAATCTCGTTTTAGGACTTATGACGACTTGATGCGCGGAAAGACAAACTATACTGAAACCGTCTTATACAAGGTTGAAAAATGGGCAACCAATTCTAACGGGGCTGTAAAAGGCACAGAGCCCCTCCAAAATTATTGGATCCCAAATGATAGCGAAATGGATGTGGCTCGTATAATCGACACTCAGGTGAAACATGCTGCACGCTATAAATATATAGTATACGCATACCAAGTAGTGTTCGCATCTCAATATGCATATAGCGAGATAAAGGTAGCGGACGACACAGCATCGGTGGTGGTGACCCAAACGCCCAAAGTTCTTTTGTTGCAGCAAGAAATGTATACGGAAACTTGCATTGTTATGGACTCACCTCCTGTTCCCCCGGAGGCACAAATCATTCCATATCGGGCAAATAAAGATAACCTTTTGATCAACTTAAACATTGGCATTGGCGATTATTTATTGCAACCCATCGCGATCAACGAAGGCGAGCACGAAGCAATTATGAATATCCGCGGTGCCCAAAAGCTCCGTGCCACCGAACCAATCCGTTATAAAAGTGACGATTCGCTCGGTAGAAACGGCTATTTCGAGATTTTTCGTTTGGACGCACATCCAAGCGCGTGGACCGATTTTGACTTGGCGGAACGACATATTGAGGTCCGCCACGATCCCACGTGGTTTCCTCTATCATCTGCTTCCTATAGAGACGTTATTCGTCCGAATCAAAAATATTATTATATGTTTAGGGTGCGAGATGCCCATGGGCATATATCCAACCCATCAGCTATATACGAGGTTGAGCTTGTCCATGAACAAGGCGCTGTTCATTTCACGAAACGAGTTGTTGAGCTTTTACCCCGCGAGCCTCGTTCGCCTTCAAAGCCAATGCGCCGTTTGATTGAGATCAAGCCAGCTTATGAACAGGCGTTCGCTGAGGTCGACGAGGAAATGGCTTCCGCGCTGGACGTCACCAACGTTACACTGGGTGAAGAAATTTCACCTTGGGGCAAGAGATACAAGTTTAGATTTGTTTCGAAAAAAACAGGCAAAAAAATTGATTTGAATATTGCCTGTAAAGTAAAGATGGAAAAAGGCTTGCCAGAGGGCAAATAAAGAGTTTTAGTTAACAAAGAACTATTTACTCCGGAAGCCTATTTATTATAAATAAGGAGAGGAAAATGGCATTTCTTGATAATTCTGGTGATAT
>Ga0098033_1001167_pt1 | contig 10986 bp, 9 predicted proteins | sample 1_EtaG_FD_75049 | JGI IMG/M metagenome (GOLD analysis project Ga0098033, IMG submission 75049) | Marine viral communities from the Subarctic Pacific Ocean - 1_ETSP_OMZ_AT15124 metaG | ecosystem: Environmental > Aquatic > Marine > Oceanic | place: Pacific Ocean | collected 2015-01-07
CTTATCAACATGATGCCTTTGGACAGAGAATCCAACACCAGTGCCACCGAGAAGGAGAAACATGCACTCAGAGAAAGAAGCGATATGATCGATAGGCATATAAGCGCAGTTGTATATCCGGTTAGGTGCCACTTCAATCGACTTGCCACCAAATTGAAGAGAGCGCATAGATGGTAAAACTTTTTTCGCATAGACATAAATATAAGCATCTTCAATTTCTTCCTTCATATGGGGATATTTTTTAATATGCATCTTCTTATTCCTCGAAACCAATTCTTCCCAAGTTTCCCGTCTCTTCTTTTTAGGCAAGTACCTTGCATATTTCATGTGTACGGCAATGTCAGATAGAATTTTACTTGGAAGATCCATATTTTATACTCCTTTTCTAAATTTCTTATATTTTTCTTTTAATGTCACGGCTAGCTCTTTTGGATCCATTGTCGAGTTAATATTTGGTGTGTCGACCTTTGCTAATATTTTAATTTGAACATTTGATGTATCCATATAGATCGGGAAGACAAGACCGTCGGGGCCGTTTCTATTTTTTGCGATATACATACGACCGGTGTTGGCGCTCTTGTCTCTAATTGTTCTGGAAATGGAACAAATGAAATCTGCTACAAAGCACTTGTTAAAAGCTTCCGAAATCGATTCCATGGTTACTACCTCCGCATTTAAACCTGATCTATTAGTCTGTGAAGCAGTCCAGAGCGGACATTCATTCTCCTGAGCTATAGCGCGCAAGTTTTCATAAATAGACTCCAACTCATTGCGTTTCTCTTTAAAATGTGTAGGTGACTTGAGCAAATCCGCGTAATCTACTATAATCATATCGATTTTATGATTTCTTTTTTTTAATTTTTCTAGATGAGTTCGCATGGTGTTCGGGCTCGCAGACTTAGTTGGGTATTCCTTAATAATCAAACTGCCCTGTAAATCGCTAATTGATTCTAAGACTTCCTCTTTTTGGTAAAACAAAGCTGAAAGTGGTACTTCGCTAATACAGCTATCGTATCTCTGGCCTGTCGCTTCCTCGGATAATTCTAAAGTATAATGTACCACATTCTTCCCAGCCTTGATAGCCTGTGAGCCTAGGTGCGCCAACACCATAGATTTTCCCGCTCCCGTAGGGGCGATAACAACGCCTAGTTCTCCTTTGCCTAAACCTTTTTTGGTTAGTTTATCGATCTTTTCCCACCCAGTGCTAACCGGGTTTCTAGCCCTAACTTCATACCTAAGCTCGAAGTCCTTAAGAAAGTCATGGCCAAAATTGTTATCAGTGCCCAACTTTAAGGCCTCGTCGATTACCTGCCTAATCTCCCCATAAGAAGAATTCTGGATTAAGTCTACTGATCTAAAAAGAGCTTCTTTGAGCTTTTGTTTCTTACAAAAGTCCAAACTGGTTTCTTTTATATATTGTTCATCTTGTACCCTTTTGACACAAATCCTAGCAAAGTAATCTCTTACCTGTTTTTTTGCCGCGTCATTAAGGTTTTCTAGTTCTGTTCTCAGAATAGAGGATACAATATTATTGGTAGGGTGTACACCATATTTCTTTCGATAATCAAGGATTTTTGATACAAAAATCCTTAAATAATTCAATTCAAAGAAGCTCGTGTCCAGAACCTCTTCTAATTGGTCTGTAAATGGGCGGTCTTCAAGGATCAGCTGTGCCAATGTTTCTTGGAATTGTTTTCCATACTTGGAAAACCCATCGTCGTTATTCATTCATTCACCTCATATGAATATGTTAGGGACGCTTTGTTATTTGTCTAGACACATTTTGTTGAAATGCTGGAATAATTCAATGAAGTTACTTTCCCCAAAGCCATCTTGTATCATCATCTTTAAGAGTTCTGTTTTGTTAAACATCGGAGTGGAATCTCTGACAGTCTCTCTTATCACGTTCTTGTCATCGATGCCTAGACTTGGAGCATAAAGTTGCATCATTTGGTAATTCCTTCTCAAAATATTTTCACGATCCAAAACTTTTTCATATGTCCTCACATTTGTTTCTTTGAACATTACGCGGGAGTAGCCCAGCAGCGTTTGAAAAGTCACTGGCTTCTCTTCCCTGAAGAAAGGAAACCTTTTTGACACCGTTTTCAGACCGACACCCCCAATGCCCTCCAAGTTATCAGTTTTGTCTCCAGCCATTGCCCGGGCCATGGCAAAGTTTGCCGGATGTATGTCAAACTGTTCTAAAATAGATTTTTGGTTTAAAACTTGTTTTTGAACCGGCCGATACAATACTGTATTTCCGCTCAATAACTGGTAAAAGTCTTTATCGCTAGAGACAATCAGCTTTTCGTAATCTGACAGTTCTTTCAACTGCGAGATATAAGCAATAATATCATCTGCTTCGACACCCTTAAACATAAACTGCATAATTGGTGTATGATTAAAGTATTCTACCAGGCGCATCTGTTGCCAAACTTTATTTTGCATCTCCTCTTCTGGAGAGAGATTTCGTATTCCTCTGTTAAGACGAATTGGTTTTCTACCACCTTTATAATCTTTTTTAATCAACTTTCGCTTGGTTGAACCGCCTTCGCCGTCCCAACAAACAATGATTATATCTGGTTTAGATTCTCTAGCTATCTTCTGAATACTTTGTATACATCCGCGGAGACCACCAATAGGGGCGCCATTAATTGACAGGCTGGGGTTTACGATATAATTTCTAAAAAAAAGGTTGAGTTGGTCAATAAGTAAAATTCTTTTGTTTTTATTCATTACTTCCTATAAATTCTATTAATAACTTTGGTAACTCTCACTGGTATGAAAGAGTGTACACCATCTATTTTGCGAGCATCCAGTGCCATGCGCTCGACTTGTTTTTGCATGGTAGGTTCAACTTGAAAAAATTTAACCCTCAGCCTAGTCTTTTCAACATTAGTTCCTACAGGTTGTGCGGGGCCTGTAATCGTAACCACTGTTATCCCGCACACCCCTCGCATATTATCAGTTACTATCGTAATATTTTTAGAGCGATCGGAACGACACACAACTTCGGCCTCATATAATGTGTCATGCAAATATTCAAAAATTAATGACTTAATAGAATTCATCAGGAGTCCTCCACCACTATAAATAGTCTATAACTTGTACATTTCTACAATGCCTTTGTCCCCAGTGTAATAAACTCTCTTCACGCCAACATGTTTAAGCACTTCGTGACACATAGCACACGGTTTGCTGTTGCGAAATTCGCCTCTTTTATTAATTCGGCAAACATAAATATCTGAACCGGTGGTTATATTTCTGGAAATTCCTAGAATACACCCGAGTTCTGCATGTATTGTGGCCGGGCCGCGGCTGGGATCACGAAATTTACTCCCAAAAGGACAAAATTTATCTTTATTAAAGCAGGAGTTGATAACAGAGCCCCCTTTAACAAGGAGGGCGCCATGGCGTATCTTGCCATAATTACTGTTAAAAGCGACGTTTCTTGCAAGATCGAAGTACCTTCTGACCCTTTTGGTCAGTTCGATTCTTGAACCGGTATAAGACGTATGGTTTTTAAATCTCGGCTTCATGTGTTATTAATATAAACACCAGTACGAGAAATATAAACAAGACTATTATGTTTCTTGATCGATATCGTAGAACTCTTCCGCCTTGCCCTCTTTCTTTTCAAAGCGCATAATGATATCTTCGTCCATTATTTCAAGCACTCGATCCTTAAACTTTTTGTCTTTTAGCTTACCCAACCATTTAGCAGCTTGAAATTTTTCTTCAGTTCCATTTTTGTATACCAAGCTATACCAAGCCCCAGCTTGCTTCAAACTATCAGATCCTTTGATAGCTTCAAGCCAGCTCTCCTCATCCTTGATCCCGACGTCTCCTCCCCAAAGAATTTTAAACGTACACTGGCGGCCTTCAGTACCAAATCTGCTCTTTTTGAGTGTGACTTTTACTTCTGACCCAACTCGAAATCCGTTGTCATCGATGAGAAAAGAAGCCTTTGCTTTTCTTTTTGTAAGCCAGATACGTAAAGAATAAGCATAATGCATTGCCTTGCCGCCTGGTGTTACATAAGGTGTGGTCATGGCCTCAGCTACATTACTAGTAATGTTGGTTTTCAGTTGATTTAAAACTAAAAAAGTTGATTTTGACGCTGCGATTGGTACAGTTAGCTTTGACATACCTTTGGCTAAAATTCGAGGCTTAACCGCCATCGAAGATTGCGGGTTAAAATCACCTTGGACATCGCTTACAGAAGGGGTTAAAGCAAGAGAGTCCCAAATGAATAGCATCCTATTATCATTAGAACCTAGTAGCTCCTCAATTGTCTCTAAAACATACTCGACACTTGGAGGTTGTAAATAAAGAAGATTGTCAACGTCGCAGCCGGCGCTGGCTAAAAAATCAGGGTCTATGGCTGATTCTGCGTCGAAATACACAACATCGATGCCCATTTTTTGAGCGTTAGCTGCAATTTGTGCTGCCATATAAGATTTGCCAGAACCTTCAAGGCCGGCAATTTCAACAATTTTACCGAGTGGAATTCCGCCTAGCTTCCCACGACAAACAATACTGTCTAACCATCTTGAGCCAGTTGGAATCCAATCTTTTACTTGTGTGGGGTTTTCTTTTGTTAAATCAAAGGCCACTTCCATACCAGCTTTTTTATTAATGAGATTTCTCATCTCTCCAATACTTAAGCGTCCTAATTTTTTTACTTTCTTCACCTTGTGTTACCCTACCCTGTACAACTAAAATTTAAATCTAGATCTGATCTATAGGATTTTATTTAAAAGTGAGACCTCTGTAAACCCAGGCCTCCCTGCGGTAGAGGACTAAGAAGCTAGAAGCTCGTCAAAAGCCTTGTCGATAGTTGAGCCAGGATTAGTATTATTGTACTTAGTCGACTCGGTCGACAAGTCCTCGGCATCTTCCTCGCCTAGGAGGAACTCGTCCAGCATTGCTTGCACCTGTCCCGGAGACTTGCGCTCGAACGTGGAGCCATAGTCAGGGATCTGATCTAGCAATTGGCCAATCCGTTCATCTGACTCAGCTAGAGGAGATGACTTGCGCCGCGGCGTAATTGCAGTCTGTGGGAACTGAGCGCCAGGGGGCTTACCATAATTAATTGTAAGATCAATACCCTCATTAACATCGGTGATATCGCCGTACTCAGGGTTAAGAACCAAGTTGAGCAGTTCCTTATACGCGGTCTTTCCGAAGCCCCATAGTCGCACACCTTGCTCCTCCTCGCCGCGTACAATGACAGGGGCGAAGAAACGCTGGCGCGCAGAAAGGTTTTTGGCCATCTTAATAGACTCATCAGTACCATCCTTATATAGCTGCCGGATAAAATCGTTTAGCGGATCATCCTCGCCAAAGTTCTTCTTTGGGCTAAGAAATCCAGAGTTCTTCCCTAGATTGTAGTGGAACCAGTACTCCTTAAACGGATCGCCGTCTGGCGTAGGGACAATACGAATTGTCTGTTCTCCATCTTCAGGGCACCAAAAACCGCTCTTTCCTCCGCGGCTATCCAAGGCCACGCGCTTCGCCTTCATCTTTTCAAAATCTAAAGCCATAACATTTCTCCTTTTGCATTTAGCTATAGTACAATCAGTTAATCTCCTGATTGCCTTCACATATAGAATAGACACCTAAAAATTTAAGTAAATAAATTAATCTATTTTTTGTTCTTGGACATAGGAAGCATAATGCACCGTATACACGTAATTATGCTCATAGTTGGTCGGGTATATCGAAAAGCCGGCTTTAACCTTTTCGTCAGTCTGACCCATCGTAAATTTGCGTATTTTATGTAACAAATCTTTATCACTGCCCATAAATTTTTCATTTATACCATAATAATATCTTTTTATTCTCGGATATTGAAGATCGTAGAAAAGCCTTTCTTTGTCGGTATCAAAGTTTATTACCCCAAATGTTCGTATTCTAGCTGTATCCACTGATTTTGGCTGAGCTGTTAGGAGCGCCTCTGTATTTTTAAAGACGTTTAACATGTGATATGTGCTCGAAATTATATTATTAATATCTTGCCAGTAGTTCTTTAGTGATATCTCTTCAACAATGTCTTCGATTTTCTCATTTGAGATTATACTGATTGTCTCTAGTCTGGCCGATCTAGCATATTCTTGTAGTACGCCCAAAGTCGTACGATCCCTCATCCTCACAGCGTCAGTAAAAAGTGTGTCATTAGACTTTATATAAATAACCTCTAAAGGATTATCACTAATTTGTTCTAAGATTCTCAAGCTGCAGCCGCTGATGGCGCCGGCGCCGTTGATAATAAGCGTTGTTGGGCCTTTACATTTGGTTAGATTGAGCTTTTTATATCTTTTTTCGTACTCCTCGTGGGAATTTTGTTCCTCAACACACAAAAAGGTGCCATACCCTTTATTTTCAACATCAATACAAAAAACCCTATATTGGCTATGTTTTTCGAAATTCTTAGCTATTTGACAGCCGGTGTTACCCAAACCTATGATATTCATAGTATTTTCCTCATAGAGCCGAAATTCTTTCCAGCGCTCACGTTGGCTTTAAATTTTCCAAATTTTGTATCTGAAAACTGTTCGGTCAAGAAATGCAGAATTTCTTTATCTTCCTTCGCAACGTCTATAATTAAGCTATCATGGATGCAAAACGCTATAAATGATTTTTTCGTATCTAATATTCTATCGATTTTCATGGCTGATGTCAAGAACAAATCACTAGTGGTACTCTGAACCAAGAAATTGACCGCTTTTTCAGGCGCCGTGGTTAGCTTGCGGCCATAGGGAGTCAGTATACAACCATTTTTGTAGTATTTCTCGTAAACCATATCTCTGTTTAGATACTCATTCAATTTTTTATTCTTTGCTTTGGGATTATAAAGCCAAGAAAAGACCTTTTTTTTGGTTTGGTTACGGTCATATTTGTCACCAAATATATTTTTGCTAATCCAAGAATGAATGTCTTCCGCGGGTTGTGTCTGGCCGAGCAAACCAAATAATACTCTAAGTTCTGCTGCGTTGTAATCTAGTTCTATAAAAAGATCGTTGGTCGGGTGTAACACAGACCTTAGCTCTTTATTCAAAGTCAAGATAGGGAAACTATTTTTTTTTGTTGTTAAGCGGCCAGTGGCCGTGCCCCACGGATCATACGTAATATTAGGAGGATAGTTTTTAACTTTACCAATACTGTTCCTAATTTTCTCGTCGTACAAATTTAAGGATTCAATCTTAAGATTAAGGTGTTGTCTTTCTATCTTTTTCAAAAAAATTATCAAATCATGTAAAAATTCGTAATTTAAAGGTTTGGGGCTCTCGTCAAAAACAGATTGAGAAATTTTATTTTTCATTTCATAAAATCTCAGAAGGAAGCTGCTAGGTACCAAATCATAAAAACAAATATCGCTTAAATTAATCCTTGCATGGGCAAAAGAATTGAAATATGCTTTAGCCCTGTCATTAAGCGCGCACCATTCTTCTCTTAGATTCTCAGGGCACGCCTCGTTTAGACTCTTTCCTCCGCACCATATATGAGCACACTCCTTGGTGTCTCCGAAGAGGGAGGTTGGAAACCATGTATGAGTTAAGTTTAAAAAATCAGTATTTTTTTTTAACTCACCTTGGCAATAGATAGTTGTACACTCTTTTTTGTCATCTAAAATTTGAAAAAACAATTTCTACTCATTTTGTTATATTGCCAGTACCCGTCAAAGAGTATTGTACTCTATCAGGATCATACGCTTTCTTAAGCGCTTGTTTCTTGCGTTCTTCGTAAACTGGCCTCTCGGTGCCGTACCAAAATTCGCCTCTTCTATTAAATTTAGTAACTTGAAAACCTTTTGTCAAGTTATTAATGTAGTTAAGGGCTGCTTTGGTATTAAACATCCGATATAAATTTGTCATCTCCTTGATATAGAAATCAAAATTTTGAACCGTATGCGGAAAATCGGTCTCGGACATTCTTAACTTTAAAAGTATTTTTAACCAGTATTCGTCTGATTCTTCAGTTGTATCAAACTGCTTTACACCGGGGATTTCCCTTTCTTTTCTTCTTTTTATCACGTTTGCCTGAGACAACGTACCAACAGTAGTACGCCTCGGGGTTTTTAACGGAACGCATGCGCCGTCAGGGTCACCAACGTATTCGAGTTGCTCATACGTGCTATATTGAGTATAGAATGAATCATATAAAGAATACATTTTATTTTTTAAATTCTGTAAATCCTTTATGTGGGTTTTATTATAGAATATTTTAAATACATTGCTATGACCGGCTCCATATTGGTCCATGTACTTTTGCGCGCCCAAAAGTACATCGCCGACCTCCTTATTGTAAGCACCAGAAGATATGTTGAAAACCAATCTCCATGGAGCATTTTTATCGACCATAAAGCCAAATTTATTTGCTTCTGTAACAAACAGTTTAAAGCCAGGGTCATTTATATATTTAAAAACATTTAAGTTATTGGCCACTCCGTGGCGCTCATGGGCGATTTCAACCATTAAGCCACTTATGAATGGAGAACAGTGGTTGGATAACACAAACCCCGTTTTTGTGAGCGGAAAATGGTGTATTATACGCAAAACATAGCGCAAGAATTCTTTGGTAAAATCCTTAAAATTTGTTATTTTTTCGTATCTGCGATCGACTTCAAGATAATTCCCGACAAAATCAGTGTATAGGTTATTTAAATATCGATTATAGTTATATCCTAAATCGCCGGCCCTCCAAGCCTTATGCGCCTTCAGGTTTAGGGCGTAGTAGCTATCTTGTGTTAAAGCATTCCCGTGATAAGCTTGTCTAATTTTGCCCTTAAGGGCGTTGAAGGCATCACATACAAAAGCTGCAGCAAACTCAGTTTTTATGCCCGGGATTTGTCTAATATATTGATTGTCTAGTTCAACTGCGTCGCCGGACCTATCTATTCGTCCGTAAAGCAAATGTTTTCTTTCAATATCAAAGTTCTTAACATTTGGTAAATCAGGATAAATATCCCCTAAGTTATTTTTAGAATCAAAAATTGCTTTTATTATGCCTGCCATTTATATTTTCCTTTTTGGTTGGCTGGTTTGTATACCAGACACTGTTGTCTCATATTGGCCGGCCGAAATACTAGTTGAAATTTTTAATATCAAGTGATAACCACCCAAATTCATTTGATATGCCAAAGTACCTGGATTTTCGATAGAGCCTAGGCCGGCTAAACTTGGATTCACATAATAATACATCCCAGGCATGAATAAAGACGAGCCTATTAATTTCAAATCAGTATTGTAGGGAAATTTTAGCTGTCCCAGCTGTCGTTCGCCATCCTCTTCCGCCTCAAGCGATCGCAGTTCAGCAAGCTGGGATAACCCCTTGCTGTTGGCCCTCTTGAAAATCATATTTTTCAAGAGCCCTGTGTCTGCTCCAATATTAAAATGATATATACCGTCATTTGTGTCCTCAATCGGATCAGCCCTCCTTTTGGTAATATCTTTAGAAGTTGTCATGTGTATTAGTAAATAATCAAATGAGGTTTTGATTAAAGATTCGGAAGATCTCGGCTGAGTAACTTTTAAATGATAATTATTTCTGAATTTGGACCCCTGGAGGTCGATAACCCTATCCAATGGTAGCATTTCTTCAATGTCTGGCACATCTTTCCCGCATATCTTGTATGTTTTGCCAGGGGCTTGTTTGCCGGGCAGGGTTAACGCGATCATGGACGCGCGCGTTCTGGGAGGCTTTTTTCCCTTGGGCATGCCGGCGTGCAGGGCCGGCCTAACCAGGTCGTTAATCAAAACAGCGATGAACTCGCCCAATGGCATTTGGCTGCGGCGGCGTCGAACAACTTTTTTCATGAACCACGCCCTAAAAAATTTAAAAGATATCGGGAATTGCGCCAGATTTATTTTTTGCACTTGGCCAGCTTTATCTATATATTCAATAGGACCCAACAAAATCCTGGCATTTTGTAGTGGGTAATCCATAGAGGTGTCCCCCTCGCGCACGGTAAGATATTGTTGTTCTGGATAGATAAACTGCCCGCCTAAATCAAGGGCGCCCAATCTAGCGTTTTTACATGCCAACTCTAATATATCACCAAGATAAATATAATAAAATTTATATTCGTTTTGGCCCTTTGTAATGGTCGAATGCCTGTTTTTGTCCTTTTTTATTTCGCCTGTTTTCTTGTCCTTTGCTTTCGATTCAGGTACCACATTCGAAGCCAAATCTTTAGCTATTTGTTCTTTAAGGGCTGCAGTGTCTGCCCCTACCGGCCTGCAGCGGCTGAATTCAACAGGTAAACCTTCAGTCTGGTTTATAGCAGTTGTAGTAGCGTTTATTATTTGACTTTCGAGTGCGGCTGCAGCTGTAGCTTGGTCTTCTTTTTTCTTCTGTTTTTTAACAGAGCCAACAGATTTTACTATCTCCCCCACTTGAGCTGTGGCACAAAACAGCCTTGTGCCCGAGGCGCTCTTGTTTCCATCTATAAGCTGGTCCACAAATGACTTATATATCTCTGTTTTAAATAAACCAATTTTCTTCTTTATCGAACCTATTAATTTTTCCTCGTTGTCTGCGTCTTTAAACCACTTAAAAAATTCATCGCCATCGTTGCTAAGATGCATACCGTTGCCATCCTCTATGACCCCTGGCCACTTGTTTTTATCTGGATCGAGGACGGCCTTAAGCACATCTTGGAAAATCTTGTCTGTTTTTAAAAGATCCCTCAACTTTTGGCGCGCCTCGCAAGAGTCGTCATCGATGCAGCCTTTATCATTTAAATCCTTGTATAGATCTTTGATTGCACGGTTAACTTTATAAACATGTGAGGTATTATATTCCGCATTTGCAGATTTCATCACTTCAAAATTACCATTTTCACCAATACGAAAGCTGTCTTGAAATATATTAACTTGGTTACTACCCATAGTACTTTCTAGGGCGCCTCTATAATTCGCGGTCAAATCAACCGATCCATCATCATTAATCTTTATGTCGTAATCGGTTAAACTAAGTGAAAGC
>Ga0098033_1001171_pt1 | contig 10972 bp, 17 predicted proteins | sample 1_EtaG_FD_75049 | JGI IMG/M metagenome (GOLD analysis project Ga0098033, IMG submission 75049) | Marine viral communities from the Subarctic Pacific Ocean - 1_ETSP_OMZ_AT15124 metaG | ecosystem: Environmental > Aquatic > Marine > Oceanic | place: Pacific Ocean | collected 2015-01-07
CAGAGTCGAGAAAGCCCCACCACGGCGTTTTTGTCTGGTTCCAATGGATTGACACCGGCCCAGCTTCCCCATAGCAGCCTGCCCCCCGTAGGGGGCAAACTGCCGGGCATGTTCCCCGTTCCACGTAGGCGGCAGGCATGGGGCCAAGCTTGCGGTTTGTGGAGCGAGTAACGAATTTAGTTTGTGGCATGGTTTAGGAGTGTGTGTAACCGTCGGTTTCAATTGCCAAGTAAATTTGCGGCTTCTCTGGCGTGCCGCCACAAGGCAAAACAATAGCTCCGCTCCCGCCGATCATGCGGTATGGAGTGTGCGTAATGTCCCAACGGGACTTAGCTATCTCCACGGCTGTTACTTGTTCTTTTGTCATTTCGGTTGTTTCCATGTGAAAAAAGGCCGGGCAGCTATTAACTACCCGGCCCGGTTTATTAAGGTTTAGGCGTCGAGGATTACGCCGGGTTCGCGCTCTTCGGCCCTATCGGACTCGAACTTATCCCGTGCGGTAACGTCCACCCACTTGACACCGCATGCTTTGTCCAGCTCCTTGTGCAGCTTTTGTGTCCGGTTGCACATGTCGGAAGCCGGAACCGTTTTCAGGACTTCGGTCACAGCATTGAACAAATTCCACACCTTGGAATCTGTCTCGTGCTCGTGTGCCGGGTTCAGATACTCATCATGCACGGCCACGGCTTTCCCCGGTGGAATACTCCCTGACCGAATAAGCCTTATCATTTGATCACCCAGCGTGTTGCGGTCGAACTCGGTTGCTTTGTAAGCTTCAATCCGTCGATCTTGGAACTTGAAAGCTTCCCCGATCTTGGAAATTGCCGTTGTAATCATTCCCGGCAGCTTATCGTATATGTTTTTTGTGTGCCGGTGGTTGGCGCAAACATCCCCCGAAAAACTGAGGTTGTCGCAAACAAACACCTTGGCCCCGCATGCGATGCCAGCGGTCATGCTTTTGTCAAACGAGTTTCGCAAACCTAGCAATCGGGAGTATTCCCCGTCTGCTCCGTTCCCGTCCAAGTCTTTCCCGGTTATCTCCATCAGGCCAAAAAAGCGGTTGCCCATTGGAGTTGTTGCATACTGGGATTGGGTGATTTCCCAACCTTGATTTTGGAGGTTTTGCTCCGTATATCGAACCAAAAACTCGTGTTCTACGGGTTGCCATATGGACTCAACCGTGCCGTTTTTGCCGTCTCGAACCGTGGTTACAGCTTCGGGGCAAGCAATGTTTGGGATATCATCGCGGCTAATTTCCTTTGCGCCGCAATGCAGCATCATGCCGAGGCTCATCGTTCCACCCCCACTCCGAAGACGGACAGCATGTTATCACAAGCAACCCGTTCCCAAACTAGTTTTGGTGCGTAGTTGCCCTGTTCTAATTTAGCCAAGACCCGCACAGCGGTATCGATGGTCTGTTTTTCGGTACGGTTTAAAGACCGTCCGATCCTATCGTCTGCCCACTTGCTACCCGTTGTTTTTGGGCCAAATGGATTTGTTTTTGTGTTTTTTTGCATTTTTTACCCCGCCTTACTGGGGCGGGACATGCAAAGGAAACACCCACTCACGCTCTTGGTCAACTTTTATTTTGTTTTTTTTATTCCTTCCAAAGCACCCCAACCCGTGGATGATTGCCGAATGGCGGCGAAGAAGAAGAAGCACGGGGGCCACAACAAAACACCAAAGGTTAAGGTTGATGCAGTCGTGGCGGGGTTGAAACAGGGCCGGGGAATTAATCAGCTTGCGGTTGATAATGATCTCGGAAGAACCACGGTTGCATTGATACGGGAACAGAACCGGGACGTTGTGCCGAATTGGAGACGCAACACCGCACAGTCGATGATGGAGCTTGCGACTGAGTTGGTGGGCCATTTGCGGGATACCTACGAAGAACTTCCCCCCCACTCAAAACCGATCTTGCTGGGTATTTTATCTGACAAAATACGCGATTTGACCAGCGAAGGAGGGCAAGTGGTGCAACATCAGCACGTGCATATCAACCACGGCGACATTAATGCGCTGATTCACGGCACGAAAGGCACGAACAAATGAAACTTGCGCGAGTGTTCTTTTTTGCTTGCACATGTGCGCGCCGCGCGTGCCAAAAAACGTGTTTTCGCACCATAAATGTTATATTTCGTTCGGCTGGCGGCGTAGCCGCCGTGCGTGGGGGGGAGGGGGTGCGCGTGCGCGCGAGGTAAAATCCTTATAATGGATTCAGACATAGAAAATTTTTTTACAAAAAGGTAGCCAATCGGTTCAATTGGAAGTATTACCTTTCTCTGAAATGGGACGAGCAATGACACAAGAACGACAAGTATCAGCCTTTAAAGAAGGCATCGAAGCTGTCATAGAACGGTTCTCTGCGGAGTTTGACCTCACCTATAGTGAGATGATAGGAGTCTTGGAAGAGACTAAATTTTGGCTTCTGCTGGAGTCGGTCGATCTTGTTTCTGAAGAAGAGGAAGAGGAAGAGGAAGAGGAAGAGGAAGAAGAAGAAGAAGACGGTGAAGGTGAAAGCTGGAAGAGTTAATTATTTTCCTCGTTATTTAAAACATGGCATTTCAGCCAACGGAACATCCAGTTCTAGCACTTCCCTCGCAAGAGAGAATGCTGGAATTTAAAAAAAGAGGTAAGAAGGGGCTTGACGAATTAGTTGAGCTTCTAAAAAAGCGTGAAGACCTTATCCAGTTTGAGAGAAACGATCCCTTTAGATATGGATATGAACCTCCAAACTGGGCAGATGCGGATACTTTATGGGAAGACGCTTCGGAACTTTTAATCCAAGGAGGGAACCGGGCTGGAAAATCTGAGTATGCAGCTAAAAAAGTAGTTAAGAAGTTAGCTGAGAAGAGAAACTCAAAAGTATGGGTTCTTGGAATGACGGCCCAATCATCCATTCGAGATCAGCAGCCGCTAGTCTATAAATACATCCCCGAAGAGTGGAAGAACTTAAAGAAAACCAAGGTTCAAAACGTAAGCTACAGTCAGAAAAACGGCTTTACTGAAAACACCTTTGTATTCCCGAATGGTTCGCAATGTTGGTTTATGAATTATTCGCAGGAGATGCGGGTGATTGAGGGTGGAGAAGTTGACTTAATTTGGGCTGATGAGCTTGTGCCGCTCCAATGGATTGAAACTTTACGATTTAGGCTAGTTACCAGAAGTGGAAAACTGTTGGTCACCTTTACTCCAGTAGATGGGTACACCCCCACGGTCAAGGAGTACATCAACGGTATGAAGATACTGGAGACAAAACCAAGCCCTCTGCTTCCAGACACCGTAAACGTGCCGGGATGTGAGGTGGGCCACATGCCGTATACTGCTAAAGGAAGAAAAGAAAATAGTAAAATAATTTGGTTTTTTACCTCCATGAATCCGTATAATCCTATCTCGGAAATGGAGAGAACCCTAAAAGGTGAGACTTCTATCCAGATAAAACTACGGGCTTATGGATTTGCCCAAAACTTAACGGGTAATCAATTTCCAAAATTTTGTCACGTACACATTCTAGACCCTAAAGAGATACCTGAAAACGGAACTAACTATTTTGGAGTTGATCCGGCGTGGAGTCGAAACTGGTTTATGCTTTGGATACGGGTAGATGAGAAGGGGAGGAAATATGTGTATCGGGAGTGGCCGGATAGAAAGACGTATGGAGAGTGGGCTATCCCCGGTGAAAAGCCAGATGGCTCGATTGGGCCTGCCCAAAACATTGGAGGAGGCCGGGGAGTTACAGAGATCAAGGAAATTATCGAAAGTGCCGAAAATGGTGAAAAGATTGAGGAACGGTATATTGACCCCCGTGCCGGAGCAACCCAAGCTGCTGGGAGAGATGGGGGAACGAGTATTATTGACTTGCTTGAAGAAGGAGAAAAGCCTATGTACTTTCTCCAAGCGGCTGGAATATCCATCGCTAACGGTTTGACGATTATGAACGATTGGTTGAACTATGACCAGAACGAAAGCATATCAGTTCTAAATGAACCGAATTTATACATTAGTTCAGATTGTGGAAATTTGATTTACTCTCTGCAAGAATGGACGAACCGAGATGGGGACAAAGGAGCAACGAAAGACCCAGTTGATTCGTTACGGTATTTGGCAGTAATGGAGCCTATTCACGTAACGGCTAAAACTTTCGCCGCGTCAGAAGTGAAAGGATACTAATTATGGAGGATACAAGTATTGATAAGTTAGTCGAACATACAGACACACCAGATGTCGCAGAGTTGACTAAAGAATATGTTCGGAGCCTACACGACGGCTATTCGATGACAAAAGTTTCAGAAGCCGATAATATTCGGCTAACCCGGTGGGCTGGTCAGAGTGACGATGGGAAAAAACATAGTAAAAATCTTACGGAAGGAAGTCAGGCTTTTCCGTGGGAAGGTGCGAGTGACACTAGGATTCCTCTTGCGGATTCTATTATTAACGATTGCGTGGATGTCCTTACTACTGCGGCTAGTAGAGCTACTTTAAAGGTTGCCGCTACCGAGATAGGGGATTTAGAGCAAGCAGCCGTTGCAAATAAGATGATGCATTGGCAATTGGACACTAAACTTTATCACACGATAAATAGGGAAGCTGAACTTCTAGCTCAACACGGGCTACAGTACGGTTGGAGTGCTTTGTTTGTTGGGTGGGATCAGAGAGTAGCTTTAAAACCTGTTGCAATTACTATGGAACAGATTTTCCAAATGCTCGATCAGTTGGAACAGGACGATCCTTTACGAGATTTTCCAGAAATTATAGCTGACCCGGATAGGGAAGACGAAGCGATAGCAATTATTAAAGCTCAATATCCTAACGCTACCGATAAAGAAGCTAAAAAAGCGATAAAAGAATTGAGGGAAACCGGGCAGACCCAAATCCCAGTTGCTTATATTGCAGTCAACCAACCTTCCATAGTGGCTCTCAAACCTTGGGAGGACGTAACCTTCCCCCCTGAAACAACCGACCTACAATCAGCTAGAGTTATATTCAGGCGAGTTTTTCTAACTGAAACTGAACTCCGGGCTAGAACAGTTGACGAAGATTGGGATGAGGCTTGGGTTGAGAAGGTGGTGAATACGGCGGGTAAGTCTGTGGAGTTTTTTGAATTTTCACAAAGTATCTCCAACCTATCCATAAACGACACAATAACCAGACAAGACAATCTCATTGAAGTTGTTTACGCATACACACGGCAAATCAATGAGAACAACATGCCGGGTATTTATTACACTATTTTCAGTCCGATATACACAAAAGACGATTCTGGAAATGATATTTTCGCCAAACACGAACTACTGGATTATGTCCATTGTCGGTATCCGTTTATTGAATTTAGACGGGAACGGCTTAAAAGGCGTGTAGTAGAGTCCCGTGGAGTCCCTGAAATATGTGAGACTTGGCAAAACGAAATCAAGACTCAACGGGACTCGGTATTTGATTCCACCTCTTTTGAAACACTTCCACCTATCATGGTGAACAAGAGGATTGGATTGGCTAATAAAGTTGGCCCCGCAGTCCAACTCCCCGTAACTAAACAGGGAGACTATGAGTTTATGAAGCCGCCGCCACGAACCCCCAACACGGCACTAAACCTTATTGAAATCGTGGAAAGACAGGCAGATAGTTATTTTGGAAGGGCTAACCAAGGTGTGCCGCCCGTGCAGACTCAATTGAAGCAACAGCGCATGGTGAATAACTGGTTAACAACTTGGACTGAAGCATATCAGCAAATGTTTACTTTGTGCCTACAGTTTCTATCCCCAGAGGAAATACAGAAGATTACTGGTTCGGGAGTTATTCCTAGATCAGACATGATGCAGTTCGACTTTGTTTTGAAATATGATGTTCGGGAATTAGACACCGAATATGTGGATAAGAAACTAGCGACAATAAGCCAATACGTCGTTCCTCAAGATGCTGGTGGAGTTTTGGATAGGAACAAGTTGATTGGAATGGTGACTAAAGCCATAAGTCCAGACATTGCCGAGGAGTTAATCATAGACCAAGCCACAGCTAGTCAGAAGATGTATACTGATGTTAAGACTGAAATTGGTCTAATGATGCTTGGGAATGAAGCTAACTATGTTGAAAACGATCCCGCAGCAAAAACGAAACTGCAATATGCTCAAGACATCGTATCCCGGAATCCCAAAGCTCAATCGGCGTTACAAGGAGATGAGGTATTTCAGCAATTATTTGAGAACTACTCCAAGAATCTTCAAATGTCGATCATGCAAGAAGAGAACAAGACGATTGGGAGAATCGGGGTTAGTCAGTTAACATGACGGATTTATCTCATTTCCAGTTTGACCAGAACCCCCTTTGGGATGATATACAGAAAAGGCTTGAAGATATGATTGAGGTGGAGATGTCTGAAGCTCTCGTTCAGGACATTAGTCCAGAGGTTAGGAGTCACCAATGTGGACGGGCTGAAGCTCTGGCTGATTTTAAGCATTCTCTATTAGAGACATGGGAAAAGGCTAACTCTAGATGATTGAAAAATTTAGGGCTTGACAATTTTATGAGAACGGGTTTTATTTCCGTAACTTTTGGTTCTTTACCGGAATCAATACAGTTTGTGGGTTTCTGCGTATCCCTAAAAACGCTGTTTGCCTAACTTGCAGGGCTTGAAACCAGCATGAGTGAAAACACAGTAGAGGGAGAAAGCAGCACTCCCGAATCGACGGAAGCTGCACAGACGAACATTGGTGAACTTTTGGACACCGATGGATTGGCAAGTCAACTGGAAAGGATGTTTGATACGCCAGACGAACCCGCTGCGGAAAGTGCGGGAAATGAGGAATCGCCTCCTATTGAAGATGAGCCGAGTGGTGAGTCGGAGGGAGAAGCTGAAAGTGATCTTTCTCAAGTTGAAGAAGAACCTTCTGCGGAAGTTGAACAGGCAGATGAGGGTGTTGAGGAACAGAAGGAGAATCCCCACAAAGGACTCCTAAAGAGAATCGACAAACTAACTGCCCGTCGAAAGGAAGCTGAAGGTAGGGTTGATGGTCTGGAAGACGAGATCAAAGACCTCCGTGCGGAATTGGATAACAAGGATGATTTAAGTGATCTTCCTAGAGTTGCAAAAGATAATCCATATTCCCATTTGAAATCCATATCGGCAGTAAATAAGGAAATTGAACAGGCTGAAGAGATATTGGAATGGGCAGAGGATAATGCAGATGGAACTGAAGTTACTAATTCTCAAGGGGAGGAAGTGTCATATTCTAGAGAGGATGTGACACAGATTAAGCGTAATGCCCGAAAAGCACTACGCACACAACTTCCAGAACAGGAAAACTACCTTCGAGAAGAAACTGAAGTTAACCAGAGAGTGGAACAGATTTTTCCATATTGGAAAGATCGGAGTTCTGCGGGGTATCAAGAAGCTATGGAGATTGTAAAAAATCGCCCCGGCTTAAAGACTTACCCAACATGGAAAGCAGATGTGACTATGTTCCAATTGGGACTACAGGCTTATAAGGAGATGACAACGGACAAGCAGCCGAGGCCAAAAGCTAAAGCTGCTCCGAAACAACCATCTGCTCCGAGCCAAGCTCCAGTTGTGGATAAGCCTAAACAGGCTCGTTCAAATTCCGCTAGGAAAGCCTTCAAGACTGATGGAGACACAGACGCTTTAGCGAAAATAATTGAAACTGATTATATATAAGGGATAAATCATTATGGCACTTCTTTTAGAAAGAGGATACAACGCCGAGCAATCGGGCGGTCGAGAGGATTTGTCAGACCTTTTAAGCAATGTCGATGCTAAATCTACCGTTTTCACCTCAATGGCGAAAAAGGGGAAGAAGCCCGGTAATGCTTTGATGTCTTGGCAGATGGATAAGTACGAATCACCGACAAACGGTGGTTATGTAGATGGTACAGATGTGGATTTATCTGCTACCGCACAAGCAGCAGCAGCCACAGCTAGTAATGTTGTTTTCCAGAATCCCGGTGAGAATCGGAAACTGGCGAGTAACTATGTGCAGATGTTCAGGCGTTCATTTCGCATTTCGAGCTTGGCAAACGAAATTCAAATCGTTGCTGGTGTGAAATCGGAATTGGCTAATGGTATTGCCAAGAAACTGGTTGAACTTAAACGGGACATGGAGTTTACCTTCCTAAATGATGGTGACGCTCAAGCCGATGACGGCACTCTTCCATATTTGACTAAAGCTCTAGGTTCGTTTCTAGATGCTGACGGACAATCTGGAACTTGCCCCCAGCAAGTTGATTCGGCGTTCTACTGTACTGCTATAAACAGCACAGCTACAGCAAGCCTTACTGAAGAGAGTGTTCAGAATAACCTAAAAACTCTTTACGAGATTACAGGGTCTATTCGGGACTATGATATGGTTCTAGGAACCACTCTGAAACGAGCGTTTACTGGTTTTACACAGAACATTAGTGCTTCTGATGAAGCCGCTAGTCCTGTTAAAGTCTTTAATCAAGACGCATCAGCAAGATCATTCATTAATGTTATCGACGTTTTTGAAGGAGATTTTGGTCGTTTGAGATTGCACCCCAGTACGCACGTTGGATATGGTAATGTAGCATCCGCTACCCGTGGGTATGTTATTCCGTTTGATAAGGTGGAGATTCGCTACGGCAAACTTCCACAGATCAAGGAGTTGACAGATAACGGCGGTGGCCCAGCTAGGCTCATCGAGGCTGTTGCGGCATTAGTCGTAGACAATCCTACGGGATTTGGGTTTTATAACTCTACTACGTAATAATGTATGCCCCCGAAGGGTTGAGTGATGAAATGACCTCCCTTGTGGGGGCGGCACTTCGGAAACGGTTGATCCGTGAACATGATAGTTCGCGGGTCAGCCAATCCGATGGTGTTGCCGGGGCAGCTAGAAGCGAATCGCATACAACTAGTTTTGGACAGCATAAAGCTAGAATAGAACCCACCTCCTACCATTACTGGGGTAAACGCCTTGGGTATGGTTGTTGGAATGATCGTAAATTTATGAAGGAATATTTGCGTGACAATCCAGAGAGTAGGGTTAAGAGTGCGGGTGGAAAGAAAGCACAAGTCGGATATGGCGGGAAAAAAGAACATGGATATTATGACACTCCGCGAGGCCGAGTCACATATCGAAAGGTGTTCGGCCCAAACGAACGGGTAGAAGTAGACGCTACTCTTTAAACATTTAAATTATGGCTAATAAAAAATCTAGTTTTACGAAGACTTACCTAAAAACAGTAAAGCGCGAATACAAACAAGCTAAAAAAGATGTACAGAGTTTAGGTAACATCTATCAGCGCGAATACAAACAAGCTAAAAAAGATGTAAAGAGTTTAGGTAACATCTTAAAAGGAAAACCTGCTAGTGGGTCTTTAAAAGGTGCTTTAAAAGTTGGCACTAAAGAAACCACAAGAGGAAAACCACCACCAAAACAACAAAGGAAAATTCCTAAAGATATTACTAAAAGAAGTCCGGTAGTACGAAAAGTTCCTACAAGAAAGAAACCTAGTAAATAAGTGCAAACGCTTAAATTCAGTAGTGTTGTATATGGAGTCTCCCAATTAGCCGGATTGGATAGGGATAACCTTCCCGGTCATTTCTTTAAACAGGTTCGAGATTTAGCTAGTCACAGGTTAGGCATTGCTTGGGAAACCGAGTATTGGCCTCAACTAATCAAAATAGATTCCACCGCAGTAACAACTACGGATGGTGTAAGCAGCATGGCATACCCAGCAACGGCTGGAGAAATTTTAACAGTTTATGATAAAGACCCTGCAAAAACTACTGCTCTTTCCTCTGTTAGTTACATATTGCGGGATGATAATAGTGATAGCAGTAATAATTCTGGTAGGACAATCAATGTCTTCTCTGCTACCACGCCGCTTTTTGTCGAGTATCGGATTACTAGACCCTCGTTAACGGGAGACGTTTGGGTTGCTGCTTCTTATGCGTCAGGGGCGCAAGTATACTATAGTGGAGATTTTTATACCGCTAATACAGGGACGGCTACCTCTTTCACTCCTTCCGAGTGGGATAAGGTTCTAATGCCTAAAATTTTTGAAAACTATCTAGTCCGTGGAGTTTATGCGGATTATCTTCGTTCCAATGGGCAAACAGATATTGCCGTTGGAGAAGATCAAAATGCAGAGAGCTTACTTATTCTAGAATCAGATAAACTATACCGACAACAAGGCCAAGTAAGAACGGCTAATGTTGTCACCTATTGACTTTTATGGCCGATAAAGCTAAACTAAAAGAAGCGTTGGATGTGTTGTACGTTGCGGCTGGGAACGCCCCGCTAAACAGGCAACAACATGAAATGGTAACAAATGCGGCTCGTGCGATTATGCAGGAATGCGGATTGAACGAGTCGCCAAACGGGGGTCAAGAAGTTCTTGAGCCTGAAATTATTGAGGAAAAAAAAGATGGCAAGTAATGTAAGAATAGCAGGATCAATTAAGGTTACGCAATCCGATGCGAACGCCACTATACCGGCTAACGTGGATAGGCGAAAGGTGGTTATTAATACTGGTGCAGCGGCGGGAACAGTTAAATTTAACTCCGCTGATGATGCCATAGTCGTGGGGATAAACACACATTGGACACTTGAGAACTATCAAGGGCCGATTATTGTTACCGGAGATAACACCAAAGTTTTAGAGTTTGAATAATGAGATTAGACCTAGACCTAGTTAAGACACTAGGGGTCACGGCGATTGGAACGGGGAACGTACTCCTAAACATCGACGTAGCCCTAAAGGTTTTAATCAGTCTGGTCAGTTTAATATATGTATGTATGAAAACATACGATTTATATAAAAAGAGATGAAGAAATTAGTGAAATCAAAAACAGTATGGGCTGCCGTGGCAGCAATTGTAGGAGCTATTGGCGGTTATTTTACTGAAGATATAGCGTTTGGTGAGATGATGCAGCTAGTGGTTACTTCCGCATTAGCCGTTTTCTTGAGGCATGGAGTCGCCAAGGTCGAAGAAAAGGTA
>Ga0098033_1001174_pt1 | contig 10946 bp, 13 predicted proteins | sample 1_EtaG_FD_75049 | JGI IMG/M metagenome (GOLD analysis project Ga0098033, IMG submission 75049) | Marine viral communities from the Subarctic Pacific Ocean - 1_ETSP_OMZ_AT15124 metaG | ecosystem: Environmental > Aquatic > Marine > Oceanic | place: Pacific Ocean | collected 2015-01-07
TACTAAAGATGAGGTGTTGTGTTCTGGTGCAGTGAAGTTTTTAACAGCATTGATTCAAAAATTTGAACCAGAATTATGTGCGCTACTTGCAGAAAGAGATAAAAATCAAGAATATTATGACGAAGGCGAACTCCCTGATTTTCTTACTAAAACTCGAGAAATTAGAGAGTCTACTTGGTCGGTGGCTCCAATCCCAAAGCCTTTATTAAACCGCAAGGTGGAAATAACTGGGCCCACAGACAGAAAAATGGTAATTAACGCTCTTAATTCTGGAGCGAATGTTTTTATGGCTGATTTTGAAGATTCTCTTTCGCCTACATGGGACAACATACTAGAGGGACAAGTTAACTTAAGGGACGCAGTCCGTAAAACTATCACTTACATTCACTCTACTAAGGGAGTCTATAAATTAAATGATGAAACTGCAGTGCTTTTTGTAAGGCCAAGAGGTTTGCACTTGATTGAATCTCATTTCTTAGTTGACGGCCAGCCTGTACCAGCATCATTATTTGATTTTGGGCTTTATATGTTTCATAACGCTAAGGAGTTAATTTCTAGAGGCGTCGGCCCATATTTTTATTTGCCGAAATTAGAAAGTTATTTAGAAGCCAAATGGTGGAACGACATTTTCGAATGGTCTCAAGCAAATTTGGGGATAGACAGTGGTGCTATTAAGGCTACTGTGCTCATAGAAACTCTGCCAGCGGCATTTCAAATGAATGAAATATTGTGGGAATTAAAAGATCACTCGGCAGGACTAAACTGTGGCCGCTGGGATTATATTTTTAGTTTTATCAAGACTTTTCGCAATCACCCGGATAAAATTTTGCCAGATAGATCCAAAGTAACGATGAGATCTCATTTTATGAGATCATATGCGGAATTAGTAGTTTATACATGCCATCGCCGGGGAGTACATGCAATGGGAGGAATGGCAGCCCAAATCCCAATAAAAAATGACGCTGAAGCTAACGAGGCCGCTTTAGATAAAGTGAGACAAGACAAAATCAGAGAAGTCAAATTGGGACATGACGGAACGTGGGTTGCTCATCCCACTCTTGTGCCGTTAGCTAAAGATATATTCAATAAATACATGCCGGCTCATAACCAAATTGATTTTTTAAAGAAGCCAAAATGGTCCACCCAACAAGATTTAACGGAAGTTCCAATGGGCACAATTACAGCTCCCGGAGTTCGTCAAAATATTAGCGTTGGAGTCCAGTATATTGAGTCTTGGCTAAGGGGAAATGGGTGCGTGCCACTGTATAATTTAATGGAAGATGCTGCCACCGCTGAAATATCGCGGACACAGATATGGCAGTGGATTAATAATGATTGCATTTTAGAAGATGGAAATAAAATAGATCAAAATTTAATTGAAAAATATTTGGTTGAAGTTATGGATCAAATTAAAGATGAAGTGGGAGAATCTCGATTTTCTGCTGGTAAATTCGATGAAGCTGTGGAAATATTTAAAGATGTTTCGTTTGCGCCTACATTAGTGAATTTTTTAACTATACCAGCGTATGATAAAATTTCTTAAAGGAATCTAAAAATGGAAAGATGGACTGGTATTAAGCGTGATTGGCTACAGAAAGATGTGGATAAATTGCGCGGTAGAGTGAAAATAGAATATTCATTAGCAAGATCTGGCGCTGAAAAGCTGTGGAAACTATTAAATGAATCTGAACACACTGCGGCGTTAGGTGCTTTAACTGGAAATCAAGCAGTGCAACAAGTTAGAGCTGGGTTAAAGGCTATTTATTTATCCGGCTGGCAAGTTGCAGCAGATGCGAATCTATCTGGTCACATGTATCCAGATCAAAGTTTATATCCAGCTAACAGTGTTCCTTCGGTGGTTAAAAAAATTAATCAAGCCCTGCAGAGGACTGATCAGGTAGAAAGTGTAGAAGGGATTAGTACCCGAGACTGGATGGCGCCGATCATAGCCGACGCCGAAGCCGGTTTTGGAGGCCCTCTTAACGCCTATGAGCTTATGAAAGCAATGATAGAGGCTGGAGCGGCCGCGGTTCATTTTGAAGATCAGCTTAGTTCGGAAAAAAAGTGCGGGCATTTAGGTGGCAAAGTTTTGATTCCCACTTCCCAGTTTATCTCTACCCTTAAAGCTGCGAGGCTGGCAGCTGATGTGGCTGGAGTTCCCACCATACTAATTGCTAGGACAGATGCCAACAGCGCCCGTCTCTTAACTTCTGATATCGATCCATATGATCATACCTATATGACTGGAGAAAGGACGTCAGAAGGCTTCTATAGGATTACAGGAGGCCTAGAGTGCGCTATAGCCCGCGGGCTTGCATACGCTCCATACGCTGATTTACTTTGGTGTGAAACTTCCACTCCAGATTTGGAAGAAGCACGAAAATTTGCTAACGCAATTCACGAAAAATATCCAGGAAAATTATTAGCATATAACTGTTCTCCTTCCTTTAATTGGAAAAAGAATTTAGACGATGATACAATTGCTAAATTTCAAAAAGAATTAAATAGAATGGGATATAAATTTCAGTTTGTGACATTAGCTGGTTTTCACGCTTTAAATTATGGGATGTTCGATCTGGCTGATAACTATAGAGATAATGCAATGTCGGCGTATGTAGAATTACAAGAAAAAGAGTTTGATTCCGAAAGTAGGGGTTATACAGCAACAAAACACCAAAGAGAAGTTGGCACTGGTTATTTTGACGCGGTTAAGCAAGCTATTACAGGCGAAAACTCTTCTACTTTAGCTCTTAAAGAATCAACTGAAGCAGAACAATTTGAGTGAATAAAATGAGTGTACTTTTAGAATATATTTGGTTAGACGGTTATGAGACTCCAAATTTGCGGAGCAAAATTAAAGTAGTTCAAGACTGGGACGGGGACCCGCCAGTATGGAATTTTGATGGGAGCTCCACGCAGCAAGCTCCAGGAAATAATTCGGAATGTTTGCTTAATCCAGTTCGTGTATACTCTCGTGATAAAAGTCATTATTTTATATTCTGCGAAGTTTTAAACGCAGATGGTTCTTCTCATGTTACTAACGCTAGAGCAAAACTGAGAAGCCTTAAAAATAATTTTTGCGCTAAGGAATTCTGGTGGGGTTTTGAACAAGAATATTTTATTACTAATAAATCTATTCCGCTTGGTTTTCCAGAAGATGGATATCCTGAGCCGCAGGGGATTTATTATTGTGGAGTTGGTGGCGATCAGGTGAGGGGTAGAAATTTGGCATTATTTCACCTTTGTTTTTGCCTCGACATTGGAATAGAGCTAACTGGAATTAATGCCGAGGTGGCCATAGGCCAGTGGGAATACCAGTGTTTTGCAAAAGATACTCTAAAAGCTTGCGATGATTTATGGATGAGCCGCTATCTTTTATATAAGCTAACTGAAGAAAAAAGTTGGAATATTAATATTTCTCCTAAGCCAGTAAAAGGTGACTGGAATGGCTCTGGGTGCCATACTAATTTTAGCACTAAGCTTATGCGGGAAACTGGCGGAAAAGAGCGCTTTGAGAAAATATTAAACGCTCTTCAAAACGCGCATGCGGATCACATTGCATCTTATGGTGCTGGCAACGAGAATCGACTCACCGGACTTCACGAAACTCAGCGGATTGACACTTTTAGCTGGGGAGTTGCAGACCGGGGAGCCTCTATAAGAGTGCCGAGTTCCGTTGAACAAAACGAATGGCGAGGCTATCTAGAAGATCGCCGTCCAGCCTCTAATTGCGATCCTTATAAAGTAGCTGAAAAGATTGTATCTACTCTGAGAGAAACCTAACGATGGAGAATATCAAAATTGATCTATATGGAGATGGAATCGGTACCGTCGAACTTGTGGATCATATGGGCGACGACCTTACTGTCGTTAATAGCGCTCGGGTATCTTTTGGGAAAAACAAATCCATTTTAGATGAAAGAGATGAAAAACTTATTCGGTATCTCATTAAGCACCGCCATACGTCGACATTAGAGCACAACGTCGTTACTTTTCGCTTCTGCGTTCCTCTTTTTGTCCGCAGTCAACACCATCGTCACCGAACTTGGTCGTATAATGAGATCTCTCGCCGGTACACCGACGTAGATATTAAATTTTATGAGCCCGAAGTATTTAGGACACAGCATAAAAGCAACAGACAGGCCTCTAATATTCAAGAATTAATTGATCCCATATTAGCGCCGCAAAGTGAGGCAAAATGTTCAACAACGCTTAGAGCTCACCACGGTAAATCTATGTATCTTTACGAACAAATGGTTGAAGCTGGTATTTGTCGCGAACAGGCTCGAGGAGTGCTTCCGCAAAACATGTACACCGAATATTATGGCACAGTAAACTTGAATAATCTGCTCAAGTTTATTAATTTGCGCACGCACGAAGGCGCGCAGTGGGAAATTCAAAAAGTTGCCACAGCCTGTTTAGAAATAGCCACGCAACTTTGGCCAATTACTGTTAACGCTTATCGAGACATAAACAGCAATATATAATTTCTCGCTTTAACCACATATTTAAAAGGTGGACGGGAAATAAATGAAAAGGTTGAAAAAATTTTTTAAGAATTTTCGCAGCGAACCAACGGTTATTTTTGATAATTCTGAGAAAGAAAAAGACCAGCATATTGATGGTATTTGTAGGTTTAAGTTAATGCTTAATAGCAAGACTGGAAAATATGAAAAAGTGCTGGTATATAATGCCGAGGAATTAACTCGAGAAGAGCATAATTAGTTTTAAGTTTTGTTTTTGGAGTTTGAATGAAAGTTAAAGTTACTAGTTGTACTGCGTCTCTAACCAAATTGCGCACATTGACTGAAGATTTAATTGACAGAGATCTGTCAAGATTAAAAGATATAACTTTATTTGAGCATTTTTTACAAAATAGTCCAATAAGAATTTGTTTGTGGACCATTAATGCCGACTTAAAAACGATCCACCAAAAATGCGTATGTCCTGCTAGCAAAGATCAGGCCGCTTTAACTCAAAAATTTTTTGAAGGCTCTTTTAAGGACGAATTATTAAATCATCATCAAAGCTTTTTATCAGAAGAATTAGACTTTAAACAGCTTGTTATAGGTAACGATGAAGAAATTTATGCAGTAACTCTTAAGAAAGAAGGCTCCCAAATTAACGGCGGTGCAGTGGAAATTACTTCTCGAGTAAAAATGTTGCATATTCTTTTTGGGATTGCTGAAGAAAATAAAGAATCTAACCCTGAATTAAACGCTCTAATTCGCAAAACTATATCTGATGATCATTTTTCTTTATTAATTTTAAATTTGTTGGGAGAGAAAAATGCCTGAAGAGTCTACCCAGAATGGTTGGAATGAATATTCTAGATTAGTTCTTAAAGAGTTAGAAACTCTGGCAACTGGAATAGAAGGCCTTCGCACAGAATTACAAGAGGTCAAGCAAGAGCTTGCCAAAATGCAAGTTAAAGAAGACAAAGTAGAAGAACTTAAGGAGTGGAAATCCAAAATTGATGAAATAGCATCGCCTTCTCAACTTAAGCACGTTTTAATTAAAATTAATGAACTTGAAACATTTAAGACGAAGGCAATTACTGTTTTTGCAGTAATACAGTTTGGTATGGCTGCCGCGATGTGGGCATTAAATATGTTTGGATAATCCATGCGATTAAGAAAATCTCATCTTTTAAGAATTATTAAGGAAGCCGCTGAGGCACCGGTGCGCCAGTCGCTAGATTTGTCAATTCCATCTGATTTAGAAGATATTCATCGTCGAATGAAGTACGCTGGTAGAGAATTATATGTTGTTGGTGGTGCCGTTAGAGATACTCTGTTGGGCAAAGCTCCGAAAGACTATGATGTTGCTACTAACGCCAGTCCAGAAGAAGTTATAAAAATATTGCAAAGAGATCTCACTCTTAAACTTGATTTGACTGGTAAATCCTTCGGCGTCGTTAGAGTAAAAACTAAAGAGGGTGGAGAATATGAAATTGCAACATTTAGAGAAGACATTGGAAAGGGAAAAGGAACAACGGTAAAATTTTCTACTATCGAAAACGATGTTAGAAGAAGAGATCTAACTATCAACGCTTTATTTTACGATATGGATTCTGGCGAGGTCGTTGATTACGTTGGCGGAATCAAAGATATTGAAGATGGAATCATTAGAGCTGTTGGAGATCCAGCCGAAAGATTCGATGAAGATCGTCTAAGAATTCTTCGTGCAGCTAGATTTGCAGCAAGGACCGGTTCAGACTTAGATCCGGCTACCGAGAAAGCTATTTTAGAAGATAATGAACTCGTAGATACTGAAACCGGTGTTCCAATTCCTGGGGATAGAATTACAGAAGAGCTAGTTAAAGGAATAAAATCAGCTCAAGACCCCGCACATTTTTTTCAGCTGTTAAATAATTTAAATTTATTTCCCCAAATTTTTCCAAGTCTTTCTGTCTCTGTTCCCACTGGTTCTTCGTCTAATAATTTTTTAATTCAACTTCCTCTTTTGCTGAGAAACAACGAAACAGCTCAAGTTTTGCGAGTCTTGAAATCAGTTCGATATTCTAATGACGAGAGTAAAACTGTGGAATTTTTATTAAATTTTTTAAATATTTCCCCTCAAATAGCTCCAAAATTGAAGAAAGAATTTAAAAGAGTGCACGCATTAACACCGGATATAATTCAGGAATTTGGAGCAGAGGCGGGTATACCCACACAAAAAGTAGATGGATTTTTAAATTTTGCAGCCGCTCCTCCAGCTGCCAATTCTCGTGATTTAATGGCGCAAGGAATAACTGGGCCTGCTTTGGGCGTTGCCATGGCCGATGCGGAAATGGAAGCTTACAGAGCTTTAGTTAATGAAGCGTTAAAATTTGGAAAGCTTAGAATGCTGATTCGAGAGCAAATGGTTAGAGGAAGAAAATTAGATAAGTATGCAACTGCCATGTCAAGGGCCATCGTAGATGCCCTTAAAGATGAAGACGTCAAAAATGCATTTCAGCAACGGGGTGAAGTTGGATTTGAGCTTGCGATTCCTGAGCTAGAAGAATTAGAATGGTTAAATGGCGTAATAGTGAGGATGAACGCTACAGATGGAAATATGTCAACTGACGCAAAGTATGAATTTGATTTGAACGCTTCAGATGAGCAACGTCGAGATTCTGACATTATTGTTAATTTACATTTGCCAGCAAATTATGAGAATAGTATTCTATCTACTTTGATCCCCGATCTAAAAGGAGACTTAAGGCACGAATTAGAGCACTCTTCTCAGCCGACTGAAACTCTGATGGATATTCAACAGAAAATTCCAGATGGAGATATTTGGCAGTCCTTACAAAGTGCTGAAGATTATTTTACTAGTGAAGCTGAAGTAAAGGCTTTCGTTTCTGGTATTGTAAAACGCGCTAAAACCTTAAAAGAGCCGGCTATGGAAATATTAGATGATGAATTATTGAACTATTATTACACCGGTTTAAATTACGGTTTTTCTGAAGAAGAACTCGATCCCCTAATGAGAAAAATTAGAAGTTTTTGGCAACACTATATGTCATCTAGATGGCCAGATGCGGCCATTGAACATGAAATGTGATAGGCGCGTTCCATGTTTTTTTATAACCACAAAGGAGAATAATTATGGAACTCTTAACTAAGGCAACTGCCGCACTAAAATCATTAACCGAACTCGGATTATCTTTACTTGCTTTTGGCGTCGTAGCACAAATTTTATTTGGAGCAACGGTACCGTTTTTGAAAGTAGACGTCGTAGGTTCAGTTGTAAGTGTATGTAACCAACTTGGTAGTGAAGGCCTGGTGGGTCTCGTCGCAGTAGGCTTGTTAGCTTCACTTTATAATAGAAATACTAGTTAATCTATTTAAATTATTAGTTCAGCGCCCCCGCAATGGACGGGGGCGCTTTGCTTTGAACACATCCAGCGCGGTTTTTATAATTCGGTATGAATTTAAAATTACCGAATAAAACTGTTTGGAATCCCCCACTCTCTCCGTGGAATTTGGTACAAGAGCCATATTTCGGTGATGAGTGGAAAATTTTAGTATGCTGTATTTTGCTTAATTTAACAACTCATAAGCAAGTTAGAAAAATTCTTCCTGAATTTTTTAAACGCTATCCCGGGCCCAACGTTATGGTTATGGCTGAAGAAGATGAGCTGAAAGAATATCTTAAGCCTTTGGGTTTGGCAAACAAAAGAGCAAAGACTCTTATTAGATTTTCTAGAGAATATCTTGCAGTTCCATGGGAAACAGCGGACGAATTGCACGGATGCGGAAAATACGCAGATGATGCATGGCATATTTTTTGCGTGGGCGATTGGCAAAACACCGAGCCGAATGATCATGCATTAAACATGTACTATGATTTTTTAGCTAAAAATAAATAAACACTTTTATAGTAGTGTTATAATAGGAAATTCACTAGATGCGCAAATAATTTCTTGCGCATCATTTTTTTATGGAGGCTAAAATGGAAGCATTTATGGGCGCTGTCGGAGTGACGGTATTCAGTGGGTTATGGATCACTGCCGTTACTGCAATGGCTTTTACAACATTTGACCGGAATTAAAGAATACATACTCATGCATGTTGCAAAATATATTACTTTTTTTATTCTCTTTATCTGGATGCTATACAATTAATACATGCGTAGCAGACTGTCTGTTGCCAGGAATGTGGTCTGGCGATGTAGTAATGCAAAATAATTATCTGGATATCAATACCACACTTCACATTCAACTTTTTGAAGATTCAGATTCAAAAATTTCGGGCTGGCTTTATCATACTGATGGCAAATATCAAATCCAGCAAGAGTATTCTATTTTACACTGCCAAGAAATTTACGTCGCTGGAGATCTGCAGTGGGCTGAAGGCGGAGAAATATTCGTCAAATGCTTAAGCGAAGATGGCGGGACTTCTTGTGTTGATTTGCTTGGAAATTCTTGGGGAGCTGAATTAGAGTTTTCTAATTTTTATGGAAGTTATACTTTCGTTTTGGATTCTTATGAAGAGGTAGGCGATAGTGCAAAAGATGAGTTTAAATGCATATATTAATTCTATACTTTTAAGAAAAAATTCATATTATTTTAGGATCGGAGGTGATCTTTGCCTGAAGGTCCGGAATGTAGAAGAATTACAGAGAGATTAGCTCAATATGTATCTGGTCGTCATTTACAATCAGTTAGTTTTTTAGGCGGAAGGTATATTAAAAAACTTCCTACTGGATTTGATAAATTTGCGACAAATTTTCCAATAGAAGTGGTTGGAGTCGGCGTACATGGAAAATTTATCTATTGGATTATGAAAAAAGATTTTTCTGTGTGGAATACGCTTGGCATGAGCGGTTTTTGGAGCAAAGAAAGACAGCCACATTCTAGAGTTCAATTTAATTTTGATGATAGTTCTACAGCTTTTTTTAACGATCAAAGAAATTTTGGAACATTAAAGTTTGTGTGGGGTAAGCAGCCGTTAATAGAAAAGTTAACTTCTTTGGGCCCAGATATGCTAGCTGATGATGTTGCGGACGAAATGTTTATTCAACAGTTACGGAAGAAAAATTCTCATAACATCTGTAAGGCTTTAATGAATCAAGCAGTAATTTGCGGGGTAGGAAACTACATTAAAGCTGATTCGTTGTGGCTTGCAAAAATAAACCCGCATCGAGACGTACAAGAAATTTCTGATGAAGAGTTAAGAAATTTAAATCGGTGCGTAAAACAAATTATTAGAGAAAGCTATAACTCTGGAGGAGCCACAATTAGGACATATAAAAATTTTGATGGACAAAATGGGGAATACGCTTCTAAATTTTTAGTATATAATAGAAAAATAGATCCCGAAGGAAATAAAATAACCAAGGAATTAACTCCAGATGGAAGACAAACACATTGGTCTCCCGCAATTCAACATTAGAGGAAAAAATGAACGAAAATACACTAAAATTATCCGATGAAGCGATCGGCCAAATTGCTAAATTAGTCCAATTGGCAATCTTAACTGGAACAGACGTGGTAGATAATTTACGAACCTTGCGATTGACTAGTCGTTCCAATGAATTATATTTATTTGAAGAATATAAAGAGAATTTTCATGCTAATATTGAAAAAATGTTGGAACGCGCCGAAGAACCACCCGAAGAGGATTCTGGTGAAATTTCTATCGTGCCGGCCGGAGCTCCTCCAAAGTTATTTGAATAATTCTGCTGGAGGCTGCCATGGCTACTGAAAGGCAGCGAGTTGCAAATCGTCGTTCTAAAAGTAGAATTAGACGACTTTTGAGCGAACTTCGATATTACCGAGAGTTGCATAAAGAAACTCAAGAGCTTTTTTTAGAATACGATATAGAATTAAATTCAGTATTAGATGACATAACTTCTATTGTTGTGCCTGTTAGCGACACTCCTGCAGGTTCTGATGAAACTCAAATTGTATTAAGTGATAACGAACCACCCACTACAGATCCAGAGTTTGCACACAAAAACCAAGCTAATGATGATTCTGTTGAATCTTCCAAAGAACCAAAATCTGCAGAAAATTTAGCTCCTCAGTGGATGAAAGCTCTTTTTAAAAAAATTGCGATTGAGACCCATCCGGATAAACTTCAAAACAGAGAAGATTTATCCGACTTTGAAAAGAGAGAGAGAGAAATATTATATAAAAAAGCCTCTAACGCAATTGAAACAGTAAATAAAATGATATTACTAGAAACTGCTTATGTTTTAGAAATTTTTCCCAGTTTATCGATGAAAGAACAGCGAGAGATAGTTGATGAAGCTCTACTTCTCGAAAAAAATAAAATTGCTTCTTATCACAAGCTTGTTTCTTGGCTATGGGGAGAAAACGCGGGTAACGCTGAGCTTCGCTGTAAGCTATTGATTTACGTAAGGAGCCAGATAGGACTACCCCAAGTGGACAAAGATGTTATTCTTAAGTACATCGAAGCTTTTGAAAACGACGATGACTTGGCAGAATTTAA
>Ga0098033_1001177_pt1 | contig 10942 bp, 11 predicted proteins | sample 1_EtaG_FD_75049 | JGI IMG/M metagenome (GOLD analysis project Ga0098033, IMG submission 75049) | Marine viral communities from the Subarctic Pacific Ocean - 1_ETSP_OMZ_AT15124 metaG | ecosystem: Environmental > Aquatic > Marine > Oceanic | place: Pacific Ocean | collected 2015-01-07
AACACCTTTCATTTTATCTATATATTATTATTAGATTATATTTTTAAGTAGTTTAATAAACGAACTATATAAATATTATTATTTAAATAACTTAAACCAATACTTCCACCCCCTCATTTGAAACATTAATGGTTCTTATGTGCTGGACATAATTGTTGTATTGTAAATTTGTTGATGCTTGTAAATAATTAACATATAATCTGCAACCCCCTGAATTACTTAAATCCATTGTAGCACCTTTTGAACCCAAAGCCCTTGAAATAACAAATTCACTCTTAAATTTTCGGACATCTCTAACTGCAGAACCTCTGGATAGTCCCTTTGCTAGTTCTCTGATATGTTCTTGACTTGGTTTATTTTCAACAGCATCCATGATACTACAATCAACTGGACGATTGGGAACACGTCTTCCTGATACTCCTAGTTGAAATTGATAATCTCTTAAATGTGCGTACTGTCCGTTTAAAGTATTAGCATAATCAGTTTGGGTTTGTGTTCTTGGAACAGAAATAACACTTAAACTTCTATGTGCATATACTGGAATATTAATTGTTCCTGATGTTAAATTGGGTAAATTATCTTTAAAATTTGTATATGTCATCACATCAAAAGACATACCACCTGCCATGACACGTGGAAGTGCTTGGACATAATTGGGAGGTGGTTGAATAACCTGAGCATGAAATTCAACATTGGTTATTGAATAATTACCTTTAACTACTGCTGTCCCATCAGAATAATTTTTCATTCTAACACGGCATACATCTCCTGCAATAACTTCCACTGCTGTATCTTGTGTTGCAAAAGTTAATCTAATATTTCCTAATGCTGCTCCTGCTGCTGTTATTCTAGTTATTGCTGTTACTTCTCTATCATCTAAAACAATTGTTTCTGCTCCTACTCCTGTTTGTTTTGTAATAGCAACACGACAACCTACAAAAAAAGGACAATCATGCTCGTTATTAAAATCAGAATAGCCGTTTAATGTAGTATTCGTTCTCTGCTGTAAATCCCAAAATGTTGTTCCCGTTGCGACCACCTGAGCTCTAATGGCCCCCAAATATGCTTCGCCGTAATCACTACCTCCAATATCGTGATAAATCACATTATATTTAGAAGGAACAAGACATTTTTCTGCTTTTTCCAAATCAAATTCAATTCTACACTTGCCAGTGGCTAGTAAGGGAATGGCTTTACTCTGTTGAAGTAATCCAGTTGGTAGTTGAAAGCATAATTTTACAACTCTAGATCCCACACCAGTTGCAGAACTTTGGTTTAAAGGATTTGACACACCACCGCCTAATTCACCAAGAGAATCTAATTTAACATTTGACATCTCACGATTATAAACCTTTGCTACATTACACAGAGTGGGAAAATCATTAATTTCTTCCACAATTGTTTCATTCAAATATACTCTCATATTTAATAACATGGCTAAACACCCGATATTATTAACAAAAGACATTTGACAGACTTGACTATTTAATTCAAAATCACAAGTGAGATAAGATGAATGAGGATCAAACATGGGGATAGACACTGGATCTAAAACAAATGAAACACGTTCATTATTATTGGGAGCATAAGAACTACCAGCACCTTGTGATGCCTGTACTCTTTGACTATTTTGTAAGGGAAATTGATTTCTACTAACCTTTAACATATTTATTATATGTTGAGAAATTAATTTTGAAAAAAATTTGTTTATAATTAAATTAATTTTTTTTTTAATCCTTAAAATAAAACATAAAATTAAAATTTTTAAATATTTTTTTAAACTGAAACTTCAACTTGATTATTTTGAATATCCACTTGTTGTCTTGTTAAATAATAATTATAGGCTTTGTAATTACTATCTCCAGTGCCACCAGGATTTCTGAGTGCTAGAGATGTTTGGGTTTGGAAAGAAGCATTATTTAAATTAACACCCAATCCTGATACTTGGTCAAAACTGCAACCAGTCACGAAGCAACCCCATCCTTGTGTATTTGCTTTCCATGAATTAACATCAACACCAACACCTGATTTTGAATAATTTTTGTAAGGTTTTAAACTTGAAAGTGCGTTTCTTAATACTTCTGGAGATTGATTTAATTGTGCTGGTGGTTCTTTTGTATCATCATATTTAGTTTTTATAGGAGTATTCAATGGAAATCTTTGACCATCTAATAAGAACTGGATACTTTTAAGACATGGATTATATAATGCCTGACCATCATAAGTGGTATTGTTCGCATAACCCAATGGCAGATAATTTGTGGCGATAGATAAAACACCAGACATATTTAAATTATCGGCAGTTGTTTGACTTGTTGATGTTAAATTTTTCTTAGTGGAAACAAAACTGAGGAAATTAAAACTTGGGTTTGGATTTGGTGCTTGTCTATCATCAACAACTGGACACATTAGCTTTAAATTAAATAAGGTGTATGTTGCGTTACCTGCCCCAGTTCCCCAAAAAACGTCTTTTGGGTCGTTGAGATCTAATGAGATTGATAGGCCTTGAATCTCTTGCAGATCAACGTTATTACTCATAAGCATACCTGCCGTTAATCTTAAAGCAAAACTACCATCACTTATAAGGGCTTTACGTTGTGCCACATCATAAGCGTTTTTAGCAACAACAGGTGCAGTAGTGGTAGATCCAGAATTATTTAAATTTAGATTACTTGCCGCACCATATCCTCTTGAATATTCGGTGTGGGTTAATTCACAATCAAAATCGTCTTTTGAATGTAACATACAATTAACCATGCTACTCAATCTGGGATAATCTTGGATTTCTTCAATTATTTTGGCAGAAAGTCCTAATGATCTGATACGTAGAGAACGTATGACTGCAGATAATCCACAATTAGCATTTAAATTAATCTCGTCACCAATTACAACTCGGTCGTCCACACCTGATCCACCACGAACTTTGATATTCCCAACCAATCTTAATTCAGGTAAAATTGCTTTACCAACACCAGAAAGTTGAAACTCAATTGTTCTGTTATTTTGATAGGTATAATCACCTGAACCAGAAGTGCTGGTTATTTTAAGAAAACGTTTTTCTAATTCCATTCTATTTATATATATATTAGATATTTTTATTTAGGAAAATAATTAAACTTTTTTAAATTAAACTAATTAAAAAATAATTATTTATTTCGTTATATAATCAATTTAAAAATATTTGATTATATATAATTATTACAAATGAATAGAACAAAATTTATTAAATATATTAATAAAATACCAAACATAGAAAAACAAATTAAACAAGATATTATTGAAAAATTTAAATTATCTATTGATTATGAAAGAATTTCTTTGTGGGCTAAACTTAACAAACAAGAAATTAATGATTGGGATAAATTGCATGAAGAAAATATGGAATTAGAAAGACAAAAATTTATATTATTAAATGATTTTAAAAAACAATTTAATAGAATAAATGATATGAAGGAATGGAGGGTGGACTATAACAAATTTAATTATGATAATCTTTCTATATTATTTTAATTTAATCTTAACAATTTTTCTATTTTTTTCTTCTTCCAAACTACATTCAAATAATTTGTCATTACAACCATTTTCAAAAACATCTTTTTCTCTGACAATTTTATTTTTTTTAGTACTAAACATTTTTTTAATATTTTTCAATGGTGATTTTTTACAACCACACGAACATTTTTCACTTTTTAAAGTTCTTGATTTATACATGCTATTTTATATAATTGATTGAGATATTATTAAGAAATAGTTTATAAAAATTTTTAAATATATATATTTAAAAAATCACATCTTCGTTTTTTAAAGATATTAAAAAATCACATTATCGTATTTTAGAGAAATAAAAATATCTATCTATATTATAATATGATTGTTACTCTAAACTCAGGTAATCAATTTAACTACGAATGGACAAACGATTTTAATGAAACATTAACATTAAAAGCCAATAGTGTCATTAAAGTCAAAAATATTAATGTTACAAAGAAATTTCAAATAGAAGTTACAGATTCTAACAGATCGTTTGAATTTACTTTTGATGATAAAGACAACCCACCTTTTACATTTACCATACCCAGTGGTTATTATTCATTAACAGGATTACAAGAAGCATTAAATGACACGTATGACGATGAAATATACGGCTATGATTTAAATTTTGTTATAGAAAGTGATGATTTTTTGGGACGGACTGGAAGGGTTAAAATAAATATAACAGGATATTCACCACCAATCAATCAAAATGATAATCCTTATATTCCTATTGCATGGAATACAGCTTTGGAAGAAAGAGTTGATACCCAGCAAGTCGGTAGTATATTAAGTAAAACTACGGCTTCAAGCACATTACTAGATAATTATTTTATGTATAAAGGTTATATTGATCCAACAGGTGGTACATCAGGACAAGTCAATGCTGGTTTTCCTAACCGACCAACAGGTTTGGCACAAGGAACAATAAAATTTAACACTAGTTTTACTGGTGCAACTTCCACTGATATTAGTTTTGCATTAGTAGAACCAGATTGGGATGGGGACATTGATGAAGCCAAAGATATTTTAAGAATTGATATTGTAGGAGAAAGGAAATTGTTAAGAGTTTATCAGGATGGGGTTTTGATAGTAGATCATACAGCCGAAACAACAACGGGACGTGGTATATCTTTAAAAGATGATAGGTTTTTAGTAGTGCGACAATATCAGCAGGGGGAAAATCCAACAGCAAAACAACAAAATTTCTACGGACATTTTAGTATATGGACAGAAACAGCTGGTAATAAAAGAGATTTGAAAAATTATTATACAACACAGGCATTTGCTAATATGTATAAAGTTGGAAAAACCGATAGATTTTATCCAGTATGGTTCTTTTTAGATAGTACGACAAGGGTTCAAAATGTAACGGCCAATATTAATACTGCTAATCAAGAAACTGGAAATGTTATTAACTCTAAAATAGATCCTGAATTTGAAGTTAATGCACAATGTGTTATATCATTAGACGGAACAAATCAAATAATAACGTCAAATGATCCTTTACCAAGTAATAATAGTTGTGGTGCTAATTCTCAAAGAGTTTTTCATACTGGGCATGTGGTTTTTAGTATGGAAAATAATAATAAAGCCCAATCAGTTGGTTTCGGTTTAACAAAAACTTTATTAGAAAGTGCTTTGACTTATGGATTCAGATTTAATAGTGATGGTAATATTTATAAAATTAAAGAAGGTGTTGTTTCTGCTTCAGTTTTAACAACATATAACACAACAAACTATTATAAATTAAGTTTAACCACACATAATCCGATTTTAGAAACTTCAACAGATAGTGGTGCTACATGGACAATATTAAATGTTGATTCTGATTTAACCCATGACACAAATGGTAATGGTATGTATTTAAATATAATATTTGAAAGCCAAGTTGGATCTGCAGGAACTTATGTTAAAGTTTATGAAGAAGCAACTTTGAATCAATGGAATCTGGGCGTAGCAGGTGAATATGTGAAATTTGAACCTGAACAGATGAGATTAACACTCGGATTTAATGAAACATCTTACGAAGAAGATTTTAGTTCAGGATTTCCAAAAGTATTTCAAGCAGAAAATGATATGCGATTTGAGGCATTAAATGCTATATTCACCAAATCATTTAGAATTCAGACAAAAAATCTGCCAGTCAAATCATATAACGGATTTACTGGAGCAAGTGATAAAACAATTGCAACATTAGATATTGACAGGGAAGGTTTTGTTTCCTATCCATTAGAACAAAGTTCAGAATGTTTAAATAAATTTGATGTCCCACTGAATGAAATTCAAATTGAAATAACAGACAAAAGTAATAATTTGGCCGTGAATGATTTTGCTGGAGATTCCCAAATTACATTAGAAATAACACCACATTTAAGTATATAACAAAATAAATAATATTAATAAATATATTAATTTGTTTATTTTATTTTCTTTATTAATTAATTCATTTTCAAGTTTTTCAATATAATCCAAATGTGAAATAAAACATTTCATATTAATTAATTTAAGATTTTTTAAAGATTTTAAAGACGAAATATTTTTCTTTAAAATTAAATCTAAATATATTATATAACATGGATAATTTAAATATTGTCGGAATAAAAGAAATTAGTAATATAGCCAAACAAGATGCAGAAAAACAAAATTTAAATTTATTAGTTCAACAAAAAAATAATGAAGAACTAAAAAATATTGAAAATACTGCTTTTGAAAAACCAAAACCTAAAATTGATGTTAAACCAACTTTTGAAGATGTTGAAATAACAAACCCTACAACCAAAAAAAAAAGGGGAAGACCACGTGGTGTTAGTAAAAAAGATCCTGAAAAAATGAGAGAACACATGCGACAAATGAGAGAAAAAGCGAAAATATCAAAAGCAAGAAAAAAAGAAGAAAGAGCAAAAAGACAAGAAGAATTGGAAGGTCTAAAACTGGCTAAAAAATTGGGTGTATCTATGGAAACATTATTGGATTACGAACAAAAAAGAAAACAAATTCAAAAAGCAAATAACCATTTAGATAAAGAAATGAATGATATAAAAAATCCTGTCGTACAACAAAAAAAAATTAAAGAAGAATTTGATTATAATAAATTAGCTGATATTGTTTATAATAAATTTAGAACAGAAGAACAGACCAGAAGAAATATTTTATTAAAAAAAAAAGAAGAAGAACAATTGAAAATAAAAGCACAAAAAGAAAAAGAACAAGAAAAATTATATCACAAAAATAAACATTATTATAGAAGATTAGGGAAACCTAATTTAAATAAATATAGAGATGATACAGATGCATGGGTTTCTTTATTCAGGAAAAAAAGATAATATATTTAATTTAATTTTCTCAATAAATATTAATAATGACTGATATTGATACAGATTACGAAACAACAGATACAGAAACCGATGATGAATTAACAATTCTACCGATAAAAGAAGATCCAGCGTTAAGTAAAAAGTTTAAAACTAAAATACCAAAAGTTTTACCACAAAAATGTTTCAGGTGGGCATATATTGGAGCATCAGGTTCAGGTAAAAGTTGTTGTGCTTTTAATGTATGCATGAGGTTTATGAAAGGTGCTTTTAGCCAAATTTATATTATAAGTCCTACATTAGTGGCAGATGAATCGGCAAGATTTATTGTTAAATTAGCTGGAAAAAAAAATTGTTTTGAAAGATATGATGATAAAATTATTGCAAATATCATCAAGCAACAGGAAACTATGAAAGAACTAGGAAACATGCAACATATTCTAATTATAGCAGATGATTTCATTAATTCATTACCTAATAATTCTTTATTCTGGTCATTTTTTACTAAATGTAGGCATTTCTTATGTTCTATTTTTACCATGTCACAAGTTTGGAGGAAAATACCTAATGTGGCCAGACAACAATTAACTCATATTTGTTATTTTAGAAATAATCATTTGGAATTATTAAAATTTATTGAAGAAGTTATGATTAATTTTACAAGTAATAAAAAAAAAGCAATTCAAATTTATAATCTTTGTACGAGCAAACCTTACGAATTTGCCTATCTTGATTTAGTTAAACATACCATCCACCATAATTTTTCTAAAATTCCAGTTTATTCTAAATATAATGAAGATGGGACATATTCGGAAGAATATAAAATTGACAATAAAATTATTTAAGTTTAATTATTAATTACTATTTTTTATATCTAATATTATAATAATAATATGACTTTTCAGCAATCATTACAAAATTATATTCAAAATGAAAATATAGTTCAACAATCAGAACAATCATTACTAGAAAGAAAAGATCAGGCAGAACAAACAAAAATTCAATTAAAAATGGCTCGTGACGAAGCGGCAGGACAAATTGCAATGGGCGGAATTCTTCCAATTGACATGGTGTCAAGATTGTATAGTATGAAAAATATGGCAAAGAGAATGATGGGAATAAAAGATATTGTTGGTGATAATGATGCTTTAAAAAATGTTAAAGGTTGGGCGAAAAAAAAATTAGGAATGAAAGATACAGATGGAGATGACGATTTTGACCCTGATGCTATACACATGCAACCTGTAACTTCCGCTGATTTTGAAGAACCTTCAATGGAAACAAGAGAAGTCCAAAAAATAGGTAGTGTTGAGGTTACAAAAACGATGAGTGCTGAAGCACCAGTTATACCAAAAACAAGACGTTTGTTTGGTGTAGCAGATGATTGGTTGAGCGGAGGAGATCAAACTTTATCTGGTGCTAGAGCAAGAGTGGAAGCAATGCCTTCTTCTGTTGATTGGGAAGATATTGCTTCTAATACAGCAGATTATACACCACCTTTACAACCAACATATGCCCCACATCAATTAGCAGAAATGGCTAGAGAAAGTGCAGAAATGAAAGTGGAAGCATTAAGAAGTTCAGCAGAGAAAGGATTGGGAAAAATAGCTCCAGAAGAAACATTTAAATATAAACCTATAAGTCAAGGTCAGCATGAATATGAATCTGGCGTGAGTTCTGCTAAATCTGATTTATATGCAGAAAGTAGAAATCTTGAGCCAATATCAACTGAAACAGCATCTCGTGTTGTTTTACCTGATTTCGCAGATTTAGCAGAGGCAGGACAGGTTAGAAGTGGAGCATTAGGTTTTGGTGAAAGATTCGGTGGCGGTACAGAAGTTGGTATGGCTCGGGCTGGAGGACAACGAGGGACTAGTATGTTGGCATCAGTAATGACTGGAGAGGAAGGAGCAAGAGCAATGCCATCTGGAGATGTTGAATTTAAGTCAATGCCACGAGCATGGTTATATCCAACAGAACCAGCACGTAGAATTGCTACTACAGGCGAAGAATTATCAGTTCCGCGTGTTGCAGGAATGGAACAAGTGCCAGAAATAACACCAACTATTAGACCACCACCAATTCCACCAGCAATAAGTCAAGCACGAGATCCTATGTCCGCTTTTCAAGGATCAAGATACGATGTTGATGCTCCAAGACCTGCGGAAGCAATTCCACAATTCCAAGAAGGAGGAGAAGCAGGAGATATTCCAGATTTTCCAGAAGGATTGCAAGTTCCTTCATCATTAAGGGAACAATATTCATCTTTACCTTCATCATTAGACGAAAGACCTTCAACAACAAGATTATCAAAATTAAAATCAGGATTAGGATTACAAGAAGAAGATGATTTGGACGAAGAAGGAGGAGAAGGAGGCAGTATTCTTTCTTCTCTAATTCCAAGTAGCATGGGCGAAGCGGCAGGTACGGGCTTGGCTGTCATCGGTTTTGGGACTGAACTTTATATGGGTATAACACAAATAAAAGATGCTTTCAGAGAATCGGCATTGGTTGAAAAAGAAACACAAGATATTGCGAGAGAAAGCCAAGCAATTTATAATCGTCCTACTTTTGATTTCGGACAACAAGCCATATCAAATAGAGATTCAGGATTGGGTGAATCAAGTTTTAATCATTTTTAAAAAAACATTTAATAAAATAAAATAAAAATAAAATGTCCTATTATATTAATTATGGGTAATCATTTTGTTAAAGATATGGATTCAGCATGGCATTGGTTAAACGAATGTCATATGGGTTCTGCATTATGTAGTACTGCTGCACAGCAGAATTTAGCTAATAATATGGAGGATAGTTCCATGTTAAATCAATATGGATCAACAGATCCAGAAGAATCAACATCTTCAAACGAAAGTGTTTATTGGTGGAATAGAATGAATAATGCTTTACCTAATCCGTCAGTTAAATTACCACATCTACATCAAGCAGACGATCCAGGAAATTCAGAAAGTAATTACGATACTGCTTTAATGAGAAATAGGATCGGTAAAGTTTCATTTATTCATTATTAATTAAAAAAATATCTAATTTAATTTTATTTTAAAAATAATTTTTTTTTAAAATAAAAATATCTAATATATATATAAATAGTAATGAGTGTTTTACCAAGTGTTTTAAATCCCGAATCGTATGACGATTCATTATCGGTAGAAGTAGAAACAATTATTCAAGATGCCAATAGTTTTTCATTTACTCAAGATGGAAGTTCTGTGGCTAGATTTGAGCTACCTAAAAAAGCAGTTTTAGATAAAATTGTGATTTAGTGTTTAATGTAACAACAACAGTTCCTGCAGCACAGCCTTCTTATGCCACATTACCAAAACTGGGAGGCGGTCTTGTTTTAATCAAACGTGCATCTTTTTCTGTTGGAGGAAAAGAACTGCAGTCAGTAGAAAATTGCGGACAATATATTTATCTTAAAGAATATTCTTTCCAACCATTTGAATTTAGACGTGGGGTTTCTGATGTAAGATTAAATTGTGATAGTTCCTATTCAATTGACCAAGATGGTTTTTGTGCTTTTAATGATGAAAAAGAATATAGAAAAGGTATTTCCTCAGTAGGAGGTGCTGAAATTCTTGTTCCTCTATCCGATATTTTCCCCATGCTCCAAGATGTAGAATTACCAACTGGTATGTTAAACAAACATCTTTTAATTGAAATTCAATTTGAAACTATATGGGATAATATTTTTCAGGCAAATGGAACTTGGACTGCCGCTGAAAAGAAATTTACAATATCAAGACCAAGATTATTATTAGATTATACACATTATCCACCTCAAATTGTTGAAAATTTTAATCAATTAGTTCAAACAAGTGGAATTGCTATTCCATATCGTGATATGGTATTGGTTAAAAAGAATCATCTTCCAACTGCAACCACAACATCTCACGATATAGGCATGGCAAAAGAACTGGTATCAAAAATATTTATCCAAAAAATAGACGCAACCGCAGCAGAACCAGCTGTAATTACACAAAGAAAAATTATGCAAAAATCATTAAGAAGCGATTTACGAGAAGGTGAATCATATAATTTACAAGTTAATAACAGACAATTATATCCATTAGATA
>Ga0098033_1001179_pt1 | contig 10888 bp, 5 predicted proteins | sample 1_EtaG_FD_75049 | JGI IMG/M metagenome (GOLD analysis project Ga0098033, IMG submission 75049) | Marine viral communities from the Subarctic Pacific Ocean - 1_ETSP_OMZ_AT15124 metaG | ecosystem: Environmental > Aquatic > Marine > Oceanic | place: Pacific Ocean | collected 2015-01-07
GCTCCTGGATTTATAGACGCTGTTCCAGTCGTACGAGGAGTATTAATGTTCCCATCGGGAGTCATTGGTTCTCTGAGTGGTTCTGGATACACCAACAATGCTCCAGCTGCCGTCGCCGCAACAACTTGGACAGATACAGCAGGCGGATGGGTCGGGGACATCAATATCAGCAACGTTCAGAACTATCAATTTACGCTGCTTTTAAATGGCCACGCAGATACAGAAGCATATCCCAATAGAATTACTGCTTCGCTATCTCCGCTGAGCCCATCCTATCTACCAAATATTCTTAATACGGATCCCATGAAGATTCAGCAGGCTGGACACTATCTATATAATTGCTATACCGTCCACCCCAACCTCGCGGTAATTACTGGATCCGGAGTTCTGGCTGGTGGGGAATATTTCATTCGAAGCGGTTCCGGTGACGTTGAGCCGGTAGTTTTCTTACTAACAAGCTCTTTGGACAGAAATGCTGGTTCGGCAACGAAGCCGAATTACGAAGGATTCCAAGATCGGTTCCGTACCGGATTTTCACCCTGGGTCATGTCCCAGAAGTTTGGATCAGACTATAAGAACCTGTTTAAAGTTCACGCTATAGACGATGGCGAAAATGGTAGTAATCACTTTCGCATTCAGGTGGAGAACCTTAAAAACGGCAAGCTGGATAATTCTTTTGGACAGTTCGACTTGCTCGTTAAGCGAATTATTCCACCAGATGGAGTCCCGCCAAGCGAAGATTCCGCAATAGAGACTTACAATGGTGTAAACTTAGATCCTTCTTCGGATAATTACATTGCTCGTAGAATTGGTGATTACAGCATCTATTATGATTTTGATAAGATGGCTGGAAACCAACGCGTGGTCGTAGAAGGCACTCATCCAAACGTTTCGAGGTTCATCCGAGTACAAATGCATTCAGATGTTACTAATAGAAATATTGATAAATCTTCACTTCCAACCGGTTATCGTGGACCTTTCCACCTCTTGACATCAGGATCGTCTATATTTACCCTAGACGCCGCATGTCAAGCGACTAGCTATGGCGGTGATGCCAGATATATCAAGTCTGGATCGACAACGGGGCGGTTTAACATGATCAACACGCCACCCAATCCGCAGAGACAGAACATATCGATCGGAACCGATCCCTCTAGGGAAGTCAACTCAAAACTTCCGTGGGGATTCCAGTTTGAATCGCTCGATTCGGCTACCGAGCCTAATCGAAACTCAAATGTTGATGAAAGAGTAATGGCTTTCACCAAATATTATCCGCACTTCCAGACGCTTAACAAGGCTGCTTGGCAGGGAGATAATGCTGGTGCGTTGGATAGTGCAGGTTCCGTCTATGATTCAGATAGATTTAACCAAAACGTCTTTACCATGGAAAGAATTCAAATTCACACCAAGTCAACAAGCGATGTGGTAGATTCCAAAGAGTGGGCATTCGCTGCCTATCGTAGAAATGGTAAGCTTTCTGGTTCTCTTAGAAAAGAAGATGGTACTTATGACCAGGGAAGATTCCTTAACGTTTCTAAGGACTTTGATGATCCAGCCGCGACCAAATTCCTTAAGTTCACTTTCCCAATGCAGGGAGGATTCGATGGCGTTAACATCTTCGATAAGGAGAAGTCAAAACTATCTAACCTGGCCGCTGTACGAGAAATGGACGATGAGAATCAAGGGCAAGCTGATGGACCAACGGTTAGAACATACATGAAGGCTCTCGATGTTATGGCTGAAAAGTCTGATGTAGATGTTCAAATCCTTGCAGTTCCCGGCATTAGGGAAACCAAGGTTACGGACCATGCACTGACGAAGACAGAAGAGAGATTTGACGCTATTTATATCATGGATATCGAAGAGCGCGATGCAATGAACAATGCAGTTACTGCATCCAACCTACAAAATGTTAGCGTTGGAAACACAGTAGATAACTTTAAGTCGCGAGTTCTAGACAGCTCATTTGGAGCTGCTTACTTCCCAGACGTATTAGTTACTGACCCAACCACGCTGACAAATGTTCGGTGTGCCCCGTCAGTCGCGGTCATTGGAGCTTTCGCCCACAATGATAAGGTTGCATATCCATGGTATGCACCAGCAGGATTCACCCGCGGCGCTCTCAAAAGAGTGGTCCAGGCTACAGTTAATCTGAGTCGTGGAAATCTTGATTCACTTTATGATGCGGATATTAATCCCATCACTAAATTCCCCACGTCTGAAGGGGTCGTTGTTTTCGGTCAGAAGACGCTGTTGGCTGTGGCTTCATCTCTAGATAGAGTCAACGTCAGAAGGCTTCTTATTGATATTCGAAGAAAAGTTCGCAGAATTGCAGATACATTCCTCTTTGAACCCAATCGAGAGGATACTCTAGCCAGGTTCTCTGCAGCTGTTAATCCAGTTCTTACTAGAATTCAGCAGCAGCAAGGGCTTGATAGATTCAAGGTTATTATTGATACCACAACTACCACGCAGGCAGATGTGGAAAACAACACAATTAGAGGAAAGATCTTCTTGCAACCAACAAGATCTATCGAATTTATCTCTCTGGACTTTGTTGTTACCAATAATGGTACAGAGATTTAGTAACTAACATGCTAAGCTTAATAATTAGAGATACAGAGGAGTAATAAAATGGCAGAAACATTAGCAGTTGGAGATATGCTTCCCAATAAATTCGAACCCAAAAGAAAATTTCGGTGGGTATTCGCAATTGAAGGGATTGATGCATTCTTGATGAAGGCTGCGGCCAGACCTAACGTAACAATTTCAGAGCAAGAAATCCAGTATATTAATAGCCGCAGATATTTGGCTGGAAAGCTCAATTATGATGCGATCAGCGTCACACTATATGATCCAATTGCGCCCTCAGGTGCCCAGCAGGTAATGGAGTGGGTTCGAACTCACACTGAGACCGTATCTGGGAGATCGGGCTATGCAGACTTTTACAAGAGAGACTGCCAGCTCAAGATGCTTGATCCAGTTGGAACAGTTGTGGAACTTTGGGACCTCAAAGGTTGTTTTCTAACCTCTGCAGGATTTGGCGATCTAGATTACGGCACGGAAGATCCGACCGAAATTGCACTGACAATTCGATTCGATAATTGCGTATTGCAATACTGATTTTTTAACCCATTTTGCTCCATATTAAAAAAGGGGAAGCTTTTGCTTCCCCTTTTATTTTACAAGCTACATAATTATAATTTGAATTGTATGGTATCTTGTTTATAGGAGTACATGAATGTCAGAAGAAAAAACCGATAGAGGTAAAAGAAACGAAGTGTTTACGGGGCCCGCCAATCCACAGGGGCTTCCATCCAGAAATGTAATGGCAGAAGACTTTGGTTTTGAAGTACCTGTTGAAGCAGTTCCTCTCCCATCGAGGGGAGTAACTTATCCTGCAGATTCCCCAATGCACGGTAAAGAGATGCTATCTATTAGGGCGATGACAGCAAGAGAAGAAGATATTCTTACTTCTAAAGCCCTAATCAAGAGAGGGACAGTCATTTCAGAGCTATTGAGATCTTGCATCGTGGATGAAGGATTTGATCCGGATGTAGCTCTTACGGGTGATAGGAATGCCTTGATGGTTGCGCTCAGAATCACCGGCTACGGGGTAGACTACAAAGTGGAAGTTGACTGTCCTTCATGCGGCCAGAGATCCAAACAGGGCTTCAACCTAGCAGAATTACCAATTAAGCGGCTAGAAATTGATCCTGTTGTGGCGGGCGCAAATTTATTTGAATGTGAACTTCCAGTAACTAAAAAGAAAGTTAGGTGGAAATTTCTCACAGGGGTGGAAGAAAGAGAAATCTCTCAAACGCAGGAAAGAAGAAAGAAGCAGGGCAACCTAAACGACAATTTAGTTACCACTCGCTTGACTTACAGCATCAACACAATTGATGGAATTAGTGATAAGACTAAAATTGGCTTTTTTATTAGAAACATGCCGGCAAAAGATTCCCTCTTTTTACGGAGGTTTATTGATAAGCACGAGCCTGGCATCGACATGAAATCCTGGATGGATTGTCCGAGCTGTTTGGAATCGTCGGAGGTAAAGCTGCCCTTGGGGGCCTCGTTTTTTTGGCCTGACGCCGAATGATAAAGAAGTTTATTTAGAAGAGACTTTTCTACTCATGTATTACATGGGGTTTAGTTATCGTGAATGCATAACCCTGCCGATTTACAAGCGTCGGTGGTTCATTAATCGCCTCAACAATGAGATAAAGAAGTCAAACGGCCAGAGTAGAGGTGCGCAACAAAATGAAGCATCTACTCGAGCCATGCAGGGAAGGGGCCGATCACAAGTTCCAGCAAAACTCCGTAGATTCACATAATGGATAATAATTATAGGTAACTAAGGAGTATGCCATGGATGAATCCATAAGAAAAAAATTGATCGCAAGCTCGGCAGCTTATATCTTGGGCATGCAGCCTAAAGTTGAAATAAACGGAACACCCAAGCAAGTAAAAAGATTCAAGGAGGTTTTAGAGGCCTCTAAGGATCTTTATTGCATTCTGCAAGAGGGCTCTAATCACGCTGTTGAAAAAACTCTCCAAAAGAAAAAAGAGTACGCGAAAAGATTTAATAAAGAGTTCGGCTGGCAGTGGCCATTCTAAGCTTCAGATTTATCATCTGAGTATTGCCAAACATTCATTTGAGGGAATACTTATTTGATGAATTGAAGTTAACTGCGTGTTACTAGAGGATCACAATGGCTGACGAAACTCAGGATCTAGAAAATCAGCTTAAACTAAACCAAGAGCTGAATCGATTAGTTGTTGAGCGCCAGAGCACGCTAGCTGCCCAAAACCAGGCAATGAGCGCTCAGGCCAACTTGGCCAATGCCCTCAATGGAATCCTCTCCCAGATGGCTGGCAACACTGAAGATTCGTCCACCAATTCCTCTAATCTTGCCGACGCGTTGCAGCGCGCCCAAGAGGCTGCTGCCGACGGAGGCGCAGCCGGCGTTAATTTGGCTTCGGCCCTCGGCAACGCCACCGCCCAAGCCGGAAAACTTCGGCAAACGCAAAAAGGCTTTTGGGATGAATTTGCAGAGGGGATTGAAAACGCTAACAGTTTTTCAGACATTATGGACGAAGTCAGCAACGTTTCTCTTGCAGACATGGCAAAACAGCTGGGTATCGCAGCAGATGAAGCTGGACTTTTAGGTGCCGCCATTGCTGGTATTTCTCTGGGAGATCTTTCAGCTGGTTTCACTTCTACATTTAAGCAAATTGGAAGTGTAATAACGGGCGCATTCAGCGCAGTTCAAAATATTGGAACAGGTATCTTTGGTGCCCTTTCTGGAGCAATGGGTCTATTGGCCGAAGCCGGTCACCAGGCTGGCGGCGGTGGTATGGAAGTTGCAAACGCTTGGGAGTCTGTTAAAAAGACCATCTCTACAGTTGGTCCAGGCTTTGAAGCAGTTCAAGGTGCAGTAGATAATCTTGGTATGGCCGGAGCATCTGTGGGAGCAATGTTTGGCTCGGGTCCAGGAGGCATGGCCGCAGCCATTCAATATGCAGGAGAAGTCGCTGGCGAACTCGGCGCTACGCTCGGAAAAGTGACAGATGATTTTGCAAAAAATATAGACTCTTATGTGATTGCTAATAAAGCGCTAGGTCTTTCTGGCACAGCAATGACTAATATGCAGTTGATGGCAGCTCATAGCGGCCAAGAGCTGAGCGATATGTTGGATACTACAGCCCGCGCCACAGTTCACCTGTCGCAGCAATTCGGTGTCGATGCTAAATTAATCGGTAAGAATCTAGATGAGATGACTTCTGATTATGCTACGTTCGGAGGCATGTCGGTTGAATCTATGACTGCAACTGCAGCGTATGCCGGTAAACTTGGTATCGCAATGAAAGATTTGCAGGGAATCACTGCAAAGACTGACGACTTTGAAGGAGCAGCTGACGCTGCAAGCGGCCTAGCAGCTACTTTTGGAATGACTATTGACACGATGGATCTCATGAATGCAGATCCAGCTGAAAAAGCTGAAATGATTCGCCAGTCATTCTTAGAGACAGGTCAATCATTTGATGATATGAGCCGTCAAGAAAAAGCGAGGATGGCAGAGCTTTCAGGAATGTCTGTTGAGGGTCTTGCTGGCGCTTTTGATCCTGAAAACGCTGAGCTTGGTATGGACGACTTTGAATCTGCCGCTGATGCTGCAGCTGCAGGCGCAATATCCCAAGAAGAAGCTAACCTTGTTCTGGCGAAATCTATTGATAAAGTCCACGAAGCTCTGGGTGGCGGTTCAGAGCAGTTAGGCGGACCATTCAGCGCTTTCTTTGACGGTGTTACAAAAGGCATTGTCAACTCAGAAGAATTTATTGCTCTAGCCCAAAATTTCTACGGCGTAATGGAGCAAATGCACGCTGCAGGTGAGAAAATTGGCGCAGCTTTTGTTAAAGCCTTTCCTGGAGTTCAAGACTTATTAACTGGGCTTACTGATCTTTTTGATCCTGCAAAATGGGAAGTAATGATGAAAGAAGTAATGGCCGTGTTCGATACATTCTTTGCGGATTTAGCGACAGACCCAGAAGCAGCAGTACAAAACCTGCTGGATAACTTATTAGGGATATTCGATAACTTCATGGACGGGAACAAAGGCGCTGTCGACACAATGAAAGCTGGCGCCGTAAAGATGATTACTGCAATCGGCGGCATAATCAGCGGCATGATTCCATGGCTCACTGAAAAACTGGTAGAAGCAATTCGCGGCATGGCTAGCGCATTGTCCGGCGAGGGCGCGTCTTCAAAACCTGATTCCATCGGAGGCGCTTTGATGAAAGCTTTCGGAGACGCTTTTTGGGCGCTAATGAGAGCATTACCGACTATTGTTTGGGAATTGTTAAAAGGCCTCGGCAAAGTTATGATAAACAATAAAGCTATTGTTGCTGGCGCAATAGGGGTGATTGGTCTCTATATAGGAGCGCAGCTTATGATGGCTGCTGCTAAAGCAGCGCTATTGGAATGGGCGAAGCAAAAAATGCTGATTTGGGCTGGAGTTCAGCAGGATTCTCCCGAAATCGAAGAGCAGACTCCCGGAGCTGGAAGGAGCGCAGTTGAAAGCATGGGCGAGATAATAAGCGCGATAAAGGAGATCGATGAGGGAGATGTTTGGAAAGCCGTTAAGATTGGCCTCGCCCTTGTAGTGTTTGCTGGTACCACAATAGTGCTAATGGCAGGCGCTCTAGCTCTTGCTGCTTTGGCACTCTCTGGTACTTCTTGGGAAGATCTTGCCAAGGCTTTGGTGGCGGTTGGAGTGGCAGTGTTGGCCGTCTGGGGCTTATCTAAAATATCTAAACAACTAAAAGTGTCAGATATGACAAAGGGCGGTTTGGGATTAATAGCTGGCGCTGCATTCTTAGGAATTGCTGGCGGGTTATTTGCCTTGGCACTCAAGGTGGTTGCCGAGCAGTTGGCCGGTATAAGTCTGGGCCGTGTTGTTGAAATCTTATTAATGATTGCTGGAACTGCTCTAGCTGTTTGGGGAGGCGCAGTCGCTGCGTTTGGCTTAATTTCAGACGGTGGAACTATACTATTCTTTGGCGGGCTAGGATTGCTAGCTGGTGCCGCATTCTTGGTTATTGCCGGTGGTGCATTCGCCTTGGCTTTGAGCGAAGTCCATAAGATATTTGAGGGCATAGACCTCATGCGGATTATTGCAATATTAGGCACCATGGGACTGACGATGATAGCAATTGCTGGCTTGGCCGTCGGTGGCGCTATCCTGCTAGCAGCAACCCCAATATTAATAGCGGCCGTTCCAGGGCTTAAAGCGGGGGCGAAGTTGCTAGTTGAGGCGTCGGGAGTTTTCGCGGTGGCTCTTACTGATATGGTAAAGATATTTTCTAGCATTCCAGGCGGAATGGACGCAGTAGAAAAAGCTATCGACATTGTGGGATCATCTCTGAAAGCTGTCGCTGGGCTAGCATTCTTAGGCGTGGCATTTAAAATCTTCATGCCAGTGGTCAGATTCATTAGTTCTGGAGTTACTGCTGCGGCAGATTTTGCAGCAACGGCGTTTCAGGATGTGGGCCGTGTCCTAGACGCTATTACAGCCATTAAAATTGTTGATCCCGATAAGGTATCAAAGATCGTCAACATCGTGGGCGCTGTCATCGATGCCGTAGCGTCCGTGGGTGGCCTCGGTATAGACATGGCAAAAATCGGTATTGCTGGTGAAATGTTCGGCGATACGTCCATGGACGATATGATTAACATGGTAGTAAGATTCATTGAGGCTGTAGGAGATACTATTTCTGGACTCATTATCATGCTTGTCGGTCTCGCAGGCGGAATGGATGAAAATGCTCTTAAGGGAGCGGCCTCCATTGCTGCCATGATCGGTGCCGTGGCTGATTTAGCCTCTGCAATGTCTGGCCCGATTACGGCGGTGGTAGAAAATGAGGGAGCTATCGACGGCATTATCGGCGCGCTTGGTGGTACTACCATGGATGATAAGATTAAATCTGTGGTTGAAGGGATGACCGATTTATTGAATGCAATCGGCCCAGCAATTCCAGGACTAGTAAAATCAATGGTCCGAGGATTGAAGCACATGCCAGAAGGAATGGGAGAAAAAGCGAAGGCTTTTGGAGACATGCTCAAGGGCATCTCCTCAGTTCTGAAGATGTGGGAAGAATATCAAGACAACATGCCAGAGGGTGAAGCTGCTACTGAGTTTGATTCTGCTGGAATGGCATCATCGATGAACGCTCTTACTTCTATTATCGGTTGGTCAGGTTGGAAACGCACCGCAGATGCCATGATAGAAGCAAGTCAATTGGTCATTGATGTTTCTGGTGCTGAGGCTTGGATGGCTGGTACCGCAGCGCTGGCAGATATTTCTGAAAATATAACAACTCAGATGCATCGAATTTATGAGTCTGGAATTATGGACTTGGAATATCATATATTGACAGGAGCAGTAGAAAGGGTCGCTCAAGTAGTGGCTGCTTATAACCAACAAGCCGAGTCACTTTCTTCGATTACCCCATTCAATATTGATGCTGTATTAGAGCAAGTTAACGAGAGCTTGGCCGTGAGAAGAGATAAATTAACTATTGAAGATGGTAATGTTACGATTAATATGAGCTTGAACGTTACAATGAAGGCAGAAGATGTTGCCATTCCAATGATCGAGAGTGATCTAGTGGTGAAGGGTTCTAGCTTGAAAGTAGCTAGCTTATAAATAAAAAGGATAATAAAATAAATGTCAAAAGACTCTAAAAAAAATAAGACTTCTTTTAAAGAAGGTGCCGGCCCATTTGGAGTTGGCGATTCAGTGGCTGACTTGAAAACTTTAAATATTTTTGAGGCTTTGCAAGAATCATCTGCTTATCAGGAATTAACCAAAGATCTCAGCTCTGACCAAGAAGCCCACGTAACTAAAGAGGCTCAAATGCATGCTGACGCATATCAAAAAATTTATGCCAAAATTTTCGAGGTATTATCTACCAAAGAAGGTAAAGAAGCATTTAGAAAAATGGCTGCGAAAAAAATGCAGGGAAGATAATTAAGATCAGAGGTTTAAGTGTCTGAAATTAAAAATAGTGATTTTACTCCGTCTGGAGACCCGGCCAATCCAGATCCGGTTCCCGAGCTAACTCCTTTTGAGACTTCGGATTTAAAAGAAGCAAGCGTGGAGACGCTAGGCTCTTTTATGCTTTCTACTACTGAAAAAAATTATTATCATCCAGATGCGCCCGCTGAGCAGTCGTCACCAGACGATCCCAGTGTTTTAGGAACTCAAGCGCTTGTAGACATTACAGCTGATTCTAACTCCAGCGGCTTTTTTGCGGGAGTTCAATCTGCTGCAGCCGCATATTACGCCACAATTACCGATGGTTCAACTCCCGATGCGATAGGTGGGGGTACTTTTGGGCCGTTAACTGATTTTTTAGATAAAACTAGTCAAACGCAGGGACATGATCTTTTGGGACAAGTGGTTGGTGATACTTGGAGCGAAGTTTTCGAATCTATGGAAAATTCAGGAGATCCAGGCTCAGCCGTAAGAGAAAAAGTCTCTACCGTTTTACAGTATAATAGGTTTTCTCCAGGCGGAGATTCTCCTTACATCGAAGACGGAGCATATTCTAACGGAATGTTTAGTATTCAAAAGATGGTGGGAAGATATGATGAAAATGCCGAGCCTGTTGCTCTGGAAGAACTGGCAAAAATCGCATTTTCCATGTCATTAACGGCGGCCGGTGGCGCTGACTATGGCGATAGCGGCTCTGATCCAGACAGCCAAGATTCTACCACCGCTATTGGTGCTGGTTTGTTGACTCAAGTGGGTTGGAAGAACGTAGATACTGTAAATCTCGAAGCTTCTAACGCTGCTGGTTTTCCGCAGGGAGCTCCAGACCTTAATGTATCCATCATCCAACCAGGAATTCAACGAAAGGGCGCTACGACAGAAGAACAAGTTGCAAGGAACGCAAAATCTTATGGACAGCTCAACACTTATTTAGAGCCATTCGATGGACCGCTACCGGTGGGGATGATCGTTCTGGCAGTTTTAGCTGCTATAGCTGTTCTAATTGCAGGAATAGTTTTGGCTGCAATTCTTTCACTAATATTTCTATTGTTTCCACCAGGTCAAGTGGAAGAACCCCCTGAGCCACTGCCCATGGGTTCTGCCGCCGGTCAACCGGACTTTGGAAAATTCAACGTTGGTAAATGGCTGATGAAGCTGTTGAGGGTTCCTATTTTAAAGTCTGGAAAACCCTTTATCGCGGCTATGTTTTTCGGAGTGATTCAGTTTTATTTTAGAATAAGCGATGCCCTTTCTTCGGGATTTTTTATCATTGTGTCTAGAGCAGCAGTTAGAGATTTAGAACAAATTACTGAAGCAATAGGCGAGGCAGA
>Ga0098033_1001180_pt1 | contig 10861 bp, 1 predicted proteins | sample 1_EtaG_FD_75049 | JGI IMG/M metagenome (GOLD analysis project Ga0098033, IMG submission 75049) | Marine viral communities from the Subarctic Pacific Ocean - 1_ETSP_OMZ_AT15124 metaG | ecosystem: Environmental > Aquatic > Marine > Oceanic | place: Pacific Ocean | collected 2015-01-07
CGTATTACAAAATTGGAAGTATCCACTGAATAGCCACTGGAATGACGGCGGTTATTCTCGGACTACCATCGATGAAAACACGGGAGCGGTGCAGGGCAAGGACGTCACTTGGGACAAAGCCAACCTAATTACTGATCTGCTGTATAAACCCGTAGCTGGCGGCTTCCAGCGATTTAATGAAACAAAATCTATTAAGCTTGCCCCAGCGTGGGCGGCATCTACCCGCCACCTTCCATCAAATCAGCTGTCTGGAGAAATTTTAACCGAGATGGCGCAGTCGTCCAGCTGCTATTACACCATGGCGTCCACATCCTCAATAAAACCGTCGACGTATATGCTCTTTCCGGAAGACCGATTGATCTTAGGCGTAGAAAAAATTCAAGTTCCGCCGATGATCATGGGGAACATAAATGGCGGAACCCAGAAGGGCAACCTGAGCGACTATCTGCCCTGGTATAAGCCTGGTTTTCATTCTGCATCATTTTTAAGGATTACTAGTAATAAACAGTCCTGGCTTCGCTTTTATGGTTCCCAAGTTAAGGCCGGCGAGCAGTACTATCCTTCGTTAGCCCAACAGCTGACCACCGATGCAGTGCACGAGGATTTGCACAGCAGCAACCCAGTGTTAGACCAGTGGGAAATTGAAAGTGCTCGAGAATATAGTGGCTCTTTACGGACGCTGTACATAACTGGCGCCATGACAAGTAAGAAGCGCGGCTGGCCAAGATTTCCCTTCTCGGGATCGCTCCAGCCCACCGCGTCTTATTATAGTCCACTCGGCACCAAGAACGGTGCGTTCACGTCGTCGCCCCCAGTATGGAAAGAGCCAAAGGCATTATACGGCACCGCCATCGACACACACGGTTTTGGACTTAAAATAGGTTATAGCAATAGACAGATTATTGGAAATGAATATTCTGATGCTTTTGCCTTTCAACGCAACATTAGACTGATTAATCCCCGTTGGATTTATTACGATTCGCTGACACCAAGGGTAGATAGAATATGGGCCAGAGACGGAGCCGTGAAATTCTTATGGCAGAGCCACGAGGTTCCGGATGGAAATGAGTGGATGGGTACTTATGATGCCTGGGGGTGGAATACTGTTGTAAGAAATTCTGTTGGTGATGTACCTATGGTCAACACTGCGACCGACAACGCCCCAGATGTTGCCATCATGCCGACTTCTGCATCTCAGGAAAATTGGTGGGGTTATGCGATTGGAGACCACGGAAATTCTTCAGGGTCCGGACCCGTTATTACAGGCGGCGACTCCGATGAGCAGTTTCCTGAATCCGAAGGATTGTTTTACTATTTTGGAAACAGTGAAAACTGGAACTACAATGGAGTGGGCGGTTCGAGGAGCGTTGCCGATAACTCAGCGGAGGAACAGGCCGGAGTGAATCGGCCGCACGGTGGCATTCCGTTTGCAGGTGGATACAACTCTGGTGTTCCTACTGCTGGAGATCGTTACGGTAGGAAGGTCATCCTCTCTAATTCAGCATCGCACCAGGACGGGTTCGCAGCTTTCAATGCAACCCCTGGCGAATGTAACAGCTACAGTGGTTGGGGAGGTCCCGGGCAAGGTATGAATCTGTCCGTCAACGGCGGCTATGGCGTCGGTTGCGGTCAGCGAGGCGGCACGATAGTAGTTAACACACCGGAACGGAACGTCAACAGGGACTGGGCATATTCTTTTCCTTTTGAAGCAAAATATAAAGGTATACCTCGAGTCCTTCACCACCGCTATAATAGGAAACGACTTAAATCCGGATCGGCCTGGGATAGCGCTCCAGTCGCCGGCGCGACCCCTCAGTTTTTAATTACTGGAAGCAGGAACTTTGGTGGAGTTATGTTCTTGGCGTCCAAAGGTGGCGGGTTGACATCTTTTGATCATGAAACCTATCTTGCGGGCTTTAATGTTATTCGAGAATACACTGCTGGAACCTATCTTGACCCACCAAACTACCCACTCGAAACTGATGGTGCTCAGAGGCACATCCCAGGCGAGTTTCAAAAAGCAAACTCTCAACGCTCATTTTTGTTAGCTATTTTTGGCCGAGGAAAAGGGCGAATTGTACAGCCTGCGCAAAATATAGTTTATGGAGAAGCGGTATGCGAGAAACCTCATGGATTTAAATATGGGCTAATAAATGCAATTCCAATGGTTCCTTCTACAGTCTGGCGGGGTACTCATTATGGCCAATTTAGGGATATGTTAGAGCAGCGTCCATTTACTAGATTTTTTGATAGAAGAAAAAATAAAATAGAAAGAGGGAATTGGGTTGTTCGGTCTCGATTTGTCGAACCACTACACGATGCTCCGGCTGATGGATACAAAAGAAAAGAAGCTATTAATACCCAGAGCTCTAATTTAAGTACATTCTCTACTTCTTCTTTACCATTCTTTGACGAAATTGATCTTTATCCAAACGGTAGAAATCGACCTGCACTAGTAGCTGATGGTGATGTTGAAGTTGAGCTCACAAGCACTGTTGGACCTCTTGGTAGTGTAACATCTAGAACTAAATTTTAGCTTCTAACACGATCTTTGTTAGGCTTCAATATAATTAGTTTTATGAATTAGAGGCACTCAATGGCATCACAAAATCGCGGCAAAATGCGAAAGCAGGAATTTGTGATCTTGAAAGATCGCGCTTCCGGCCAGATTACAAATGTTATAGCGCCAAACGGATTACAAATTGGCTTAAATGATGAAGAGTTTCAGACCAATTTAGTCTTGAACGGTCCTGTTGTGGCTAACGATGGAACTTCGTGGTTGGTTGCTGGCGATAACGTAACACTGTCTACCGGTTCTAATAATGCTGTTACAATCTCGGCTAACGCAGGTTCAGCTTATGCAGAGTTAACTGGCGGTGGTGCAGAGTATGGCATTAAGACTTTTACTTATGATGGCACCTCGGCCGTTGTAGTCAAGGTCGATTTAGACACTATATATGGTGGTTTAGATTTTAGCACCTATGGATTAGCGGTTACTCCATCGGCTCTCGATGTTGCTTTCGGCGCAACTCCTGAAGACGATGATTTATTAATAATAGAGGATGTTTCACAATCTAGTCTTAAAACAAGAAAGATAACGGTTGCAAATTTAATGGCTGCCGCCAGCTCTCTCAGCTCTCTCGGAAACCCTCTATCTTTTGGAGATGGAATAGAATCAAGCACTGGCAACGATTATGATAATACCGCCAACACAGAAATTAGGGTAAAAGCTGGCTCCGGAACGGGTGTAAGCGTACAAAGCGGGTATGTAAAAGTTAATGTATACGACTCTGGATTAGATACCGTTGACGCTGAAAATGAAGATTATATTTTAATTGCAGATGATTCTGATTCTAAGGCTCTTAAAAAGGTAACAATTCAAACCATATCTGATCTAGCTACAGTGGGTCAGACTACTAATGCACTAACTGACGGCAATGGGATTACAGATTTTTCGTTTGATGGTGCTTCTGCTGATATTACAGTTTCAGTTGAGGCTGCAGATTCTACGATTAATGTGGCATCTTCTGGGATTAGTGTGGCCAGTGTGCCAAACACTCTTGACGCAGGTGATGGCATAACTACATTTTCTTATGATGGTGGTACTTCCAGCATAACCGTTAGCGTGGATTTAGATGCAGATGGAGGATTAGGAATTAATAGTAGTGAATTAGCAATAGATTATTCTACGCTAACTACAGCTGGCATTACCACAAGCGACTATCTGTCCTTTTATGATATTGATAGAGATCCCAATACAAGCAAAATAAATTTAGGAGATTTTGTTGATTTTCTTCAGGGCGCAATTGATTGGTCTTTGAATTCAGGCGATCCCAACGCAGAATATTTGGTGTTGGCGGCAACTGCGTCGTTAAGCGCTGAGCGGGTTCTTACTCCTTCAAATGGTTTAACTGCTACTGATGCTGGTGCTGGTAATTCATACACTCTGGGAATTGATTATTCTGGCGGTGGCAATTTAATTTCTGCAGCATCTGATGGTACTGGTATAAGCGTTGATGGCTCTAATGACAAATTATTACTTTATGACAACGATGATGCCACCGTTAAATATATTACCGCTAACCAAATTGCGGGTACTGCTTATACCGCTGGCGATGGTTTAGATTTATCTAGCTATGAATTTAGTGCTGATTTAAAATCTGGCGGTGGATTAAAAATAGATACCACTGAAATAGCTGTAGATGATTCTGTAGTTGCCACCCTTACAGGGTCTCAATTCTCTGGAAACGTTGGAATAACTGGATCGCTAGGTGCAACTTCCTTTTTGCTTGTTGGAACTCCATCAGGACCTCATTCTATTCAGATTGATGCCGGCGGATTAACTTCTGGCTCTATAGCATTTAGCAAGAGCGGAGGTGATCCAGATGCAGCAATTTCTTTAAACTCTAACGAACATTTAGAATTATCTTCACTTTTATCTAATAAAGATATTATTTTTAGTGTTAATGACAACAGCGTCGAGACCGAGGTTATGCGAGTCGATGGATCTCACTCTTCAGTAGCAATAGGAGTAAACTCTAACACCACATCCAAATTTAAAATTAAAGTTACAGACGGCGATAACGTAGATGCCATCGATATTGATATGGATGATCCCGACCAAAAAGCTATTGATATTGATTCTGAAGGTATTGGTATTGAAGTTAACGCTAAAAAAGGGCTTTATGTTAACAGTGATGTTGCTGGAGGATACGGCGGATTTTTTGTAAGAAACCAAGAAGCTGCTGACACCTCAGATCCGCTAGTCACAATTAGGGACCAAGATGGAGATAAGCCAGCACTTAAAGTAATTCAAGAGAGCAAGGATACAGCAGCGTTTGCAATAGAGGCTGGAAATATCGGAGGCACTAAAACAACTGTGTCTGGTTCCGGTCAGGTAGGTATAGGAACTGGAACAAGCACGTACGATGCCATACTTCACGTTAAAGGAATTGAGCGCGGCGATGGTATAGTATTAGAAGATGCAGACTCATCAGATACAGTGGTTAAAATATACGAAAGTACGGATGATGGTGTAATTGATGTTTATGCAAATAATAGTGTTACTGCAAGGATTCACGGGAACGGAGATTCGTATTTTGACGGAGGAAATGTAGGGATTGGTATTACTGAACCTGGCACAAAATTGGACGTCGGCGGTAATATTTTTTCATCTGGATTTGTTACTGCGTCTTTGGGCTTTAGCGGTTCATTAACTAAATTAATTGATGGAACATCTTTTCTTGTTGCGGGAACAGGAATCTCAATAGCGACAGGCTCAAAAGGTCAAGTTACAATTACTAATGACGGTTCTACTGGTGAGATCACCGGAGTAATTGCCGGCACAGGGCTAACTGGCGGAGGGCTGTCCGGAACAGTAACGCTTAACGTAGACAATTCTGTTGTAGCTACTCTTACCGGCTCTCAATTTTCTGGCAACGTTGGTGTAACTGGCTCGTTGGGGGTTGTAGCAGGTATTTCGGGATCACTTACCCACCTTGTTGATGGAACATCCTACCTCATTGCTGGAAGCAACGTGACTATTGCTACGGGATCCTCTGGGGCAGTTACAATAGCTGCAGGCGGAGGTGACATATCCATAGTTTCTGGTTCTTCAACTGTCTCAAATGTTACTACATTGAATTTATCTAATTTGGGAATTGTAAACGATCTCGGGTCTGGCACAGTTGCTATCACAGGATCCATAGGCGACGCTGAAGATGGAACATACGTCGACGGATTATTTGTAGATTTTAACACCACAACGCCAGTAGGAACCGCTGTAGACAGATTTAACGAAGTTTTGAAGGCGCTTTCTCCAGCTCCAGCTCCAGATTTGGATAATATTAACGCTGCAGAAACGGGAGTGTTCAGTAAACTTTCTTTCGGTGCAGCTAGCTCGGTGGGTGGATATACTAACGTTGGATCTTCTGCTGGCTATGGATCAGCAGTAGATGTAAATGGATCATATCAGGTAGCAACAGCTAGTAGTAATATTAGAATGGCAACATTTGCAGGTTCTACAGCTGTTACCGGCACCTTGAACTCTGACGTTTCTCCAAGCAATTACTCTAATGGTAACACTAATTACACAACTTCGTCCTTTGGAGACGGCGATCAGGGTGTTCTCCGACTTATGGTGAATGGATCTAATATTAAAGAAATAGATCTTACAGTTGGTTCTATCGGAGCGGGTACTCCGGGAAGCGGCACCGGAACATATGTCAACGCTAATGGATCAGGATTCATAGTGCTTTCACAAACTGGATCAGCGGTTTTTGAAGATGCAAGCACCCTTGCGTTCTTCCAGCACCGTACTGGCCAATATACAGTTTCTACAGACGACCAAAGAGACGGATGGAACTATATTAGAGTGTTGCATGTTTTAACTGGCAGCACAAAACAAACGAACTACATGGAATGGGTTAACGATTCAAATAATGACGCGCTAGCTGCAAGTAATGAAACTATAGATAGCTTTGATTTAGGCGACGGGCTCTATCTCTCAGGAATTCAATATTATATTAGTGGCACGGCTAGTTACAAGGTAGACGTAAGTAACGCCTACAGAAATGTTTATAGTGGATCAGTAAGCTTCAATACTTCAGATTGCTCAGTTTCTAGTCAGGTTATTCCAGCACTAAATACTGGCGCTGGAGAGACTAGCCTGTCAGTTCTTAAAGTGACTGGATCTGCAGAGATTACAGCGACAACCCTTCTCAACGCTGGAATTACGGTGTCTACTGATGTAACTCACCCACTAAAATCTAATCTTTCTGGTGGGGGCTCCGTAACTTCTGACGGAGTACTTCTCTATACAGCGTCTAATGATTCCACAGTATTACTAGAATCCTTTAAGAGAGAAAATTACAGAATTACTTCTGCTTCATATGATACTCAAGCTTCAGTTACTGCAGGAGCAGCTACATGGGATTCAATGCTGCATTTGTCCGGAGCTGCCGACCAAACTGATGGTTTGATTTTCTATAATCAAAAACTTTATACTCCAACAAACTCCCTTCTTTCTGGAGATTTTAGAAATTCTTCAGACGGTGGCTCTATAACATATGCCCCAACAGCTAATCCAGATTATTCTGGATTGACTTCTGGAACAAAGACGTTTTATCGATATTTCCAAAACACGTCTGGTGATATTACACGAGATATATCTATTGATATAGATGGCTCTGGTACTATAGTCCAGCAGGGCACTGCAAATAACACCACTAGATTATCCTTATTGTTTAAGCTTCCTGATACCGGCGTCTACCAAACCGGCTGGTTAGATTTAACTCAAGATTTTGTTACTGGAAGCTACAGCGACGGTGATGGTTGCTTAGTTGGTTCATTAGATTCTAGTTTAGATGCAGTAAATATCGCTACTTTCGGCACTCAATCTATTGGATCTAACGAATATATTACGATGAAGATTGAAGCAGACGCTGCATGGACTGGCAACGTTGATGACATTACAGTGTCATTTGGAGCTGGTACTGGAATAGCTCCTTCTGAGGCTCCTGCATTAGATGATATCGATTGTGACGATTCCGGTACAGCTGTCAAACTTTCTTTTGGCAGCTCGCAAGCAATTTCAGGATATGCTGATGTTGGTACCGCCGCGGGGTTTTCTGCAGTTGATGTAAACGGAAATTACATCCAAACTAACTCTGGAAACAACTTAAGAAGGGCTGTTTTTGACGGATCTACTGTAATCGATGGAACTCTTAACGAAGATGTAAGTTCTAATGGATCTAGTTATGTAGCAAACGCATTCAATAGTGGGGCATTTGGATCTATAAAACTGGAAGTAAACGGGGCTATTGTAAGAACTGTAGATCTTGTTTCTTTCGGGGCTGGAAACAGTTTAAATGCTAACGATTCTGGGTTTACTGGCGTTCTTGCTGGAACACCGGGAGAATATAGCGGAAACAGCGTTCCCGATTATACTTTAATTTATCGCACAGGTACATATCAAGTCGGAACATCCGATCAAAGAGACGGTTGGAATTATGCTCGTGTTATTCATTCTGTGGGAGGAAGTGATACTGAAACAAATTATGTAGAATGGGTCAACGATCCAAATTCAGATGCTTTGACAACTGGGAATGAGACATTCGACAATTTTGGATCTGACGCTACGTTGTTCTATCAGAGTGGAGTTAAATATTTTATCACTTGTACATCGAGTTTTGCGTATTCCGGCTCTAATGTTTACAAAAATGTTTACTCAAGAAGTTCTACTGCAGTAACTTCTCCAACTAGAGATAATATAAGCGTAACTCAAATAGCCGTAAACGGCAGTGGAGTAAGTAACAGCACTAATGCAAATTATTATAGTTCTCTTCCAAACTTAGATACAGCTGTAGCGGATTGTGAACAGCAAGATATTAATGTGACAGGATCCATAACATTTGGAGAAAGCACTTCTTTGGTGGGCCCTTATGGAACAGGTTATTACACAGCATCGATTTCAGGAAGAGTGTCTCATCCCATGAAAAGCAATGTAACTACAGACACTTCTGATAAAGCTAATTTCTTAGTCTTTAGCGCTAGTCAAAATTCTACTCTTTATACTCTAGAATATTTTGATGATGAAAATTATAGACTCCAGTCTGGATCTTTTGCTAACCAAGCATCACTTGCTGGTTCTGGTTGGGATCCAAGTATTTCTATGAATGACGCTGGAGAGACGCCATATTACGATGGTCTATTAATCTATAATGGCTATTTAGTTAGTCCAAAAACTGGCGCAATGGGAGATGGAGACTTCCGTAGCGTCCGCGATGGAGGTTCTTTACAGGCACCTGATAGCAATGTAAATTATTCTTCTTTGGGGCTGGAAGAAAGAAATTATACTCGATATTTTGAAAACAACACGACTAACGACGTTCCACAAATTAATTTAATGCTGACAGGAAGCGCAACCTTAGTAGCAAGAAATGGTCCAAATTCCGGTGTGTTGGGAGCTAATAACAATTTCCACTGTGCAGTTAAAATACCCGGAAAGACAGGATGGTTCGACTTAGCCCGAGCGTCAGCTGGGGCTGGTAACATTAGCAACGATGATGGTGGATTAAGCGGAGATCTTACTGCAGCCATAACTTCCGATGGGGTATTAAATATCTGTACATTTAATGGGCAAACTCAGGATGGAACTACTTCTGGCGCAGAATATGTGTTAGTTCGATTTACTACACACGAAAACTGGACAGGCAAGATTTCAGCTTTCAAGGTAGGGTATTAACAAATGGCTGGAAAGACAACCACTACTTCATTAGACTTTGCATTCAAGAAATTGATGGGGAAGTCCAACACTTCTAATTTAAAATCTGATGCACAAGAAACAATTGGAAGTAATATCCAGGTTGGTGCTACTACTGTTTTTGGAGTCTCACTTCCGTCTTCGCCAAGCCAAACTCTCTACACTGTTCAAAACGAATGTGTAGAATACGTGGTTTTTGATATAAGCCCAATTTCAGGAACAACCTATGATGCCGATGATCCAGGCGGCGGCGGAGATGAAAACACCGAACCCGGAGCACATGGTTACGCGCTAGCTCTTACAGCAAGCTATCAAAGCGTGACTGATAACACTAAAGCAGGAACATTTCCATTCACAGACGGTCAAGTTTTATCGGGCTCAGCAGGATCTCTCCAAGCAGTTCCAGAGTTCTTTTCTTCTGATTCGCCTAATCCTTACACTGTCACCCTATATGAATCGGCCTCTGGTGGGGGAATAGGAGATCAAATTCCTCTCTTAGATGAAGTGGATTGGATGTTAGATACTTTTAGCGGTGTATTGTTTATTCAAGATTATAGCTCGGCAAAAGTTCCAGCATACGCAAAAGGATTTATTTACACTGGCGATATGATGAGTTCTCTCACTGGCTCTGGCGGCGGTGGAGGAGATGGGGATTCAGCGGCTCAGTATCTAGTTTTATCAGCTACGAGCTCACTATCTGCCGAAAGAGTGTTTACAAAGGGGACAGGTATCTCCACAACCGACGCTGGTGCTGGTGGAACTTACACGATAGAAATTGATAATTCAGTAGTAGCAACCCTGACTGGCTCTCAGTTTTCTGGTAACGTTGGAGTAACAGGTTCGTTAAAAGTTACAGCGGGCATTTCTGGATCACTTACTCAACTTAATGATGGAACATCCTATCTCATTGCTGGAAGTAACGTTACCATCAGTACAGGCTCTTCGGGGGCCGTTACCATAGCCTCTACCGGCGGATCTAGTACTCCGGGTGGTAATGATACTGAAGTTCAATTTAATGACGCCGGCGCCTTTGCTGGTGATTCCAACTTTGTTTTTAATAAAACTTCTAACACCTTAACTGTTGATAATATTTCTGGTTCACTAACACATCTTTCTGATGGAACTAGCTATATTAAAGCTGGTGATAATATAAGCGTAACTTCTGGCTCGGATGGATCGATAACGATTATAGGTGCTACCCAAGGAGGGGGAACAGGAGACGCGAACATAGAATATATTGTAAGCGAATTAAGCGGTTCCGTTCCAAATGCAAAATTAATAGAATCAGGTCCTGGGATATTAATATCGACAAGCTCTAATGCGCTTACTATTTCTTCTACGACAGTTTCTATAGAGGGAAGAGAGAAGAACGTTTATTTTGTAACTTCTTCAGTATTGCCTGGAGTCAGTTACTCTACGGATAATTCAGATTTTTCTACCGTAGTATATAAACCTAATTTGATAGACATCTTAGTCAATGGCCAGCTACTACATTCGGGCACATCAGTTCAAGTTGCTGCAAGCGAGGCCGATTATAGCCTTGTTAGTTCTGGTTCGCTTGAATTTGCTTTTAGGCTTTTAGAAGATGACATAATAGAC
>Ga0098033_1001181_pt1 | contig 10852 bp, 10 predicted proteins | sample 1_EtaG_FD_75049 | JGI IMG/M metagenome (GOLD analysis project Ga0098033, IMG submission 75049) | Marine viral communities from the Subarctic Pacific Ocean - 1_ETSP_OMZ_AT15124 metaG | ecosystem: Environmental > Aquatic > Marine > Oceanic | place: Pacific Ocean | collected 2015-01-07
GTGAATGAATGGTGCGGTCAAGAGGACTCGAACCTCCACGGGTTGCCCCACAGCGACCTCAACGCTGCGCGTCTACCAATTCCGCCATGACCGCACTGGTCTTCATTGAGGCAGACGGGCCGTATAAGGCGACACCAGCACTTTGTGAAGCCCTGAATGTCGCCTATATGCCCCCGGTGATGCAGAAATTCCCCGACACAGAATGGACCGTTTCAGACCACCTGGTTCCTTATGAGGATGCGGTCCGATTCATGGAGGCGCGCGCCCGCGCGATCCGGGAGGATGGCGCGCCGGAACTGGTCTGGTTCCTGGAGCATCCACCGCTTTACACGTCAGGCACTTCTGCCAAGCCGGACGACCTGCGTGACCCGGCCCGCTTCCCTGTCTTTGATGCCGGGCGCGGCGGCCAGTATACATATCATGGCCCCGGCCAGCGGGTTGCCTATGTGATGCTGGATGTTGCCCTGCGGGGGCGGGACGTGCGCGCCTTTGTGCAAAATCTGGAGACCTGGATCATCAAGGCGCTTGCCGCTTTCAATGTCGAGGCGGGCCCGCGTGACGGCCGCGTCGGCGTATGGGTTGATCGCACGAAAGCCGGCGGGACACTGCGCGAAGACAAGATTGCCGCCATCGGTGTACGCCTCAAGAAATGGGTCAGCTTCCACGGTATTTCATTGAACGTGGAACCAGACCTCGAACATTTCTCAGGCATCACACCCTGCGGGATCGCAGACCCGCGCTATGGCGTGACCAGCCTGGTCGATCTCGGAATCCCTGCCGCAATGGATGATGTCGACCTGGCCCTGAAAGATGCTTTCGAGACCGTATTCGAAAGTCGGCTGGTACGCGCTCCCGATCCGATCAGAGAACCTGCCTAGGCTGTTTCGTAAGCTTTCAGGCGCTGTTCTTCCTGGGTCAGATCACTGCCTGTGCGAAACGGGCCAGCGCCACCATTCGGCAGGCGCGCAACATGCAGCAAGGTCCACAACATGACGAAAAAGGACGAGAGCGCCCAAAGCGGCATGGCCAGGCCCATGCCGCCGCCCATTGCCATCTGCATCTCTGTCGGTGGCGGTCCATCCGGACGGCGCGGGCCACGCGCTTCCTGCGGTGCCGCAGCATCTGTCTCTGCCGCCTCCCCGCCCTCTGCGGCGACAGTCTCTGCCTGAGCCGCCTTTGCCTGCTGGGCCTGATACTGCGCAGATCCTGACACCACACCTCCGGCAAATCCGAGCAAGCCAAGGAAGAGTGGGACGAGCACGATGGCGGCCTTCAGCGTCGAGCGGTTCGCTTCCGCAAACCGGCGCACATGCGCCACCCATGATGTGAACTCCGTGATGATCGTGAAGAAGAAGAACGGCAACAACAGCGCTGGCAGTGGAATGCCAACTGATTTGACCGGCTGCCACGCGCCTGACATGTCGGCGCCCGCAAGACCGGCAATGAAGGCAACAAAGACCGGCACGATGAATAGCAGCACCCGCCCCATGAACATGAAGGTCCACGCCCGGCTGAAATGCAGCTTTCCGGTCATGCCCATCGGGTTGAACAGGGTCTGAAACCAGTCCATCCGGGCCGGGTCGTCCCGCTCATCCCTGATCCAGGGGCGATGCGCATCGATGGGGGTCATTGTGTGATGGGTCATGCCGGCAGGGTCCTCTGGAGTGGTCAGGAATAGGTGTTGGACGTTGGGGTGCCGGATGTCGGCGGGCCATACCGGTTCGTTTCCAGATCGGTAGGCAGGCGCGCGGCGATGAAGCCGAGCAATGCGGTCGTCAGCAGGAAGCTGGCTAGCGAGGTCAGGGCGGTCAGGCGCTCGAATTCCTGAATGTTCTCAGTCAACGCATCCATCGCGCCGGACAGGTCGCTCCCGAATTGGGCATACATCTCGAACGCGACCGGTGACAGGATGGGCATCAACAGAGCGCTGACTATGCTGCCCACAATCCCGTAGCCAGCCAGGAACAGGAGATAGAACCAGCCCGAATGGCCAGCATCGTGCAGTCGCTTGGAGAACAGGCAGACATACACATAGACCATCGGATAAACGAGAATACCGAATATGGGCGAGATGAACGTGTTTGCCACTTGCACGATCATGAAGGCGGCCGTGATCACTGTCAGACCGCGCAGGAATGTGCGCGACCCGATACGGCCTTTTGACGACAAGAGGACATATCTCATGTCCATAGGATTTCTGTCTCCTCGATCCGGGTCCTCACACGGCAGGGCCATGTCGAACACTACGCGTCCTTATCAATAAACGATAAACTCTTGCAACAAAAAAGAGCCGGACGACTGTCCGGCTCTTCTGGATTTCGATTGCTGCGACAGCGCCTAAACGAACGTGTCTGCGGTACCAGCCATCGGATTTTTCGGGTCTGGGCCATACTTGTTCGGGCCAACCGTTCCGGGGATACAGGCAATTACAATCTGGGCAATCGATGCCAGGAAATTGATGAATGGGATGAAGCCGGCAATCACGAGACCGAGATAAATCCAGCCAGTCTGGTTGATATCGTGAAGACGGCGGATGAAGAGTGCGATGCTCGGAATGATCACGGCAAGGCCATACAAACCCATCAGCGCGAAGAAGATCATGCCGATCGGATTCATTTCACCTGTTTCGAAATTGCCGCCGAGGCCGAATGCGAGGGCCGCCAAGACCCCGAACACGATCAAATTGAAGAGTACGACCCACCAGTATTCCGAGCGGCGTGAGCGACCCTGAAAATCCACATAGCGGGAAAAGAACATTTTTACTGCATCTGGAAAACTGACCATCTCGGCCCCCTTTGAATTGCTTTCACCATGAAAGGCCGGTGCACTTTCGGTGCATCAGCGGCAAGGTCAAGGGATGACTCGTTAATCTCCCCCTGCCCCATGAGGCGGGATTCCGCGTCGATTTGGTTAGAGCAGGGTTAATAGTTCAGGCGTGAGCCGCCCTTAGCCGAACTCCACCATGATCTCGTCGGCGGCCACACTGTCGCCAGCGCCGACATTGATGGCCTTCACGGTGCCATTGGCCTCGGCGCGGATGATGTTCTGCATCTTCATCGCCTCGACCACGCAGACCGCTTCGCCTTCCTGCACTTCCTGTCCAAGTTCGACATCCACCGAAACGACAAGGCCCGGCATGGGGGAAATGATCAGCTTGGACGTATCCGGCTTTTCCTTTTCCGGCAGGCGAGCGTGCAAATCGGCCACGTTCGGCGTGCAGACCAGCGCGCGCAGGGCAACGCCGCGATGACGGAACAGATAGCCTTCGGTCCGGTCAGCAAACTTCACGGCAAAGGGCTGCCCATCCAGCAGGCCTTCGACCAGATGCTGGCCCGGATACCAACCGGAGACCAGCGTGTGCGTCTTGCCCCCATTGATGGTGATCTCGGCTTCGCCATCGTCGCCGAGGTCCAATGTGACGGGGTGATGCTTGTCGCCCAGAATGACAATCCAGTCGCGGCGCGCATCCGGCGTCGGCGACATACGGCCGCTTGTATCGGCAGCGCGGCGCGAGAAGAAACCGTGCACATAGGCCGCAGAACAGATCAGCTGGATTTCCTGCGCTTCGGTCGGCTCCACGCCGTCAAAGCCGTCCGGGAATTCGTCCTTGATATAAGCGGTCGTGATATTGCCAGAGCGGAACCGCTCTTCGTCGATGACGGCCGCGATAAAGGGCATGTTGTCCTGGATGCCTTCAATATGGAACCGGTCCAGCGCCTCGCCATGCACGTCGAGCGCGGTGTCGCGATCCTTGCCGTGCGTGATCAGCTTGGCGATCATCGGGTCATAATACATGGAGATTTCGTCGCCCTCGCGGACGCCGGAATCCATACGCACCTCACCGCCAGCCAGCGCGCCTTCTGATGGCGCGTGGAAACGCTTCAGGCGACCAATCGATGGCAGGAAGTTGCGATACGGGTCTTCGGCATAGACGCGGCTTTCCACGGCCCAGCCATTGATCTTGATATCGGACTGTTTGAGCTTCAGCGTCTCGCCATAAGCGACCCGCAGCATCTGTTCGACCAGATCAACACCGGTGATCATTTCGGTCACCGGATGCTCCACTTGGAGACGCGTGTTCATTTCAAGGAAGTAGAAGCCCTTGTCGGCGCCAGACGCCACGAATTCCACGGTGCCGGCGCTGTCATAGTTCACGGCCTTGGCCAGGGCCACGGCTTGTTCGCCCATCTTCTTGCGGGTTTCCGGGTCGAGCAGCGGCGATGGCGCTTCCTCGATGACTTTCTGATTGCGGCGCTGGATCGAGCATTCGCGCTCAACGAGGTAGATACAATTGCCATGCTTGTCGCCAAGCACCTGGATCTCGATATGGCGCGGCTCAAGAATGAACTTCTCGATAAAGACACGGTCGTCCCCGAAGGACGCTTTCGCCTCGGCCTTCACGGCCGGGAAGCCCTCTTCGACTTCCTTGTCATTGGCCGCGACCCGGATGCCCTTGCCGCCCCCGCCCGCGGACGCCTTGATCATGACCGGATAACCGATTTCCTTGGAAATCTTCACCGCTTCCTTGGTGTCTTCGATCAGACCCATATGGCCTGGCACGGTCGACACGCCGGCCTCGGCAGCCAGCTTCTTGGAGCTGATCTTGTCGCCCATCGCTTCAATGGCGTAGGCGTTCGGGCCGATCCAACCGATCCCCTCTTCTTCAAGCCGTTTGGCGAACACAGGGTTTTCGGACAGGAAACCGAAGCCAGGATGGATCGCCTCTGCACCGGTCTGGCGAACCGCATCAATGATCTTGTCGGCAACCAGATAAGATTCTGACGCAGGTGACGCACCAATATAGACAGTCTCGTCGGCCATCTCGACGGCCATGGAATCCGCATCGGCGTCTGAATAGACCACCACTGTCTGTACGCCCAGCCGTCGACAGGTCTTGATGACCCGAACTGCAATTTCCCCCCGGTTGGCGATCAGAATCTTTTTGAACATGCTGCCTCGATCCAATGTAAAGTCTTTCAGCGACTGCACTAAGCCGCCCGAAAGCCGATGTCCACAATTCCCATAGGGGAAGTCGGTTGCCACGATGCCGCAGATATGTTAGTAAGCGCTCACTGTTTATGGAGATAGTTCTCATGTCCCGGATCATACTTGACCTCGATGCCCTGCTGGCCAATGGCCAGATCGACTCCTCCGAAGCCGCGCGCTTGCAGGGTTTCGCCCTGCCTGATCGCAGGAATGGTGTGTTGATAAACATTCTGCTGATTTTCGGAGCCATCTCGGTCGCCGGCGGCACAATCGCACTCGTGCCGAACGCCATAACCGGTCTCGTTCTGGCACTTGTCGCGCTGGGCGGCGCGGAATTCCTGCGCCGCAGCGCACGTGGAAATTCCCTGAAAACCCTCGGCATGGCGCTAACGCTTATGGGTACACTTGGCGTGGCAGGATGGATCGGATGGGAATGCCGGGAAGTGGATGATGGCACGGTGCCCACCGTACTGATCGCACTGGTCATGACCGCGGCAGCGCTGTGGTTCCGTTCGGCACTTCTGGCAGCGTTTGCAGTCTTGTCCCTCGGTGCCATTCTTGGTTCTGGCACAGGCTACTGGCATGCCAGCTACGCCCTGTTCGTCGAAGAACCGACCATCACGATCCTTGTCTTCGGCCTGCTCGCCCTGGGTCTCTATCGTGCCCGCAATACCCTGTCAGACGCATGGAACAATCTGGTCACCGTCGCAGCACGCACGGCCATGTTCATGGTAAATTTTGCCTTTTGGGTGGGTTCGCTCTGGGGTGACCGGATTGGCGAACACTGGTTTGCGCCGCAGCGCTGGTCGGACCGGTCGGAATGGCGTGAAGCTGCCATTGCCATCCCCGACCATGTCTTCACCTTGGGCTGGATTGGCGCGCTCGTCGCCATGATCTTTACGGCACGCCGGAACAGCTTCCTGTCGATAACCTCAATCGTGTTCCTGACGATACATGGCTACACGCAATATTTCGAGTATCTCGGCGCGAAACCGGAAACGCTGGTGATTGGCGGACTGGTTCTGGTGGGCCTGGCCGTAGCCGGGGCGCGCTTCTTCATGAAGCAGGACGTGGAATCGGCCTAGTCCTTGTCATCCAACTGCTCGATGCGCGCCTCGAAGTTGCGCACCCGAGCAGAAATCGAGACAAGGAATGCCGTCGACCAGCCGAGCAGCAGGAAACCAATGACGGATTCTGCTGCCGCCAGCATGCGCCAGTCCTTGTCGATCAGCACATCGCCATATCCCACTGTGGAAAAGGTCGAGGTAGAAAAATAGACGGCTGTTTCGACATCCGGAAACGTACCCAGCGCCAGATAGGTCAGCGTGAACACCCAGATCTCGATCGAATGGATGGCAAACAGGCTGAGCAGGACAAAGAAGATGGCGAGCCCCTGCCCGACCACGGTCGACAGGTTCACGTGCGGCACGTCGCGCTTGCGGATCACCGCAGACAGGGCCACCAGTCCCGCGAAGTGGATGGCAAACGTAATCGCCACCAGCGCTCCCGCCACAATCAGATTGAGCAAGAGCATGGCGAAATCCTCCGTTTTAGCGTGCCGCGACGACCAATCCGGCCAGCAAACCTGGCGCTTCACGGTTGAGGAAGTCAACCAGGGTATTGCTCGCCGTGGTGACCGGGTTCGGTGGCGGGCTCTTGCGCCACCAGCCAGTACGAGGTGGCGGCTGGGCAGGCTTTGATTTCGCGGCGAGGCTGGCAGTTCGGCGGGCCAGGCTCGCCCTTTCCGCTTCCCTACCCATTTGCTCGAACCAGCTTCCCTTGTCGAATCCCAGCGCAAGACACCCGACAAACTTGCCGGGATTGGGATCGTTCGGGTCAAGCCAATGCTTGCGGTTGAGCGCATGGCGTTCCGTGTGGGGATTGGGATGCGCGCGGGCGACCAAATGGTTCCCGATGGCCCGTGCAAACAGGAAGTTCCACGACGGGTCGTTCTCGCTGCCCTCTATGCTCTCCTGTGTGTGGAAGAGGATCGCTGCCTCAGCCCGGCTGACCCAGGGCGCATGCTCCGGGCCCGAAAGCAGAAGCGTTTCAGCGACGTTCCCCACGGATGTTGCATCTGCCTGATTATCCAGGATCATCTGGTCGCATAAATGGGATAACACAATCAAACCGAACCCATCGGGCGTCCCGCTGGCTTTGCGCAGCAGCCGCATGAACAGGCCTGCCAGATTGCGGTTGCGCAGCCTGTCCCCGATCGCGACCCGCTCCTGTAGCCAATCGAGATTGGCTGGCGTCAACGCCCCATTGGCGGCATCGCGGGCAAGCACATAACGCGCCATCACCCGGACAAACCGGCTGTCCCAGTCAGGGTCCGCTCCCCTCATTCGCGCATTGAAGTCGAACAGAGCCTGAGCCTCGGCATCAGATTGCGGCCCGCGTGAGCACATTTCCTGCGCGACCTGCCGCATATCCTCGCGTGATCGTCGCGAGACGGCCTGAATGCGCTGAATGATACTGGCCGACCTGACCATGGGTTGCTGTCTCCGGTATAGGCAGCGACGGGTACCAATGACGGGTTTCAGCTTTCTTGACCAATTCGGTGAAACCTGTTGCCACCATTGTTCAACGCCCCGTACATTCCAGCCCAGACACATATGAAAATTACGGGAGAAAACGCGATGACACAGCCAAAAGACCTCGCCGGGCGCAAGGCGATCGTAACCGGTTCAGCCACAGGATTGGGACGGTCAATCGCCTTGAAACTTGCCGAGCGCGGCGCTGATGTGATCATCAATTGCGCCAGATCCGTTGCGGAGGGCGAAGCGACCGCAGCGGACTGTCAGGCGCTCGGTTCGCAGTCGCGCCTTGTTCAGGCTGACGTGTCGACGGATGAAGGCTGTCGTAAACTGGCCGAGGCTGCGGCCCAGGCCGGGCGGCTGGACATCCTCGTCAACAATGCCGGCACGACCAAACACGCGCGCGACCATTCCGATCTGGACGCCCTGACCCGCGAAGACTTCCTGGACCTCTACGCAGTCAATGTCGCCGGTCCCTTTCTGATGATGCAGGCCTGCAAACCCCTGCTCATTGAAAGTCACCGTCAAACTGGTCGCGCCGCTGCTGTGCTGAACACATCCTCCATCGCGGGTGTTACGGGTATCGGCTCATCGGTGGCCTATGCGGCGACCAAGGGCGCACTCAACACGATGACCCTGTCGCTGGCCCGCGCACTGGCCCCGGAGATTCGGGTGAATGCGATTTGTCCGGGCTTTATCGGCACGCGCTGGTTCAAGGACAAGATGGATGAAGACCAGTATCAGCGCATGGAAGCCTCCGTTGCGGCCGCGACGCCTCTCAACGTGGCCAGCGGGCCCGACGATATTGCAGATTCGGCCCTTTTCTTCCTGACTGATGCCTCTCGACACGTGACGGGAGAGACGCTTTTGGTCGATGCTGGCACACATCTTGGGTACGCGCCGTTGACCGCACGGTGACCAAAACCAGAGCGCACAAGCCTAAGGCATTGTCGCGCCTGCGTGCACAAAATTCTGGCGTTCCGGTTGCCGTCCCGCAACCTCCATATTTTTGTTTCTGATCCCGGATAAAGCCGCGTCATCGTGGTTTTGGCGCTGGCAACAGCGCGATTCAACAACGGGGTACTAAAACATGAAACAACAGCTTTTCCGCGCAGGGGTAGCACTTGCAGCAATGCTGGCAGTGGCTGGCACGGCAGCTGCCGAGGGAGAATGGTCCGGTAACGTCGCTCTCAGCACAGACTATGTCTGGCGTGGCGTCTCCCAGTCCAATGAGGACATGGCCATCTCCGGCGGCTTCGACTATGCGAACGGTATATTCTATGCGGGTACATGGGCATCGAATATCGACTTCGAAGACGGTTCTGACTCCAATGTAGAGCTCGACCTCTACGCCGGCGTCGCCAGCGAATTCTCGAACGGCGTCTCCTGGGATCTCGGCGTCATCTATTATTCCTATCCGGACTCGGATGATGAAGACCTCGACTTCGTCGAACTGCAGGCCGCTCTGGGTTATGCTTTCGAAGGCGGAGTTGAAGTAGGCGGCGCCGTCTACTGGGATCCAGACAATGAGAGCGTCTATGTTGAAGGCTCTGCGGGGTATGCCTTCACCGACGCTTTCGCAGCTGACGTATCCGTCGGCAACTACTCCTTCGATGGTGGCGGCGACTACACCAACTGGTCGCTTGGGGGCACCTACTCGCTGCCAATCGGCATCGATGTGGACCTGCGTTACTGGGATACCGACATCGACGGTACGGACATCGCCGACGAGCGCATTGTCCTGACTCTCGCAAAGAGCCTCTAGCGCTCGGATATTCTTCACAAACTGTGCGCGAGACATTGCCCTCCTTCGCGTGCAGTCTGGTGAAGGCCGCCGGTTCCCTCGAGAGCTGGCGGCCTTTATTTTTGCGCAATCCTCCTTAAGTTGGGAGTTCGACTCCACCCAGAAGAAAGAGCTCCCCCATGGCCGCTGAAATGAGCCCTGCCGACGCCGTGGGCGCGCTCGTTCCCGCAATCACCCTGTTGGGGTTCGGCGCGGCAGCCGCCCTGGTGTCCCGCGCGCTCAATCTCAGCCCCATCGTTGGCTACCTCCTCGCGGGAATTCTGATCGGTCCGGGCATGCTGAACCTGATCCATGAGAGTGGCGGCACGCATTTGCTGGCCGAGCTCGGCGTGGTCTTCCTGCTCTTCGATATCGGCATGCATGTCTCGCTCCGCGAACTGAAAGAAAGCCGTGGTGACCTGCTCGGCCTTGCCCCTGTCCATCTGTTGCTGACAGGCCTGATCAGTGCAGGCGCGCTCTATATGCTGGGCATATCCTGGTCGATTGCGATCGCGGTAGGCCTCAGTCTTGGCCTTTCGTCTACAGCGGTCGTTGCGCGGATCCTGACAGAGCGCGAGCAAAACTCGTGTCCGATCGGGCGCACGGCCACACATGTCCTGATCTTTCAGGATATTGTCGCCATCTTCCTGATGATCTTCGCCACGTCGCTTGGGGAAGGAGAGACCGCCGCCGGCCTTGCGGGCCTTCTGTCAGAATATCTCCTGAATGGCGGTGCAGTCCCGCTGGCGGCTGGATTGTTGCTGGCCTTTGTGCAGGCCCTGATCGCTTTCGGCGCAGCCATGCTGTTTTCACGCTACCTGCTGAACCCGGTTTTCCGGACGCTGGCAGCCACCCGCAATGACGAAGCCTTTACGGCTTTCACACTGTTGCTTGTGCTGGCGGCCGCCTGCGCGACTGCCATGATCGGACTTTCGCTGACCCTGGGCGCATTCCTGGCAGGCCTGGCCGTGTCCGGCACACCGTTTCGCCACCAGGTGCAAACGGAAATGGGACCATTTCGCGGGCTGCTCCTGTCCTTCTTTTTCATCAGTGTCGGCCTGTCGATTGACTTGCCGGGCCTGCTGAGAAACCTGCCGCTCGTCGTGATCGGCGCGTTTGGCATCCTGACGGTCAAGACTGCGCTCGGCTATATCGCCGCCCGCATGAATGGCTGGAGTGTTCCCGGCGCGACCCAGCTCGCCACCTTGTTGGCACAGGGATCGGAATTTACCCTCGTCATTCTCTCGCTGGCTTCAATCACTGCCAATATGCCCCCTGCCCTCATGGGCAGCCTGATCGCCGCCATTGCACTGTCCCTGGCGCTGGCACCGAGTTGGGCCATGCTCGGAGGCAAGCTCTCGCGCGAATTGGCGCGGCGCAAGCAGGTCACAATGGAAACATCAGGCGAACCCGCTGGCGAGCGGCCTGTCATCGTCATTGGCATGTCTGCTGCCGGGCGACTGGCCGTCGACGCTCTGATCGACTTTGACATCCCCTATATCGCGACTGACGGAGATCCCGACCGCTTTCTGTCTGCGGTCGCAGA
>Ga0098033_1001182_pt1 | contig 10850 bp, 11 predicted proteins | sample 1_EtaG_FD_75049 | JGI IMG/M metagenome (GOLD analysis project Ga0098033, IMG submission 75049) | Marine viral communities from the Subarctic Pacific Ocean - 1_ETSP_OMZ_AT15124 metaG | ecosystem: Environmental > Aquatic > Marine > Oceanic | place: Pacific Ocean | collected 2015-01-07
ACGAATTACAAATATTTACTCCAGAACAACTACTAAGGAGAATTAAAACTTTAGAAGAAGATGAAATTTCAGTGTAATTTGTGTGAGAACACAATAGATATATACAAAGTTAAATTTACGCAAAAAGAAAATGATTTAGTTTGTGAGATGGCTGTATGCTGTGATAGTTATATGGAGCAAATAATGACAGATGAGTATAAAGATCTACCAGAAATCAAAAGAAATGATAGTGCAATAGATAAAGGAGATAAACTTTGGAATGACTTTAAGCATAATAATACAGAAAAATAAAAACAAATAAAATACTTTATATATTGTGAATAAAATTATATTATTTTGGAGTACTTATGAAAAAGATATTGACACAACTTATGATAAATGGAGAAATAAAAATATACGATTATCCAAATTTCATAAATTAGCACTCCGTTCTCATGATAAACTAAATAACAAAGTTGTTTTATGTAGATATCAATATTTTCATTCTGATGAAGCAATACCAGGACATTTTGAGTATTTAGATGCTGATACTATATTCCCAGCTAAAATGGCTTATGAAGCTCTTAAAAGAGGTCATAGTATTGCACATATAGCTGATGCTGTAAGATTAAATGTAGCATCAAAAATCAATGGTATCGTAATGGATATGGACGCAATAGTTTTGAGGGAATTGCCTAAATTAGACAGTTGGTATTCTTCCATGCCTGCAAAACTTACAGGAGGTATGGCTCCAAGATGGGGGAAATCCCACCCTCCATTAAAAATACATAACAATAGTTGGAGTGGTAAAGCGTTAGCGTCTTTTCCTATAAAGGTAAGTGATAGAACAAAAGAAGATATAGAAAACTTATCTTATAAAATAATGAGAACTTTAATTGAGCCTCCAAAAAAATCATCAAAAGCTTGGAATTATGTTTTGTGGTCAATAAAAGACATAATAAAAACTGATAAACAAGGGAAAGTTTACAAGCCTATTTATTTTTGTCCGCTGCCAGCTTGGTTACGAAAAGGTAATGGTTATTCGTTAGAAGATCCTTCAAGATTAGATGGGAAAACAGAATTGTTTGGATATAAGATGCCTTCAATAAAAGAGTTATTTAGTAAATCTTATGTAATCCAACATTTTTTTGAAAGTGCAGCACATAAACAAGGAGGATATGGAATAACATCAGAAGATAATAAAACGAATGATGAGGTATTTTGGACAAACCTACCTGAAAATTGTCTATTAGCACAAGAATCATGTTATATATTAGGAAATAATTGGAGAGAAACTATAATAAATAAAACAATATGAAATTCAAAATTAGTCAGATAAAATTAAATTATAAGAATCCTAGAGTTATAAAAGATGGGAATTTTAAAAAATTAGTAAAATCAATAAAAGGATTCCCCGAAATGTTAGAACTGCGGCCAATAGTGGTAGATGAGGACATGATAATTTTAGGGGGGAACATGAGATTCAGAGCATGTATTGAAGCTGGATTAAAAGAAGTACCTGTTACAATTGCAAAAGGTTTGACAGAAGAACAGAAAAGAGAATTTGTAATAAAAGACAATGCTAGTTTTGGGGAGTGGGAATGGGATGTATTAGCAAATGAATGGAATACACAAGAACTAGATGACTGGGGGATTGATGTTTGGCAAAATATAGATGATGAGAAATCAGATGACAAATATACTAAAGCAATTACAATACCTGTTTATGAAACGAAAAATGAAAAGCCTGAAATTACTGATTTATTTGATACACAAAAAGCTGATGAACTTATAGAGAAAATTAAAGAAGCAGATATAAGTCAAGATGAATTGATGTTTTTAAGTCATGCAGCGCTTAGACATACTGTTTTTAATTATAGTAAGATAGCTGATTTTTATGCTCATTCAAGTAAAGAGGTACAAGAACTTATGGAACAAAGCGCTTTGGTTATTATTGATTTTGATAAAGCTATAGAGAATGGATTTGTAACACTAACAGATTATTTAATGGAAATACAAAAAGATGATGAATAATTTTGCTGTATTTATTATGGTTCATTGCAGACCAGAAAAATCTTGGACTTATGACAGCTTAAGAAAACAGGGATATACAGGGAAGATATTTTTAGTTGCTGATGACTTAGATGAAACTAGACATGAATATAAAAATATATATGGAGATGAGTTATTAGTCTTTAATAAAAAAGAAGCTGCGTTGAAAATGGATGCTGGAGATAATACCTCTGATCTAAGAAGCACATTATTTTCAGCTAATACGATATTTGAGTTAGCTAAAGAAAATGGAATAAAATATTTCTTTATAATGTGTGATGACTATCCAGGATTCTATCATAATTTTATTACACGAGATAATGAATACTATTTTAAGAAAACAAGAATAAAGAATTTAGATAAAGTATTTAAAGGAATGGTAGAGTTTTATAAAAATACAAATATCAAAACAGTAGCAATGGCACAAGGAGGAGATTTTATAGGGGGAGCAGGGAATAGAGAAGCAGATATAAGGATTAAGAGAAAAGCAATGAATAGTTTTTTATGTAGTACAGAAAGACCATTTAAGTTTATAGGGAGATTAAATGAAGATGTTACTACTTATATAAATTTAGGTAGTAAGGGAGATTTATTTTTTACAATAACTAATGTTATGCTAACACAAATAGAACACCAACAACAAAAGAGTGGATTAACAGATGTTTATTTAGATAATGGTACTTATGTGAAATCCTTTTTCTCTGTAATATATAATCCTTCATGTGTTAAAGTATCATCCATGCCTAGCAAATTTAGTAGAATACATCATAAGATAAAATGGAATCATGCAGTACCAAAAATAATAAACGAAAAGAATAAGAAATATGGACAAAAGTAGGCACATAAAAAAGGAGAGTATGTTAAAAGCTTTGGAAGCTAGTTTGGGAGTTGTAACGGTCGCTTGTAAAAGTACAGGATTACCGAGAGCTACATTTTATAAGTGGTTAAAGGAAGATCAGGAGTTTGCAACGCAAGTAAAGGACATAGAAAACATTGCTTTGGATTTTGCGGAAAGTAAATTGCATAATCAAATAGAGAAAAATAATACATCAGCAACTATATTCTACTTAAAATGTAGAGGTAAAAAAAGAGGATATATTGAGCGCTCTGAATTAGATATTACAAGTGGGGAAGAACCTATAAAGATTAACATCAAGATTGATGGAACTGATTATTAGTCCAACTTTTACAAGAACACAAAGTCAAGCAATAAAATATTTATTTGATGATAAAACAAATGATATACTTTTTGGAGGTGCAGCGGGGGGTGGTAAATCATTTATAGGTTGCGCTTGGTTGATATTACTTTGTCTTAAATATCCAAGAACAAGATATTTGATGGGAAGGTCTAAATTAGATAATCTTAAAAAAACTACATTAAATACCTTTTTTGAAATATGTACAATGTGGAATATAAGAAGTGGGAAACATTTTAATTTTAATGGAGGTAGTAATATAATAACATTTTATAATGGTTCTGAAATACTATTAAAAGATTTATTTCATTATCCATCAGACCCGAACTACGATTCATTGGGAAGCCTTGAGATTACCGCAGCCTTCATTGACGAGAGTAGTCAGATAACAGAGAAGGCAAAGAATATAGTAAATAGTAGGATTAGATATAAATTAGATAAGTACAATCTAATACCAAAACTCTTATTGACTTGTAATCCATCAAAGAATTGGACATATACTCAATATTATAGACCAGCAAAAGAAGGTAAAATAGAACCTCATAAAAAGTTTATACAAAGTCTAGTAGATGACAACCCTTATATTTCAGTACACTATAAAGGGCAGTTAGAGAAATTAGATGAGATAAGTAAACAAAGACTATTATTTGGAAATTGGGAATATGACGCAAGTCAAGATAATCTAATAAATTATAATTCAATAATAGATTTATTTGACCAATACGGAATAGAGGGAGAGAAATACATAACTTGTGATGTAGCTCGTTTTGGAGCAGATAAGACAGTTATAATATATTGGGAAGGGTTACATATCAAAAACATTATAACGTTCCTTAAAAGCTCTGTAAAACAGGTCATAGAGGAAATTAAGAGGATACAACAATTAAATGGTGTAAATCTTAGAAATATAATTGTAGATGAGGATGGAGTTGGGGGTGGAGTGGTTGATGTATTAAGATGTAAAGGATTCTTAAATGGAGGTAAGGTTATTAATAAAGAAAATTATCAGAATCTAAAAACACAATGCTACTATAAACTTGCTGATATGATAAACAAAGCACAAATAGGAATATTTACAAACGATATAACACAAAAGAATCATATCATAGAAGAATTGGAGCAGGTTAGAAGTAAAGATATGGACAAAGATGGCAAACTAAAATTACTACCTAAAGAAACTATTAAAGGAATTATAGGTCGTTCTCCTGATTATTCAGATGCGATGATGATGAGAATGTTCTATGAGTTAAATCCTAATTTAGGCAAGTATTATGTGCAATAGCAATTTTAAACGAATTATTAACTATTTCCTTTATATATTATGAAGATTACATTAGTAAAAGATGGAAAGAAGGCAATACATCAAATGCCTAAACATTGGAATGATTTACCGTTAAAGAAGTATGTACGGATAATGAAAATCTTAACGGACAAAGAAATCAAAACAGAACTAGAAAAAACAACAAAGATGATCAGGGTTCTAACAGATATTCCAGAGGCGGACATATTAAGATTACCTGTTCATAATGTGCAAGTATTGGGAGGCTACCTAGCTAGATTTTTGACTACTCATCCAAATGATGAATTGAATCATATATTAAAGATTAAAGGAATTGAATATGGGTTTCATCCTAAATTGTCTAGTATTAGTTTTGGAGAGTGGGCGGATATTGATGCCTTTATAAATGAAGGAGCTAATGATAACTTACATAAGATATTAGCTGTCTTATATAGACCTGTTAAAGAAAAGAATGGAGATAAGTATCAGATTGAAGAGTATGAACCTTGTAAAGAGAGAGAACAGATTATGTTAGATAATTTAACAGTAGGAGACTTTCATGGAGTGTCGGTTTTTTTTTCGGATTTAGAGAGAGAACTATCAACTCATATGATCAGCTCTTCAATACAGGAACTAAAAGCTCTAAGAAAGGAGGGGATTTAATTAACAGCAAATGGGGATGGTATGATGTACTGTATCATTTATCAGGAGAAAAATTAGAAAATATGGAAGCTGTAACAAAAATGGGGATACATGAATGTTTTACTTTTATGTGTTATAAACAAGATGCAAATGAAGTTCAAAATGTGAATATAAATGGCAATTAGATATAAGACTTACAATAATGTAATCAATACTATTAAATGTATTGGAGAGCAACATTTAGAAATTAAGACAATAACAACAGGAGATATTGTAGATATTGATTTGGAGAAGATGACTAAATTTCCTTTATTCCATATTGATTGTACTTCAGTTGATGTGAATATGAGTCAGAAATCTTTTAACTTACAGTTGTTCATAATGGATATTGTAGATGAGGATGGAGGTATTGAGCAGTATGTATTGAGTGATACTCTAGCTATCGCTACAGACATTATTGCAATATTAAAACATGGAGAAATATTATATGGATATGATGCATCTCATGGAGAGGAAGAGAGGTATTTTGTAGATGATGACTTTACATTAGAGCCGTTTACAGAGAGATTTGATAATGCAGTTTCAGGATGGATATTTGATATGAATATTATAATTGAAAGTGAATTAAACTCTTGTGATGTTCCAATAGACAACAATACAATATGTGTAAAATAAAAATAGGGAAATTAATAATACAATTAATACCACCAAAGATAACTTATAAATTATAAAATATGGCAGATTTAACAACCAGTATCACAGAATCAGTAACAATCAATGGGAGCGTAAGAGGCTCTACAAACTCACAAACAATAACAGGTATAGTAGATACATTTGAAAGAGTATTAACTTGTATAGAAGGGAATGTAACAACAATAGCAACCTTTGGAACTCAACCTTATAGTGCAGCAGGAGCAATAGATGTAGATAGATGTAAATATATTAGAGTAACTAACTTAGATGAAAACGGTTGGATAGAAGTAGGAATAATAACAACAGGCACTAATTATCAAGTATTATTAACTCCGGGATCATCTCATGTATTATGCCAAGCAGAAGCAGTAGCTTTAGCAGAAGCAGATACAGATCCAAGTTTTGGCACGATGCAAAACCTTACAGCTATTGAAGTACAGCCTGTCGGTTCAAGTTATAATCCTCAAGTAGAAATATTTACAGCTAGCGCATAAATGGCAAAAAAGAAGTTTCCTAGAGTTGAAAAGTATTTGCGTAAGTATGGTAAATTTATTGTAGGACAAGCAAGAAAAATAATCAAAAAGAAGGGGAAACAAGACACAGGAAAATTACTAAGATCTTTAAAGTATGTATTAAAAGAAAAGAAGGGAATATTTGATATTGAGTTTCTAAGTGCTAGGCATGGAGATTTTATTGATAAGGGAGTTCAAGGATTAGGCAGGAGTATTTTGCCTGAAGGTTCTACAGCAGGGATGCATGGAGGAGCAAAATTAAGACCTATTAGAACTCATGTTGATGCAGCAACAGGTAGGAGAAAGAGAAGTCCTTATAGATTCAAAACAGCTAATATAAGAAGCAGTATAATGGAAGCTTATATTATGAGAAAAGGAATATCAATCCCTAATGAAGATGGGAGTCCTATGAGTTTAAAAAGTATGGCCTTCATAATTGGTAGAGCTATTAAGGCAAAAGGGATAGAAGGAATTAGTTTTTATTCTCAACCTGTTGCAGCCTTTACTGGTAAATTGAGAAAGGAATTAATGCAAGAATTTGAAAGGGATGTATTAGACCAAATAATAATAAGAAAAAGAAAATCAGGAAATTTATAGATAATGAATATAACTCAAAAGCCTCATAAACAATTACTTCCAACAGGTTCGGATATAATATTTGTAGTTCAAGATAATACAGTAGTACTAAATGTAAAAGGAAAATATGTAGCTGAAGTTTATATAGGAACTGACGCAGCTACACTAACAGCAGGGAATCCTACTTGTATATTAAAGGTCAATCCTAATAGTACAGGAGTAGGTATATTTGATTTTGGTACTATATTTGATAATTATGTTTCTCCTGATTATGAGGGAGGACAATATCTATCTACTAGTTCAAATTATTCTTCTCAATATAATCAAGTAGACTACTCATCTGATAATCCTCATTCTATACATCAAATAGATGATTTTTGCACATCTAAAAAATCTGTAAGATATTTTCAATTATCTTTTTATACTGAATACGCATCCTCATATACAGAACCAGTGGAAGAAGATAAAAGCATACAGACAGATTCGGGAAAATTTATTATATTTAATGGGTACTTAGATTATTCAGATGTATTGCAACAATTAAATTTAGGATATAATTACAATTTTTCAGATTTCAATTGGGTATCTGTTGATTCTAGTTCAAAATTTCTTACATATTCTCCTGTTAAACAATATGTAAGAGAGAATGATTATGCTACAGTTGCTTTTTTTAATAATCTATCAACTGCTAACTCAGGGTTTCCTATAGCTTTGTCTGGTATTCATCATTGTATTTATGATTTTAGATTTTCATTTTACGATAGTGATGACTTATTATTGAATACTGTAATCCAAATGCAATCAGGTAATAAAGGAGGATATTTTGGAAGTCAATTAGATAGCTATACTCATATTGTTTTTGGAGGAGTTGGACCTGCTAACCTAACTAATAACTCAGTGAGTTTGCCAGCGGGATGGGCTTATTATGAAGTATGGGGAAGGGATGCAAACAATAATCAGATTACTCAAAAATATGAATATCATAAACAAACAGATGATTGTAAAGGATATGAAACAATAAGACTAACTTGGCTGAATAAATGGGGAGTTTGGGATTACTATAATTTTACAAAGAAATCTATCAGGAAGATTAATAAAAAACCTGTACACTATCATCAGATTGAAGGAATTTGGAGTGAAGAGATTTATCAGATAAGAGGATATAAAGGAGGCAAAAGAGTTTTGAATAATGCAGCAAGTGAGGAGATTACTATAAATACAGATTATATTACAGAAGGGGAGTCTTTATGGCTAGAGCAGTTATTTGTTAGTTCAGATGTATATATTTTACAGGTTGATGATGATGCAGATTCATCAGGAACTATAAGAAAATTTTTAGATCCTGTAATTATTAAGTCTACCTCTTATATTAGAAAAACAACAGCTAATGATCAACTTATACAATATTCAATAGACCTAGAAAAGAGTAGGAGTAAAAGAACTCATAAAGGATAATGGCTCTTCAATTATCTATATATCCTCAAACTAACTTAAATGGTAGTTATAACTATACTTCAACTGCTATAAATACAGAGTTAGTATCAGACCCTTCATTTTTTTGGGCTGGGATGTTTAATTTTCCTTCAGTATCTACATCAACAGGATGTCTAAGTCAGGAAGCTATGACAGCTACAGCGCCTGTATCTTCATGGAGAGGATTTTATTCTGACGGTACTACTTATACAGCAACAACAGCGCCTACATTTGGTTCTTATAATGTTATGAATCATTATATTAAATTAGATGCATCTTCAGGAGGAGCGTCTGGGATATATCAGAAAATTACAGGGTTACAAATAGGACATTCATACGACTTAGTGATTAAATTTTATGGAGGAATCACATCATCTCCATCAGAGTTTCTGTTTGTGGGTAGTTTATGCGGGGCTCTTCCTCAGCATAATGAAATTGGAGGACAATCTTTTATAACTTATCATCCTAATATTACAGGTACAATAACGCATACATTTACAGCTCAACATACAGAGGAAGTTCTTACTCTTCAATATCATTCTTATGCTACAGCTGATTTAAAAATAAAAAAAATATCTATTAGAGAAAATGAAAATACAGCGCCTTTACTTTTAACTGATGTAGATGATGGACAAGTGTTATTAGATTTGATGGATGCTAATAGTCTACCAATAACATTATCAATAGATAATTTTAAAAATGTAGCTGAAAAACCTCAATCATATTCCAAAGCTTTTAATCTTCCTTCTACAAAGAAAAATAATAGAATCTTCAGTAGTTTATATGATGTTCAAAGAGCTATAAAAAGTGATTCATTTTCTTTCAATCCTCATAAGAGAACTAAAGCTATATTAAAGGATAATGGCTACCCTATATTTGAAGGATATTTAAAATTAATATCAATCAAAGAAAAGAATGGAATAGTTGTTTATAATGTAAATTTATTTAATGATGCTATTTCTTTAAAAACAGTGCTAGACAAAAAGACTTTTGCAGATTTTGATGGAGGTTATTTTGGGGGAGGCTCTGGACTTCAGGAGTTGGATCATGATTATAATAAATCAAATATAAAAGATAGTTGGATAGGAGAAGTAGAATTAGAATCTCCTCTACCTCTAGGCTACAAAGGATTCGCTGGAGCAGAGCTTGATACTACTACTAGTGTTGTAAAATACCCTTTCTGTATATGGAGTACAGACATTTACCAATCTCCAGGAACAGGTACTTTTCCTCCTCTTAATAGTCCTGTATTAACAAAATTAGAGGATGCTTTTAGGCCTTGGATAAAATGTAAATATTTATTAGATAGAATTATACACGAAGCGGGATTTTCATATAGTAGTGATTTTTTAAATAGTACAGCTTTTACGAGAATATTTATGGACTTTAATTGGGGGAAAGAAAAAGACATGACTCCTTCAACTGAAACAAAAAATGCTTATTATAGACAGGATGGAGGTCTTACTAATATTTTCAGTAGTTCATATTCAAATTTACAATTAAACACTGCTACATACGCATCTATAAATGCAGCTCAATGTCTAGTGGATATGGGATATAGTTTGAGTACTCATATATGGACAGCGCCTACAACTACAACTACTTACATTTTTGATGGTGCTTTTGAATTAAACATCTCAACAGCTACTACTACATTTGATTGTAGGATAGTTCATAAAAGTGCAGGTGGAGCAACAATATCAGAGCAAGTAAGTACATTTACTAATGCCTCTGGAGAGACGAGAATATGGACTATAAGTAATAGCACTTGGAATTTAATTGCTGGAGAAACAATAGAGTTTCAATGTAAAGAAGTTTCAGGAGGAGTTGTAGAGCAGGGAGCAGGATTTGTTCATCAGACACCTCCTAATGGATGGACGCTCATAACTGTTACAACCGATTTGAATCCTATAGCTAGCTCTAACATGATGTTACAGAAAAGAGGGAAGATAAAACAATGGGATTATATAAAAGACATTTTTACTATGTTTAATTTAGTTATAATGTCTGATAGACAGAATCCTAACAATTTGATAATAGAGCCTTACAAAGATGTATTTATAGATGATTCTCAAAGTCAATATATATCAATAAATACTTTGGATTGGACAGATAAAGTTGATATGGACAGCATGGAGTTAAAACCTGCAAAACTTAAAAAGGTAGTTACATTTGACTATAAAAAACCTAAAGACTACGCTAATAAAGTTTATACAGATGCAACAGGTTTACAATTTGGAAGTTTTGAAATAGATGCTGGTGATTTTGATACAGCTAATGGATCTCAAAAAATAGCTTTGAAAGTATTTAGTCCTACATTTTTAACTCCTGTATTTGATAACTGGAACATTATATTAACAGTGCCTCATATTACTGGAGGAGATGTATCTTCAGGAGCTGATGGTGCTATTGATAACAATCCTAAAATTTTATATGATGCAACATCTA
>Ga0098033_1001184_pt1 | contig 10838 bp, 25 predicted proteins | sample 1_EtaG_FD_75049 | JGI IMG/M metagenome (GOLD analysis project Ga0098033, IMG submission 75049) | Marine viral communities from the Subarctic Pacific Ocean - 1_ETSP_OMZ_AT15124 metaG | ecosystem: Environmental > Aquatic > Marine > Oceanic | place: Pacific Ocean | collected 2015-01-07
TGATGGGTGCCGGAATAAAAGTTTCCGTTTCAGAATCCTTAAAAATATAAGGAACACATGTTATTAAAAATCCGCCTACAACGGCGGGTACTATATATCGCATTTTTCACCTCCAACGTGAACTCTTATAAATAGTACCACATTGTTGATAAGACGTATAAAAAAAGCTTTTTTTACACCTTAATTCGGTCGATAATATATGGATGATGATAGGACAGATCTTTATAGAGTCGCTTCATGACTTTTTTAGTAATATCAGTGATGTCATCTTTAATGTCTTTCGATTTAAGAGCTTTTGAAAGTTCCTCTTCCACCGCTTTTTTAAGGCTCTTTCCAACATCAGTTTGAGAAGCAGACAACTCTTTAGCAATCATCTTTTTAATGGCTGTTTCATCAGCGACCGTTAGCGCTTCGCGAATCATAGATTTAACGGCTCTTTCGCCAATTGGCAGTGTTAGAGTAGGATCACTAGAAGTAGAATAGAAGTCTTCTTCCTCGTCGTCTGCAGATACAAAAGCCTCGTCGGCACCACAAGCATCTACTTCATCTTTGCCGAGGGCGCCCGGCGTATCTATATGGCATGCATCTAGCTGCTCGTACCGCTGGTTAACGTTTTTGCCATAAAATCGCAGCATAATTTCCCAATCTCTTCTCATTGCATCCCAATCCTTGCCGCTTAACTCGGCCCGATTCTGAATGATATTAGCCAAACCCTTAACTAACTCTTTTCGGCCTTTGGTGTCTCTATAAAGGCCTGGTGTACTCTGTATTTCTATGCCATACATAGGAGAGTGCCGAGCCAGGCAGCATGCTTCGTGTCTTGTTATCGCTTCACGAATAAGCCGCTTAAGTTGTTTATCTGATAATTCGTCCATATGTTCCTCTTATAACTAGTCCACCCACGTCAAATGAGTCGTAAACGTTTCTGTAATTAGTCTTGTTCTAAACCAATATACCTTAAATGATTTACCTTTAAATACTCCTTCAATGTCCGATACTATAATTCCCAAATCATGTCTAAGTTGATTTACATACGCTTGTCCTAATATATATGACGGTGGCCATATCAACCCTGGAGTATAACCGGCTGTGAATCTCACCAACTCTCCAATCTTGAATTCACGGGGCTCGTTATTCTCCATTATTTTTTTTAGCGATTTTTTCTAATAGCTCTTCTCGCTTCTCCTCTGGCAATTGAGCGAAATATTCCACAATGGCATGTACCCCTGCCTCAATCATTATGAGTCCATCCTTCTCGCAATACGGGCATCTCTTCCACTTGTGGGGATCTAGTGGACTGTGAAAGGACGCGTTATGCAGATACTTTTCTCCGCCGCATGTCATACAATTGATTCGAACATACAGTTTATTGAAGGGCATACTGTAACTACTATTCTGCGCGTACAACAGCCAGTATTAAAAATCTCAAAAATTGTAGCCGTATCGTGAAGGGGCTTAGCTGGCGTATGTATGCCTATATACGCACTGTGACATAGATCCCGATAGGTAGGGGGGTGGGGGGTGGTACGTGAGAGTTGACGTTACAAGCGCATTATCGTTTAGTGTTACACAGGCAAGTTACGTATGTCAAGTGAGTGTGTGTTACTTGTCAGGTGAGTGTCAAGTGTTACTGTGTTATACTATTATTATTTGTATTACTCTCGACATCTTTCCGCTTGCATTGGTGATACACACCAGCAATCTGTATAGCTATAGCCACCGCAGTCCAAAACGCAAACTGTTCTACTGTGTTAATAGCCTTACGGATTCTCTTTACTCTTGACATGATTTCCTCTCCCTCCAAGGGCAACCGTAACTCACGGTATGTTGCGCAGCGATTCTGTGGTATGAATAGCTATTGACATTGTATGTATATTTATTCATTACTCGCGCGCCTCTGTCGCCTCGGCCGCATAGCCACCGGCGTGAGCTTCGTGAGTTACGTATCGAGTTTCATACGCAAGCATGCTCATGTAAGTGAGTATGTATATCATCATACACATGCCCAACGTATCCATAATGATACCATCGTCCCTCATATCGTATCCCTTTTGATAGGTTGACAGGTTGCTTGTCCGTGCTTATACTTAACACCAAGCACATCACAGACGCATTCTCTCACACTGTATTGGTTCTTATATGTATTATCTTTAATACTGTTCACTATCTTTCTACCTCTATCCACTATACTGATATGTATATATTTTAGTAGTCTCGCCATTAAAACGGTAAGTCGCCCACGTGTTCCGTAACACCGGGTGAGTTTTCAAACACCAACGGATGCCAAACGGAATCGGCATAACGCGCAGCCAAGCCAACGTGACAACTTGTAGTTTGTGACGCAAAGTGTTTGGTGCGTGCCGTGTAGTCACCCACGATAGTGTAACCAGACTTAAGGCGCAACCCAATCAACTTACCGTATGACATTAGGTGTGTACCGTCTGTTGATAGTGACCGCTTCTGGGTCCGCGCAGAGTTGCCATCCTTCCACGCTTGAACAACACCCTCTTTATTTTTAACTTTCATTCTCATTTACTTATTCTCTCCATATGCTTAAGCAAGCTATAATCAAACAGGCGCGGGTGACTATCACCCACTAACAATACCTTATGATTCGTTATAGTAGCTCCATCGTCGCGATGGATAATGTCTTCGCCCAGATAGATGCCCGTGCGACGGTTAAGATCATGGGTATGCCCATTGATATAACCAAGTTTAAATAGATCACCGACTTGCAACATTTACAACCTCGTAATACCTTGCGTTAAAGCCTCTCGCTCTCAGGCGCGGGTAGTAGCGCCGTTCCAGATCCGTTACCACCATTGGGTTACCCGATGGGCAAGTGTGCATAGACAATACCAAGCCAATGCGACCATCGATCTCAGGAAACATACGGTTGCCTCCCATTGTCCTGCTGCTGATATCTTTAAACCTCACCAAGTCACCGACTTTCATTTACAACCTCCATATCATCAATGTGCATGATATGTACGTCGCCACTGCCCCATGCAACGAGCCAATGGTGTATTTCATCCAAACTAACAAGGCCCATATCATCATCGGCGGGACGAATGACAACACCAACAGTATCACTATAAAGCCTCCATGCTTCATCTGATACAAACTCTTTTACTAAATCACCGACTTGCATTTACAACCTCCAGGTTCTTAACACGATCCCAGAACGTACCGTAAGCGCCCCAGTTCACTTGCACGAGGCGAATACTATTTGACAAACGAACAGCGGTCTTTTCCGTTGCAATGACAATACCCCAACGCTTGTCATGTCGGGGTTCGCCATTCACTATCGTTTTGGCGCGGGAAGCATGATCCCTGTATTTCACCAGCGTACCCACCGCAAACGTCGCCTGAGCCTCTGTTGAGTCCTCGGACGGGTTTGGGGTAGGCTCTGTCTCTGCGACGGCACACGCGGCAACGTCGGGCGATTGTCCCACCGTGTGAAACCACTTTCTATATACTGCTGCAATCTCGTCCTTCTCCTCGTGTGCCGCTTCTGTGGCACGGATCCGGGTACGTGTCTTGTTGCTCCACTCTGCGATACCCGCCAGGATCAACATTTCGCACGCAGTGTTACCACGCGCACACGTCTCGTATGAAAGCCCATTCACATCGGGAACGGGAGACGCATCACGCCGACAACCTTCTGCCGCAGCTTCCGCAACCGTCATTGACTTTACCGTCAACAACACAAACGCAATGATCAACTCTGTCAGAGTGAGCATGGCAGTGCCGATAGTGGTATACGTCTTTTCGTTCATTTTATGCCTCTACCATTTCGGTAATCTGTGCAGCGAAGAGAAACATAGCCTCTACCTGCTCTGGGGAAAGTGCCGCGTCGGGTTGCGGCTGCGCCATCTGCGCATACAACGCAAGCTGGATAGCCATCACGTTGCGGGTTGCTGCGCGTTGCTCCATTGGAGTCATCACGCTTGCAGCTTCAGGGGATTCAATCACGAAATCAAACATTATAGCTCCTTTTAGCCTTGCGCCAAGATTGCAGCCAACTCGCTCGCGGACAACTTATCCGCCGTCTTGGCTTCCACCGCGCTGAACACGATGTCTGCACCCGGCTTGCGGGTTGCGGTGACGGTGCCACCTTCGACGCCCAGAAGCAGAACGCCTCGGTTCGCCTTGCGCGGACGGAAGAAGCCAACGGCTTTCATGTTGTTGGCGCGAACCGCTGCGCGGACCTGACGCTTCGCGTCCTTCCAGGTGACGCAAGTGAGATCGGGGGTAGTCGTGAGGGTTCCGAGAGTTTTAGCGGACATTGATAAGCTCCTTTTCTTTAACTTATACTCTATTATCTCATACGCGAGAGAGGATGTCAAGCCGGTTGTGTCAAGGGAATGTCAAAGGTGAAAAAGTTTTAAATGGCTCTGGGCGGCTCTGTGCTGGCGTCTGAAGGCTCAGGGATGCCAGCACACCAGCGCACCAGCTACGAGCCAGTACGGGCGCTCTCAGGCGCCCCTGTGTTGTCGCTCGTGTCATCTGCCATGATCTCAGCCACCTCACCCAGCGTCAACTGTCGATCCGCCTTCCGGCGCTTGTTATAGGCTCGTTCCAGCTTGCCATACCGGCGACTGTTAACGGGGTGTGCGCACAAGTGCATGTTCTCGATCCCCATACGCTTGAACCGCCTAAGCTGTGCGAAAGCATTAGAATATGAATCAGGACGGGTAAGGACATTTTCATATCCTGTAACCTTGCCCTCTTCGCTTATGGAAACAAAGGTTTTACTAATATAGTATTTCATTTAGCCCTCCACGGCAATGATACGTTCGTTAGTTTGAAAGTATGGACGAGCGGCATACGCCGGCGTCGTCATCCACATACGCTGACACCGACTACCGATAGGCTTGGGAGCACACAAGTCGGTCAAGACGATGTGACCATCAAAGTCACGCGCATTAACGTACTTGGTGGGTGGATCGAAGTTCGTGCCGCCACACATCACACGTTCCCATGGGCGCGTTTGTCCCTTCTTCCAGACATAAACCTTATCCTCACCCACTACAGAGTCGAATGGGATAACAGTAAACTCGGCAATACCAGACAACTTATTCAACTCAGCGAAGAACAGCGCCAACATACCGTCATCCACCGATCCGCTCTGGTCGATGCTAATAGCGATCTTCGCTTGACGGCGTACACGCTTGCCAGGATGCACACGAGGATAACGCTTGTTAAGGCGTCGGGGCGTGCTTCGCTTGTCGGCACGTTGTGACGTTTTAACAAAGTAACGCAGAACCTTGCGCCAGTCGATCTTAGTAGTGATCGAGTCCATGATCTGCTTACGCATCTGGCTCGACACGGATCCCCAGCTTCGCGCCTTGTCCGCTTCTTCTGCGGCCTTGCGTAGCGTTTCCTTCAAACGCTCCTTAGCGATCTCGTTGACGGTTCCGTCCGTCTCACCAAAATGCTGGTGATCATCGAAGCTATCAGCATCACCGATGCCGTTGCCTCCACCTTCACCAGGCTCGCCACCTTCGCCGCCTTCACCATCGCCCTTACCTTCGCTCTCGTCTTCCAGCTTCGCCTTATACCACTCGTATGTCTTGCCACACGGGAGATGTGCAAATGGGCCTTCGCCGGGAATACAACCCAGCATAGGCTTACCTGAAGGCATCATAGGACCAGGATCGCTCTCACCTGGCAACTTGCCCTTCATTTCGGGCAATCCGTTGATAGACAGATCCATAGCCACGTTGTCGATCTGCGTGATGCCGCCTTCTGGCATACGTCCCGTAACATGCTGGAAGATGATATGATAGAACTCGTGCATGATAACGCCAAGACGATGTTCGTCTTTCAGTTGCGCCATGAACTTAGGGTTATACAGTAGCTCAAACTGCGCACGTTCCTGGTTCACTCGCACGGCAGCAGTCGGGATCGCTTCCGTGCGCGTCTTGTCGATGCGCCGCGAAAGCGCAGCGAAAAACGGCTCGCGCATGAGCAAACGGGCAGTGTGCTTGTTGAGGTCAAAATCGAGGATGTTGTCATCGGACATAAAAGTTTTCTCCTTACTCTATAAATATACACGCAAACGGGACAGAAGTCAATAGCCAAATGTCAAGAACTCGTCAACTGTCACCCAGTCGATCCCGATCTTCATTTCATCCACCCATTCGGGCCTTTTTGTGTCTTGTGCCCACACTTTATATTCTATTCGTTTTTCGTCTGTTCCGTATCGTGGTTTACGTGTGGGGCGCGTTTCTAAAACGATACCCGTCTCTGCGTTGCCTACAATGACAGCGCGAAATAAAAGATCGCCAATCACTATGCCTTTACGCTCGATCAACTTATAACCTTCAAGTCGCGGGTATCGTATGCCAGCGTTCCAGCCTTGACGGCGGGTGCAGGTTTAATAAACCGCAACAGCACAAACCGTTCACGCTCATTAGGGATGGTTCCATCCCACTCTTCTGCGCCATCACGCCACCCAACAACAAATGCCAGGTTGGGCGTATCCATCCGGGTAACCCGCACGAGGTTACCCGGCTTTGCGGATACGTTACTCATCATCCACCCAGGATTTCCACAAGGTGCTCGCTCACCTTGGTGCCTGATGCCGTCTCAGCCTGGTGCAGTCGCACCACGTTGTCGATGACATCGGCATCACCCAACACCGTCCACAACTTCATTGCAACTTCAGACGGAAGCTGCACAAAGTAGTTAGCGAGGTTTGTGATACGCTCGTCTGACAACTCAGCCTTGAATACCTCAGACGCCTCAAACTTCTCGATCATCGCGCTGTGGTCATTGATACCCCACTGCTCCGTCTTCTCGATGGCACCATCATCAAGGATATCCTCAATAGTTACCTGCCACTCGTACTTGTCAACGAAGTCACGCAATGAAACCGCAGCTTCAAAGCCCAGGAACGCACAAGCGAGGTTGTACAGCAAATCGGAATCGCCTTCCTTGTCGAAAACGCCCGTATCAGCTACGGTATCGTTAAACCGCTTCCATGAGCGACGAGATGGGTATACCTTGTTAGGCTCAAACTCGCCTTGGTGCTCCAAGTGAGCGTGATTGTGGTTAATAAAGTCCCACACAACCACATTTACGTTACTCTTTGCCCATTTCAGCCAGTCTTCTACAGTCGGCTCAACATCGAACACTGCCCAGCGATCCAACTCAGCAGGATCCATCTCACCCACTTGGTACTGGGCACCGTGCTCGCCACCGTTGACGGCGGCAATGATCAGCGTCTCAGGGTGCAGGTGCCAGCCGTTGATCTTGCGGCTATCCGTCAACTCGAAGAGGCCCTGACGGACTTCCATCGTCGCCCGGTCCACCTCATCGAGGAACAGCACCACCGGCTGCTCACAAGCCGTTACAAGCCAGTCTGGGGCGTTCCACGTCGTACACTTGCGACCATTGATCGAAGTCTCAGCAGTATCGGGCAGACCCAGAAGGTCACCCTCTGTCATCTGTGATGCTCGACGCTCGACAACGGGCAGCGTCATCGTGTCAGCGATCATGTAGACCACCTCGGACTTGCCAAGCCCGTGCTTGCCGCGAATGAGAACGGGCAACTTCGCTTTCAGGATGAAAGGAACGGAACCAAGGAAAGTATTGAAATCGACTGCCATGTGATTGTCTCCGGGGGAGGATGAAAAGTTTGCTTACTCTATAAATATATACGCGATGGGACTAAAAGTCAAGTTTTTTCTTGTCAAGAAAGTGTCAATCGTTGCAAGGGGGGTGGGACCAGTTCTCACACTGCCAATCGCTGATCTGACCGTCGCGACACAGATTGTCTGTCCAGTTGTTCCAGCACTCCCGACGAGCGGGATAGTCAAGCTCTCCGTCCTGCTCATAATCCTGCTGGATATAGGGCAGAAGGTCAAGGGTGAAGATTTCGCATGCTTGCGCGAAAGTGATGACGGTCGGAATGTTTGAGGCCATGTAGTTTTCTCCTTACTTGGTATAACCATTATCTCATATGCGAGAAGAAAGATCAAGGGTTTCTTGTCAAGAAAATGTCAACGCTTCTTGTCATTAAAATGACTGTCGGTAACCTTGGAAGAACCTGCATAATAGTCGGCAGGGATTTTATCCCACCCGTTCGCTGGCGCTCTTGTCACGAGCGAGCGAGCGTCATACCCGTCTGGATCTCCGTGCGGATCCCAGCCTCCCACCTGTCGCCCACCAGAAATCTTAATACCTGTCTTGTCGTCTTCTTCGTAAAGGTGTGGCAGCGGAAAACTGGTTGTGTTTCGTGCGCCCACCTTACACACTTGATCCAACCGACGCACCATAAGCGGCCGCGGGTTTCGATGCTGATCTATGATATTGTCCCAGTTAATAGAAACAACCATATATGGATAGTTACGTGCTTCATATACCTGATCGCCGTTACCATCGGGATAATAGCCATAGCTGTTATAGCTAATGGTGGCACCAACGCCGAGGCCTTCACGCTTCATTGCAGCAACCACCTTCTTACGCAGAATGCCATTTTGTTTTGCTGCTTCCTTCCGATCCTTCTTAAGGTATTTACATGTCCGACGAGTGTGGCCAATACCCTTGTCGTCATAGCGCCCGTGGGCATACTTGCAATATGAACAGCGCCGAACGATACCCGCTCTGCGATTCACCTTTGCGCCAGTACGCGGATCGGTGCCGGTACGCTTGGCAAGACGCTCGGCCCAATGGTCAATATCGTACTGATTCTTGTCTGAGACTGCCTTATCATAACGCTGCTGCCACCTCTCCGTAATCTGGGGGCAAGTGCGCTTGTTGTGGCCATATTGCCAGCATTGCGAACAACGATTCATGTTTTTCTGTCCTTTCTCAAAGGTTATACTCTATTCTCTCATAGATCAGAGGAGAAGTCAAGCGGTAAATGTCAAGTGAATGTCAAGCCTTCTTCGGGGCTTTAAAAGTTTTAATGTGTCGCTCCTCGATCTCGACTGGCGCGACTGCGCCGACCGGGAGAACCTTGTAACGCTTCGCGCCATTGGCGGCTGAAATGATAGGCAAGTTAGACGCGATGACGATGCCGCCCTTACTCAGTGCGTTCTTAGCTGCCCAGCTTGCGCTTGCCCGACAGGATACCATCGAGCCAGTGGCATACTTAGCGTCAGCTTCCCACGCCTTGAGCACCTTTTGAGCATACTTATTGGTGTGCAGCTTCATGAAAAACCGCTTTGGAGGCACGTAGTCGGCGTTTCCGCGAACCTTACGCACAAAATCATTATAATACTGAGTCGAAGCGTAGTAATCAGCGAGTACCACGGCATCATTGCGGTATGTGTCACGATAGACAGTGGGCCACTTCGCTCGCGATGCCAGCGCATCATCAGTATACTCGCTGCTGATCTCCTTCAGCTTTGTGCGTTGCGTCTGCGACAGTGGGTTATCGTACCCTCTGGCGTGTCCGGTCATCGCCTGCTCTCGAATCGACTGCACAAAGCCCATATTCCAGCTTGAAGCGTCTTCTTCGGGCATACGAGCGATCAAAGCGTCGATTTCCTGCACGATTTCGGGCTTTTCACCGTCTTCCAGTCTGGATCGCCTCTCGATCATCTCCTCGAAGTTATCAACCCAAACGCGCCGACCCTTGGTCAGCATGCCCTTGCGCTGGTAAAACGCCAGAAGCGATTGAGCGAAGTTTAGTTTTGAAGCAGGCAGGTACGGACTATCCACGATAGTTTGAAGTCTGTCACCAAGGGTGATGCGGGGCATGTTTTTCTCCTTACTCTCTAAATATACACCCAAACAGGGTAGAAGTCAAGACCTTTCTTGTCAAGTAAATGTCAAGTCTCTTCTGACTCGTAAACCGGCTCGAATCTGTCGGCCCGATCAAAAACCTGAGACAGTTTAACATCTCCGACAGGCTTAACAAACTTTACTTTGTACGCTCCCCAGTCAGCATCCCACATTGTGTGTTCCATAACGAGTCCAATACCACCGGTGCGCTTATGTCGCACGAGCGATCCAACTGTGATACGTCTACGATTCATTTATTAACTCCAGATCATACTCACACAGCCGATGTGTGCGACTTTCAGTGTTTATTGTGCGTATTATACAGGCAGGCTCGGATCCACCTGAGCGAAAAGTGCGGATCACTATACACATCACATCCCAGCGTGTGCCTAAACGATTATTCCACGACTTAGCAAACGCAGGTTTAATCCTTACTAAGTCACCGACTTTCATTTATAACCTCTAAGTTGTTATCTGTTCCCGCGTCCAAACCATGTGCAAAAAGCACCACCCACACGTTACAAGTCCATGCCGGGTGGCGTTCCTTCTTCTTAACGATCAACCCTACAATATCCTGCTGGGTGTGTCGCACCAGATCACCTACTTTCATTTATAGCCTCCAGTCGTGAAACATTATAAAACTCTGTTTCACCATCGCAGCAACGTAACACTTCGCGGTAATGTCCATACTTAGGATCGCCGTTACCTTTAACGATCAGCCCAACAAAATGATCGTCGCAGTCAGAATACCTGCACTCCTCACTTTCGCGTATTTTGCGCGTATAGTGATAAACTTTCACTAAATCACCGACTTTCACTTATAACCTCGCACTTCCACGCTGTAAAGCCTGTTCTCACACGCCCTGTCTTTAAAAACCTTAAATCTACATATAGAAAGTTCCCGATCTGTACCCTATCGAGCACAATCGCAAGGTTACCCTTTTGGGTTTTTACCAAGTCACCGACTTTCATTTATAACCTCCAAATCTCTCGCGGGATAGCTGGATTGCATACCTGTTGACCATCGCACGACTTTGCGCCGATCAGTGCCAGGAATCTCACGCAGAATGATCCCTATCTCTTTCCAGTCACAGTATCCA
>Ga0098033_1001185_pt1 | contig 10830 bp, 12 predicted proteins | sample 1_EtaG_FD_75049 | JGI IMG/M metagenome (GOLD analysis project Ga0098033, IMG submission 75049) | Marine viral communities from the Subarctic Pacific Ocean - 1_ETSP_OMZ_AT15124 metaG | ecosystem: Environmental > Aquatic > Marine > Oceanic | place: Pacific Ocean | collected 2015-01-07
CAAATAAATTTCATAATATCTTTAAGCTTTGGCAACCATCCAAAAGGATTATCTAATCTTGGAAATGTAAGATCGTGAATGTTTCCGCACCATGGTATTTCAAGATCTTTAATGAAATCCATAATACTAGGATTAAACAGTGGAGGCCTTGGACAATCTAACAAAGCAATAATTTGACTAACAATGGGCGCGCCAGGGAATTTATTAAGCTCATCCAATAAGTCTAAAAGATTATCCTGATATAGCTCCAACATTGCCAAGATATATGCTTCCATTACAATATTTGGACTGAGTTGATTTTGATTAGCTTCGGAGCCAACATCAAATTGTTCTGATAATGTCACATGAGTCAATTCAGAGGTTTCTTGCATTTCCGAAGCTGTCATCCCTTCTCCAACCCCTTCCTTACTATTTTCTTTCTCTTCTTCTACCAGTTCTTCTTGTTCCCAAGGCTTTGTCCATTCTAATTTTCCTTCAATGGTGTCAGACAGTTGTTGGCCGGTCGACCCTTCTTTGAAAACATCACCGCTTTCAAGTTTTTTTTGCATAAGCTGATCTAATTCGTATTGCTTATCAGACGGTAAACCAACAAATAAATCACCAAAATATTCAATTCCCATTGCTTGTAAAGCGCTCTTTAACATACTAGCTAGCGCCTCTTCAAGAGTCAAGCCACTCAATAAACATTCAATGGCATTCATTAATAAATCGAATAAACCACAAAGCTTAATTTTATCAAATCCCTCTTTCCACAATGAATCTACTTCGGCGCCACCGCTGGTCGCTTTAATAATTAATGCAACACACAACAATTCAAAAGCCGAGCCCTCTTGTTCTACCTCTTTATATGCTTGTTCGTATGCTACAGCCCATAAGTCTTCTAAAGTGTCTTCTAGATTTTCTCCTACTATCCCAGTGGCGTTAGGGCCAAAAAATATACCAGAATTAATTTCATCATCTATAACTTCACCCAAAGAAGCCCTACATAAATTATCATGAAATTTAGACGCAATTGCGTCACCAAGGCCAAATACATCATCAAGAATATCTTGACCAAGCTGTTTCAATTCTTCCGCCAACGCATCAGCAACACAACTACCAACACTATTTTCAGGATCCATATTGGTGGTTAATGGATTTGTCGTGTCATATATAAGAGGATATGTGTGTTCTTTAACAAACTCCAGCCATGGCTTTGCCTCTCTTGCTTGAAGATCTGTATCCATATCATTTAAGCGAGCAAAATATGCCATAGCTGTTGGGTCTTTCCATGATGACATCGCCAATAAAGGGGTTAATTTTTTATTAAACATTATTGGCTTTTCGCCGCAGTCGACAGTCCAAATCTTTAGCCGCTTAAGCTTGAATTCGCCATTAAATTTGAATTCAGCTTTAACAACTTTATCATTAAAAGCACCTTTAAGGCCGCCAGTACCAGGCCAATTATAACCCTTTTGAGTCAAAAAACTATCTAGTTCCACTAAAGTTTTGGCTAATAATGACGTTGGAAAAAACCCAGCGTCACCGTATAATTCCAAAGGAAAAATACTATTACTATCATTATAATATAAATTTCCACCCTCGATGCCGCGATAAACTTTTAAATACCGATTATAAAGATTAAGCCCTTTTCGTACTCGAATCAAAAGAGGCTTAAGTTCACTTGAACTGTAGGTAACCGTAACTCCTTCTGAATCTTCGTCGTCTTCTTCATCTTCTGATTCATCTTCGGCATCTTCCAAAGCATGTAAATCATCATAAGGCACAGAATATAACAATTTCAATCTTGAAAATGGACGAGGCTCTAAACTATACTTTGTATAATCAATAACCTCTTTAATTGCTTCAATTGATTCATCAGAATCGTCTTTGTCATATATTTCCAAAAGTGATTTAATAGCATCTTCAACATACTCATCAAACCTTTCCGTCATAGCATTGTCGGATTCTTCCTCTGTAAGTTTACCCTCGGCATATAATTCTAGATATTCTTTACTAATAGTGGTTATATATTTAGTGACAACAGTAATCTGATATTCACATGTTTTTTCATTGAGAAATGGCTCATTAATGGTTTTTTGGCGCCAATCATCAACAAGTGCATTCGGATTGGGACTGCAATCCAAACAAGCAATTACTTCTTCAACATCAACAAGATCTTCACAAACATCTATTAAGCCGTCACGGTTTTTATCTTGATAGTATAAATATTTTGATTCTGCCATTATATTTCCTAAGTTGAGAAAACGTTCTTACTTTCAACAAAACGATAACCAGTTCTCTGTAGATAATTTGCTTCCCAAATTGTCTTATTTGTCCGGGTGTGATAAAGAGGATTAAGCGAAAAGTTTATTTGTGCCGTGCCAGCGGTACCGGCAAGTCCAGCAACTATAGGGGCCGCTGGAAGGGGAGACATCGCAGCACCAATACCGCAATTAAAAATTATCTGATAACACATAAAATTGAACACAGCGCTCCATATTTCATCAACGATGCCGCCTAAGTCATTAAGCGCTGCTACTGTATTATCTCCTCTAGCAACTCCTTGCAATTGTCTATACGACTCTGGAGTATTAAATAATCCTCCAAATACCGATCTCGTTTCTGTGTTGTTGCCAGCAATAAGCTCAATTGGAGGTGCTGGCAGCATTATCTTGCCGCCAAGAGAGTTCGGCTCTCCTTTCATCCCAAAACCCTTCCAGCCTTTTGCTCTTCCTGTAACTATTTTAACTCCTTCTCTTCCTATGATTCTGACACCATCAGCTTTGATTCCTATTCCTGATCGGTGTTTCATAATTCCGCCTTCGCCTTCTGCTATTCCAAAATTCTTATCGATATTTGTCAATTGACTAATATGAATTCTAGCAGCATCAGCAGCAAAATCATTATCAACATATGAACCGTCAGCTGGCCCTTTTCCGCCGCCAACACTAGCCATTCTACCAACAACCAAATCAATACTTGCTGCACGATTTGAAGATCTTCCAAAACCACTTTTTCTAGAATCTGGACGGTCCATGCCAAAAACTATCTGCGCTGGTGCTCTAACCGAAGGGAACACCTCTTCTTCTGCTTTTTTGAAAATGACAGTTGCGGCAGGACCACGTGTATGCATTATACCGCTATTAGAAGGTACTTTATTGGCTTTATATAAACCTTTTAACAGTGATTTAGGATTATAACTAAGATTAGACTCTTCTGAAGATTCTTCGCTTTCTTTCGGATCGGACCATTGTGATATTTTTTTTGTCATTATATTTTTGTTTTTATGCGACTGTACTCGTTATCTTGCCATTTTTTTTCAAAATAACCAAATATTCTCCCGTGGATTGATAATACCCTTCAGCCGTTAAAGACGTTGCTTCTGTTTCTTTAGCAGTGTTGCTTACGTTCCCACCAGCTATATAAGCTTTGCCATTCTGCACTTTATATATAACATCGCCATGTGTCGATGTCGATGACGTGCCGGCGCCGGATCTAGTTTTAACTAAAATATCCCCCACTTGAGCTTTAAATTTTCCACTACTGACATCCCAAGATGTCCATCCTCCTGTGCCGGCAACAGCAGAATCAGTATACAAATAGTGTGCTGCGCTTTTCGGAAAAGATGAATCTGCCTGAGTCATAACATATGAAACAAAAGCAGCAGACCAGGGCACACTAGAAGGAGTCCACTGGGAATCACTATATCCTACATTTTCCCAATATTTCTTTAATGTGTCGTACATAGATGAATCTGATTCTGTTTTGCCCGTCCATGCCGCCAGTTCACTTTCAACAAGAGAAGTTAAAGATGGAAGCTCTGTTCCTACAATAACATCAGTACTTGCGGCTTCTGAGGATTGTGATTGCAAAGTATATAATACATTTGTTCCTCCTCCTATAGAGATACCTGAAGCTCCTGCGGCAAATGCCGAAGCGGCTATACACCCATCGGTCGAAAGGCCTTTAGCTGCCGCTTCAGTCCTGCTGACAATACCTACATATTCTCCTTCTGTTAAATTATATGAAAAAACATTTGGCTTTAATTCCACTATAACAATGTCGTTCTTTGATGGTTTCACAGCAGAGCTATTTTCACTAGAATAAAATTCAGTATGTAATTTAATTCTTTTTAGCGCTGATAATAAATCATCTGCTATATCTGGATCACACGGATCGGGGTATATTGCATGCGGAGTGGGATTATCAATAATTCTTGCTCTAAATTTAAAGCGATCTGCAGATGCTGTATCTTTATCATTATTGGTGTTGCCAGGATCCCACGTGCCAATTGGAAGGGGCATTGTCAACACAATAGCATGAAATCTTGTCTTTCCTTGGAAAGCATCGCGAACAGTGCCTGCCCTTATAGAGTTCATAAACAGATCAAATGCTGATTCATCATCAGTAAAAATTGATGGATCTAAATTTTCCCTATTATGAGCCACTATCTTTCCCCTTCTGTTCTTTGAATTATATCAAAAAGATCATTTTTATCTTCGACCGAAAGATCAAAGCTTTGTGATTGATTCTTTTGTCTTAAACCAATAATCTTAACCAACTGTTCGTTAGAACGCTGCATTGTTTCAATGTGTTTTGCAGCCACAGGGCTTAAATATTTATTCTGCTCTGCGTCTGATGCAATTTGATTTGCAATTTCATTAAGAAATTCTCTCGCAACTTTTCTATCACTACGAATATTATCGAGCGCTTCATCTATAAGATTCTGTAAATCTTTCTGACTCATACTTCTGTGTTCTCCCATCCTTGTTTAAAATTGCCATATTTTTTTCTGAATTTTTTAAGTGAATTGACAATTTGCTTAGTGTTCAATCCGGTAATCTCTCGCAAGTATAAGTAAATAGCTTTTTTATTAAAAATTTCGATATCATCTTTTGACTCAAAAAGAATATTTATAGCTTTATAGACTTTTATATCATTTTCCTTCATCTGAGATATGTCCCAGGATTGAAGTTCATCATAAAACGATTTCCAAAACTCTGCTGTTTCTCTATAAGTTAGGTATGATTCATTTGTCGATAAAAACTTTTCTTCATAACTTTTGGATATATTTTCGTAGTCAATCTCGCGTCTATTTCGTTTTTGTTGTTTTTTGACTTTATGAATAAACCAGTTTTTTGTGATAACACTAAAATAAGAAAAGGCTGCCGAGCCTTTACTTGGGTCAAACTTGTCTAATATTGTCATTAGCCAAATTTTACATTCGTCTCTTAAATAATCACAGTTTGGAAGATTTGTAAATTTATAGGTAAAAACTATTTTATCAACCATTTCATTAAACGCTGGTTGAATAAGTTCTACATACAGCTTTGTTCTTTCTTTAATACAATCTGTATTTGAATATTGAATAATCGCGTTTTCATGATCAATGGTAAAATAATAATTTTTACCCTTCTTCTTCTTCTTCTTCTTCTGATTCTTGTTCGGTATTCTCATCCAGTTGAGGCTCCTCTTCGGTTAATGAATATATATATTCAAATGTATCAAGTTGTTCATTAAAAGATCGCGCATGTTGAAGAAGACTTTCTAAAGTTTGATCTCCATAAAACATCTCAAGTTCATAAACAGTTTTTAAATGGTTTGTAAAATTATCCACCATCGCTTGAAAGTCTCCTAGCTCTTCAGAAACCGACAATAAACGAACTATTGCTCCTTTTACATAAAGAACAAGACAAACATTAAACATAATAGAAACCGCAGAAATAATTCCTAATATTATTTCAAGACGGCTCATAAGTTTCCTTTTTACTTTCTTCTTTTTGTTGTTTCAAAATATCTCTATTTGCTTCAATATATTCTTTTGTTAAGTCACCGACATTTTTATCGGGCTCATCAGCGTTTTGCTCTTTTATAAAAAGCGGTATAGATAGCTGTTTTTTCATGGTATTAGTTTGGTTACACGATTCACAATCAGTATAAACCTCATTAATGCCATGAAAAACAGTTACTGTATCTTCACAATTCTCGCATAAATAATTATAGCGAGGCATTCGTATCGTCAGTCTCGTCGTTTAATGAGTTTGGTACCTTTACAGTTGGTGGGTTTTTTACAATTAATCCCTCATCAGAGTTCTCGATATCGAATCCCTTAAGAACGGGAACAATATCAGTCTGATTCATTAATGACTCCTGCAGTGCCATCATAATTGCCCCTAGGGCTTGATTTGATAAATGCATATTAATCTCCTTTTATAATTCTATGACTATCACTATCAAAGTGTTGTGTTGAAAATTCAAATAATTCTGAATCTTGTAATGCTATCATTTGGTGTCTTAATCCTCGATAAACGTGAAAATTATCACCAGGATTAAGCACAAGTTGGTCTGCTTCCTCAATATTATCCTGTTCGCTATATTTTACTATCATTAAACCTGACTGTAAATAGAACACTTCGTCTTTTAGTTTATGATAATGCCAAGAGCACCTCTTTTCATTTTCAAAAAACAAAAGCTTGCCGCAATATTCACTACCGTTTACAATCCATTTTTCCCAACCCCAGCCTTTTTCAACATATTTTATAGGTAATTCTATATTGTTTTTTAACATTGTTTTTTAACCATCTCCAAGTCTGCTTCATACATCATTTTGGCTAATTCACAAAATGTTATATTTGGTTCCCAGCCAAGCTTTTCTTTAGCCTTTTTCGGATCGCCTAATAACAATGGCACTTCATGAGGCCTAAATAGCCTACGATCAATCTCAACATACTTGTTGACATCTAAACCAGCATATTCAAATACAAAATTCAAAAATTCCTTTACACTGTAAGTTTTACCAGTCGCTATAACATAATCATCTGGTTCTTCCTGTTGTAACATTAACCACATCGCCTCAACATAATCACCAGCAAACCCCCAGTCTCGCTTAGCATCTAAATTTCCTAATCGAAGTGTGTCCTGCAGCCCAAGTTTAATTCTTGCGGCGGCCAAGGTAATCTTTCTAGTTACAAAAGTCTCTCCTCTTCGTGGAGATTCGTGGTTAAACAATATACCGCTGGATGCATGTATCTTATAGCTTTCTCTATAATTGCGAATTAGATTGTGCGCAAAAACTTTAGAACATGCATATGGTGATGCTGGCATTAAACGAGTTAATTCATTTTGTGGCGTCTCTGGATTGTCACCAAACATTTCTGATGAAGATGCTTGATAAAGTTTAATATCAGGATTAATATTGATAATAGCTTCAAGCAATTTTAGTGTTCCTATAGCAACAATATTAGCAGTCTCTTCTGGTGTTTCAAACGAAACTCGTACATGTGACTGCGCTGCTAAATTATAAACTTCATCTGGTTCATGCTCTTTGAGAAGTCTATAAATTGCACCAGAATCAATCATGTTTCCATATCGAAGTTCAAAATCGGAATTATTAAAGATGTGATCAATTCTACTTGTAGATATAGTAGAAGTTCGCCTCTTTATACCAATCACATTATATCCTTTTTTTAACAACAACTCTGCTAAATAAGAACCATCTTGACCAGTAACGCCAGTAATTAATGCTGTTTTTGCTCCCACTTATTGATCCTTTAAATTTTCAATATACCATTTGTATGTTTTACCAATCCCCTCTCTAAAAGAAGTAAAATTATAATCTCCTACTAAATCTAGAAACATACTATTATCTCCATCTTTGCGGTATTGACCATCTAATCTACCATTAAATTTAAAAGATATAGTTTTGTCATTTTGAATATCTGCCAAAATTTGTGACATTTCACGAATTGATAGATTCTCGTTAGGAGCAACTATCAATGGAATATCTGAATTATGTTTTTTCAAAAGTATTGGAATAATTTCACATAAATCATCAACATATAATTGTTGTCTGAGTGGCATTCCTGTTCCCCATAAGTCGATTATCTTATTATCGCAGAAATTTGCAAATTTGTGTACTAAAGAAGCAACGAAGTGCGAGCGCGAGTCTCCAAAATTATCTTGGGGCCCATATAAGTTAGAAGGGCAAAAGGTAGAATAGTTCATTCCATACTGTTTTCTGTAAGCTACGCTCTGAACATGGAGCATTCTTTTTGAATAACCATAAGAAAAGTTAGTCTCCGTGGGGGATCCTTTGTGAAAATCTTCTTCAGAAAAAGGATAATGATTTAATTTATCTGGAAAGGCGCATGTGCTCAAAGAAGATAAAACGCGAGGTACTCCAGCAAGATATGCTTCATGAACAATGTTTGTGTTCATCATAACATTTTGATAATAAAACAAAGCTTGGTTTTCGGCATTGTCTTTAATACCCCCAACGCGAGCAGCCAGATGTACTACAGCATCTGGCTTAATGTCTTTGAACATTTGTTTGACTTCTATAGGACTAATCAAATCATAATCTTTTGATGATACATACTGCCAAGTTGGTTTATGTATTTTTAGTCTCTTCCCTAAAAAACCACTTCCTCCTGTCGCCAAAACTCTCATTCTAGTTTAAATTCCTTCTGAAAAAAGTCTCCACAATCGCAATGATTTGTAAAAAAATCCTTGGTTTCTTTATTAAACCATTTACCAATCCATAAATTTAACAATTCTACAAAATCATTTACTTCAAGGTTGCCGAAGCCCTCACAATAGTGCCATACTTTAATCTGCTTATTGTCTCCAGTATAAAGTTTATCTTCTTTTACATAAAATTCTTTTACGTAGGGCGCCCAAGGCTTTTCCCCTATTTGTGGCGAGACATTGCCCTTTGCTCGCACATTATAGATTATATCACTTTCATCATAGGGCCCATCAACACATCTAAATGTAAAGTCGCCTAAAAATATTACGATGTTAAGGCCCGCCATCTCTGCATAATATTCCACAGCTCCAACAATTTGGGTAGGATCTTTTTCAATAATCTTGTTCAAAAATTCAGTATATTCATCATGATGAAGTCTAGGCCCAACAAAAATGGGCCTTTTAAACTCTTCTTTTAAAAAATCCTCAAGTTCTCTTCCAAGATATCGATTCATTAACACGTGTCGATGAGCGTGACTTTTCTCTATTACTGCTTTTAATGCAGCAGGGTTATTAAAACATATTACATCTGAGTTATAGTCTTTGATATCAGACACTACTGCTGTCTTTTCTTCATCAAATAAATAATAAGGATAAAGGCGCGTGGCATGGCCCTTTGGCTGGTCAGAGAGATAATTTAAAGTAACCAGTATATCTTCTTTTGCTTTATCATCGATAAACTCATCAAGTCTAGCGCAGGTTATCGTATCGGCGCCTAAAATAATCATTTTATCATATTTATATTTTATCATCAACTCGTATGCCGCCATATACTTAAAAATACTGGGATCCCAAGAGCTAGCAGCTGAGCATTTTAAATCATCTTGATTTTTCTCGTTAATGTGATGCAGGGGGATGTCAGGATGAAATTTTATGAAGCTTTCTCTGGCGCATCTTCCTAATTGTTCATACTTTTTACCATAATGATGAATCATACATCCAATCTTTCTTTCTTTTACCACATAAAATTCTCCTTGTAGTAGCCAACTATTTCTTCAATTTCATCATCAAACTTCTTTTTTGGATCCCAGCCAAGATTCTTCAGCTTCTGATCGTCTAGGGCATATCTAATATCTTGTCCTTCACGACGTGCATTAAAATCTACATACTGTTCCAAATTATCTAATGTGCCATGAAATGCTTTAATAATTTTTTTAACTGTCTCAATGTTTTCTTGTTCAAAACCGCCAGCAACATTATAAATTTCATTGGTATTGCCAGAATCAATTATCGCCATTACTGCCAAAGCGGTGTCATCAGCGTGCAACCAATTACGAATGGGAGTACCATTATTATGCAATCTAATTTTCTTACTTCTTATTAGATTCTTAACAGAAAGGGGGATCAGCTTTTCTGGATATTGTCCTATGCCATAATTGTTGGTGGGGCGCAATATTATATATTGAACTCCATATGTTCTACTCCATGCCTTAATTAACATGTCCGCTGATGCTTTACTGGCAGAATAAGGATTACTTGGCTTAAGAATATCTGTTTCAATATGTGCTCCTTCTTCAATATCTCCATAAACTTCATCAGTGCTAATATGAAAAAACACAGGAAAATCATTAACATTGCTTTGCTTATTACGGATTAAATCCAATAAGTTTTTAACGCCCAAAATATTACTGTTGATGAACTCGTCACTATTAACAATGCTATTTCCTACATGAGATTCTGCAGCATAGTTGATTACATAATCGCAATCATTGAGAAACTTTAGATTCTTAATGTCTTTTCTTATAAATCTAAAGTTTTTATATTCATTAAATTCATCCAATAAACTTGGATTTGCCGCATACGTGAGCTTATCAACGCCATAAACATACCATCCTCGCTTTAAAGCGCGTCGTGTCGCATAGGATCCCATAAATCCCAAACATCCAGTAATATATACAATTTTCATTACATCCTCTCAAAAAATTTATTAACTATTGACTCAATATATTTGAGTTTTTCATCGGTTAAGCCCTTATAGGTTCCCAGAAAAAAGGAATTAGTGGTAACTAATTGGGCGTTCGAAAACTCTATATTCATATTGCCATATTTTTGTGCCATATGAGAATACCCAGGATGGGCTAAAATATTTCCAGAAAAATATGATCTCGTTTGAATCTTAGCTTCTTCGAGATGTTTCACTATATCAAATCGTGTAAAAGGCGCATTTTCTTTAATAGTCAACAAAAACGCAAACCAACAAGGGTCAGCCTTTTCGGTTGCTATCGGCATATGAAAGTATTGTTCATACGGCTCGAATATAGCGCGTAAATATTCCCAATTTTTTCTACGGGCACTATCTAACTCGGGTAATTTTTTAAGCTG
>Ga0098033_1001186_pt1 | contig 10830 bp, 15 predicted proteins | sample 1_EtaG_FD_75049 | JGI IMG/M metagenome (GOLD analysis project Ga0098033, IMG submission 75049) | Marine viral communities from the Subarctic Pacific Ocean - 1_ETSP_OMZ_AT15124 metaG | ecosystem: Environmental > Aquatic > Marine > Oceanic | place: Pacific Ocean | collected 2015-01-07
CTAAATAGAGAAGGCCTCTCTCGCACCTCTTCTCGCAATTACATCTGAACCCAAGCTCACTAACGTAGAAGGCCACCTAGTGCAATGGCCCAACGGGCCTATGCCTCTACACACACCTCACAGGTGCAACCTGCAATATCTACTCCTTGTCCGAGCTGTTCTAAGAAGGTCATAGAGGCCATGGCCCTATGGGCCTCGGCTTGTGCCTCCCTATAAGCCTGCTCCTTTTTCTTAGCAATAGCCCAATAGGTCATAAATGTGTAGCGGTTCTTAGCCTTATCCGCTAGATCTAATGCCTCCTGCCACTCATCATATGCTTCTCTCATGATTTAGCTCTCTCAAGTACAGTGGATAAGAAATATGCTGTCGCCCGTTGTTCGTCGTTCTTTTCCCAACAACATTTACACTCTATATAATACTGCTCCAGCTTGGCGATAGGATCACGCTTCCTACTAGCGAGGTAAAAAGCCCGTTGTGCTTTGGGTAGGCACCCCACAAAGTCACTCGCCTTAATCCAAGTCTTAGGATCTGCTGTTATATCATCCTCAACCATTACGATGGTTGCCTTAACCGCTAAAAGATTCATCTTTTACTGCTTTCCCCACAGGTATATGTGGATAGGTATGTCCTACATATAAAGGTACTACCCACTACTCCCTGTAACAAGCACTAATTACATAACTAGCGATTCAGGCTCCAGATCGCCAATAATAATTGCAATTATAAATAAACTACCTCTTGAGATCTTGCCCGTGAGCCTACCCTTTAAAGTCGTCACAGAAATATTCTCTGGAGGCCATGTCCATAACTAATTCCAGCTCGTCTCTTTTATCATCTTGAAATTTCCCCTGCAATCTCCGCATCTTCGTGATGCAATTCTTGGAGGGCGTGCGACTGACCATATACAGTCTAATTGTATTGCGTGCGTTGATGAGTCTTTTATGAGTTACCATATTAACATCTAGGAGGATATCCATGACAATTGCGACGGCATTTACCAGAGGATCTTCTTCACGGACAATAAACCTGTGATGAGTATCCCATTTGGTGTTACGGCACCACCACGCAAATTCGGCTAGGCGTTCTTCTATAATGGCCTCTAGTTTCTCCTCGGTGAGGTGGCCGCTCGCTATAATTAGGTTCTGAATATCAAAGAGTCTCATCTCTCAGCCCTTTCGTTAGGTTGATGTGTATGTAGTATTCTGAAGGCGTGTAGATCAGGTGCGACCCCTCCGCCTCGAATCGCTGGTCAATAACATATTGTTTTTTGGTGAAGATTGAGCCGTAAGGTTGGCTCCGTGTTATTCTAAAGTAGACTAAGGCCTCAGCGTTGCTCCTCCAGATCTTACAGGAGTGATCTGATTGTCTTCTATACTTAGTGGTGAAGAGGAGATTATGATTCTGCTCACCTATTAATTTCTCATAGGCTAACTTCGCAGTCATACTTACAAGCCTACTATAACGTCTGTAAGTATGTTCCACATGGAACAGCCAATCTACATGGGCCTTAAATTCTGTGAGATAACGGTCTATAACTTCTATAAAAGTATCAGGGCCGATGTAGGACATGAGAGGCTCATCCATATTTACAGGCATTACATTAAGTAAATTTCTTAGGACTGTAAATGTCTCGGCTGCATATATAGGCTTACCTATAATTCTGTATGAACGCTCTGAAGTTATCTGCTCCACCAGCTCACACGCTTTATCTATGGCCGTAGTAACATGGATGCACTCGCGGCCTGTTACGGACACGGCACCCTTAACTCTCATAATGCGGTTTTCCCATGTGGCCTCTGGCATTGCCTCATAGATGCTAGGCCCTAGGCACGCACTACTAGGTAGGTCGCACTCCTCACGTAGAGGAGGTAGCATACAGCCTATCCCCGCCCTACTCTTCCCGTTACCTAAGATTAGATCAGGTTGTGTCATTAGAGTGTCCTTGGTAAACTAAGATCACTAGTATAGCATACCTCACAGGAGAATTAAATGAGACGATTTCAAAGAAAGCCTAAGAAATACACAAGTAGAGGCCTCGCAGGTCTTGAAGCTAAGCGTAATGGTGCAGATGCAGAGGCACAGATAGAAATGATAGCAAATGTATATCTTAACGAAGGCTCTGCGGAGATTTGTAAAAGATATGAACCTTACAGGCGAGTTAGCGGAGGAGCTAAGACCTTCAAGGCCGTATACGCAGGTAAATCAGGATGTGACTTCGAGTTATGGCTTCCAGATGGCAGATCTGGCCACGTAGAACTGAAGAGTAGGGAGGCTGATCGCATACCTAAGATGGCCATAGACGATACACAAGCAGATCAACTTAGTAGAAGGCAGGCTTGGGGCCATCTTGCTTTTGTTATTGTGCGTCTACGTGGTGTCTGGTTCCGCGTCGAGTGGCTACGTTGGCAGGACGGTGACCGTAAATCTCATAACGCTAAACAGCTCGCGGAGATAGGTACGGAGATACCACTAAGGAGAGGCTTACCTGACATTATACACGGGCTATAATACCCTTGTACTTTGTTAGGTACGTGCCTAAGACACCCTTGTACTAGTTGCCCGCCTCGCTGAGTGCGTCTAGCTCGCCCATAATTTCATCTGCGAGCTGCTCATCTACCCTACTGTCGTCCATAAACTGCTCCATCACAGTTACCAGTGCCTCCACGAACATCTCTCTACCCTCAGCATTTGTAAATACAACAGAATCCCCGTCCCACTCGTCTACGCCATAGTCATAGAGACGCGACTTACCAAACAAGCTAATGGTCGCAGGTATAGGTGTAATGGTAACGGTACCTACAACAGAATCATCATCTATCTCTTCCTCCAGATAACTCTCCTCCCACTCAGGCCTGTGTATCTCACCGTCCGTGTTGTAAGTCTCGTTACCTCTATCCTCGATAGGCATAAGTTTCTTCCTAATTAGGCACCTGTCTAACCTGTCGCAGAAGTCCCTTGCCTCAGGGATGGCACGTCTCAAACAGGCTATCTCCTCGCTCATTAATATGTAATCATCCTCACCTCGCTGGAAGATGGCCTTACTTATGTCCTGCATCTCCCAACCTGACTTAAGTCTAGCCCCGCACTTCTCTGCTAAATAGTGGAGGCCTCGCATATCACTAGGCTCTATCCTTTCATATTCTACGTTCCTTCCTGCTGTGCCTGTGATCTTATCCATACGCTTATGGCCTTGTATAGTCCTAAGCAAGTTACCCGCGACTTGACCATCTCCTCGAAAGGTGCTGTCCCTATGCAGGAGCTGTAACCTAATGACGAATTGATCCATCTCCTCCTCCGCGATGTACAGGTAACATCCTGAAGCAGTCATATTAGACCAGCGGAGGCCTTCCTTAGCTCCCCACTTCAATTTATCCCTAAACAGAGCCACCCTAGGCTTGGTACATCTGAATGCAACCTCATTCTCTTTAGGCCTGTCGTGTTTCTTCTTATTGCTCTTCTTATAACGTAGAGGCTGTTTCTCTATCATGTTCAGCTTGGTTATCAGAGCGTCGAGGGTTAAACATAGAAGAGGTGATGACATCTCCTTTAATCTGCTCCACTCGTCCCTTAAAGAAGGGATGATCTTAATCGAAGGTAGATAGAGGAAGGTGTAATGCGAGTAGTCAGGATAATTCTCCTTTAACCACCTCTGTTGAGCCTTAGAGGCTAGAATCTTGTACGGCATTGAGCGACTTTCTGTGCGTAAGTAGGTGCGATCTTCATGAGTTGAGCGGATCGCGGAGTAACTTGATCAATTAATAACCCTCTATAAAACTCTACGATCTCGGAGGCTGTTGATTCCTTCACACCTTTCATGCGGATCAGCGAGTAGAACCTCACGGCCTCGTTATTCTCATACATACCGTACAGGATCTTGGACACGCGACACATAGCAACAGAGCGACCTGTATCTCCAATCTCGGAGTAGGCCTTATGTAATCCCCAAAAGTGACCAGCTACAAGGCTGTGTAACTTCCAGCTCCATGTGCCAAGTACCAGAGGATCAATAGATACATCACTTAGCTTTATAGCCATTCTTAATGAGGCTCCCCAACTGATGTTTAATTTCTTCCTTATCTTCCACGCTAACTTATTTAGATCTGATGTAAACAACATCTCAGCTTTCCTTCTGTTGGTCTAAAGTGGGCCAACTCTCCACACCTCCAACCTTATTACTATTGTTAGCTCCTGTCAACCCCGCCCCCGATATTTATACCTTTTTACTTATCACTTTTGTTAGCTCCTCGTTATTTATACCTTTCTTTTTATTTTATTTTATTTTATTTTATTTTAGCTCCAAAATGTTTAGCCACCCAAAAAGGCATAGGTAGGCCTTCTAAGACCTCTGCCTCGCGGAATATTTTCTTAAAGTAGTCATAATCCTCAGGAAAGACAGCCTGATGTAACGTGCGGTACTTACCCTCGGCCATGTTCAGCTCTGTAATCTCCTCTGCTGTCTCGTTGTCACGTTGCATCAGTTGATACCACGCTGTAAAGGCTTGCTCTAACTCTTCAATCATGATCGTAACTCCTTGAGTCTTTTGCTCATTATATAAGGAAATAAGTTTAGTTTGTGTTCTGGTTAACTCATCAGCTAACTCGAATAGATTACGGGTATGGGTATAGGCACGAGCAGCCCTATACTCCTCCTCGGCTTGCTCTAACTCAGTCTTTTTCTTCACTTTGTGTATGCACCTTGGTGTAGGTTGTTGATGATCTTAATTGCACGATTAAAGGCTACCTTAAGGCGTGCTTGCTCGATAGGGTCTTTGGCGGGTTTCACATCCTCCTCTTCTACAACCTCCGCACTAGGCTCCCATAACTGCACCACACCATCAATTACCTCAGATTCAGCGTTCTTAGTCCATTGATAAGCGATACTTGGCTCAGCTATAGCAGGTATATCAGGCGTGTGCTTTCTCATACATACTTCCATGATATTCTGTAGGCGTAGAGCAGTCTTAGAAGCATCAGCATGGTTGGTTGGGTCGTAAGGAGTCTCTAATAGAATCTCATCATGGATGAAGTTAATAGGGTGACTACCATATAGAGGAGACTTCTTCATGAAGTAGCACTCCTTAAATACCTCAATTACAGCCTCTTTAGCTCCGTCGGCACTGATTCCTTGGAAAGGGGTGTTGCAGGCCACTGTATATTTTTTGAGGAAGCGACAGCGTTTCGTGCTTCTAAATACATAGGTGCGTTGTTGAGGGGTGGAGAGCTTATGTCCAGAGATAGGATCATTTCTCATCAGAGTGGATCTAATGTTGAAGTAGGTGGTCATCTCACTCCAGACCTGTTTCCACATCTCACAGAGGCTCTTTGACTCACTCAGGGTTAGGTATACTTTGTAACCACGGGCGTAATCCACGAAAGTCACATGGGATAATCCACCAGCTAAGCCGAAGTTTAGAATCTTGGCTAAGGTGCGGTATTTCTTCAGCTCCTTATACATCGGATGAGTTTTATCAGCATAAATAGCCTTAGCCTCTTTGAAGCTCATCGTTGTGAGCTTCTCTAGGTTCATCATTTTATACCCTGCGAATATATGCGGGTCAAAATGCGGATCGTTCATATACTCCGCAGCTAACATCGAGCTTCGGCCCTGTGACCAGAAATTTTCTTGAGCGAGGCTTCTCATCTCTGCGTTAGAATAATCAGCCGAGACGAAGACATAGCCCTTTTCAGGTACGATGCATGACCGCACATCACCACCACGGGGAAGGTTCTGCATATTAGGGTCAGAGCTACTCGTGCGTCCTGTGCTGACATATCCTCTATAGGAAAAACGCACCCTAGAATCGCGTGTAAGACGGCTTCTTCTTAAACCCCTTATGAAGGTATTGATTTCTTTCCAGAGGCTCTCACACTCTGCATAGCTCTGTATAGCGTCCTTCAGATGTCCAAGCTCATCCAAGAGGTCTTGTCCGAGAGGGATGCGTGAAACTTGTGTCTTACCATTTTCCTCAGCATAGGTGATCATACGAAGTAGGGCATCTCTAACTTTACTGTCAGTTGATATTGTAGGACTTGTCTTGTCTCTCGTTTTTTCTGTAAAGATCTCAGGAGCTTCGTACTGTAATATCTTATAACAACGATCAAAAACTGCGATGATCCGCGTGGTGTTCTTCTTAACCCCGCGATTATTTTTCTCCTCACTATAAAAAGACCAAGGCTTACAACGCTTCACTAAAGCATCATGCTCAGCCATTAATCCATCTCTAGTGGCCTCGATCTTCGTTTGGTCAATCTTAATCCCTGTCTTAGATGCCATATACATAAGACAAAACTCAGCAGTGGCCTGTCGAGGTGCATCATCGATGATTGTACCACCAGACACCCCCAAAATCGCAGGAGAGTGTTCATCAGCTTTGATCTTCTGTCCTATGAACACCATCAAAGCGTATTTAGAATCGGAGATAGCATAATCAGAGGCTTCTTTAGGCCATTGTGAGATAGGGACAGCATGAAGCTCATGATAACGAAGTCGCCAACCATCCACCTTAGTATCTGAGATGTCAATGGAGTGGTAATTCCAAAGGCACCCTGCGAGGGATAGACCAGTAGTAAAAACCTTTGTACCTTGGACAGTTCTGTTTATATCTCCATAGTTATCGTGGTGTCCAGTGAGTAACAAGGCCTCTCTCATCTTTGTACAATGGATGCGTCCGTCCAAATAGGCTTTAAAGAAAAGCACGAAAAGGTCAGGGGAGATGAGACTACAACCGATTGCGTCAAAGTTAGCGTTATGAGCGATCAGCCATATCGAGTCGTCCTTCAAAAGTTGTGCGAGGTGCTTGGCTCCCTCATAAGCATCAAGTACATATCCATTATCAGTGCGTGGATCAAAGAAGGAGATACACACTAATTCAGGGGCTACTCGATTAGCGAAGGCGAAGGTTTCAATGTCGAACCCTATGGGTGTGATTCCCTCAGGTACATATTTCTTATAATTCACTTTTTACTCCAGCGGTATTATGTTGAAGAGTAGGGAAGAGTTTCCCCTCACAAATAAATATACTACCACCGACCTAAAAACACAACTATTATTTTATCTTATTCTTTGAAAAGGGTATCTTCTTCGCCCATTGTGATACCAGAATCTCCCTTTACTTCCTACTCTTTTGAACACTTCCCATGTTTTAGGAGGTACATTATAATATTGATAAACCCTACCTTGTTTAAACATAATACGCAGGACATTACGACTGTGAGAATATGCTCCATAAGTAATATTTGATGACTGCACATAAACAATTTCAAGGTCTTTCTTTCCTGAGATTTCATCCTTAATAAAGAAGCGAGATAAGACGCGTTCCATCCGCGTGCGATCCGCAGGAGTCATCTTTATGTCAGCCTTCTTACTGAGGTGGGGCTGCATCGTTCTATGAGGTATAGGGACATTACCTCTTGTGCGGGTATTATGTGCGGTCTTATTGAAGCCTCGTCTATCTCCTAGAGCCATGTCAGCCTCCTATTGATTCGTTTATAAAATCTATTAAATAATATAGTGGGTAAAGGTAATCACTTAGCATAAGTCTACCATAATCGGACACTATCCACGGGGCAAAGGAGTAGATGAGCCATATAAGGTTGAGTATACCCACTCTCCAGAAGAGCCACTTTCCCCAATCTATTATCTGCCTGTCTCTGGCTCGCTGCTTAATCTTTTTAGGCCCTCCCAACCTCTTTACCTTATCTGAGCCTTGGGGTGGTTGTAGACTCTTTATATCGAATCCAATAGCCCATATCTCCATAGCCTCTTTCACACCTTTAAACTTATACAGCCCAACACAGGCTCTTCTTGCATCCCGTGTATTACTCGTGGCGTAGAGCATCTTCATAGCCTGTTTGGTAATTAATACTTGGCCTGGCATACATATGGACATTGTGCGAGCTGTTATATTCTTACCTACGCCCTCCAGCTCGATTTGTTTTGTGCCTAGATCTAACTCGTGCATCGTTAGCTCCGCTACACAGTCCCAATGTATACCTATTCTACAATTAAGTTTAGTCTTCAGGGGTATTTGTTTCTGATATGTTAAAGCGAAGCCCACAGCCTCATTGATAGATTCAAAGGAGAGTAAGAACCCGTCCGATCTGTCTATCTCTCTACCGTTATACCTATAAATTAAGGAACGCGTCATCCTGTCATGGTAATTCAGCCAACGGGAAGCCTTTACTCTACCTACCTTCTGTACGAATTGGGTAGAGCCTATAATGTCCAGCATGACAATTGCTAAATATCTTTCCCTGATTTTAGGTAACATGGTCTAATCCTTAGGTGTCCATGAATCCACATCAGGATGTAATACAACTTGGTCTATGCTCTTGGTTTTAATTATATCTTCATTTTGGAACAGAGAGAGTTTATCTATGATGGCTGTTTGTAGCTCAAATATTTGATCATTCTTTAATTGATTTTGGATTTGACAGTCCCTAAGACGAGCTATAAGTGCGGATCTATCCGCGTTGGCATCTGCTAACTTATCTTTAAGATCCTCTAATTCACTCGGATCTCTACCACTAGCAATCGCTAACATGGACGAGATACTGCCCGTGAGCATACCGATGATGCCTATTAGGACATCGCGGTTTTTCTCCTGTATTTCAACGTAGGTTAGGAATATGATGAGGCCTACAACTAACAACATAAAGATGACGCTGGCCCACCATCCCCTTTTGGCTTTTTCGATGGAAGTGAAAGTCAAACCAACAGCTCCAGACATAAACAGATTTCGTGGATGTAATCATAATAACATATCATGTTACAATCACGTTCGTTATGTCCGTGTCTAATTGTATCCAGACCTTAGCTCCGCAACTAAGTGGTTTATCGGGCGAGTAGATGACCTCAGCCACAAGGACATCTCCGTACCAGATCTGAGCTTGGTTACCGTATTCGTTTGACTTATAGGTCTTTACAGAGATAACAGGGTGGTTCGTCCCTTTTTTAGAGTTGGTTTTGATGTTGTGTTGATTTACATGGATTACCTTTCTCACGACGCTCCTCCTGTTCTGTCATACACGCTATAAGGTAGGAGCTTAAATCAGCCACACGCTCCTTAAGATAGGCTTCATGTTGGCTCCTCGCAATGGCCTCATCATAGAGGATCTGGATAGGTTCTAAGACCTTAGATACAGCCAATATGTTTATGGACAGATCTTCATAAGATAGGGAGGGTGGCTCCCCTAATAATTTAAAATACATCAGTAGCCTCCAAATAGTAGGACGAACCATGCGACGATAAGAAGAATGGCTATGCCTTCTAATATAGAGTCAGCCAACCAACAAACCAAGAGCCACAGTATAATTGCGTAAACGATCATCTATTATTCCTCTGAAAAAACAAAACCCCCAATACCTTGCACAGTATTGAGGGTTCTGAGTGCGAAAGAGCAGTGGGAAAGCAGGTCACTACTCTAACACTATCTTACTCCATAAGAGAAAAGATCTTATAAATCCTCAAGAGTCTCCGCAGATTGATCGACGGAAGAGAAGTTGACGACTGTAAAGGGATTTCCCGCTCGTGTGGTAATGAGGTGAGCGTTAACACCAACCTTAACACCAACGAGGGGAGACATACCAGTAGATTTCTTAGGCTCGAAGGCTTTATCAATCATAGTGTCGGTAAGTGCTGTGTCAGCGACATTTAAGGCTCTCGCTAAAAAACCACGAATGTTCTTAGAGGCTGGTGTTGGTGTATCAGGATTTTTGGGGTCAGTATCACACATTTGTAACCATGAACGCTCTGAACCTTTTGGATTCTTAGTCAGATCACTGGCATCCAATGTCTTCATTTCCACAGCGACATAGTCTCGACCTTTACGGCTTGTATCCTCTTTGAATCCAATGATCTCGAAGAGATATTGTCCTTCAGTTATATACTCAGACTGTCGTCTAGCTTCTGCATTTTTAACTTGTTGACGAAAACCCATGGGCTTGCTCCTATTATCTTCAGGGTTGGTTACCTGTTTGTATCTCGAAGTGGTGTTGGAAAAACCCTAACCACATAATCAACTATAATGACCTGCTTCGTAGATTACAACCCTTATTATAAACTAAAACCCATAAATAGAAAAAACCCCGTAAATCTCACGACTTACGAGGCTCCCTATCTCCCACTCACCTTAATTATTTAGTCTCTCATGAGTAATTCCATGGCCGTGAGGGGTGCTTCCTCCTGTTCCTCCTCCCCCATTGCGTAGTCGATGTTCATCTTTAGATCATCCACGTTTACATTAAGGGCCATCTCATCCAAGGTATCCCCATCCAGATCAGCCGTAGGTGTCTCCGTAGGTGTTACGCAGGTATCCAGAAACTCTTCACGGTAGGTCGCAGAGGTTTGGTAGCTATGTCCCGTTAGATCCTTCAGGGCTTTCTTATCTAATTTACTGTTATGCTCATCTTTTAGAGCTTCTCTAATGTCTCTAATCATAGGCCATACTTTAGTTTTAATCACAGCACCGTTCTTACGGGTGGGCAGTGTCGCGTCTGTGAAGGTTCCTCTAGCCATAACCAGATCTGTAAGCTCTTTTGAGGTTAGGCCTCTATCCTTACCATCCTTAACTGTTCTGGCATAACTCAGACCATGAACGAAGTCCTTAAGTGTGCAGGTTGTTGGATCTACCTGTAAGGCATGGGTGAAGATCGCTTTAGGGTCACCATTATGGTTTTCGTCACGGAACCAAGTGTAGTTATCGAACAGACTCATATCAATCTCCTGTGTGCCAGCCTCATCTGATTGTACCACAGGCTCAGCACCTTTACCTTGACGAAGATTCTGTGTGCCAGCCTCATCTGATTGTACCACAGGCTCAGCACCTTTA
>Ga0098033_1001187_pt1 | contig 10822 bp, 18 predicted proteins | sample 1_EtaG_FD_75049 | JGI IMG/M metagenome (GOLD analysis project Ga0098033, IMG submission 75049) | Marine viral communities from the Subarctic Pacific Ocean - 1_ETSP_OMZ_AT15124 metaG | ecosystem: Environmental > Aquatic > Marine > Oceanic | place: Pacific Ocean | collected 2015-01-07
GTTCGACGAGTTGCCGCTCCTCAGTGTTGAGGGTCCTCAGGCCACCCGCCACGACTCGATTGAACAACTCTCGCTTCCCGGCGTAGTCACGGATCGGTGGGAACCTCGCGATGGCTCCCATGAGCCGAGACATCTTCACAGATTGTTTCGTCATCGGTCCTCCGATTCTACTATGGCACGATGGTACCCCTCAGAGTCGGCGTTGTACTTGGCGGTGGCTTCTGAGACGCGACGGATGACGGCGGCGGCTCCGATGGGCCAATGGTCCTGTGAAACGAGGCGGTCACGAATCAGCCCAAGCGCCTCGTCCACACCGCACGCTGAGCACACTTCAGTCATGTCGTCTGTGCGGCTGACAGCACCCTTGTACTGGCCTCGGTAGGCGGCATTGGGAATCGGGTCGCCGCATCGCGGGCAAGTAGTCTGCTTCACCCACCGGTCGTAGGCGGCTGGAGTCATCAGGTTTCGCTCAGTCATACAATCCATCCTCTGCTCGGTCCGACGATCAGGACGTCGGCTGGGTCGTCGGCTTCGGGAAATCCGAGGACGACTGCGCCCTTGGTCAAGTCGAAACCATCCACTGAGCAGTCGCTCTGGTACCGCTGCTCGTCGTCGATAGGCCAATACCAGACCCAGTTGCCTTCGATCCGATCGACTCGAACGTGCAAGGGCTGTTGCCGGACGGCGAAGTAGACGAAATGGTGTGACCACTCGTCGAGTAACTCCAGCGCCTTGGGCCGCATCACGACCGTCGCAGCGTCATGTGCCTGCCTGTGGTTGTAGGGCAGCATCATGCCGCCACCGGTGCTTTCGAGTTGATCAGGAACTCGGTGTCCTCACTACAGAACAGGCTCCAGCCTGCGAAGGTGACATGGCCGACGAACTCGCCATCCACCTCCTCCCAGTCCCACACTTTCGTGACCCTGTGCTCGCCGAGGTAGGACAGGCTCTCGACAATCACCGTCATGCCAACCTTCAGGTCAGCAGGTCCGCACTTCGTGTATTCGGCATTCATTGGCTGGTACCTTTCTCTTGTTGTCTGGTGGTTGATCCTCGCTGTCTGCGGCTTTCGTGGTCCGACCACATCCACTGATAGCAGATATCGGATCGAGCGCCGGAGACAGCGTGCTGGAACCCGCTCATCAGACCTGATAGCGCCAGCGGGTGGGCAGCGTCCGCAACTTGGCACCGAGCCGGGTGCAGGCGTTGTAGTAGACGGGGCTGAAATGGTCGCTACTGAACTTGTGAGCGCATTCGTGGATCATCAGGTCGTCGATGGCGAGGGCGAACGCCTCCGTGTCCTTGGGGTTGGGCAAGTGCGCGATGTTGACGACGATGCGCCTTCCGCAGTACCGCCCCGCTGTGGATGACGAGCGTTCGTTCCAGACGTCAATCTCAAAGTAGTCCTCGTCTAGGAGGAACATCGCCACCTTCTTCGTGTACCGGGTGAGCGCCGTGACGAACGGCGACGGTGTTGCCATGTTCGGCGGCCGATCTCCGATGGCGGGCTTCATCGTGTACTCGACAGCGGACGCCTGTGCTGCTCCTGCCCGGCGCACCGCCTCCCACGCTTCCTTCGGGAGAGCGCCGCCGCCTACGACTGCCCTACCGTGATCGACGGCGTTCTTGTCTGCCTCCCGATCGTTGGGTGTGCCAATCACCCACCCCTTCCCAAACCGCTTGGTGGTGGCCTCGACTACCGTCGCCTCCTCAGCGGCGGGCAGCGCGTCCGTGACCCAGCCGTCTGTGGCCTGATCGTTGGTGAGCATGTCCACTGTCTGGTCGAGTACGGCAGCGAGCAGCGCCCGGCGGTAAGCGGGGGTGACGTTGTCCCGGTCCCGGTTCAGCGGCACCTTCTGTCCGATGTTCAAGTGCCACGGGACGTCGACTTCGACGACCGGGATGCCCATTTCGTAAATGTGCGGCTTCTCCCCGGCCTCCCGACCGACGATCTCGACGCTCGTCTGACGAGTGGATGACACCAGCGCCCCTTCGTCGTTGACCCGGACCGTGTTGAGCGCCACCTGCCTGATAGTGCGGATCGGGGTCCGCTGCGGGAGCGCCTCGCCGTTGATCGTGACCGTGAAGCCTGCCGGGACGAGCAGCCTCTTGATCTCCGTCAGCACCTCCTCCACTTCCGGTCGGGTGAGGCGAGCAACGGCGTCGAACACTGACCCGGTGGCTCGCTTCGCCTTCGTAATAGTGCGGGTGCCGTCGGGGTGGAATACGACCGTCCCCGTCGTCGTGGCGATCGTCGCCTCCTCGCATAACGAGAGGACGAACTTCTCTCCCTCGTTGAACCGTCCCCGCTTCAGCGGATCGCCTTTCTTCTTCGACGCCTTGTAGAGGGTGTAGGCATCCCTGAGGTCCGTGAACCCGTCGGGGCAATCATCCTCGACGGTGAGCCTCGCCCGGCCTCGCCGACCCTCGATTGGTTCGAGCGTGACAGTGGCCGTGGTCGCATCCTCGTCAAACACATTCTGGAGTAGGTCGTGCAGCATCGCCACCCGAGGGCGGGACGCCATCAGTTGACCGAACCCCTCCCGGTCAACGGTGAACCAACTATCGACGGCGTTCATCATTACCACCTCACTATCTCGTTGTCGGGTCCTCCTCCGAGGTGGTAGGGCAACCCGCCATCCTCGAAGTCGTACTTGGCGGCTATCTTCGCCTCCTGAGCCTCGGTGTCGATCCCGGCGGCCCTCTCGTGAGCGGCTTCTGCCTTGGCGTCTGCCTTGCTCATCATCTCGTCGAGGTGGCGTTCGGCGGCAGCCTCTTGTGCTGGGCTGAACGAGCCGTCGCCGCCGCCGAAGAACTCTGCGCCGCCGCCGCCGTGGTTGGCGAAGTGCTCGACACGGGCTGAAGCCTTCCAAGCAAGGTGGCTGGTTTCACAAACCGTCCGAGCCAGCGTGTAGTGAGTCACGAACTCGTCGTCTGTGAGCGTCTTCATCTCCTTGGCGTGAGCCGAGCAGTAGTCGGCGTGGCTGTTGAGAAGGGCGTTCGTGAAGTCGCACAGCATCGAGAACCCGTACTCCGTGGCCTTGTCTGCCAGCCACCGGTGGTCCGTGTCCTCTTTCTTCTGCCCTGAGCCGACGAAGCGGCGGGTTGTTGCCACCGCTCCGCACTTCGAGCAGGACTGGCCGACGGCTGCCTTGACCCGGTAGCGGCGAAGTTCGAACTGGCGAGTCGCCTCACGGAACAGGAACTCCCGGTTCCGGCCGTCGCCGAAGCCATCATCCCTGTCGGGGTGGAACCTGTAGTCGTCCCACTTCGGGGCGTCGAGCAGGACCCGACCTTCTGTGGTTACGTTTCCGATCATGTGCTGTGCTCCTTGGTTAGCGGTACCCATCGCCCGTAAGTATAAGGCCTAAGCCCTCCATATGCAAGCGGGGGGTAGGCACATTATGTTCCTGCCTAGGTGAGCACAGCCGATCGCTCGCAAAACCGCATGTCAGAAATAGTGTCGCCGCTGGCTAGCCGCTGCCGTTGGCTAGGGCGAGAAACTCCGCTCGGGTATCCGCTTCGTCATACATGCAACCTCGCATGGCTGAAGTGGTCATAAGAGTTGCGGGCTGTTGCACCCCACGACACGACATGCACCCGTGGTGTGCTCGCACGACGACCCCCACGCCCTTCGGGGCGAGCACTCGGTGGATGGCGTCGGCGATCTGCTCCGTCATCCTCTCCTGAATCTGTAGGCGTCGGGAGTATTGGTAGACGACGCGAGCCAGTTTCGACACACCCACCACGCGGAGGTTCGGAACGTAGCCGACGGTCGCTGATCCGGTGAACGGCAACAGGTGGTGTTCGCAGTTGGAGTGGAACGCGATTCCGGTGAGCACCACCATCTGGTCGGTGTGCTCATCGAACACGGTCGCTAGTGACTGCTCGTCGGTGATGGCGTAACCGTCGGTCATTTCGAGCCACGCCTTGCACACGCGCTCCGGTGTGTCGCGCAGCCCTTCTCTGTCGGGGTCTTCGCCGACCATCTTCAACAACACCTTGACTGCCTGTGTCATGGCTGCTGTGACGTTCACATATGGTGATAGTTCGTCCACTTACCGACCCCGTTCGTCGGACCACAGGCGCACATGCAGGCGGTCGGAATAGTTCACCCCGTACTTCAGTGCCTCCTTGATCACGAGTGGTGCCGTCTGTTCCAGCCGCTCCCGTGTCGCACCCTCGGGCATGAACCAGACTAAGTCAGGTGGGAAGTCGGCGGCTGTAGCCATAGCGGCGGCTTCCAGAGCGTCCCGCGAGTCGGAGATCACAAACTTGAGTACCGCGCAGTTTGTGTCCCGCTCGAAGGCGAACGCCCGTAGACGGGTCGCCCACTCGTCGATGGTTGGGACGAGAGACACTCCGCTCGACGAGAGTTTCGGGGAGATGTTGTAGCGGATCATCTCTGTCACCATGTCGGTGGCGTCGTACAAGCCCTCAGTCGTCACCAGTCCCAGCGGTGGCTGAGTGCCGTTGGTTTCAATGTCGACAGCCCCGCCGAGTTTGAACATCGGGATTGCATCGGCCAGCAGGCCGGTGAGCAGACGAGATTGGAGCAGCGGTTCGCCGCCTGTGATGACCAGCCGCCACGGTTCGTCGGGGGCGAGTTCCCGTAGCCGAGTGATGATGTCAGGGACCGACCAGTGAGTGACCTCCTCCTTCGGGTCGTAGGCGACACCATTCTTGCCCTTCCAATCCCACGTGTAAGGAGTGTCGCACCACGAGCAGTCGAAGTTACAACGAGCAAGCCGGATGAACATGGCGAGCGACCCTGCCGACGGACCTTCACCTTGGATAGTGGGGCCGAAGATTTCAGATACGGCGAGAAGGTCAGCCCTGCTCATGGCCGGTACCTACACATCGACGTACAGGTTTCCTCGATCTCGACGGCAGCCAGCCCCGGCATCAGGTTCGCCACTCTGTCAAACAACCACTTGGCGACGTATTCCGACGTCGGCATGTCACATTCCAGCGTGTTGTTGAGATGGTGGTGGTCCAGATACTCGTCCACCAGAGGCTTCACAGCATTCTTCACGTCAGCGAAGTCGACCAGCATGTTTCGTTTCGGGCCGTCCAAGTGAACCTCCGTCCCTTCGACCTCCACCCACGCCACCCAACTGTGACCGTGCAGGCGGGCGCACTTGCCGTCGTGGTCGACCAGTTGGTGAGCAGCCTCAAACACGAACTTCTTTCGGATGGTGTACGGCATCAACCGTTCACCGACTCAGGTGGGGACGCCACTACTTGTCGCCACGAATACGAATCGGCGTACTCCGTTGGTTCAGTTACGCCAGCAAGGTCGAACGCTTCCAACCTCTCTACACAGGTCGCGCACCGCCCACAATGAATGTCGCCGCCCTCGTAACAGGTCCACGTCTTGGCCCACGGGACGCCGAGCACTTCGCCGCGTGCCGCGATCTCAGCCTTGGTGATGTTGACAAAGGGCGCGTGGATAGTGACGTCCCCGAACGATTCCGTCGCTATCGCCAACGTCGCCGAACACGATTCGATGAACTGTGGTCGGCAGTCCGGATAGACGAAGTGGTCGCCAGCGTGAACGGCGGTGGCGATCCGGTCGCAGCCGTTCGCTACAGCGACACCCCCGGCTACTGCCAACAGGATCATGTTCCGGTTCGGCACGACGGTCGCCCTCATACTCTCCTCGGCGTAGTGCCCGTGGGGAACGTCCACGTCGTCGGTCAAAGCCGACCCGGTGAGGTGCTGCGACAGGGCTGCCACATTGACTAGCCGATGCGGGACGTCACATATGGCCGCCATCTGTTGTGCAGCCTCGATCTCCTTGCGATGCCTCTGCCCGTAGTCGACGGTGACCGTTAGGCACTCGTCGCCTTCGTCGAGTAGTTGCCACAGGAGCGTAGACGAGTCCATTCCTCCCGACATGACGACTGCGGTGCGGTGGTGTAGTGCCATTACTGGTCCTTTCGGAGGTGCATGAAACTGGGATGCCTGACAACGGTGACGATGCCGCCCCGAATGTTCTGTTCAAGGCGAACGCTGACGTCGGCCACCATCGGTTCGAGTGCTGCGACATGGTCGTGCAGTTCGATCACGAGATGCTCAGCGAAGATTCGTTGGTCCCTGTACGTCGTGAGCCACAACTTCAGCGACTTCGACTCGATGGCGTGAGTGACTGCCGTATACGAGATCGCCAACTCATAAATGTCGGGCTGCACGCCCGGCACAGCAGGGCACAGGGCTTGGAGTTCCTTCGAGAAGAACTGGACCGACACTGGTGCCGCTATTGGGAACGTGACGAGCGTCCCGTACTCCTCCTGTCCGACTTCCCGTCCGAGCATGTCATCTCCCATCATTCCTCCTTGTCGGTCTGATCGCCTGCTGTGTTGGGGTTCGTCACCGGACCATCCGAGTCGCCCCGGTCGATAACGTCGCCTTCCGGCAAGGCGTCGTCTAAGGCGTCGAACTCGATGGCAACTTCTCCGGCTTCGAGCCGTTGTAGTAGCCCTTGCATGGTGCGTCCGTTCACCGAGCACCCGATTCGATGAAGGTCGGTGACAATCGCCGCCATTGAGAGCATCAGCGGAAGCAGGTAGCCGTACACGCCGACGAAACCGGGGAGGGCTTCGGCTGCCATCACTTGCTCGCCGCCGGGGACGTAGCACGACCCGAACTTGGCAATCAGCATCATGTGATTGTTGTCCATTGAGACGCAATCTTCTCGCAGGACGCCAAGCGCCCGCAGTTGGCGATCCCACCGCCCGCCGAGCAGGTGAGTGTTCCGTCCCTTGAAGGCTTCGGCTGGCAAGGGCGTGCCCCCATACGAGGTGGGGATCGAGTAGCCGAGCATGAACTCCTCCGGGATGTCGTCGAAGCAGTCGTACTTCGGAATGACCATCACTCGTCCGGCGTGCTCGTTGAGTTCGGCGGCCCATTCGAGAATCTGCGGCAGCGGGTAGAAGTCGATGCCAGCCTCCTCGCATTGAGTCTTCGTCATCGCATCGCGTACTGTGCAGTAGTCCGGCGTCAGAATCGACACAGCCTTCAGGTGCTGGGCGTGGTTGTACTCCTTGAACTCGTTGTCGATGAATCCCACGTCGAGGCTCAGCGCCTCAGCCTTGGCGATGTAGTTGTCGGTGGCTGCCGACGAGATGACTCCCGGTCGCAGAGCAGTCGCCAACTGGGCCAGTTTGCCAAGGAACGGAGTAGCGATGCAGAAGAAAGCATCGACGTTGTGCTCCAATACACCAGCACCGGGGATCGGGCTGTTAGCGAGAGACTCCTTCGCATCTTCGAGGCTCGTGTTGAGTATGGCGATCAAGTCGATCAAGTCGTCGTCGGTGTACCCGGTCCCGACCAGCGTGTCAGTCTCCTCGCTGATTGCCTGTAGCAGGTCGATCAAGCCCTGCTCGTCGTACACGGCGAGATCGTTCGTGCGATTGTCGACCAGCAGGATGCGTCGGGCTTCATCGTCGTCCTTGTCAACCCACAGCACCGGCACCGACGAGATGCCCTCCGCTACCGCTGCCATGTACCGATGGTTGCCAGCGAGTATGTAGCCAGTGGATCGTTGGACTACACAGGCTCCGTAGAAACCGTTGACTCGGATCGACTCTCGAATCGACTCAAGGTTGCCTTGCCGAGCGTTGGCAGGGTGCGGCTTGATTGTGTCGACGCCGACCAACTCGTACTGGCTTTCGGATACTTCGGTCACTTCGCTGCTCCTTCTTCGTCTAGTCGCTCTCGGCGTCGCCGGAGTTCTGTGTATACCGTCTGGCTCACCACGCCGCAGGCGACGGCGATCTTCTTCTGTGAAAGGCCTCGCCGGTTCAACTCGGCCCAGATCTCTCGTCGAGTGTTGCCGCGCATGGCTACTTCGGTCAGCAGAAGCCTCATTTCCTCAGTGTGGCCCTGAGCCGCCTTGACCAGTTCTTCAGTCGTTTCGTTCACTTACCCTCCCATCGCTCTCACGTTGGCTGCGATTGTTCGTAATGAATCCATTCGTGCTCGGAGTGTTATGAGTTTCTGTTGCGTCGCCTTCTCCCGAGCCTCCAATAACTTGAACCGGCGGCTCTCCTCCTTCGCTGCGAACGACGCCCACGCCTCTTTCACCGACGCGGTCTTGTATCGCGGGTGATCAACTGTCGTCACCATCGCCCGCCAGAACCTCTCTTTGAAGTCGGACTCTGCAACTGCTCGCTCCTCGGAAATCTTCTCGTACTCCTCAGTGGTGGCGTCTAACTGCTCGCCGAGGCGAAAGAGCAACTCCTCGACATCGACTTGTGTGACCGGTGACGTTCGCACTGCTAGAACGGTTCCTCACCGGCCGGAAAGTCGGTGCGTTCCATCGCTGATTTGCCATCCGGCTTCGGGAACCCGCCGCCCTGCTTCACACGCTCCACGCTCGCTGTTGCCCACCGCAGGCTCGGGGCTACATCGTCGGCGACGATCTTCACCTTCGACCGCTTCTCCCCTTCCTTGTTCTCCCACGACTCCTGCTCAACACGGCCATAGACGATCACTCGCTGGCCCTTCTCCAACGACTCCGCTACATGCTCGGCGAGGTCGCGCCAGCAGGTCACGTCGAAGAAGGAGACGACGTTGTTGTCGTTTCGATCCTTCCGGTTCCATGCCACACCAAACGCCGTCACCGCGACGCCGTTGGACGTGAACTTCAGTTCAGGGTCACGAGTGAGGTTGCCCACAATCGTCACCGTGTTGTCGTATGCCATCTGTTGTCCTCTCAATCATCGGTATCTCTGCGACGGCGACGTTCGTCGTGCCGCTGTGCTAGTTGCTGTGCTTGCTCATCCGGCGGTACGGGTGGCACGTCCGAGAAGTCGCGCCTCTTGAGCCGGTCCTTGAGTTTTCTCACCTCTGCTAACCCTCTCTCTCGGTCTGCCTTCGACAAGTGTTCCGCTGCCACGGCTAGTCGCTCGCCGTCGCTTCTGTGATGACGACTCGCAAGCCGTCACGCCCTATGACTTGCGTCGGGTAGAAGCAGATCGCCTTCACCTGCTCCGGGTCGTCGTCGGCCACTACACCGGCATCGACTAGGCCGTCGATAGCGGCCTTGACAGCCGGGTAGCACGCGGCGACATCCTGTATCCCGCGTCGGTTGACCGCCAGCGGAACGGCGGCGATTCGGACAGCCTCCATCTTCGGCACTCGCTGTTCGCGCGCCAGCCACCCGAACGTCTCTCGTGTTTCCTTCACCCGCTGCGCTCGTGTGTAGTAGTGCCAGCGTCGCTCGGCGTTCGTCGTCCAAGGGCGCGCCGTATCTTCAAGCCTCCACGACGCCGGAATCCGAGTGTTCTCAATCACCGCCCCTAGCCTACCCCCTCTTAGACCGCAACAGCCCGATACTCGCAGCCGCAGCAGGATGAGCGTGAATCCAGTCGTGGCAAGACCGGCAGACAGCGACCGTGTTCGCCGGGTCCACGATGCTGCCGCCGCGCGCTCGGGTCACCGGCTCGTGCAAGTCCACGGCTACACCCGCACACAGCGACCGGTGGCCTCCGAACCGGATCGTCACCCCAGCCTCACACAGTTCCCGTCGGGCCAGTTCCTCGCGGACCATCGTCCGACGCTGTCGCTGAACCTTCGCCCGCTTCGGGCTGACCGATCGGAGCGGAGTGCGCCGAACCAACCGCCCCCCGCGGTGAAGCGGTGTTCGACGACGAAGTGGACTGCGCTTCATGTCAGCCTGAGTTCCATACGTTATCCAACCCGCCTATCAGCCCGCCCTGTCTCAGAAACTCCACAGCGACCGAAAGTCGGAAGTGATACTTCCCAACAGTGCCCTGCGGGTAGCGGTCCTCCAGCAGGATGATCGTCTGCTCGAACGGCCAGCCGTCGAACTCGGCGGTGAACAGGTCGTAGCCGTCCGGCAATCCGATCCCGTCGCCGAGGTCTGTAACCGGGGCAACTGTCGTCGTTGTCGGCACTGTCGTCGTCGCAACAGGTTCGGTAGTCGTCGTCGGAGCAACTGTTGTCGTGGTGGCAGGAGGCTCAGTCGTCGTAGTAGTGGTCGTGGTCGTCGGAGGTCGAGTTTCGACTGTATGAGTCGGCGGGTGGGGCAGGGGCAGGATCGGTGCAGCCTGCCAGACCCCAGCAGTACCTAGAGTGCACTGGTGGCCCCAGTTCGTGTAGGCACCTACCCGCTCAGACCACCACGGGTCGTCGAACCGGAGCGCCTCACCCGACTGGTAGTCGAGATACCAGACTCGTTCATACAGCGGCCTCGGGTCTTCCGGGTCACACGGCGCGTACACCTGATCGTGGTCGGCGTTGGCATCCGGTAGCACCGAACCCAACAGGACCAGCAGAGCCACGAATACGCCTACGACGAGTTTCCTCATTGTTCCTCCCAACAGGTTCGGCTCGGGTTCCAATGGTGTGGACCCGAGGTGTAGTAGAGCCACGCCGCTACAGCGACGTTCGCTTCTGGGTCAAATATGTTGGAGCCTTCCCAGCCCGCTGCGGTCGACCGCTCTGCCCAGAACCGGGCAAGGTGCTGGAACCAGCCAACAGCCAGAGCCGACGACACTTCGGCTGAGCCGACGTGGGAAGGCAAGGCGCTCGACTCGCACAAGGCGGCCCGAAGCGCCCACTCTTGATCCGCTGCCGTGTGGAAGTACTGGTCGACCAGTTCACCGAGCGTGAGAGCCGGACTGTCGCTAACGGGAATCGCCTGTGCGAACTCGGGGTAGAAGATGCCAACGGCCTGAGCAGGCCCGCCGAGGTAAGCCATGTGTGCCGACCGAGTGTTGGGTCCGTAAATCCCGTCGCCCGGTCTGAGGCCGAGCCCTATCTGGAGTTGGAGAACGTCACCGCTCCGTTCGTA